>Ga0308157_10001032_pt1 | contig 67054 bp, 53 predicted proteins | sample PhyBR1_FD_201035 | JGI IMG/M metagenome (GOLD analysis project Ga0308157, IMG submission 201035) | Phyllosphere microbial communities from UC Gill Tract Community Farm, Albany, California, United States - DLSLB.R1 | ecosystem: Host-associated > Plants > Phyllosphere > Unclassified | place: USA... | reverse complement strand
CTGATGCGCATCGATTACTGCGCGGTGTAGACGATTTCGACGCGACGGTTCTGCGACCAGCAGGACTCGTTCGAATCGGTGCAGACCGGACGCTCTTCGCCGTAGGACACGACGGTCAGCTGCGAAGCCGAACCACCGTTGGCCTGCAGAGCCGAGTTCACGCCATTGCCACGACGCTCGCCCAGGGCCTGGTTGTAAGCGCGGCTGCCGCGTTCGTCGGTGTTGCCCTGCAGGGTGATGCGCGAGGACGGACGGTCACGCAGGTACTTGGCGTGGCAAGCCATGATGGCCTGGAATTCCGGCTTGACCGAATCCTGGTCCAGGTCGAAGTAGACAACGCGCTGACGCAGGCAGGCGTCGGTGTCCAGGTCGCCCGGGCCGTACAGGCCAGAGGTGGACGGGCCGGTCGGCTGGGTGGTCGAACCGGTATCAACCGGCGGCTGTGCCGGCTGTTCCTTGACCTTCTTCGAGCAGCCAGCAAGCGCGGCTACCGACAGCAGCGAAACGAGCAAAACACGAGTTGACTTGTTCATGGCTATACCTAGTGGCTCCTGGCCAATGTTGGGGATTAATGCGGGAAGAGATTAACATTTTATCAACGCGCAGTGCGGTACGGACCCCATGCTGGCTCACGCACGTCGCCATCGGCCAGCACCAAGCGCTGGCGCACCCGGCCGTCGGCGGATACTTCATACAACACACCACGCCCACCTTCACGAGCGGCGTACAGCACCATGCTCGCATTGGGCGCAAAACTGGGCGATTCGTCCAACGAACCCGGCGACAGCGTGCTCCAGCGCGCCGCCCCCAGGCTGCTGTCCATCACCGCGATCTTGTAGCTGCTGCCCGCGCCCTGGGCGACGGCAATCTTCTTGCCATCGAAGGATACGCTGGCCTTGGCATTGTAGTTGCCCTGGAAGGTCACGCGGCTGGCGCTGCCGCCAGTGGCCGGCACCTGGTAGATCTGCGGGCGACCGCCGCGATCGGAGGTGAAGTAGACCGAGCTGCCATCGGCGGCCCAGGTCGGCTCGGTGTCGATGCCGAAGTGGTTGGTCAGCTGGGTCAGCTGCTTGCTGCCCAGGTCCATCACGTAGATTTCCGGGTTGCCGCTGCGCGACAGGGCCAGGGCCAGGCGACGGCCGTCCGGCGAGAACGAGGGCGCGCTGTTGATGCCGCGGAAGCTGGTCAGCAGCTCACGGCCACCGGTGGCGATGTCCTGCACGTAGATGGAGGAGTTGCCGCGCTCGAAGCTGACATAGGCCAGCTTACGACCGTCCGGGCTCCAGCTCGGCGACAGCAGCGGCTCGGCCGAGCGCACGATGGTCTGCGGGCTGTAGCCGTCGGAATCGGCCACCATCAGCGCGTAGCGCATGTTGGCGCCACTGCCGCTGGCAGTGATGTAGGCGATGCGGGTCCAGAAGGCACCACGCACACCGGTGATCTTCTCGTAGATCGCATCGGCCATCTGGTGGGCGACGTCACGCATGGCGCTGGAACGTGCGGTCATCGCCAGGCCGAGCAGGCGCTCGCCCTTGGCCACGTCGAACAGTTCGTATTCCACGCGGTAGGCGCCGGCACCGGCGTCCTGCACCCGGCCGACGACCAGGAAGTCCTGCTTGAGCGCGCGCCAGGTCGGGTATTGCACCTCGCTACCGCGGCTGGGGCGTTCAACGATCTGCGCTTCGGGCAGGTTGCGGAACTGGCCGGAACGGTCCAGGTCGGCGCGCACCACCGCAGCCACGTCGGTCTGCGGCGCACCGGCCGACCCCTGGTAGGCCATCGGCACAACCGCGATCGGCGTGGCCGAGGCGTTGCCACCGGTGATTTCGATTTCCAAAGCCCCCTGCTGTGCCGCGGCCACAAAAGGCAGCAGCAGAACGGTGAGGGCGACCAGCCAGCGTGACAGATTCTTCATGAGGCGCTCAGCAGTACGAATGAATAAGAGAGGGATAGCAGCACGCAGATGAACATTTTCGCAATCGTGAACGAAAGTCATGTGAAATCCGCCAGCCACCGCCCCAAATTATAAATTTCCAATGAAACCAACCGGATGCCCGGAACAGCCATCGCTCAGTTCTGGGCGGTGAATGTAAACATCAGCTCGCGCCGGAACACCGTCTCATAGCCACGGAAGGGCAGCGGCTGCGCCCTCAGCACGGCACGCTCGATGGAATCACGCGCCGCCGCGTCCATGGCGCAACCCGATTGCACCTCGGCACTCATCACCTCGCCGCCCGGCAGCTGCTTGATCAGGATCCGGCAACGCGTGCCATTGGCGACATTGTCCGGCCGGTTCCACTGCGCAACCACGGCCTGCTGGATGGCAGCAGCATATTTGGCGGTCAGGTCATTGCTGGTACCGCCCTGCCCCGGCGACGGCGTGCTCGGCCCGCTGTTGCCGCTGCTGGTCGACGCCGCCTGCGCACGGGCGCGGGCATCGGCCACCTGGCGCAGGCGCTGCTCGGCCAGCTTGGCTTCGCGCTCGGCCTGCTCACGCTTGCGGCGGATCTCGGCGATCTTCTGCTGGCGTTCCTGCTCGGCCTGGTTCTCGTTGGCCTGGCGCTGCTGGTCGGCGATCTTCTTGCGATCTGCCTCTTCCTGCTGCTTGGCCAGGCGCAGCTTCTGCTCGGCCTCTTCCACGCGCTTGCGCTCGGTCAGGTCGATCTGCTCCTGGCGGCGCTTGGCTTCCTGCTCCTGCCTGGCCTTTTCCTGGGAAATGGCCAAGGCACTGACGCGCTCCTGGTCGACCGTGTCCGGCTGGGCGATGCGCTCCTGGGCGTTGTGCTGTTGCGGGGTCGGCGCGTCCTGCGGCTTGGGCTCGGGAATGGGCTGCGGCGGCGGCACGGTGTCTTCCGGTACCGGCTCGGGCTGGGCTTCTTCCACCGGCTCGGGCAGATCCGGCAGCTTTTCCGAGGCACGCAGGGCCTGCCGCGCGGCCGAAGCCTCGGCGGCGGACAGCTGCATGTTGGCCTCAAGCGCCGGGTCGCCAGCGGCGGCCTCGGTACTGCGGGAAGGCGACCACACCCAGGCGATGATGAAAATCGCCGCGACCAACAGGTGCACCAGCAACGCCAGTACGACCGGCAGGCCCCACTCGTTGCGGTTGTCGTGCGGTGGTGGCAGTGCGTCAGCGTGCATCGGTCGCCAGACCCACCTTTTCGATCTTCGCGGCCTTGATCACGTCCATGGCGTCCATGACCTTTTCATAGGCCACGCTCTTGTCCGCGGCCACGATCACGCGAAGCGCCTTGTCCTGCGAGGCCAAGGCGCTCAATTGCGCCTGCAGCGCGCCAGCGTCCATGGCCTGCGGGTCCTTGGCTTCGGGCAGCTTCAGGCTCATCTGGCCGTCGGCGCGCACCGAGACCACGATCGGGTCCTGCTTGCTCTCCAGCGCCTTGGCGGTGGAACTGGGCAGGTCGACCTCGAAACTGAGGGTCAACAGCGGCGCGGTCACCATGAAGATGATCAGCAGCACGAGCATCACGTCGATATACGGCACGACGTTGATCTCGGACTTGAGCTTGCGGCGCTTGCGGCGAGGAATGGCGGCGGTCATAGATGGGCTCCTGCGGTCAGAGGAAGGCGCTGGCGCACTTACTCGTCGCTGCCGCTCTGCTGGCGCTGCAGGATGGAGCTGAACTCCTCGGCGAAGGTTTCATAGCGCACCGACAGCCGCTCGACGCGGGTGGTGAAGCGGTTATAGGCCCACACCGCCGGGATGGCCACGAACAGGCCGATCGCGGTGGCGAACAGGGCTTCGGAAATACCCGGGGCAACCGAGGCGATACCGGCCTGCTCACCGCTGCTGATCATGTCGTGCATGGTCACCATAATGCCGAACACAGTACCGACCAGACCCACGTACGGGGCGGTGGAACCGATATTGGCCAGCAATTCCAGGTTGCGCTCCAACCCATCCACTTCACGGGCGTAGGTGGTGCGCATGGCGCGCTGCGCGCCTTCCAGCTGGGTACGGCCGTCGAAAGCGCGGCGGCCCTGCAGGCGCGAATATTCGCGGAAACCGGCTTCGAAAATGGCCTCCAGGCCATCAACCTGGCGGTTGCGGTCGGTGGCCGAGGCGTACAGCTTGCCGAGGTCGGCACCGGACCAGAAGCGGTTCTCGAACTCGCTGGCCTCGTTGTCGGCGGCCTTGAACACGCGTGCCTTGCGGAAAATGATCACCCAGCTGATGAACGAACCTGCCAGCAACAGCAGCACGATCAGCTTGACCGGGATACTGGCCTTGAGCATCAGGTCCAGGTAATTGATGCCGCCGCCATGGCTGGCCTGCGCCACGGTCTGCGCAGCGGCGGCGCTGACGTCGGCCGGCAGGACCTCGGTCACGGTGGCCTGCAGGGCCAGAAGCAAAGCGATCATCCGATCTTCCTCAGTGTTGCTTAAGCGGGTTGTGTTTGAAGGGGTTTCAGTACTGCGTAAAGCGTGTCATCAAGCGCCTGCGGACGGAAGTCGCGGGCGCCGACAGCGGCAAGGCGGACCTGCGCCGTCGCCAGCACCTGGTCATCGCGCATCACCGCCTGCGCCATCAGCAGGCTGGCCCGCCGACATTGCAGCAGTTCCACCGTGGTGGTCAGCGCATCGTCCAGCTTGGCCGGCTTCAGGAAATCCAGGTTCATGGCACGGACCACGAATACCTGGCCGTCACCGCAACGCATGGTTTCCTGACCATAGCCGAGGGCGCGCATCCATTCGGTCCTTGCCCTCTCCATGAAAGCCACGTAGCGGGCGTGGTACACCACGCCGCCAGCGTCGGTATCTTCCCAGTAAATGCGTGTCGGCCAACTGAACCGAGACTCATTCGTCATCGCGTTGCTCCGCGAACAGATCCACAGGCGCCGGTGCCGCCTTGGGTTTGAGGCCCAGATGGCGGTAGGCCTTGCTGGTGGCCATGCGCCCGCGGGCGGTGCGCACCAGGAAGCCCTGCTGGATCAGGAAGGGCTCGACCACGTCTTCCAGGGTGCCGCGCTCCTCGGAAAGCGCCGCAGCCATCGACTCGACCCCGACCGGGCCGCCATCGAAATATTCCACCAGGGTGCGCAGCATGCGCCGGTCCAGCTCATCGAAGCCTTCCGGATCGACCTTGAGCATCTGCATCGCCGCCTGCGCCACCGCCTGGTCGATATGCCCGCCGGCCTTGACCTGCGCGTAATCGCGCACGCGCCGCAGCAGCCGGTTGGCGATACGCGGGGTGCCACGCGAACGACGGGCGATCTCGCCGGCACCTTCGGCGCTGCAATCAATGCCAAGGATGCCTGCCGAACGCCGCACGATACGGGTCAGCTCCTCGCCCGAATAGAACTCCAGCCGCTGCACGATGCCGAAGCGGTCGCGCAACGGCGCGGTCAGCAGCCCGGCGCGGGTGGTGGCGCCAATCAGGGTAAACGGCGGCAGATCCAGCTTGATCGAGCGCGCGGCCGGGCCGTCGCCGATCATGATGTCGATCTGGAAGTCTTCCATCGCCGGGTACAGCACTTCCTCGACCACCGGCGAAAGACGGTGGATTTCGTCGATGAACAAGACGTCATGCGGCTGCAGATTGGTCAGCAGCGCGGCCAGATCGCCGGCTTTCTCGATCACCGGGCCGGAAGTGACACGCAGCGCCACACCCAGCTCGTTGGCGATCACGTGGCTCAGCGTGGTCTTGCCCAGCCCGGGCGGGCCGAAGATCAGCACATGGTCCAGCGCCTCGCGGCGGACCTTGGCGGCCTGGATATAGATATCCATCTGCTCGCGCACCGGTGCCTGACCGAGGTAATCGGCCAGGCTGCGCGGGCGGATGCTGGCGTCGGCGGCGTCGTCCTCGCGGGTCGCGCCGGCGCCGATGATGCGGTCGTCAGTCATTTCGCAATTATGCGCCAAGCACGTCGCATCCGATCAGATTTCCACCTGCGCGCCCAATTCCACCAACCGGTTGCCCGGAATGCGGAAGAAGCCGGTGGCAGGCGCCGCGTTGCGATGCATGAAAGCGAACAGCTTGTCGCGCCAGATCGGCATGCCACGGTTGGCACTGGCCACGATGGTCTCGCGGCTCGCGAAGAAGGTGGTATCCATCGGGTCGAAATAGATGCCGCCATGGTCGCAGGAGCGCATCAACGCCAGCGGGATATCCGGGGTTTCCATGAAGCCATAGCGCACATGGACGCGGTAGAACTCATCACCCACCGAATCGATGCGCAGGCGCTGGCCTTCGGCCGCATATGGCATCGGCAGGGTTTCCACGTGCAGGAACACATTGCGCTCATGCAGCACCTTGTTGTGCTTGAGGTTGTGCATCAGCGCATGCGGGACCACGCTCGGATCGGCGGTCAGGAACACCGCCGTACCCGGTACCCGCACCGGCGGCGCCAGCATCAGGCCCGGCAAGAATGTGTCCAGACGGATACCGTCCTTGCGGATCTCATCACGCAGCAGCTCGCGGCCTCGGCGCCAGGTGCGCATCATCGTGAACAGCACCAGGCCAAGCACCAGCGGGAACCAGGCGCCCTGCAGCAGCTTGGCGCCGTTGGCGATCACGAAGCCCAGGTCGATGAAAATGAACACCACGCACAAGGCCACGATGGCATGGCGCGCACGCGGCCACAGCACGCGGGCGACCAGCGCCAGCAGCAAGGTGTCGATCAGCATCGTGCCCGATACCGAGATGCCATAGGCCACGGCCAGGTTGCTGGAGCTGCGGAAGGCCAGCACCAGCCCGAACACCATCACCGCCAAGCCCCAGTTGATGCCGGGGATATAGATCTGGCCGATGGTGTCGTGCGAGGTGTGCAGGATACGCATGCGCGGGATGTAACCCAGCTGCATGGCCTGCCGCGACACCGAGAACGCACCGGTGATCACCGACTGGCTGGCGATCACCGCCGCCATTGTTGCCAGCAGGATCATCGGAATCAGCGCCCAGCCCGGCACCGCCTCGAAGAACGGATTGGCCACCGCATCCGGGCGCTGCAGCACCAGCGCGCCCTGGCCAAGGTAGTTCAACACCAGGCACGGCAGCACGAAGAAGTACCAGGCGTGGCGGATCGGCGGCGCACCAAAGTGGCCCATGTCCGCGTAAAGCGCCTCGCCACCGGTCACCGCCAGCACGACCGCGCCGAGGATGAAGACGCCGTGCCAGCCATGCTCCATGAAGAAGCGTGCCGCCCACAGCGGGTTGAAGGCCTTGAGCACTTCCGGCGCGGCGATCACGTTCCAGATGCCGATAGCGGCCAGCGACAGGAACCAGATGGTCATCACCGGGCCGAATACCTTGCCCACTTTCTCGGTGCCAAAACGCTGCGCAGCGAACACCGCTGCCAGCACCACCAGGGTGATCGGTACCACGAAATGGCCCAGCCCCGGCGCCGCCACTTCCAGGCCCTCGACCGCGCCCAACACCGAGATCGCCGGCGTGATCACGCCGTCACCGAAGAACAGCGAGGCGCCGAAAATACCGAGGATGCCGACCACATAGGCTGACCGCGAGCCATTGCGCAGGGTGCGCTGGGCCAGGGCCATCAAGGCCATGATGCCGCCCTCGCCGTCGTTGTCGGCACGCATGATGATGGTCACGTACTTGAGCGTGACCACCATATTCAACGCCCAGAACGCCAGCGACAGCACACCCAGCACGGTGTCGTGGTCGCTGTTGAGCCCGTAGTGCGGCGAGAACGCCTCCTTCAAGGTGTACAGCGGGCTGGTGCCGATATCACCGAACACCACGCCAATGGCACCGACGACCAGCGCCATGCCGCCGGCAGCACCGCCGTGACCGTGGCCGTGGCCTTGAGTTGAAGATTCAGACGTGGAAGGAGCGTGGGACATGGCGATCTCGGGTTGGCGTCATGCTGCCGAAGGGGTTAACGCAGCGCCGCTTGCAGCGCTTTACGGATGACCGTGGCGACATCATCGCCCTCGGCACCGGCATCGCGCGCCATCTTGGCCGCCTCTGCCGGTTTATAGCCCAGTTGCTGCAACGCCACTGTCGCCTCGGACACCGCATCGGTGCCCAGCTGGCCGGCAATGGGGGCGCCGCCACCGGTGAAATTGGCTGCACGGTCACGCAGTTCGACCACCATGCGCTCGGCGGTCTTCTTGCCTATACCGGGGATACGGGTCAACGCGGTGACATCGCCGGTCTGGATCAGCCGCGCGAACTCGTCGACGCTGGCCCCGGACAACACCGCCAGCGCGATCTTGGCGCCGATGCCCGACACCTTCTGCACGTCGCGGAACAGCCGGCGCTCGCCCTCACGCAGGAAGCCGTACAGCGAGACGCTGTCTTCCTTCTGCGCGTAATGGGTGAACAGGATGACCTCGCGGCCGACATCGGGCAGGTCATAGAAGGTGCTCATCGGCGCCTCCAGCTCATAACCGACGCCGTTGACGTCGATCACCAGCCACGGTGGGGCCTTGTAGGCGAGGATGCCGCGCAGGCGACCGATCATGCGAAATACCTCATTTCCGACTCCAAGCCTGGCGCACATCCACCCCCAGCCGATTGGCCGTGGCGCGGACATGCGCATGCGTAATGGCCACCGCCAATGCATCTGCGGCGTCTGCCTGTAATTTGCCCTGCAGGTTCAGCATCAAACCCACCATGTGCTGCACCTGCTGCTTTTCCGCGCCGCCGCGGCCAACCACGGCCAGCTTGATCTCGGTGGCGGCGTATTCGCTGACCGGCAGGTCGCGCATCACCACCGCACACACCGCCGCGCCACGCGCCTGGCCCAGCTTCAAGGCCGAATCGGCGTTCTTGGCCATGAACACCTTCTCGATCGCCACTTCCTGCGGCTGGAATTCCTCGATCAAGGCATGCAGCCCGTGCGCCAGCAAACGCAACCGCTGCGGGAAATCCGCCGCACCCAACAGCACCAGTGGCGCGTGATGAACATGGCGGGCGCGGCCGTTGGCGTCGATGTCGATGATGCCGACGCCGGTGCGTTGCGAGCCGGGATCAATGCCAAGGATGCGGGTCATGCTGCCTCTATCAGTAAAAAACGGCGCCCAGCATGGCCGGACGCCGTCTCACCCGGTGGGACCGGGCGGGTCGTCAGACCCGCTCCAGGCCTGCCTGGTCGACGTTGGAATACACGTCCTGCACATCGTCCAGGTCTTCGAGCATGTCCAGCAGCTTCTTCACCTGCACGGCGGTATCGGCATCGACGGCAACGTCGTTGTCGGCACGGAAGGTGATTTCACTGTGGTCCGGCACCAGCTTGGCGGCGGCCATCGCGTCCTTCACCGACTGGAAGGCTTCCGGCGCGGTGATCACGTCGATGGAGCCGTCCTCTGGGTAGACCGCGATATCGTCGGCACCGGCCTCGATCGCCGCCTCGGTGATGGTTTCCTCATCTGCCCCAGGTGCGTAACTCAGCACGCCCAGCCGCTTGAACATGAACGACACCGAGCCTTCGGTGCCCATGTTGCCGCCACACTTGCTGAAAGCATGGCGCACGTCGGCCACGGTACGCACGCGGTTGTCGGTCAGGCAGTCGACGATCACGGCGATGCCGCCCGGGGCGTAGCCCTCGTAGCGCACTTCTTCGTACTCGACGCCTTCCAGCTCACCGGTAGCCTTCTTGATGGCGCGCTCGATGACATCCTTGGTCATGTTCGCGGCCAGGCCCTTGTCCATCGCCACGCGCAGGCGCGGGTTGTTGTTTGGGTCGCCTCCGCCACCACGGGCAGCAACGCTGATCTCCCGGATGATTTTGGTGAAAATCTTGCCGCGCTTCGCGTCATTCGCGTTTTTGCGACCTTCGATGGAAGGACCTCGACCCATGGGAATACCGTACATCTGTCAGGAACAGGACGGTAATTCTACCTGATCCCCCGCCCGGCCCCCGTCATCAGCCGGTTACGGCGGCAACCGTCGGAAAGCGCCCCTGGCGCAGGAAGCCGGCGGTCAGCGTGGCCACCTCCGGCGACAGCACCAAGCCGCTATGGCTGACCGGCACCACGCAGTGATCGGCCAGGCCCGGCAGGCGGGTCTCCGCCAGCCCCACGGTGCCATCGGATTCGCCGTCCAAGGCCCCCATCATTGCCCCCAGCCCATGCGCCACCGAGCCGGCGATCAGGCCGACCTCGGCCTTTCCCTGCCAATCCGGCAAACCGTGCAACAACAGGTCGCCGCTACGCCCCAAGGCCGCCACCCAACCATGCTCGGCCATCGAACGGGCGGTGCCGCTGCCGCATAGCGGTGAGCCCAGGCAGACCACCCGCGGCACCTCCAGGCTCGGCGCCTGCCGCAGCGCCTCCAGCGCGACCAGACCACCCAGGCTGTGCCCTACCAGCGATACCTGCCCTCCCGTAAGCAGACGCTGCACCAACTGCGGCACCGCCTGTTCGGGTCCGCCGAACACGCTGGCATAGCCAAACGTATCCACCGCGAAGCCCTGTGTGCGCAAGCGCCAGGCCAATGGCAACAGCCAGGAGCGGGTGTTCCAGATGCCGTGCAGGATCAGCACACGGGGACGCGGGGAGTTCTGCCATGACATGTGCGCAGTTTCCGTCATCGCCGTTGCCCACCACAACGGGCAACGGCCCTGCCTTTAGTCGAAGTTGTAATCCAGCTGCACGGCCAGCTGCCGCCCTACCGCGCTGTAGACCTCGTCGTAGTAGTACGGGAATTCGTCATTGCTGCTGTCACGCGGCGGCGCGGAATCGAACAGATTGCTGACGAACAGCGTCACCGTTGCGCGCTCGCTCACGCGTTTGCCCAGATTGCCATTCCATAACCACAGCGGGGCGATCCAGCCTTGACCATCAACCCGCGCCAGGCGGCCATAGCGGGTGCCAGCCAGATTCGCCGACCATCCATCGCTTCCCTGCCAACCGAGGCTGGTGCGGATAGTGCTGCGGAAAGCAAGGTTCTCGCCAGATGCCCACTGCGCATCGCGCCATTGGTCATGCAAGGCGCCTGGTGCACGGACCCGACGCTCGCCCCAGAACGTATGCGACCAGGCCGTGTGCAGGTTGAAGCTCCCGAACCGGGTAGTGCCGCGCCAGTCGAGCACCGCGTCAACGCCACGGATGCGTTGCTCGGACTGGTTGGCCGCCATCGACTCCACCATCAGGATCCGGCCAGTGCCGGTCGCGACGCTGCGCTGCACCCGTGATCGCGCCATGCGGCACTGCCACCCCTGCAGGTCCACCTCCGCAGGGCTGCCATCCAGGCGCCGGCCGGTGAGACACTCGGCCTCATCGCGCAACAACTGCGCCGGCGAAATCCGCCCGATACCGCCTGTGTTGCTTATGTCCCAGTAATCCATGCTGATCGACAGCGCTTCACCCGCGTCCCACACCAACCCCGCCGTGGTGGAGCTGCCGGTCTCCGCGTCCAGCCCGGGATTCCTGTATGTCCAGGTCAGGAACTCGGTGACATAGCCGTCACAGACTGGATTGGCACGTGCATCCATGCAACGGGTGACATCCACCGCCGAACCGAAGCTGCCGCCGCCATCGGTGAAAACCCAATGCATGTCCGGCATCTTGAAGCTGGTGGCGTGGCTGGCACGCATCAGCAGGTTGTGTGCCGGTCGCCATTCCAGCCCCGCACTCCAGGTGCGCGCGGTGGCGACTGCGACCGCGTCGTCGTACCTGTCCACGCGGCCGGCCAGGCTGCCCTTGATCGCCGTCGTCAGCGGGACGCTCAGCTCGGCGCCCAGTGCGTAGCGATCGCGCGTCCCTTCGCCCACGCTGCCAGTGAGGTTGTAGGTATCCATCTGCAGGGGCAGCACCGATGGCGTGTTGCGCAGCCGGTAGCGCTGTCGACTGGCCTCTGCCACCAGCGCCATTGCCAGGCTGCCCGCAGGCAGATCGGCGATCCCACCGGAGACAACATAGGACGCCTCATCCACCCGGGTAAGCGCGTCGTAATGCACATTGCTCGACATGGACATGTATTCGTCAGGCGTGATCGGCCGATACCAATGCTGCAGGTTCAATGGCTGGATGATGACGCCATCATTGGTCACCCCCATCGCGGGAGCAAAGAAAAAGTCATTGACCTTCTCGCCCAGCAAGCGCCGCCGATCACGCTGCACCCGATAATCCGAACGACCGACCGTCAGGTTCCAGTCCAAGCGCTGCCCGTAACTTCCTTGCAGCCCCAGCGCCAGATCCCACATCCGCTCACGGTAGTGGTCGTTCATTGCGTCCGGCCCGCCCACTTCCTGCGGGGTAAGCACGCGTCGTGGCGCGAGGTATCCCAAGCGTGGGTCATAGACCTGGCTGACCTTGCCGGTACTGGCCAGATGCGGCCCGGTGATGGTTTCAAAGCCGCTGGCCAGCTCACTGCGCGCATTCCACAGCTGCAAGCCCACCCATGCCTGCGTGCGCGATGACAACGCCCACTGTGCATGCAGCTGCCCGGACAACTCCCGCACGCCATCCATCAGCGAGGTGTAGCCAGCGTTGCGCCAAGTTCCGCAGCCGTGCCCTTGCAGCGCCGATGGCGCGTTTGCAGGCGCGACGAAGTCCCAGTCGACGAACTCACCCTGCCAGCGCGAGCAGACATCGCGCGGCAGCGGCACCAGCGTTTGAGCGGCGCCGTCCTCGCGCATGAAACCCAGCCCAAGTTCGGGCGGCACTGGCACGCCTGCAGTGCCGCCCGTTGGGCGTTGCAGGTCGCGTTGCGCGCCACGCAGCAACTCGGCAGCCGAGTACTGCACGGCATAACTCAGCCCCCAGTTCTCGCCGCCATGCCCGGCGGACCACTGCAGATCAAAGCGATCACCACCCCCCTGGCTGCTGGTGCCGGTGCGCACCCGGGCCTGCGAACCGCTGCGGGGTTGTTTGAGCACGATATTGACCACCCCGGCGATCGCATCGGCACCGTAGATGGCCGAGGCACCACCGGTCATCAACTCGACACGCTCCACGCTGGCCAGGGGAATGCCACCCAGGCTCTGGAAATTGCTGCGTCCGTTCGAGGGAAACGGGTAGTCCGGCAACCGCCGGCCATCGACGAGGATCAGCGCCCTGCCCGGGCCCAGACCGCGCAGGTTCAAGGGCTGTGCGTTCGCCGAGAAGCGCCCGCCGCCGTCCAGCGACTCGGCGCCGTAGTTGCTCATGCCATTCACGGCCAGCGCATCTGCCAAGGTGAAATGGCCATCGCGTTGCATCTGCTCGGCAGTGATGATGGTTACCGGTGCTGGGCCTTCAAACGCGCTGCGGCGTATCCGCGAACCGGTGACCTGCAGCGAGGCCAGGGAACTGGCCACCGCCGGCATCGTCGCCGGCTGCATTGGCTTGGGCGCTGCAGCTGCCGGCGCTGTCGCCGCCTGGACAATGGTGATGACCCCGCTGCTGGTCAGCCGATAGCTCAGACCGCTGCCAGCGAGCAGTTGCTGCAGGGCCTGGGCGACGCTGTAGCGCCCGTTCAACGCAGGTGCGGTCCTGCCAGCGAGCATCTGCGGCGCCATTAGTATCTGCAGCCCCGAGCGGGTTGCCAGTTGCGCCAACGCCTGCTGCAAGGGCTGCCGTGGCTGTTGGTAATCGCGGATGACGGAGCTGCCCTGTGCCCAAGCAGGCACGATCACCAGGGCAAGGCATAGCAACAGCCAGCGCAACATGCCACGCCGACCGTCCCGCACCCGCTGATTTCCGCGACCCGCGCTGGCAATCATCCCCTCTCCCAGTGACAACCGGACTGGCACCGAGCCGGCACCCCCTGTACAGACGCAGCAAGCGCAAAACCCCTCATCTGGCAGAATCACTGGCACTGGCCCAAGCTGCGCGTGTCGCCCCAGACTGTCAACGCCTGCCAATGACCGCCGCCCTGCCGCCCATCCAGCCCACGCCCGACAGCCTCCGGGACACGGGCGCCATGGCGCAACAGTACCGTCCACGCCTGATGCGCTACTTCAGGAACCACCTGGGTACGGTGGAAGACGCGGAAGATCTCACCCAGGAAACACTGGTGCGGATGATGCGCGATCCGCAGGCGGACAAGGTCAACAACGTCGAGGCCTATTTGATGACGATTGCGGGCAACCTGCTACGCGACCGTTACCGTCGCGACCGTACCCGCCATGTTGGACAACATGTACCCATCGATGAGAACACCGAGGGCTGGCCCACCGAAACCGTATGTGGTGAGCGCGTCTACCAGGACCGCGAACGCCTGCAGCTGTTCTTGAAGGTGCTGGATGATTTACCACCGCGTTGTCAGCAGGTGTTCCTGCTGCATCGCTATGAAGGCATGACCTATGCCGCCATCGCCAGCCAACTGGGTATCAGTGTCAGTGCCGTGGAGAAACAGATGATGCGCGCCCTGCTGCACTTCGGCACGCGTTTGGAGCAGCCATGAAAGAAACCAAGCTTGAAGTCGTTGCAGATGCCGATCCAATCCGCACCCAGGCCGCGGCCTGGTTTGCACGCCTGCACGCCGACGAAGTGAGTGAAGATGAGCAGGCCGAGCACCAGCTCTGGCTGGATGCCGAGCCCGCGCATCGACTTGCCTACGAGCGCGTCGAGCGCATGTGGACGATGCTGGGCGATTTTTCCGCCGCGCCCGAGATCAGCCAGCGGCTGGCGGCGATCCCTGCAGCCGTTCCGGCACAGACCCAGCCGCAGCTGCAGCGCAGGCCGCGCCGCCTGCAATGGCTGGTGGCCTGTGCGGCGGCGTTGACTGCGGTTGTCATTGGCTGGCGCGTCCTTGCCCCGGCCCCAATCAGCGAACAACGCTATGCCAGCGCGATCGGCGAGCAGCGCAGCATCACCCTCGACGATGGCACGCAGGTTGATCTCGATACCGGCACCACGCTGCGCGTGCGCTACAGCAGGCAGCAGCGTCGCATCGCCCTGGACCAGGGCCGCGCCTTCTTCAAGGTTGCCGCCGACACCGCGCGCCCACTGACCGTGGATACAGCACAAGGCAGCGTGCGTGCGGTCGGCACCCAGTTCGAGGTGTATCGCCTGGACGATGGCCTTGATGTAACCCTGTTCGAAGGCAAGGTACAGCTGCGCGCCGCCGCGGCCGACGACCATGCCGCAGCCGTGGCCACGCTCATTCCCGGGCAGCGCGCGCACATGACCACCGGCGAGGCGCCACAAGTACAGAACTTCCACGGCGGCAGCGCACCGGCATGGATCGATGGCCAACTGGTGTTTGCAGACATGCCACTGCGGGCGGCGGTAGACGAGTTCAACCGCTATGGCGGCAGTCCGTTGCGGATCAAGGATGCAGCGCTGGGGGAACTGCGCGTTTCCGGGGTGTTCCGCAGCAATGACAGCAGCGGCTTCGTTGAAGCCTTGAGCGCCTTGCACAAGGTTTCGGCACATACCAATGCCGCAGGCGAGACCGAGCTCAGCCGCTGACCAACCCGTGCCACGGTTGGCTCCGTGGCGCGTGGCAGCCGCTCACAACTGCTCGCACAGGGCCTGCCTGATCCGCTCGCGCTCCTGCGCCTGCACGTGCAGCAGATCCTTGAGCCGCTGGTTCTCCAGCTGCAAGCGCCGCAGGTGGCTTGCGCGGGGTACGCGCAGGCCAGCGCAGGCACGCCGCAACAGCACACGCGACGCATCACTGAAACCGTGCTTCCTGCAGAGCTCCTGCAGGGTCTGTCCGGCATCAAGCTCGCGCAGGAAGCCGATCACCTGCGCCTCGTCAAAATGCTTTCTCATGCTTGCTTCGCCTTGCCGGCAACTGCATCAACGCCAGTTTTGCCGTCCGTACCAACACCCAGACAATCCGCACCGTGGCCGCAGCAACAAGGCTCAGCTACCAGGTCCGGTATTCAGAAGGCTGCGCACGTATGAGCACGCAAACCAGTCCCTTTCCTGTCTAGACGCAGCAGCCAAACATACCCACAGCAATGCAGCGCACAATTTGATGCATGCAGGGAGGGTATTGGCAAACTGCTGGATTACCAGCTTCGCGGCTCACGCCGCTCCCACAAATGTAAGCACGCATCTGTAGTGCCGAGCCATGCTCGGCAAGGCACTTCCGCCGCGATGCGACAACTCAACGTCGGCCAGCGTCAATCAGCCCGCAAGCCGACGCAGGATGAACTCATTGTCGCGCACGCTGCCGACCGGGAATTCATAGGCTCCGACGTGCTCGAAGCCATGCCGTGCATAGAAACGTTGCGCACCGAAGTTCTCCGACCACACGCCAATCCACAATGTACGCCCCGGGGTCTGCAGCCACTGCAGGGCCGCATCGAACAACAATCCACCGCGACCGCCGCCCTGGTACTGCCCCAGCACGTACAAGCGCTTCAACTCACCATCGGTCGCGCTGACGCCCGCATGCGGCAAACCGCAGGGACCAGCAAAAGCGAAGCCAACGGCCTCGCCTGCCACGTCCAGCAACCACGCCGCGTAATCACCGGACTGCAGCTGTTGCCGCTGCAGCTCGACCGGGTACGCCGTGGCCAGGTAATCGGCCAGGTCCTGCGCTGGGTACAGGTGGCCGAACGTCTCCACGAAGGTACGTTCGGCCAGCGCACACAGCACGCCAGCATCATCGGGCGTGGCGCGACGGATGCTGGCGTTTGCTGCCAAGGCTCAGGCCTTGTCGGCGCGCGGACGCACCTGAACGTGCACTTCGGCCAGCTGCGCGTCGGCGATCGGCGACGGTGCACCGGTCATCAGGCACTGTGCACCGGTGGTCTTCGGGAACGGGATCACGTCGCGGATGGACTCAGTACCGGCCATCAGCGCGGCAATACGGTCGATGCCGAAGGCGATGCCACCGTGCGGCGGTGCGCCGAAGTTCAGCGCATCCAGCAGGAAGCCGAACTTGGCGCGGGCTTCCTCGGCACCGATGCCGAGCAGCTCGAACACCGCGCTCTGCATTTCCGGGCGATGGATACGGATGGAACCACCGCCGATCTCGTTGCCGTTGAGCACCATGTCGTAACCGCGCGACACCGCGGTCTTGGCATGCGCGCGCAGCTCGGCCACATCGTCCACCGCCGGTGCGGTGAAGGGGTGATGCAGGGCGACGTAGCGCTGCTCTTCCTCGTCCCACTCGAACATCGGGAAGTCGGTGACCCACAGCGGCGCCCAACCGTCGGCAACCAGGTTGAAATCCTTGCCGGCCTTCAGGCGCAGCGCACCCATGAAGTCGGAGACCTTGTTGTAGCCGCCGGCACCGAAGAACACGATGTCGCCATTGCCGGCACCGACCTGCTTGAGCAGCGCAGCGAAGGCATCTTCGGCGAAGAACTTCTGGATCGGCGAGCTGACCTCGCCGTTCTCGGCGATCTTGATGTAGGCCAGACCCTTGGCGCCGTACTTGGCGGCGTGGGCAGCATATTCGTCGATCTGCTTGCGGCTGAGGCTGGCACCGCCGGGGATGCGCAGCGCGGCCACGCGGCCGTCGGCATCATTGGCAGCGGTGGTGAACACCGGAAACTCGCTGGCCTTGACCAGCTCGGCCACGTCCACCAGCTCCAGCGCGATACGCAGGTCCGGCTTGTCCGAACCGTAGCGACGCATCGCCTCGGCCCAGGTCATGCGCGGGAAGCTGGCATCCAGGTCGACGTCGACCACTTCCTTGAAGATCGAGCGGATCATGTCCTCGACGAAATCCTGCACGTCGCGCTCCCGCACGAAGGCGAACTCCATGTCCAGCTGGGTGAATTCCAGCTGGCGGTCGGCACGCAGGGCTTCATCGCGGAAGCAACGGGCGATCTGGTAGTAACGGTCGAAGCCGGCCACCATCAGGATCTGCTTGAACAGCTGCGGGCTCTGCGGCAGGGCGTAGAACTCGCCCGGGTGCATGCGCGCCGGTACCAGGAAGTCGCGCGCGCCTTCCGGGGTGGCCTTGGTCAGGATCGGGGTTTCGATGTCCTGGAAATTGCGCGCTTCCAGATGACGGCGCAGCGCCTGCACCAGCTTGATGCGGGTGCGCTGCATGCGCTGCATTTCCGGGCGACGCAGGTCCAGGTAACGGTACTTCAGGCGGGTTTCCTCGCCCGGGTTCTCGTGCGCATGGAACGGCAGCGGCGCGGCCTTGTTGAGGATGCTGATGCGGGTGGCGATCACTTCCACCTTGCCGCTGCGGATCTTGTCGTTGACCGCATGGCGCGCGCGCACCACGCCTTCGACCTGCAGCACGTCCTCGTAACCGAGACTGGCGGCGACGGCAAACACTTCGGCGTTGTCGGGTTCGACGGTGACCTGGACGATGCCTTCGTGGTCGCGCAGATCGATGAAGCAGACACCGCCGAGGTTACGGGCAACGTCGGTCCAGCCGGCGAGGGTCACGGTTTGGCCGATCAGGGTCTCGTCGACCAGGCCGCAGAAATGGGTACGCATGGAAAGCTCCGCAGGGGGCCCGGTACGAAACGGTGCCGGGTAGCCCCGTATTTTGGCGCTCAGCGGGTGCAGGAGCAAATCCGGCAATCAGTCACGCGGCCTTAAGTGGGACTGCGCCTATAGTTCGGCCACCCAACCTGAACAGGGAAGCCGCCATGAACCGTCCCCTCCTGCTCGCCGGCCTAGCTGCCCTGTTTGGGCTGGCGATGAGCCCGTCCCCTGCTTCGGCCCAATCCGGCTACCCGGGCGGCCAGGGCAACACCATCCGCTGTGACAGCAACAGCAATCGCCAACAGGTCTGCAACACCGGCTGGCGCAACGCGGTACTGGTCCGCCAGGTCTCCGATACGCGCTGCATCGAAGGTCGCAACTGGGGCAGCAACAACGGCAGCGTCTGGGTCAACGGCGGCTGCCGCGCCGAGTTCGCCGAAGGCCGCGGCGGTGGCTGGGGTGGCGGCCCCGGCAACAACAACGGCCGCACCATCCGCTGCGACAGCAACAACAACCGCCAGCAGGTCTGCAACACCGGCTGGCGCAGTGCAGTGCTGGTCCGCCAGGTCTCCGATACGCGCTGCACCGAAGGCCGCAACTGGGGCAGCAACAACGGCAGCGTCTGGGTCAGCGGCGGCTGCCGCGCCGAGTTCGCCGAGGGTCGCGGTGGCGGCTGGGGCGGTGGCCCGGGCCACGGAAACGGCAACCAGACCATCCGCTGCGACAGCAACAGCAACCGGCATGTGGTCTGCAATACCGGCTGGCGCAGCGCGGTGCTGGTCCGCCAGGTCTCCGACACGCGCTGCGTGGAAGGCCGCAACTGGGGCAGCAGCAATGGCACGGTCTGGGTCAACGGCGGCTGCCGTGGTGAATTCGCCGAAGGCCGTGGCGGCAATGGCGGCGGCTGGGGCAATGGCGGCGGCTGGGGTGGCAACAACTACTTCGTGGATTGCCACAGCAACAGCAACCGCCTGAACACCTGCGCCTGGGATCGCCGCCAGGGCCGACCGGTCATCGTCCAGCAGGCCTCCGACACGCGCTGCGTGGAAGGCCGCAACTGGGGCTACAACGGCAACAGCATCTGGGTAAACGGCGGCTGCCGCGCCCGTTTCAGCGGACGCTGAGTCTCCGCCATGTGGATCAGAGGGCGCCGGCAACGGCGCCCTCTGCGTTTCAGGCCTCGCTGCCCCACGGCGCTGGCGGCAGCGCTACCGGCACGCTCAGATCGAACTCGACCTGGAACAAACGCCCATCCGGGCGCGCCAGCTCGTAGACGAAGCGTTTGCCCGGCACCAGCTCCATCGCCCAGGTGTTGCGCAGCGAGGCGGTCATGCCATTTGCAGTGAACATCGCCACCGATTGGGCATCGACCGGAAACTCCTGCCGCCCCGCGCTGCCGGCCTGGACGGTATCACCGCCGTACATGGTCACCGCATCCGGGCTGCCATCGGCATGACGGTGATCATGCTTCAAGCGCAGGCCGCTATCGGTACGGCTGATCACCCAGGTGCGCGAATGGTCATCACCCACATGGAACGGCACCCGCAGTTCCTGCCGTGGGCTGTCGCAGCCACGCACATGCATCACCAGAGTCTTGCCATCGAATGGGTCCGGCGCGCTGGACTGCGGCTGGTTGGCGATGATGCGGCCGGCAAAGGCCTGCCCGCAGTAGCGCGCCAGATCGGCGAGGAACTGGTCGGCCGGCGCGACCGCTGCCGCTGGGGAGGTGCTGGCAGCGATTGCCGGAACAGGAAGGACAGCAGTGCCGGCCAGGGCCAGAACGCAGATCAGATTCGAGAAGGAGGAAGTTTTCATGCCCCGATCCTCGCCTACGCGCCGGTTCAAGGCAACGCGCCACTGCCTTGTACATGATCTCGCGCCGCCTGCAGGGCAGCGCGCCACTGCAAGGTCACCGCCGATGTCTTGCCGTACAAGGGCTCGGCAGCGGCGACGGCGGCCTGCCAATACTGCACGGCTTCGCTGCGATTGCCGCGCTGCTCAGCCAAACGCGCACCCAATACCTGTTGGCGCACCGCCGCATAAGGACTATCGAGCAGCAGCGGCTGCACGGTTTCCAAGGTCTGCGCAGCCTCATCCAGTCGGTGCTTGGCGATCAGCCATTCGGCCCAGCCCTGCTGCAGGCGAATACCGTTGGCGCTGCCGGCTGGAATACGAGGCAGCCACAGGTCATGCGCCCGCTGCATCATTGCATCGCCGTCAGCGTTGCCTTGGGCTGCCAACAGCAGCCCAAGCTGCAGTTCCAGATCCAGGCTGTCCGGATGGTCGCCACCAATCGCCGCCGTGCGTACCGCCAACGCCTCGCGGTAACTGGTTTCGGCGGCGGCGCTCTCGCCCTGCGCCTGGGCAAGCTGTGCGGCGGTTTCGGTGACGACCGAATAGTTGTAACTGTCCTTGCCCAGCACCTGGGCCGACAGCCGCAGGGCGGTTTCGGCATAGGGCCGTGCACGCGCATGGTCGCCTTTGCGTATCAGTGCCTGCGCCAGGCGGATGTTCTCGCTGATCACATAGACGCTGCGCTGTCCGAATATCGTTGGTGCGCGTGCCAGATTGGCCTCGAACGTAGCGATGGCCGCATCCAGTTCACCGCGGTCCATCACCATCAAGTTACGTTCGGTATTGCTGGCCCAGTAGTCATACGACATCTCCCCCAGGCTGCGCAGGAACATCGGCGTTGACTGGTCGAACGCCGCGGCCGAGGCGACCAGATCGCCCTTGCGCCGGTACATCATGCCCAGGTTGTCCAATGTCACGCCGATGTACTGCTCGCGCTTGCCGACCTGGTGACGCTGCAGTGCCTGCTTGAAAGCAGCCTCGGCATCGTCATAGCGCTGCTCGGACAACAACGACAGTCCCAGCGAGTTGTAGGACTGGGCAACACGGAAGCTGTCTGCTGGCTGCCTGCCCAGCAACGCCAGCGCCCGCCGTGCCATGGCTGCGCCTTCCACGCCCTTGCGGTTGTTGGCATAGGTTCCCGCCAGCAGGTTGAACAGGCGCGCGGCTTCGTCCAGGTTCTTGTCGCCCCCAGCGGCGGCCAGCGCTTCGGCGGCTTGCAGCATCATCGGGTCGGCACGACGCAGATCACCCGCATTGCGGTAAGCCAGGCCGATCACGCCTTTCAAGCGTGCCTGAACTTCCGGCGATGCATCCAGCTCCTCGTCGATGCGCGATGCTGCCCGATCCAGCACTTCGCGTGCACTGATGTCCTCACCGCCGCGCACGCCTTTCTCGCGTGGATCGGCCGCCTGGAACATTTCCACGAGGAACCCGCTGACCTGCTCGGCGATCTTAGCCTCGCGCTCGGCGGCGGCGCGTTCGGCGGCCAGGCGCCACACAAACCAGGCTGCAAGCAGCAACGCCAGCAACAGCAAGGCAGCCCCCTTCCAGTTGCGTCGCAGCCAACGCCCACCGCGATAGAACCGGCCACCATTGCGTGCCTGCACCGGCCGATGCTGCAGATAGCGCTGCACGTCCGCGGCCATCGCCTCCACCGACGGATAGCGCTGCCCTGGCGCCAAGGTTCCCGCCCGCACCACGATGGCGTCCAGATCACCGCGCAAGGATCGCGCCCAGCGACAATCGCGTCCTGCCAACCCGCTGGGCGCAACCACCGCGGCAGCGCTGTCACTTGCGTCGCGCCGGCCACGCTTGCCTGCCAACAGCTCGCTCAATACCGCAGCAAGGCTGAAGACATCACTGCTGACACCCACCAGGCTTCCTGACTGCAGCTCTGGCGCCGCGTATGCCGGCGTAAAGAACCGCGCAGCGGGGTCGTTGGCCTCGTCGCCTAGCACGCGCGACACACCGAAGTCCAACAGCACCGGTTCGCCATCCTCACGTACCAAGATATTGGACGGCTTCAGGTCGCAATGCAGCACCAGCCGCGCGTGTGCGGCCTGCACCGCGCTGCACACTTTCAGGAACAGCTGCAGGCGCTGGTGCAGGTCAAGCTGGCGGCGTGCACAGTAAACATCCAGCGGTTCACCACGCACATATTCCATCACCAGATAGGGATTTCCGCCCGGGGTAGTACCACCGTCGTACAGGCGGGCGATGTTCGGATGCTGCAGGCTGGCCAGAATGCGCCGCTCGGCGGCCAGGCGCTCAGCGACACGTGCACTGGGCTTGCCCTGCAGCACTTTGATCGCCACCTCCTGCGCATACAGGCCATCAGCACGTTCGGCACGGAACACCATCCCCATGCCGCCGCTGGCCAGCCGTTCGTACAGGCGCCAAGGCCCGATGACATCGCCTTCACTCAATTCGGAAGGAATCGCCGCGACCATCAACTGCTGCATCGGCTCGAGCGCACGGCCGAGTTCGCTGGTCTGCGCTTCGAGCAGCTCCAGTGTTTCGGATACGACCGCAGGATCAGCGCTCAGCCGCGCGAGTTCGCTCCGCCATTGCGACGGGTGCAGTTCACACACTGCGTCGAACAGCTCGCGCACCTGTTGCCAACTATCCCGATCCACCTACACCCCCTGGGCCAGCCGCCCGCTACATTGCGAAGCCGACGTTGCCCTGGGGATGATAAGCGGCGCTCAACGCTCCGGTACGTAAGAGTCGGGGACAGAAGACGAATCCGAATCGAGCACGGCCTCTCTTACGATCTCTGCATCCGCAGTTCCGGCAGCTTCATTGCTGAGCGGATCCACGTCCATCGGCCGCCGGAACACCAGCGATGGCAGCAGTGTGGTCAGCGCGGCATACAACAGCAGCGCACCAAACAACACGGGCGAGATCGCAAAGCGCTCGCGCATGATCGCCGCCAGCACCAGGGTGAAAATCAGCGTCGGCGACAGCGCCAGCGCAACCCGCAAGCTGGTGCGGAAGCTCTCTCCGAACAGCACCCGCCGCTGCAGCCAGATCACCGCGATGCGCAGCGGCAGCACCACCAAGGTGATGAGCAGGCCCAGACCCAGCGCTTCGAAGCTCAGCGCTTCGGCTGGCACCTTGGTACCCGAGTTGAAGAAATAGAAAGGTACGAAGAACGATGCGAACAGGCGCAGCGCATGCAGGTTCTCATGCGAGGCCAGCGACGGCATGCGCTGCTGCAGCAGGCGCGCGACCAAGCCTGCGATGAACGCACCCACCAGGTAGTACACGCCCAATGCATAGGTGATGTAGGCCGCCAGCATGCCGACCATCACCAGCAGCGAGAACTCCGAGCCTGGTGCGTGCGGCGCCACCCAGCGGCCGAGCCCGATGAACAGCAACGGCAGGCCCACCATCATCGCCAGCAAGGCCATGCTCGACAGTGCCATATGCACCGGATCGCCGGCCTGCAGCACCACGAACAACGCAGCCAGCGCCAACAACTCGCCGGCAATGGCCTTGCTGCTGACCCAGAACCGCTCGGCATCATCCAGGCCGAGCTGGGACAGCGAATCCATGATGAAGCCGGTGGAGGGCGTGAGCAGCGCCAGCGCCAGCAAGGCCGCCGCCTGCCAGGGCAGGCCTGCGTAATGCCATGCCAACCAGGCGACGCCGGTGAGCGTGGCGCTGCGGATCACCAGATGGGTCAGCAGCGGCCACATGCCCTTGCGCAGGTCGGCCAGATCCACCTCCAGGCCGGCAAACAGGAACAACGAGGAAATACCCAGCGTGGCCAGCAGGTTGACCACCGGATCGTGCGATCCGTCACCCAGCCACAGCATCGCGCTGATGCCGAACACCAGGCAGGTCAATGGCGCGGGAATATTGAAACGCTGCAACGCGCGTGGGATGACCAGCAACGCGAAAATCAACAACAGATAGATTACTTCCTTGCTCATGACGCCTGTTTCCTGTGACCGGGTACGTGGGGTCTCGCCCACCGGCCACCGCCGCGCCAACGGTGGAGCCGTCAGCGCAGGCGGGCGCCAGCCAGCTCCCCTACCTGGCGCAGGATGCCATTCCTGCCGTCATCATCCAGTGCAGAACCCTGCAGGTAACTGCTCAGCAGCCATGGCGTGCCACCCGCCAACGGCCACAGCACGGCAATGTCGTTGCTGGTGTCGCTGCCGTTGCTGCCGGTCTTGTCGCCTACCCGCCAGTCCTGTGGCAGGCCAGCACGCAGCCGTGCATCGCCGGTCTGGTTGTCGATCAACCAATCGGCCAGTTGCTGGCGTGAAGCCTCGCCGAGCACGTCGCCAAGCAGGAAGCGCTGCAGGTTGCCGGCCATCGCCGCTGGGCTGGTGGTATCGCGCGGGTCACCGGCGGCAAACCGATTGAGCTCGGGCTCATTGCGCGCGCTCACGGTGACGCGGTCACCGTGCTCGCGCAGGAAGGCGGTAAGCCCGGCCGGGCCGCCAACCAGCGGCAGCAACAGGTTCGCCGCCGCGTTGTCACTGACGATCATCGTCGCCCGGCACAGATCGCGCACGGTCATGCTCTTGCCGACGTGGCGCTCGGTGAACGGCGAATGGTCGAGGATGTCGCTCGCCCGCACCGGCACGCGCTGGTCCAGCGACAACTGGCCGGCATCCGCGCGGCGCAGGACCGCTGCGGCCAAGGGAAACTTGACCGTGCTGCACATGGGAAAGCGTTCGTCGATGCGGTGTCCGTAGCGGGCGCCACTGGCCGGGTTCCACAGGCAGACCCCCAGCCGGCCGCCACTGGCTTTCTCAAGTGCGGCGAAGTCAGCGTCACTGACTGCCACCGGCACCGGGATTGCAGCGCCACCAGCGCGCGCAAACGCGGCCGGTATCAAGGCGCTGGCCAAGGCGGCACCGCCAAGCGTGAGGAACTGACGACGAGCAAGCATGGGGACTCTCCTTGGGCGTGATCGGGCTGATCTTGCCCGCCGCTGCGGCCTGCGACCATCGCGAATAATCATCGCCAGCCATTAGTTATATTTGCATCTCAGGTGCAAATTCGACCACTGGGCGCGGAATAATGTGGCCGACCATCAAGTTTCGTCATGACTCCGCCATGATCCGACCCCAGTTGCCGCTCAACGCCCTGCGCGCCTTCGAAGCCGCCGCACGCCATCTGAACTTCACCCGCGCCGCGCTGGAGCTTTGCGTTAGCCAAGCCGCCTTGAGTCACCAGATCCGTGGATTGGAGGACCGCCTGCAGGTCAGCCTGTTCCATCGGCTGCCGCGCGGCGTGGCCCTCACCGACGAGGGTGCGGCGCTGTATCCGGTGCTCACCGAGAGTTTCGACCGCATCGCGATCGCACTGGACCGCTTCACCGGCGGGCGCTTCCGCGAAGTGCTGACCGTGGGCGTGGTCGGCACCTTTGCGACCGGTTGGCTGCTGCCGCGCCTACCCGAGTTCGAGGCTGCGCATCCGGATATCGAGCTGCGGGTGCAGACCCACAACAACCGCATCGATCTGGCTGGCGAAGGGCTGGATCTGGCGATCCGCTTCGGTGATGGCGACTGGCAGGGGCAGGATTGCACGCCAATCGTCGATACCCCGTTCGCGCCACTGTGCGCGCCAGCGGTGGCGCGGAAACTACGGAAGCCGCGTGATCTTGGCAACGTGGCGCTGCTGCGCTCGTATCGCAACGACGAATGGCCGCGCTGGTTCCAGCAAGCGGGTGTCAGCGGTGTGGAAGCGCGTGGTGCGGTGTTCGATTCGTCCCTGACCCTGGCCAGTGCCGCGGCCGCGGGTGCCGGCGTGGCGCTGCTGCCACTGCGCATGTTCGAGCAGGACCTGGCCGAGGGCCGGCTGCTGCAGCCCTTCGCACAGACCCTGTCGTTGGGCAGGTATTGGCTGACGCGATTGCGCTCGCGACAGGAGCGCGAGCCGCTGCGACGCTTCCGACTGTGGCTGCTCACGCAGGAAGGATTGGACCTGTAGTGCCGAGCCATGCTCGGCAGCGGCTTTACCAGCAAAAAGCTACCCTCACCCCAACCCCTCTCCCGCAAGCGGGAGAGGGGCCAAGGCGGTAGTGCCGAGCCATGCTCGGCAGGAGCGTTACCGGTAAAGCCTCAGCCGAGCATGGCTCGGCTCTACAGTGGCATTTCAGGCATTGCCAGCTTCGCGGCTGACGCCGCTCCCACAAGCAAGACTGAGCCCGGGCTCAGTCTTCCAACATCTCCATCCACGCCACCTCGGCCTGCTCCAACTGCTGTACCAGCACTTCGCGTTCGCCGCCCAGCTTGGCCATCTTCGCTGCGTCGGCGTAGTTGCCGGAATCGGCCAGCTGCGCATCCACCTCAGCCAGCGCTGCACCCAACTGCTCCACCTTCTTCTCGGCAGCTTCCAGCTTGTGCGGGTTGGCCGGCTTCTTGTTGGAAGCCGGCTTGGCCGGGGCAACCTGCGCAACCGGTGCGGCAGCTGCAGGCTTTTCCTGGCGATCACTCTTGTTGCGTGAACCCTGCGCGCTGGCGCGGGTACGCAGCCACTGCGCGTACTCGTCCAGGTCACCGGCAAACGGCTCGACCACACCGTCTGCGACACGCCAGAACGTATCGCAGACCAGGCCGATCAGATGGCGATCATGCGACACCATCACGATTGCGCCTTCGAACAGCGCCAACGCCTCGGCCAATGCTTCGCGCATTTCCAGGTCAAGGTGGTTGGTCGGTTCGTCGAGCAGCAGCACGTTCGGCTGCTGCCAGGCGATCAGGGCCAGCGCCAGACGCGCACGCTCGCCACCGGAGAAACCATCGACCGTCTCGAACGCGCGATCGCCCGGGAAGTTCCACTTGCCCAGGAAGTCGCGGAACGACTGGTTGACGCCATCCGGCGAAATCTCGCGGAAGTGATCCATCGGCGTCATGCCTGCGTGCAGCGATTCCACCGTGTGCTGGGCGAAGTAACCGATCTGCAGGTCCGGGTGGGCCATGCGGTCACCGCCAAGCAACGGCAGTTCGCCGACGAGTGATTTCACCAACGTGGTTTTACCCGCACCGTTCGGCCCGAGCAGACCGACGCGCTGGCCGGCTTCCAGGCCGAAGCCGACGTTGTCCAGGATCACTGCGTCCGGGCCGTAACCGGCGGTGACGTCGTTGAGGCGGATCAACGAGAACGGCAGCTTGGCCGGCGGCGAGAACTCGATGCGGAACTCGCGCTCGGCGCGCACCGCCTCGGTACCGGCCATCTTGGCCAGGCGCTTCATCCGGCTCTGCGCCTGGGTGGCCTTGCTGGCCTGCGCCTTGAAGCGGTCGATGAAGCTCTGCAGATGCGCGCGCTCGGCCTGTTCCTTCTCGTGCGCGATCTGCTGCTGGCGCAGGTGCTCGGCACGCTGGCGCTCGAAATCGGTATAGCCGCCCGGATAGAGCTTGGCGCCACCGCCGTGCAGATGCAGGGTGTGGGTGGCCACGTTGTCCAGGAACTCGCGGTCATGCGAGATCAGCAGCAAGGTGCCCGGGTACTTCAGCAGCCATTGCTCCAGCCAGTACACCGCGTCCAGATCCAGGTGGTTGGTCGGTTCGTCGAGCAGCAGCAGGTCGCTGGGCATCATCAGCGCGCGGGCAAGGTTCAAGCGTGCGCGCCAGCCACCGGAGAATGCCGACACCGGACGATCATGCGTCTCAGCCGGGAAGCCCAGGCCATGCAGCAGCTTGCCAGCACGCGCCTCGGCGTCATAGGCGCCCAGTTCGGCCATCTTCTGGTGCGCGTTGGCAACCGCTTCCCAATCCTCGCGCTCAGCCGCTGCGGCTTCTTCCTGCAGCACCGCGGCTACCACGTCATCACCACCAAGCACGAAGTCGATGGCGCGGTCGGGCAGCGCCGGGGTTTCCTGGGCCACGTCGGCGATACGGATCTTGCCGGGCAGCGACACGTCGCCCTTGTCGGCTTCCAGCTCACCGCGCACGGCGGCAAACAGGCTGGATTTACCTGCGCCATTACGGCCCACCACGCCTACGCGATAGCCGGCATGCAGGGTGAGGTCTACGTTGGACAACAGCAGGCGCTCGCCCCGGCGAAGGGCGAAATTACGAAGGGAAATCATGAATGGGTCCGTTATAACGAAAAGGAATGAGCATGTGAGCAGCATTCCTGCGACGTAATTCTAACGTTAACCAATACTTGACTCACGCCCTGTTATCGCACGCGCCTGAACGGCGTTGCCTGACAAGGGCCAAGTACTCGCATAGCCAAATCGCCCTTGCTGAACTGAAAAAGCTTTCAAAAGCAACAATTTAGCTGAACCGTCCGGTTTGACACGAGGTAAAAATTCCATTAATTCGTTGATGGCGCACCGCAACAGCCGCGAACCCCACGCGCCGCCGATGCCGCCACTCAATACCGGAGCTGCAACCTGATGAACCGCAAGTCCAGCACCCTCGCCGTCGCCATTGCCATCGCCCTTGGCGCACCGGCCGTCCCCGCCCTGGCCCAGTCCAGCGCCAATACCCTGGATACCGTGATCGTTACCGGTACCCGCGTGGCTGACCGCACCGTGGCCGAGTCGCAGTCACCGATCGACATCATCACCCCGGAAGCCCTGCAGTCCACCGGCACCGGCGAGTTGGCCACCGCGCTGTCGCGCGCCCTGCCCTCGCTGAACTTCCCGCGCCCGGCCCTGACCGACGGCACCAGCGGCATCCGCCCGGCGCAGCTGCGCGGGCTGTCGCCTGACCAAGTGCTGGTGCTGGTCAACGGCAAGCGCCGCCACACCTCGGCGATGATCAACGTCAACGGCAGCATCGGCCGTGGCTCCTCCGCGGTGGACATCAACGCCATTCCGATCGCCGCCATCGAACGCGTCGAAGTACTGCGCGACGGCGCCTCGGCCCAGTACGGCTCCGATGCCATCGCCGGCGTGGTCAACATCGTGCTCAAGGGCAGCGGCAAGGGCGGCAGTCTGGCCGTGGATTACGGCCAGTATTCGGCCGGCGACGGCAACAAGTACCAGCTCTCCGGCGACACCGGCGTCAGCTTCGCCGATGGCCGTGGCAGCGTGCATTTCGCCGGCCAGGTCAGCCAGCAGGACGAAAGCAACCGCGCAGGCCCTTATCAGGGCACCACCCCGAACACCGGCAACTTCCCGTCCATCGGTGAGAAGACCTTCGTGGTCGGCGACCCGCGCGTGGATGCCACCGCTGCCTCGGCCAACGCCAGCTTCAACTTCAGCGACAACGTCAGCGCCTACGCCAGCGCCCTGCTGAGCAACCGCGACATCACTTCGTTCGCGTTCTACCGCTCGCCCAACCACAGCGGCCAGACCGCGCTGCTGGCGCAGATCTACCCGGACGGCTTCGTGCCGCAGATCAACCAGTACTCCAAGGACCGCTCGCTGGTAGCCGGCGTCAAGGGCAATACCGAGAGCGGCTGGACCTGGGACGTCAGCGTCAACCACGGTGAAAACACCCTGGATTTCCACACCCGCAACAGCATCAACTACAGCCTGGTCGTCAACAGCCCGACCTCGTTCTACGACGGCACGCTGAAGTACCAGCAGGACATCTTCAACGCCGACATCACCAAGTCGCTGGATTGGGGCCTGGCCTACCCGGTCACGCTGTCCTTCGGTGGTGAGTACCGCCGTGAGAAGTGGGAGCAGAACGCCGGTGAGCTGAATTCCTATACCGGTAGCGGCGCGCAGGGCTTCGGTGGTTTCACCCCGACCAACGAAGTGCACAACGATCGCCACAACTACGCTGTCTATGCCGGGCTCGAAGCCGACCTGACCGAGAAGTTCTCCGCCGGCCTGACCGGTCGCTACGAGGACTATTCGGACTTCGGCGACAAGTTCTCCGGCAAGCTGTCGGCGCGCTACGCCTTCACCGACAAGGTTGCGCTGCGTGCCACCGCGTCCAGTGGCTTCCGCGCACCGTCGCTGGCACAGCAGAGCTACCAGGCGGTCACCAGCACCATCATCAACGGCAGCTTCGTCGACCGCGGCACCTTCCCGACCACCAGCGCTGCCGCACAGGCGCTGGGTGCCAGCCCGCTCAAGGCCGAAAGCTCAACCTCCTACAGCCTTGGCCTGGTGCTGCAGCCGGTTGACCGCCTGTACCTGACCGTCGATGCCTACCAGATCGATATCGACGACCGCATCGTGCTGTCCACCAACATCACCACCAATGCCGCCGCCAACGCGCTGTTGGCCGGTCTGGGGCTGCCGCAGGTCACTGCGTTCTCGTACTTCACCAATGGCGTGGACACCCGCACCCGCGGTGTTGATGCGGTGTCCAGCTACACCATCCCGTTTGCTGCCAGCAGCCTGGAACTGACCGCTGCCTACAGCTACAACGAGACCGAAGTGAAGAAGTTCATCGCTTCGCCGGCGGTGTTCGGCAGCCTGGGCATCACCCAGTCGCTGATTGGTCGTGACGAAATCGGCCGCATCGAGGACAGCTTCCCGCGTGACAAGGCCATCGTCAGCGGCACCTGGCGCTCGGACCGCTGGGAGCTGGGTCTGTCGGCGACCCGCTATGGCAGCTTCACCGTGCGCAACTCGGCCACTGCTGCCCGCGACCAGACCTATGACGCCAGCTGGGTAGTGGATGCCTCGGCCAGCTTCAAGCCCAGCGAAAACTGGAAGCTGACCCTGGGTGCGGACAACCTGCTGGACCAGTATCCGGATCGCACCGCCGACCTGCAGAACTCGACCTGGGGCATGCTGCCGTACAGCAACTACTCCCCGTATGGTTTCAACGGCGCCTACGTCTACGGCCGTATCAGCTACACCTGGTAATCCCGGTTTGATGTCGTGAAAGGAAGATGCCCTGGGAAACCGGGGCATTTTTCTTTGTGCCGCCGGGACGTTGCCAGACGGCAACTCCATGCGCGGGGACGACCGCCTCAAGCAGCTTGCGGAAACACCTTCGCGCAAAGGAAATCCACCAATGCCCGTACCTTCGGCGAGGGGTATTTGCTGGCCGGCCACAACACATTGAAAACACCGGCTCCGCTTACCTGGTCGACCAGGATGGGCTGCAGCAGCCCCGCTGCCAGCGGCCCGCGAATGGCGAAATCCGGCAGGTAGGCAATCCCCAGCCCGCGCAATGCGAAGCACACGCGCGTCTCGATGTTGTTGCAGATCATCGAGGTCGGCAGTTGCAGCTCGGCCTCGCCCGCTTCGCGCCGCAGCGCCCAGGCCTCCAGCTTGCCGCTGTTGGGGAAGCGATAGTGCAGGCAACTGTGCTGCTCAAGGTCGGTCGGGGTCTGCGGCTCGCCGCAGCGCGCCAGATACTCCGGCGAAGCAACCAGCCGCATATGGAAGCTGCCCAGGCGACGCGCCGACAGACGTGAGTCGGCTGGTTCACCGGTGCGCACCACCGCATCGAAGCCTTCCTCGATGACATCGACCATGCGGTCGGTGAAGTCCAGGTCGAGCTCGATCTGTGGATAGGCGCGCATGAATTCGCCCAACACCGGCAGCATCAGCGAGCTCACCAACGGCAGGCTCACCCGCAGGCGTCCACGTGGCGCCGCACTGGCCTGCGACAGTTCCAGCTCGGCGGCATCAATCTCGGCCAGGATGCGGCGGCTGCGTTCCAGGAACAGCGTGCCTTCGGCGGTGAGGGTCACGCTGCGGGTGCTGCGATGGAACAGGCGCACACCCAGCTTCTCTTCCAGCCGCGCCACGCTCTTGCCGATCGCCGAGGCCGACACCCCAAGCTCACGCCCGGCCGCGACGAAACTTCGCGTTTCAGCCACCTGCACAAACACCACGAAGCCGTTGAGGCTGTCCATGATCTGCCCTTCGCCTGATTGCGGACATTTTATTCCGCGCATCACGGAACTGCAGCCTGCTTTTTCTTCAATCGGGGGATTCCTATCGTCACCGCCTGCCCATTTCTTCGAGCCAGCCGCAATGACGATCCCCGCGTTCCCCCTACCTTCAAGTGCCGTGCCTGACCCGGTTTTGGCTCCCATCCAGACCGTCGTGCAGCAGGCACTGGACGAACAACGCCTGGTCGGCGCCGTGGTGCTGATCGCCCGTGACGGTGCGTTGATCCACCGCCAGGCCAGCGGCCTCGCCGACCGCGCCAGCGCACGCCCGATGCGCGTGGACACCGTGTTCCGGCTGGCTTCGGTCAGCAAGCCCATCGTTTCCGCTGCGGCCATGGTGTTGGTGGCACAGGGCAAACTTGACCTGGATGCCGGCATCGAACACTGGCTGCCGGAATTCCGGCCGCGATTGGCCGACGGCCGTCCCGCACGGATCAGCGCGCGGCAGCTGCTGAGCCATACCGCCGGTCTGGGTTACCGCTTCTTTGAACCAGATGCGGACGGTCCATATGCACGGGCCGGCGTCTCCGATGGCATGGATGCCTCCGCCATCAGCCTGCAGGACAACCTGCGTCGCATCGCCGAAGTACCGCTGGCATACGAGCCCGGCAGCGCCTGGGGCTACTCGCTGGCAACCGATGTGCTGGGCGCGTTGATCGAACGCATCCATGGCACTCCGCTGCAGCAGGCCGTGCAGCAGTTGCTGACCGGTCCGCTGGGCATGGGCGATACCGGCTTCGCCGCCGCCGATCCGCAACGCGTGGCAACTGCCTATGTAAGCGACGCCCCCCAACCACACCTGCTGGCCGAGGGTGAGATTGTTTCGCCCTTCGATGGCGCCATCGGCATCAGCTACAGCCCGGCGCGCATCTTCGATGCGCAGGCGTTTCCGTCCGCGGGCGCCGGCATGGCAGGCACCGCCGGCGATCTGCTGCACCTGCTGGAAACGCTGCGAGCAGGCGGCAATGGCTTGCTGCCCGCCGGACTGATCACCGAAATGGGCCGCGACCAGGCCGCTGGCCTGGAACTGCCCAGCGCACCGGGGTTCGGCTTCGGCCTTGGCTTCTCGGTGCTGCGCGACCCGGTACTTGCCGCTACACCGGAATCACCTGGCACCTGGCGCTGGGGCGGTGCCTACGGCCATTCCTGGTTCGTGGACAGGGTACAGGGCCTGAGCGTGGTGGCCTTCACCAACACCTTGTACGAAGGCATGTCCGGTCGCTTCGTCACTGATCTGCGCGATGCGGTTTATGCGGCAGTGGAGCCACGTTGATGTGTGCCGCAAACTCTGCACGCCTGCCATTTGGCGCATTGCTGGCGCTGGCGATGGCCGGCTTCATCACCATCCTCACCGAAGCACTGCCGGCTGGTCTGCTGCCACAGATGGCACGTGGCCTCGGCGTGTCTGAAGCATGGATCGGGCAAACCGTGACGATCTACGCCATCGGCTCGCTGCTGGCGGCGATTCCACTGACCAGCGCCACCCAGGGCGTGCGCCGTCGCCCGCTGCTGCTGGCGGCGATCGCCGGTTTTGCCATCGCCAATACCGTCACCACGTTCTCCGGCAGCTACGCGCTGACGATGTTGGCGCGCTTCCTCGCCGGCGTTTCTGCCGGACTGTTGTGGGCGCTGCTGGCGGGCTATGCGGCGCGCATGGTGCCCGCGCATCAACAAGGCAAGGCGATTGCCATCGCGATGGTCGGCACGCCACTGGCATTGTCGCTGGGCGTACCGGCCGGCACCCTGTTCGGCAACCTGCTGGGCTGGCGGGTCTGTTTTGGCGCGATGAGCCTGTTGGCGCTGGTGCTGATGCTGTGGGTACGGTTCAAGGTTCCGGACTTCGCCGGCCAGCCGAACAACCGGCAGCTACCGTTGCGACAGGTATTCTCCATCGCCGGTGTGCGCCCGGTGCTGTTCGTGGTGCTGTGCTTCGTGCTGGCCCACAACATCCTTTACACCTACATAGCGCCATTCCTGAGCGCTGCCGGCATGGGCGCGCGCACCGACCTGGTGTTGCTGGTATTCGGCATGACCTCGCTGCTGGGCATCTGGATCGTCGGCGTGCTGGTCGACCGGCACCTGCGCGCGTTGACGCTTGCCAGCACCGTACTGTTCGGCGCGGCCGCACTGGCACTCGGGCTGGCCAGTGAGACGGCGCTGGTGGTCCATGCGGCAGTGGCGGTGTGGGGGCTTGCCTTCGGAGGTGCCGCGACCCTGTTCCAGACGGCGCTGGCAAAGACTGCCGGAGACGCCGCCGATGTCGCCCAATCCATGCTGGTCACCGCCTGGAACGCGGCAATCGCCGGCGGCGGCATCATCGGCGGCGGGCTGCTCGGGCGCTGGGGCGTCGACGCGTTTGCTCCCGCTCTACTGGTGTTGCTGGTGACGACCCTGGTCGTGGTATGGGCCGCAAGGCGGCATGGTTTCCCCGGCACAAGCGACAAGCGCATCGCGAGCAACGCCAGCTGTTCTGAGACCTGCCACGGGCCCTGAAGGAAGATGCCCCGGGAGACCGCGGCATTTTTTACTGAGCTGGAGCAGAGCGTTACCCCTCCCCAACCCTCCCCTTGCCTGCGGCAAAGGGAGGGGGCGGTCCGCGCGAACGGTTGGATTGCCGGCATTGCCGTTAACGCCCTCCCTTTGCCGCAGGCAAGGGTTGGGGAGGGGTGCCCTTGCCTTCGCCCTTGATCTGGCCAGCCCCAAATCCCGCCGACCCAATTCCTTGGGACATAAAAACCCAGATTTTTCATGTATTTCCCCGCACCCAAGCCACCAGCCCCTTTAGAATCAAACCACCCCCACCGACCCAGCGAGCCCTGATGCACCATGACACCGCCCTGATCAACATGATTGCCATCGGTTTGGGCCTGGCCTTCGTGCTTGGCGCCCTGGCCAACAAGCTTCGGCTGTCGCCGCTGGTGGGTTATCTGGTTGCCGGTGTCATCGTGGGGCCATTCACCCCGGGCTTTGTCGCCGACCAGGCGCTGGCCAACCAGCTGGCCGAGATCGGCGTGATGCTGCTGATGTTCGGGGTAGGCCTGCACTTCTCGTTGAAGGACCTGATGGCGGTCAAGGCCATCGCCATCCCCGGCGCCATCGGCCAGATCCTGGTCGCCACCCTGCTCGGCTGGGGCGTGGCCACGCTGATGCGTTGGCCGGTGCTGCATGGCGTGATCTTCGGTTTCTCGCTGGCCACCGCTTCCACCGTGGTGCTGCTGCGAGCAATGGAAGAACGCCGCCTGCTGGAAACCACGCGCGGCAAGATCGCGGTCGGCTGGTTGATCGTGGAAGACCTGGCCTGTGTGCTGGCGCTGGTGATGATGCCGGTGATCGCCGACGTGTTCGGCCCCGAGGCCAACGGCAAGGAGCTGTCCATCGGTGGGCTGCTGGCTTCGATTGGCTGGACCTTCGTGCAGCTGGGCCTGTTCGTTGCGGTGATGCTGGTGGTCGGCCGCCGGGTGATCCCGTGGGTACTGGAGAAAGTAGCCGGCACCGGCTCGCGCGAACTGTTCACCCTGTGCGTGCTGGCGATTGCGCTGGGTGTGGCGTTCGGCGCTGCCGCCTTGTTTGGCGTGTCGTTCGCATTGGGCGCGTTCTTCGCCGGCATGATGCTCAACGAGTCCGAGCTCAGCCACAAGGCCGCGCATGATTCGCTGCCGCTGCGCGATGCGTTCGCGGTGCTGTTCTTCGTCTCGGTCGGCATGTTGTTCAACCCGATGATCATCGTCGAGCACCCGTGGCAGGTGCTGGCGACCGTCTTGATCATCATGGTCGGCAAGTCGGCCGCCGCCTTCTTCATCGTGCGCGCCTTCGGCCATTCCAAGGGCACCGCACTGACCATTTCCGCCTCGCTGGCGCAGATCGGCGAGTTTGCCTTCATCATCGCCGGCCTCGGTGTGGCATTGAAGATCCTGCCGCCGGCCGGGCAATCGCTGGTACTGGCCGGCGCGCTGGTGTCGATCATGCTCAATCCGGTGGTGTTCGGCCTGCTCGACCGCTGGCAGGCGCGCCACAAGGAAACCACGCCGGTGCCGGAAGTGCCGGACATCCCGCCAGGCCCGTCGCTGGACCTGCAGGACCACGCCATCGTGGTCGGCTACGGCCGGGTCGGCAGCGAGCTGGCACAGGTGCTGCGTGACCGCGGCGTGCCGGTGCTGGTGATCGACGACAACCGCGAGCATGTGGAACGTGCGCACGCTGCCGGTATTCCCGGCATTCGTGGCAGTGCCGCCTCGGACAAGGTGCTGGCCGAAGCGCATCCTGAGCGCGCGACGATTGCAGTGCTGGCGATTCCGCAGCCGCTGGAATCGGGTGAAGTGCTGGCCAAGCTGCGCGCCATCAACCCCAACCTGACCCTGCTCGCCCGCGCCCACAGCGATGCCGAGGTCAAGCACCTGCTCGACCACGGCGCCGATGGCACGGTGATGGCCGAGCGCGAGCTGGCCTATTCGCTGGCGGAGATGATCATGTCCACCCCGCCCTACCGCAGCCTGCGACCGGGCATGCCTCAGCCGGCGGCCAGCGGCACGTAGATATCGGCACGCAGGATGGCTTCGGGGACCTCTTCCGGGTCGTCGAGGAAGTGGTAATGCAGCGGTGCATCGCGCAGGGCGTGGCCGCTGCCCGGCAACCAGTCGCGCAGCAGCTGGTCGGTGGCATCTTCCAGCAGCGAGTAGCTGCCGACGTGGCGCAGCCGCGCCACGCGGCCACCGCCAAGAACCACGCGCTGCAGTGATTCCGGCAACGCCGGCAATTCCGCATCCAGCGCAAGCGCGCAATCGAACAGCAGCTCCTCGGCGGGCAGCTCGCGGTGGTCGCCCAGCGGCACGCCGATCAGCTGCTGCAGCTGCTCGACAAGGCCCTGCTCCGCGGCCCAGCCGAACAGTTCGCCGAACACACCATCCAGATCGTCGAAGGCCCCGCGCGCGCGCAGTGCCACCACCTCGAAGGGTTCCAGGGTGACGACTTCCACGCTCAGCGGCGCGGGCTTTTCGGCTGGCGGCAATGGCCGTGACAGCTGCTCGATACTGGCAGCCAAACGCTTGGGATCTTCCCGCAGCTCACTGGCGCTGGCATCCACGGTTTCGCGCAGCACCCGTGCCAAGGCTTGTGGTGTGTCATAACCCGCCAACAGCGCGATCTCGGTCACACTGGCATCGCTATGCGCAAGCCGCTGCAAGGCCTTGACCACGCGCAGCCGCTGCACGGTGCGGCCAATGGTTTCGCCAGTCAGCGCGCGATACACGCGGTGGAAGTGGAACGGCGAGTAATGGGCAATGGCCGCCAGTGCATCCAGATCCGGCAATGGCCCGCCGACATCGATGCTTTGCTGCAGGCAAGCGATGACCCGGTCCAAGCGTGGCAACTGCGCGACATTGGCTTTCATTGCGGCATCTCCGTTGGCTGGTGGAGCTATTGCAGCGCGCCTGCTCAGCGGCGGCGTTTCCGATCTTGCGCAAACTCGGCATCCGCACCGGGCAGACCCGTCAGATGATCCTGCAGCAACACGATGGCCTGGCGCACCTTGGCCGGCTGGGTCTGCCGATGCGGGGTGACTGCCCACACCGGCAACGACGGTACCTCCCACTCCGGCAACAAGCGCTGCAGGCTGCCGGATTCCAGCAGCGGCGCCGCATCCAGACTGGTCAGCACCGCCACCCCCAATCCTGCTTCGCACAGACGCAGTACCGCCGGTTGGTTCTGGCTGGCGATACGCGGGTGCGCGGGCACCAGGCGCTCCTCGCCACTCTCCCGCTGATGCCAGACCAGACCCGGAACCTGCGGCATACCCAACCATTCCGCCGCCGGCACCTGCAGCGGATCGTCGGGAACGCCGTGCCGCTGCAGCCATGCCGGTGCCGCGCACGGCCAGCGCTGCAGGCTGCCCAGGCGTTGCGCCATCCAGTCACTGTCCGGCAACTGGCCGAAGCGCAGCGCAAGATCAATGCGCGCCTGCAGCAGATCGGTCCAGCCATCGTCGAAGAACAGGTGCAGGCGCAGCTGCGGGTTTTCCTGCAGCCAGCCGCCCAAGGCTGGGCCGATGTGCGCGGCCATGCCCAGCGGCGCAGACAGGCGCAGCTCGCCGCTGGGTGCCTGCCGGGCGGCGGATAGCTCCGCCTCCGCCTCCCCCGCTGCATCCAGCAGGCGCGCGCAGGCAGCGTAGTAGCGGCTGCCGACGTCGGTCAGCGCCAGCCGCCGGGTCGAGCGGTGCAACAGGGCCACACCAGCGTCCTGCTCCAACGCGCGTACCTGCTGACTGACCGCCGAGGTACTCATGCCCAGCGCCCGCGCCGCCGCACTCATCGAACCGTGCTGCACCACCTGCGCGAACAAGGCCATCCGTTTGACACTGTCCATCGGCCACCTCCGTGCCGCCATTGTGAAGCACAGCTTCAAGGTGATTGTGATTTTTTGCGACTGCCGCCGACGCCGACTTGGGCGGACACTGGCGTCATTCCCCACCCCAAGGACGTTCCCATGAAAGTTGCCCTGATCGGTGCCACCGGCTTTGTCGGCAAGGCCGTACTCGACGAACTGCTGGCCCGCGGCCATGACGTGACCGCGCTGGTCCGCGACCCGGCCAAGCTGGAAGCCCGCCCGCAGCTGCAGGTGGTCAAGGCCGATGTGCGCAATGCCGATGAAGTGCATGCCGCCGTTGCCGGTACTGATGCGGTAGTCAGCGCCTACAACGCCGGCTGGGCCAATCCGGATCTCTATAACGAGTTCCTGCGCGGTACCCGTGCGATCGTCGCCGGCACCAAGGCCGCAGGCGTGAAGCGTTACATCGTGATTGGCGGTGCCGGCAGTCTCTACGCAGCGGACGGCAGCCAGCTGGTGGACTCGCCCAGCTTCCCGGCAGCGATCTATCCCGGCGCCAGCGCGGCCCGTGATGCGCTGACCGAGCTGCGCAACGAGACGTCGTTGGAGTGGACCCAGCTTAGCCCGCCGGTGGCCTTCCATCCGGGCAGCGCGACCGAGCGCACCGGCACGTACCGGGTTGGCGGCGAGACCCCGCTGAGCACCGGCGATGGCCCGGGCACGATCAGTGCCGCGGATCTGGCGGTGGCAGTGGTGGATGAGCTGGACGCGCCGCAGCATGTTGGCAAGCGGTTTACGGTTGCCTGGTGAGTTTCTTGCGCTAGAAGCTCCCCTCACCCCAACCCCTCTCCCGCAGGCGGGAGAGGGGCTAGTGCACTACGAGCGCCAGCAATGCGAGCCCCGCTCCCGCAGGCGGGAGCGGGCCAGTGCACTAGCAGCCGACGCGATCCGAGCCCCTCTCCCGTTTACGGGAGAGGGGTTGGGGTGAGGGGAAGCTTCCAACAAGCGAACCCTGCCCTTGATTTTCCTCTGCAGCGTGCAAGCTGGGACTCAAGCCCCAGCCAACGCCTGCTCCAGATCCGCCAGCAGGTCATCGATGTGTTCGATGCCCACCGACAGACGCACCGTATCCAGCGTCACCCCGGCCTTCTCCAATTCCGCCGCATCCAACTGCCGATGCGTGGTGGACGCCGGATGCGTAGCCAGCGACTTGGCATCGCCAAGATTCACCAGCCGCGTGAACAACTGCAACGCATCCAGGAAGCGCGCCCCGGCCTCACGCCCACCCGGCAGACCAAAGGTCAGCACACCCGAACCCTGCCCGCGCAGGTACTTCTGCACCAACGCATGCTCCGGATGGTCCGGCAATGCGGCGTAGTTCACCCAGGCGACTTTCGGATGCTTCTGCAGGTAATTGGCCACCGCCAGCGTATTGCTGTTGATCCGGTCCATGCGCAGCGCCAGCGTCTCGATTCCCTGCAGGATCTGGAACGCGTTGAACGGCGAGATCGCTGCGCCCATGTTGCGCAACGGCACCACCCGCGCACGGCCGATGAAGGCCGCCGGCCCCAGTGCTTCGGTATAGACCACGCCGTGGTAACTCACGTCCGGCGTATTGAGGCGCGGGAAGCGCTCCTTGTGCTCGGCCCACGGGAAGCGACCGGAGTCCACGATCGCGCCGCCAAGGCTGGTGCCGTGGCCGCCGAGATACTTGGTCAAAGAATGCACCACGATATCCGCGCCGAAATCGAAGGAACGCTGCAGATACGGCGTGGCGACAGTGTTGTCGACGATCACCGGCACGCCGTGGGCGTGGGCGATCCTGGCGATGGCTTCGATATCGGTGATGTTGCCGCGCGGGTTGCCGATGGATTCGACGAACACCGCCTTGGTGCGCTCGTCGATCAAGGCCGCGAAGGCCTGTGGATCGCGGTAGTCGGCAAAGCGGGTCTGGATACCGAACTGCGGCAGCGTGTGCGCGAAGAGGTTGTAGGTGCCGCCATACAGCGCGCTGGAGGCGAGGATGTTGTCGCTGGCCTCGGCAATGGTCTGGATGGCGTAGGTGATCGCGGCCTGGCCCGAAGCCAGCGCCAACGCACCGATGCCGCCTTCCAATGCCGCGATGCGCTTTTCCAGCACATCGGTGGTCGGGTTCATGATGCGGGTATAGATATTGCCCTGCACCTTGAGGTCGAACAGATCGGCACCGTGCTGGGTGTCGTCGAAGGCGTAGGCAACCGTCTGATAGATCGGCACCGCGACAGCGCGGGTGGTTGGATCGGGGGAATAGCCGCCATGCACGGCGATGGTTTCAGGCTTCCACTGCGGATCGGTCATCGGAGTGCTCGCTAAGGAGTGACCGCTGACGATAGCCGAGGATGGATGGCAACCGGTGGACGGTTGCAGGGGTTACTTGTGAGGGGCCGTTATGTGGTGATGCTCTTTGAAAGCTTGCATCTTTAGCTAGAAGCTTCCCCTCACCCCAACCCCTCTCCCGTAAACGGGAGAGGGGCTCAGTGCACTACGAGCCGCCGCATTCCTGGCCCCTCTCCCGCGCGCGGGAGAGGGGTTGGGGTGAGGGCAGCTCTTAAAGCGTTTAAAGCGTTGGACTCTCAACCCTTGCCAAACTGCAGCTGCCCGCCACCACCGGCTTCCACCTTGATGGTGTCGCCGCTGGCGAACTCGCCGGCCAGGATCTTCTGCGCCAGCGGGTTTTCCAGCTGGGCCTGGATCGCACGCTTCAGCGGACGCGCGCCATAGATCGGGTCGAAGCCGACATTGCCCAGCACATCGAAGGCCGAATCCGACACCTCCAGGCGCAAACCACGCTCGCCCAGCCGCTTCTCCAGCCCACGCATCTGGATGCGTGCGATCTGCTTGATCTGCTGCTTGTCCAGCGGGTGGAACACGACGATGTCGTCCAGGCGGTTGATGAACTCCGGACGGAAGTGCGCCTGCACCACACCCATCACCGCCGCCTTCATCTGCGTATAGGCTTCCGGGCTGTCGTCGCCGCTCATGTCCTGGATCTGGTGCGAGCCCAGGTTCGAGGTCATCACGATGACGGTGTTGCGGAAGTCCACGGTGCGGCCCTGGCCGTCGGTCAGACGACCGTCATCCAGCACCTGCAGCAGGATGTTGAACACATCCGGATGCGCCTTCTCCACTTCGTCCAGCAGGATCACGCTGTACGGCCGACGACGCACCGCCTCGGTCAGGTAACCACCTTCTTCGTAGCCCACATAACCCGGAGGCGCACCGATCAGCCGCGACACGCTGTGCTTCTCCATGAACTCACTCATGTCGATGCGCACCATCGCGTCGGGCGAGTCGAACAGGAAGTCAGCCAGCGCCTTGGTCAGCTCGGTCTTGCCGACGCCGGTCGGGCCCAGGAACAGGAACGAGCCACTCGGGCGATTCGGGTCCGACAGGCCGGCGCGCGAACGCCGCACCGCGTCGGAGACCACGCGGATCGCTTCTTCCTGCCCAACCACGCGGTTGTGCAGCATGTCTTCCATGCGCAGCAACTTGTCGCGCTCGCCTTCGAGCATCTTGCTGACCGGGATACCGGTCCAGCGCGAGACGACCTCGGCGATTTCCTCGTCGGTCACCTTGTCCTGCACCAGCTTGAAGTCCTTGCGCTCCATCTCCTGCGCGGCCTGCAGCTGCTTCTCCAGGTTCGGCAGCAGGCCGTACTGGATCTCGCTCATCTTGGCGAAGTCCTGGCGACGCTGTGCGGCTTCCAGATCCAGCTTGGCCTTCTCGACCTGCTCCTTGATCTTGGTTGCACCCTGCAGCGCGGCCTTCTCCGATTTCCAGATTTCGTTGAGGTCGGAGAACTCGCGCTCCAGCGTATCGATGTCGGCTTCCAGATCGGCCAGGCGTTTGCGCGAGGCGTCATCCTTCTCCTTCTTCAGCATTTCGCGCTGGATCTTGAGCTGGATCAGACGACGTTCCAGACGATCAAGCTCTTCCGGCTTGGAGTCGATCTCCATGCGGATACGCGAGGCGGCCTCGTCCATCAGGTCGATGGCCTTGTCCGGCAGCTGCCGATCAGTGATGTAGCGGTTCGACAAGGTCGCCGCTGCAACCACGGCCGGGTCGGTGATCTCCACACCATGGTGCACCGCGTAGCGTTCCTTCAGGCCACGCAGGATGGCAATGGTGTCCTCGACCGTCGGCTCACCGACAAATACCTTCTGGAAGCGGCGCTCCAGCGCGGCGTCTTTCTCGATGTACTGGCGGTACTCGTCCAGCGTGGTGGCGCCGATGCAATGCAGTTCGCCACGCGCAAGCGCGGGCTTGAGCATGTTGCCCGCATCCATCGCACCGTCGCCCTTGCCGGCGCCGACCATGGTGTGCAGTTCGTCGATGAACAGGATGATCTGGCCTTCGTTCTTGGACAGGTCATTGAGCACGGCCTTCAAGCGCTCTTCGAACTCGCCGCGGAACTTGGCACCGGCAATCAGCGCGCCCATGTCCAGCGAGAGCACGCGCTTGCCGCGCAGGCCCTCGGGCACTTCGTCGTTGATGATGCGCTGGGCCAGGCCTTCGACAATGGCGGTCTTGCCCACGCCGGGTTCACCGATCAACACCGGGTTGTTCTTGGTACGGCGCTGCAGCACCTGGATGGTGCGGCGGATCTCCTCGTCGCGGCCAATCACCGGGTCGAGCTTGCCGCTTTCGGCGCGCGCGGTCAGGTCGATGGTGTACTTTTCCAGCGCCTGGCGCTGCTCTTCGGCATTTTCGGTCTGCACGGTTTCTCCACCGCGCAGCTTGTCGATCGCGGCCTTCACTTTGTTCTTGTCGGCGCCAGCAGCACGCAGGGCCATGCCGGCCGGACCGCCATCGTCCACTGCCGCCAGCAGGAACCACTCGCTGGCGATGAACTGGTCGTTGTGCTGCTGGGCCAGTTTGTCGGTGTTGTTGAGCAGGCGATTGAGATCGTTGCCCATCGACAGGCTGCCGGCCTGGCCGGACACCTTGGGCAGTGCATCGAGCGCCTCGGTCAGCCGCTCGCGCAGCACCGGCACGTTGACGCCGGCCTGGGCCAGCAAGGGCCGGCTGCTGCCACCGGGCTGATCGAGCAGCGCGCTGAGCACATGCACCGGCTCGATGATGTTGTTATCACGGCCAACCGCCAGCGACTGGGCATCCGCCAAGGCTTTCTGGAAATTGGAGGTGAGCTTGTCCATCCGCATGGGTCTTCTTCCTCAAAGTTGGGAGGCCAGCAGTGCTGGCGATACTGATTCAGATGCGGTTGCAACGGCGTGATTCAAGGGTGAATAGCGCCCTTGTTCAGCTGCAATCGCAATCCCGCTCCAGTATCACCAGCTGCCGTCACCGCAACCTTGATCCAACGCAAGCGGCAGCGCGGCTCAGCCGCGCGTGATCGCCGCGCGCAGCGCCCGCAGCTGCTGCTTCACCGCCTGTTGCTGGCTGGCATCCATGCGCAGCAGGGCTTTCTGCCCGATCGACAGCGACTGCAGGGCCGGATCGACGAAGCGATAGCGGCCCTTGCCGTCAGGCTCGACCGCCAGCGGGCGGGCCGGCTCGGGGGTCTGCAACAGGTGGTCGATCACCACCACCAGCCTGTCGTTGAAATGACCATCGGGGTGGCCGATGTCGCGGTAGGCCTGCTGCAACAAGGGATAGAAGCGCTTGTAAGCAGCCGCGACCGCGCCCGCATCGGCACGGGTAAAGGCATCCACGTAAGGCGCATAGCGCGTGGCATTGGCGGCTGCCAACTGCTCATCGCCAGCACCGCCCTGCTCCACCTGCAGCGCACCTGGCAACGGCCGCACGGCCATCGCCGCCCCTGGCAGGCTGGGCTGGGTGAGGTTGTCCACGTGCACCACCACGCGCTGGATCAGCTGCTCACGCAGCAGCACGCCCAAGGCATCTGCGGGGAGCAACCCGCTCAGCGCTTGCCAACTGGAAGCATCGCTGTCGGCCAGCGCCGGCAAGGCCGGGTCGGCAGCCACGTCAAACGGATATTTCGGCTCAGCCGCCGGCTCGGGCGTAGCCGGCGGTTGGATGGCCGGTGTAGGCGGGCTATCCACCAGCGGAGCAACGGTTGGCGTTGCCTGCCGCAGCTGCGCCACGTCATCACGGAACAACCACCAGCCAATGCCGCCAACCGCGACGACGCCAACCACTGCCCAGGGCCACACTGCTTTGCGCTTCTGCATCACTTGCACCTTTATTGCATGTGATGGTGTGACCCTGTTTATCCCGCCGGGTTCCCTTGCGGTTCAAGCCTCGTGCATCAACGCTGTTTCTGCAGCGACATCAGGCCGATCACGACCGCCAGCACCGCGTAGGCAGCCGTTATCTGCAAGGTGATGGCCTGGCGCAGGCCTTCCAACTGCCACGGCAGGTAGATGCCGCCGCGCGGATCAGTGGAATGGATCACGCCGAACGCACTCAACGCGGCAGCCACGAACAGCAGACTCACCGCCACGCCAGCGCGCCGCTCGATCAAGGCCACCAGTGCTGCCGCCCAGATCATCGCGGAGATGATGAAACCATTGCCCAGCAGCTGCAGCGTGGCCACATCCGACAGGCCGTGGCCGTCGACCGCCGCATACAACGCTGCGGCCGCATCGGGCGCCACCCAGGTGCCGAACTTGATGTTGATCAGGTAGGCAATCGCCGGCAGGAAGGCCAGCGCGACCGCGATCGCATGCTCACGCTTGGTCTGCTGGAAGGCCTGCACGGTGATGTCCAGGCCGACAAAAACGATGATTGGTGCCAACACCGCCACCGGCAGCCACTGCACCAATCCGGCAACCACGCCGAGCATGCCGCCGATACCGATGAACAGGCCAGTCAACAGCGTGTAGCCGGTGCGTGCACCCAGGCGCTTGTAGGCCGGCTGGCCGATGTATGGCGTGGTCTGTGCGACACCGCCGCAGACGCCGGCGATCAGCGTGGCAATGGCCTCGACCAGCAGGATGTCGCGGGTGCGGTAGTCGTCACCGGCAGCGCGTGCACTCTCCGCCACGTTGATACCACCCACCACCATCAGCAGGCCGAACGGCAGCAGCAGCGACAGGTACGGCATGGTCAACGGCAGGCCTTCGACGAAGCCCAGCGTCGGCAGCGGCAAGGCCACGGCGAAGGAGATGGCCGGCGGCCACTGGAAGCCGGTCAGTGCGCCCGCCGCGCCCAGCCCGTAATACAGCACCACACCAACCAGCAGCGCGAACAGCACGCCCGGCAAACGCAGCGGCACCACGCCACGCGCAACCAGCACGTAAAGCAACACACCCAGCGTGACCAGGCCAACCAGCGGCTGGCGCATGCTCTCGATCAGCGGCAGGAAGCCGAGCAGGGTCAGGGCCGCACCGCCGATGGAACCGAGCAGCGCCGCACGTGGCACGTGCCGGGTGACCGCATCACCAACGAAGGACAGCACCAGCTTGAGCAGGCCCATCACCACCAGCGAGGCCATGCCCAGCTTCCAGGTCGCCATCGCCGCGGCCTGCGGGTCCATGCCGAGCTGCTTGAAGCCAACGAAGGCCGGGCCCAGCACCAGCAGCGCCATGCCGATGCTGGTCGGTGCGTCCAGCCCCAGCGGCATCGCGGTGACGTCATCACGGCCAGTGCGGGCAGCCAAACGGCGTGCCATCACCGTGTACATCAGGTTGCCGATCAGCACGCCGAAGGCAGTGCCGGGGAACATGCGGCTGAACACCACATCGGCCGGGAACTGGAAGATGCCGACCAGCGCCATCGCGATGAAGCCGAGGATCGACAGGTTGTCGACCACCAGGCCGAAGAAGCCATTGAGATCGCCGGCGACGAACCAACGTGGGCGGGATGCGGATGCAGAAGAATTCATGGGGGATATCGTCAGGAAAGCGGAGCGATGGTAACGCCGGAAAAATGCGTGCGGATGCTACAGGTCATTCGTTCGTGGGCAGTTTCACCCAGCCCAGCACTGGGCCACGGCTGGGATTGCGGTAGCGCAGCTGCAACCAGCCGTCGGCTTCGTCCAGCAGCTCGACGCGGTCGCCCTTGAGCAGGTAGCGCTTGGTCGAGGTGTCACCGGCCCGGCTGTACAGCAGCAGCTTGTCCGGCACCACCGATGCGCTGCGGCCCGGCATCGGAGCGTCCGTCAGCGGCGGATCGAAGGCATTCCAGATGGCGGTCTCGAGTCGCTTGCCTGCGGCATCCCAGGTGCTCCACACCGTGAGTATCTCCGCATCTTCCACTTCAGCCAGCGCCAACACCTGCGCGAGCGCTTCGGTGTCGAGGAAGGCGTTGCGCATCGAGCGGTACAGGTAAACCTTGTCGCCCGCAAAGCGGTAGATATCGCTGTACCACATCGGCCCGCTGCGACAGCTGCTGCTCAACGTGCGTGTGGCCGGGTCCGGGGTCAGCGACCAGAAGCCTTCGCAGCTGATTTCCGGGCCCTCAGGTGTGGCCAGTGCACGGAACTGGCCACTGCCCGGCTCGTACAGGTAAACCGTGACCGACTCGTTGACCTGGCCCAGCGTGGCGCTGGAATCCAGGTCCTGGTAACCGTCGAAATTGTAGTCGGCGTGGCCCAGGCGCGTGCCGCCGCCTTCCTCGTTCGTGGACGCAGGCAGCACCTGCCGCGCCGATGCGCGGTTGCTGCCCACCTCCACGCTGCCATCGCCCAGCAAGCGCGCATGCGCGCTGACGCCGGCAGCGACCTCGAAGCGGATCTGGCTGTCATCTGCCGCGAATGCTGGCGCTGCCAGCAGCGAAACCGCTGCAATCAGCAAGCCGCACGCGGCAAAACGGCAGCGGGACGTGGATATCAGGGACATCATCGAGAAGCTCATCTGCGGTTGGAGGCTGCCCGCAGGCTAGCCGATCCAGTGCGGATCAGAACGAAACCTCGACCGGCTGCCGCGACCACAGCACCGACTGGTGCTTGGTGGCCTGCTTCCATGCCAGCCGGATGGCTTCGATGTCGTTGCGGCGCTGCGGGCTGTCCTCATGCAGGATCACCAGCACCTTGGTGCGCAGCCGGTTGGGCTCGGGCGCGCCGCGGAACAGCCACTGGCCGTAGGCATCGAACACGGTCAGTCCATCGGGGAATCGCGGGGTGACTTCCTTGTCGAGGAAGGCGCGCCACTGCGCATCGCTGATCACATCGGTCTGCTCACGTGCCGACGGGCCAGTTTCCTCGCCAACGCCGAAGTACAGCTCGCTGCGCACCCAGCCACCGGCTTCGGCCGGTCGCGCGGCATCACCGTGCAGCTGGGCACTGGGCGCGGTTTCGGCTGCAGGCGGAGCGGCGTGGGCACTTGCGGCAACGGCAAACAACAGGGGCAACAGGACAGCGTGCAACTTCATGGAAAACCTCCGGACAGGAACGACACGGTGGCATCCAAGGCACCGCAGGGGATATCGCGTTTGGTTATCAGCCAATTGCCAGCAGGACTTGCATCCGGGCAGCCGTTAACGCGAAGATAATATATCGCTTCATCCGGATGGATGTAAGTGTTATCTGAAACCTTTCCACCATCCGCGCCTCCCCCACGTCCCGCTTTCCCCACAGTTTCTGGAGTTCCCATGTCCCGCCCCACCTCGGCCCCGCTCGGCCTGGCCATCGCGCTGGCGCTGTCTTCCCCCGCTTTTGCCCAGGACGCCCAGCAGGCGACCAATCTGGATACGGTGATCGTCACCGGCACCCGCGCCGTGGACCGCACCGTGCTGGAGTCCACCTCGCCGGTGGACGTGCTCAGCGCCGAGGACATCCGCAAGGCCGGCGTGGTCAACGGTGAGCTGGGCAGCGCGCTGCAGGCGCTGCTGCCCTCGTTCAACTTCCCGCGCCAATCCAACTCCGGCGGTGCCGACCACATCCGCGCCGCGCAGCTGCGCGGCCTGTCACCCGACCATGTGCTGGTGCTGATCAACGGCAAGCGCCGCCACAACAGCGCGCTGGTCAACACCGACAGCAAAATCGGCAAGGGGACCACGCCGGTCGATTTCAATGCGATCCCGGTCAGCGCGATCAAGCGCATCGAGGTGCTGCGTGACGGCGCCGGCGCGTTGTACGGCTCCGATGCAGTGGCCGGCGTGATCAACGTGATCCTTGACGATGCCCCGGAAGGCGGCGCCATCGAAGCCAGCTTCGGCGCGCACCATACCGACCTCAAGCCAATCGACCGCACCCTGACCGACGGCCAGACCAGCTTCTTCAGCGCCAAGGTCGGCACCGCGCTCACCGACGACGGCGGCTTCCTGCGCGTCGGCCTGGAATTGAAGAACCGCGAAGCCACCAACCGTGCCGGCTTCGACCAGATCCCGCCGTGGGAAGCACAGACCGCTGACAACCTGGCACTGGCCGGCAAGCGCAACTACTCGCTGGGCGATGGCGCCAGCAAGGACCTCAATGCCTGGTTCAACGCCGAAATCCCGTTCGGCAGCGCTTCAAAGGCCTACGCCTTCGGTACCTACAACCAGCGCGATACCGAAGGCGCCAACTACTTCCGTTACCCGGATGGCGAGGCCAACTGGAAGGAGCTGTACCCGAACGGCTACCGCCCGATCTCCGAAGGCGAGAACCTGGATGTACAGCTGGTGGCCGGTGCACGCGGCGAGCTGGGCGAATGGAACTACGACGCCAGCCTTGACCACGGCCGCAACGAGTTCACCTATCGCCTGCGCAACTCACTCAACGCCTCGCTCGGACCGACCAGCCCGACAAGCTTCAAGACCGCCGATTTCAGCTTCGCGCAGACCGTGGCCAACCTCGATTTCGGCCGCCTCTTCGTACGCAGCAATGACACCCACAGCCTCGGCTTCGGCATCGAAGGCCGCCACGAGCGCTATGAAACCGGCGCCGGCGATCCGGCCAGCTATGCAGCCGGTCCGTATACCGACCGTCCAACCGGCTCGCAGGCCGGCGGCGGCCTGACCCCGCAGGACGAAGCCGATCTGTCACGTGACGTGATCAGCGCGTACACCAGCCTGTCGTCCACGTTCGGCGAGAAATTCTCTACCGATATCGCCGCACGCTATGAGCACTACCAGGACTTCGGCGGTGAGCTGACCGGCAAGATCGGCGCGCGCTATGCATTTTCACCGGCGTTCGCGCTGCGCGGGTCAGTCTCCAACAACTTCCACGCGCCGTCGCTGAGCCAGATCGGCTACGAGTCCACCTCGACCGGTTACACCGCCGGTGGTCAGCTGGTGCAGGGCCGCCTGCTCTCGGTCAACAATCCGATCGCGCGAGCCTTGGGTGCCACCGACCTGAAGCCGGAAAAGTCGGTCAACTACAGCCTGGGCTTCACCAGCCAGATCGGCAGCCACTTCGACCTGTCGCTGGACCTGTTCCAGATCGACATCGATGACCGCATCGCTTTGTCGGAAAGCATCACTGGCGATGCACTGACCGATTTCGTCCAGCAGCAGTTCGGCATCGGCGGGCTGGAAAGCGCGCATTACTTCGTCAACGCTGCCGATACCCGCACCCGCGGCGCCGAGTTCGTCGGTAACTGGCGGCAGACGCTGGGTGACGGCGAGCTGCTGTTGACCGGTACCTGGAGCTACGCCAAGACCGAGCTGAAGAACGTCGTCGCCACGCCGTCGCAGCTGCTGGCACTGAACCCGGACTACGTGCTGTTCGGCGTGGAAGAGAGCAATACGCTGACCGACGCCGCGCCCCGTACCCGCGCGCAGTTTGCGGCCAGCTGGGCCAATGACAACTGGTCGTTGAGCAGCCGCGTGAGCCGTCATGGCAGCGCCAAGCGCGTGTTCGATTTTGGCGGTGGTTATATTCCAACCCAGACCTACCAGGCCGAGTGGCAGCTGGATGCGGAAGTGGAATACCGCATCACCCCGCAGTGGAGCGTGGCAATCGGCGGGCAGAACCTGACCGACAATTACCCGGACAAGTCGAACGAAGACATCTACTACTTCGGCAACCTGCCGTATGACGTGTTGTCGCCGATTGGCAGCAATGGCGCCTATTGGTATGGGCGGGTGCGGTTTACGTTCTGATTGGGTGCGACTGGTGAGAGATTGCTTGCTGGAAGCTTCCCCTCACCCCAACCCCTCTCCCGCAGGCGGGAGAGGGGCTAGTGCACTACGAGCCGACGCGATCCGAGCCCCTCTCCCGCCTGCGGGAGAGGGGTTGGGGTGAGGGGAAGCTCTTAGCTAATGAACCCAAAAACCCCCGAATTCATCCAGCTTTAACAGCGCTGGGCGCTCCTTACGCCTGCCGGCACATTCCAGCCCGGTTCATCCCTTGCGGAGGCGTATATGTTCGAGTCGTTGATTCGCGAAGCGGCCAGCCGCTTTCACCTCGGCGACAATGCAGGGCGCCTCGTGCGCCAGCTTGTCGATGTCATTTTCGATCCAGCCAACGGCGGCTTCGCCGGACTGCAGAAGCGCTTTACCGACGCAGGCCTCGATGGCCTGTTCTCGTCGTGGATAGGTACCACGCCAGGCGACAACGTCCTGCAACCGGACCAATTCAGCGCCGGCTTCGGCCAGAACCTTGCCGGCGGCATTGCCAGCAAACTCGGCATTCCAGCCGCAGCAGTCAACATGGCCGGCGCATGGCTCCTCCCCAAGATCGTTGGTCAATTGACGCCCGGCGGCAGCATCCCCAGTTCCCGTCCAGCGGATTACGACCGCTGGTTCGGCACCACCACGCCTGCCGCTGGATACAGCGGTGGTGGCACGGTACCCGCCAAGGCATCGGGCGGCTTCTGGAAATGGTTGATCCCGCTGATTCTCCTGCTTGTAGCCTTCTTGCTGTTCCGCAGCTGCAAGAAAGAAGAAGTGGTTGCGCCAGCGCCGGTCGAATCGGTTGCAAGCACACAGCCCGCAGCCCCCGTGGCCCAGGCCAATCCACGCTTCGGTTTCGACAACACCGACGGCAAGATCACGGTCAGTGGCCAGCTCGCCAGCGAGGCCGACAAGACCCGCTTGTGGGATGCGTTGAAAGCCAATTTCGGCGAAGGCAATCTGGCCGGCAACATCACCGTTGATCCGGCCACCCTGCCAGCAGGTTGGCTGGACAAGCTGATCGCTGCGTTGCCGGAATTGAAAGCCAAGGGCCTGAAGTTCGGTTTCGATGGAGACAAGCTCAGCATCGATACCAGCGGCATGGCAGAAGCCGATCGCTTCACGGTCAGCGACAAGCTGCGCAGCCTGTTCGGCGGCTTCGAGATCAGTGGCTTGTGGGACCGTGCGGCAGCAGCGTTGTCAGGCCTCAAAGCCGGCTTCAGCGGCGATGACCTGGTCAAAGCGCTGAACCTGATGAACATCTACTTCGACACAGGTTCGGCCACCATCACCCGCGACAGTCTTGAGACGCTGACCAGCGCGGCGAATGCGATCAAGCAGGCCCCCGCCGGCACGAAGATCGAGGTGGGTGGGCACACCGACAACACCGGTGATGCTGCTGCCAACGTCACCTTGAGCCAACAACGCGCGGACGCGGTGGTTGCCAAGCTGGCCGAGCTTGGCGTTGCTGCCGATACGCTGATCGCCAAGGGCTATGGCCAGGAAAAGCCGCGTGCCAGCAATGACACTGAGGAAGGGCGTGCGCAGAACCGTCGGATCGAGTTTGCAGTTACCAAGTGATGCTTTGCATTGGGTGAAGAGCAGAAGCTTGCCCTCACCCCAACCCCTCTCCCGCAAGCGGGAGAGGGGCTAGTGCACTACGAGCGCAAACAATGTGAGCCCCTCTCCCGCCTGCGGGAGAGGGGTTGGGGTGAGGGCGCCCGGAAAGCACGTAGTCCCAACCGTTTCACCCCAAATGACCTTCCTGTAACAACCGCTACGGCATAGTGTCCGCATGCTTGATGACCTACAGCGACCGCCCCCTCCGGCGCTGGCAGATGACGACGCACTGTTTCTCGACGTAGACGGCACCTTGCTCGCCTTTGCCGACCACCCGGACAAGGTGGCGCCCGACCCGTCCCTGCTCACGCTGCTGGCCAGCGTGCAGCAACGTCTGGGTGGCGCGCTGGCGCTGCTCAGTGGCCGTCCTGTCAGCCAACTGCAGGCCATGTTCGCGCCGCTGCGCCTGCCCATGGCCGGCCTGCACGGCGCGCAATTACTCACTTCCGCCGATGCGCCACCTGCGCAGGCGGATACCGCGCAATGGCTGCACGCATTGCACCAGCGCGCGATGCAGCTGGCGCATGCCCACCCCGGCGTGATGATCGAGAACAAGGGGCAGGCACTGGCCCTGCACTGGCGCAATGCGCCGGATGCCGGCGCGGCCGTGATCGCTTTCGCCAACGCACAACTACCACAGCTCAATGACGTGCGCCTGCAACCCGGCAACCACGTCATTGAGTTCGTCGGCAGCGGCCACGACAAGGGCCGCGCCCTGCAGCAACTGATGCAAAACCCGCCTTTCCAAGGCCGGCGCCCGGTCTTCATCGGCGACGACCTGACCGACGAGCACGGCTTCCACGCCGCGCAGCAACTCGACGGCATTGGCGTACTTGTCGGCCAGCGCACCGAAAGCGTGGCCGTTGCAGCACTGCCCGACATCACCGCCGTACATGCTTGGCTGCGCGCAGCCATTACCTGACCCACCCGGAGGAAACAGCGGCGCCACTGGCGCTCGCACAACAAGGAGAACGCAATGCAAGACGCCACCCTCGACCTTGGCGTAGTTGGCAATGGCAGTTTCGGCGCACTGATCGACAAGCAGGCGCGCGTGGTCTGGAGCTGCCTGCCCAGCTTCGATGGCGACCCGGCTTTCTGCGCGCTGCTCGGCCCCAACCAGCACCCCGGCGGTGACTTCGGCATCGAGCTCGAGGACTTCCTCGACAGCGAACAGTCCTACCTCACCAATACCGCGATCCTGCGCACCGTGCTGCGCGATACACATGGCGGCGCGGTGGAAATCCTCGACTTCGCCCCGCGCTGGCGCCAGAACGATCGCTTCTACCGGCCGGTCAGCCTGATCCGCCAGGTCACGCCGCTGTCGGGCAATCCGCGCATCACCGTACGCGCTCGGCCGCTGGCCGACTGGGGTGCGCGGCAACCGGAAACCACCTGGGGCAGCAACCATATACGTTGGTTGCTACCGGATCTGGTGTTGCGCCTGACTACCGATGTGCCCGTGCGCTTCGTCCGCGATGCCCTGCCCTTCGTGCTCAATCATCGCGTGCACCTGGTGCTGGGCGTGGACGAATCGCTGAACCGATCGCTCAGCGGCTACGTACAGGAAGCCATGCAGCGCACCCGCGACTACTGGCGCGAGTGGGTGCGCTACCTGTCGGTGCCGCTGGAATGGCAGGACGCGGTGATACGCAGCGCCATCACCTTGAAACTGTGCCAGTACGAGGACAGCGGCGCGATCATCGCGGCGATGACCACCTCCATCCCGGAAGCCCCCGGCAGCAGCCGCAACTGGGACTACCGCTATTGCTGGCTGCGCGATGCGGCGTTCGTGGTGCGCGCGCTCAACCGGCTCGGCGCGACCCGTACCATGGAGCAGTTCCTGGGCTACATCTTCAACCTGGCCAGCACCGACGGCAGCCTGCAGCCGCTGTACGGCATCGGCTTCGAGGCCAAGCTCGACGAGGAGGAAGTCGCCTCGTTGTCCGGCTATTACGGCATGGGCCCGGTACGCCGCGGCAACCTGGCCTGGGTGCAGCGCCAGCACGATGTCTACGGCAGCGTGGTGCTGGCCTCCACCCAGTTGTTCTTCGACCAGCGCCTGCAGGACCCGGGCGATGCGCATACCTACGCGCGCCTGGAGCCTCTTGGCGAGCAGGCCTTCGCCCTGCATGACGTGCCGGATGCCGGCCTGTGGGAATTCCGTGGCCGCACCGAAGTGCATACCTACACCAGCGCAATGTGCTGGGCGGCCTGTGACCGGCTGTCCAAGATCGCAACCCGCTTGAAGCTGGATGGCCGCGCCGTCTACTGGCGCGAACGGGCCAACCAGATCCATGCGCGGATCATGCACGAAAGCTGGAATGAGCAGCTTGGTCACTTCACCGACACCTTCGGTGGTCATCGGCTGGATGCATCCTTGTTGTTGCTGGCCGACATCGGCTTCATCGATGCCAAGGACGCGCGCTTCATCGCCACGGTCGAGGCCATCGGCCGCGATCTGAAGCATGGCAATGCGCTGTACCGCTATACCGCACCGGATGATTTCGGCACGCCGGAAACCAGCTTCACGATCTGCACCTTCTGGTACATCGATGCATTGGCGGCGATTGGGCGCATGGACGAGGCGCGCGAGATGTTCGAGATCCTGCTGCAGCAGCGCAATCATCTGGGCCTGCTATCCGAAGACCTAGCCTTCGATGGCAAGGCCTGGGGCAATTTCCCGCAGACTTACTCGCATGTAGGGTTGGTGATCGCCGCGATGCGCCTGTCGCGCAGCTGGCAGGAGGCATCGTGAGCCGACTGGTGGTGGTCTCCAACCGCGTGGCATTACCCGGCGAAAACCGCGCTGGCGGACTGGCGACCGGCCTGCTGGCGGCACTCAGCGAACGTGGCGGGTTGTGGTTTGGCTGGAGTGGACGCAGCGTCAATGTCGACAGCGGCGCCCTGCATGAAGCGCAGGATGGGCCGATCCGCTATTTGACGATGGACCTGTCCAAGAGCGATCTGGACAGCTACTACAACGGCTTTTCCAACCGCGCGTTGTGGCCGCTGCTCCACTTCCGCCTGGATCTGGTGGACTACGACCGGCGCAAGCGCGAGGGCTACTGGAAGGTCAATCGATTGTTCGCCGATACGCTGGCTCCACTGCTGCGCGACGACGACACGGTGTGGATCCACGACTACCACCTGATCCCATTGGCGGCGTTGCTGCGTGAGCGCGGCATCGCCTGTCGGATTGGCTTCTTCCTGCACGTGCCGGTTCCCTCGGCCGACCTGATCCAGGCCCTGCCCGACCACCGTTCGCTGTTCTCAGCGTTGTATTCGTATGATCTGCTCGGCTTCCAGACCCGCCGTGACGTGGACCGTTTCCAGTCCTATGTGCGCCTGTTCGGCGGCGGCACGTTGATAGACAGCGACTGGATCAAGGCACCCGACGGTCGCCGCGTGCGTACCTCCGCGTTCCCGATCGGCATCGATACCGAGCACATCGCGCGGCAGGCCCGCAGCGCGGCCAGCAACAAGCCGGTGCGCGACCTGCGGCAGAGCCTGCAGCACCGCAAGCTGGCAATCGGCGTGGACCGGCTGGATTACTCCAAGGGCCTGCCGGAACGCTTCCACGGTTTCGAGCGTTACCTGCAGCGTTATCCGCAGCAGAAAGGCGATATGACCTTTCTGCAGATCGCACCGGTATCCCGTGGCAGCGTCAACGAGTACCGCAAGCTGCGTGGCGATCTGGAGCGTCTGGCCGGGCATATCAACGGCGGCCATGCCGAAGCCGATTGGACACCGCTGCGCTACGTCAACCAGAACTACGCACACAGCACCCTGACCGGGTTCTATCGGCAGGCGGCAGTCGGCTTGGTAACGCCGCTGCGCGACGGCATGAACCTGGTCGCCAAGGAGTACATCGCTGCGCAGGACCCCGAGAATCCGGGAACGTTGGTGTTGTCGCTATTGGCTGGCGCGGCGGATGAATTGAAGCAGGCGCTGCTGGTCAATCCGCACGATCTGGATGGTGTGGCCGATGCGATAGCGACGGCTGCAAACATGCCGCGGGCAGAACGGATCGAACGCTGGCGGGCGATGATGGAGCATCTGCGTGCGCATGATATCCATCGTTGGCGACGGGATTATCTGCTGGCGTTGGAGGGGGTTTAGGGCTGGAGCGAAGGCAAGAGCCTGCCCTCACCCCAACCCCTCTCCCGCTAGCGGGAGAGGGGCTCGCATTGCTTGCACTCGTAGTGCACTAGCAGCCGACACATTGCTAGCCCCTCTCCCGCCTGCGGGAGAGGGGTTGGGGTGAGGGGAAGCTTCTAGCGCGCAGCCCCCTGATCAAACCCACTCAATCCAAAAACCGCCCACGCTGCTCCGCCGTCGGCAGAAAACAGCTGTCATGCCGCCCAAACCAGCGGTAGCGATTCCGCGCCAACCAGCGATACGCAGGATCCCGCACAGAAGCCGGCAACACCCGCGCAAGCCCAGCCACGCGCCACGCCCCGCCCAATCCGGTCACCACCCGCAGAATCGCGTCAGTGTCGGTATACGCCACACCGTCAACGACCAGCAGAAACGACAAGGGATCGTCCGGATCCAGCCCGTGCGCAGCCAACAGCGCCCGCCCCTGCCCGCCCTGCATCGCCGCGAACCGGTAGCGACCGGCCTGATCGAAACGCAGCAGGAAGCGCACCCAGCGGCTGCACAGCGCGCAGACGCCATCAAACACGATCACCGCAGGCTCAGCCATGCGCGCCCTCCGGCAACAACCAGCCTTCGTAACGGATCAACCTGCCGATCAGCGGCATCGACACATCCACCAGGAATTCATAGCGCCCAGCCTGCTCACGCTCGCGGCACTGCACCTGCGCGAACCAGCGCGTCGGTAACGGCAACACACCGAAGGCCCAGACACGCTCGGCCCGCCACAGGATCTGGCCAGCCTCTTCGCGCAATCCAAAACGGAAGCGCACCGCGCCAAGCTGCTCGAACAGCTGCCCATCGCGCTGCCACAAGCGCGAGGCCATGCGCGCCGGTCCGAATTGCCGGTTCCAGCGTTCTCCGCTGGCATCAACCACGAACTCCACCGTCACCGGCACGCTGGAGGTTGGCGGCAGCCGCGCCAGCCAGGCGCAGGGCGCGACCAGCCAATGGCTGCCGCGCAGCACCTCGCCCTGCCCGTTCCAGCGCTGACGCGCAGGGATCGAGTGCAGCGCACGCACCTGCGGGGCCAAACGTTCAAACGCAGGACCCAGCACCTGTGCGAACAGCGGCGTGGTCAAGGCTCCATCCACACCAGGGTGGCGATACGGCCGCTGCGTTGGTCGCGACGGTGCGAGAACCAGCGCTGCGGGTCGGCCATGGTGCACAGGTCGCCGCCGTGGATCGCGGACGACTGCACGCCTGCAGCAACCAATCGCTGCCGCGCCAGCCCGGGCAGGTCCACGTTCCAGTGACCAGGCCGGGTCGCTGTGAAGTGGCTCTCAGCGGCGCTGGAATGCGCCAGGAAGGCCTCGCGCACGTCCACGCCGACCTCGTACAGGGCCGGCCCTGCCGCGGGCCCTATCCACGCTACCAGCGCCTCGGCGGGCGTGTGCATCGCGGCCAGGGTGTTTTCCAGCATACCGCGCGCCAATCCGCCCCAGCCGGCATGCGCGGCCGCCACTTCACTGCCGTCGCGGGCGGCGAACACCACCGGCAGGCAATCCGCAGTGAGGATGGCCAGCACAACGCCGGGCACCGAGGTCACCGAGGCATCGGCGGTTGGCTCGGCGTCCAGCCCCTGCGCCTGCGGTGGTGCGTCGAAACGCAGGGCCACACTGCTGTGTACCTGGCGTAGCCAGTGCGCAGCCGATGGCAGCTTCGCCAGGCGCTGCAGTTCGTCGCGATTGCGCTGCACCTGGACCGGATCGTCGCCATCGGCCGCGGTCCGGTTGCCCAGGTTGAAACTGTCAAACGGAGGCTGCGAGCCGCCTGCGCCATGGCGCATCGTGGTGAAGGCCCGCACCCCCGCGGGCGCAGGCCAGTCAGCCAGCCACAGCGGACTCGCCTCCGCCATTACCAGCGGCCTCGCTCGCGGTCGGCGAAGGCCTTGGAGTCCTCACGCAGCACCTTCATCAGCGCCAGCAGATCGGCCGGTACCGGTGCGGTGTTGCTGATCGTCTCGCCGGTGATCGGGTGCTGGAACTCCAGCGTCTCGGCGTGCAGGGCCTGGCGCTTGAAGCCGCGCAGCGCGGCGACCAGCTCGTCGGTGGCGCCCTTGGGCAGCTTCAGCGATCCGCCGTACAGCGGATCACCAACGATGGCGTGCTTCAGGTGCGCCATATGCACGCGGATCTGGTGGGTACGGCCGGTTTCCAGGCGGCATTCCAGCGCGGTGTGGGCACGGAAGCGCTCGCGCAGGCGGTAATGGGTCACCGCTTCCTTGCCGTCCTCGCGCACGCCCATCTTCAGGCGGTCGCGCGCATGGCGGTCGATCGGGGCATCAGCGGTGCCGCCGGAGACCAGCGCACCGACCACCACCGCCAGGTACTGGCGATGGACTTCGCGCGCGGACAGCTGCTCGACCAGCGCGGTCTGCGCCTGCACGGTACGGGCCACCACCATGACGCCACTGGTGTCCTTGTCCAGGCGATGCACCACGCCGGCACGCGGCACCTTGGCGATGTCCGGGTCCCGGAACAGCAGCGCGTTGAGCAGGGTGCCGCTGGGGTTGCCGGCGCCGGGGTGGACCACCAGGCCGGCCGGCTTGTCGATCACGAACACGTGTTCGTCCTCGTACAGGACCGACAAGGGGATGTCCTCCGGCAGGGCATGGACTTCGACCTCCAGCACCGCATTCAGGGTGGCAATCTCCCCGCCGCGGACCGGGTCGCGCGGGCGCACGGGCTCGCCATCGAGCAGAACTGCGCCGGATTTGATCCATTCGGTCAGGCGCGAACGGGAGAATTCGGGGAACAATTCGGCCAGGACCGCGTCGAAGCGACGACCGGCGGCGGAATCGGGAACCTGCGCGTGGCGCGGGCTGGAAGAGGTGTTCTCGGACATGGGCAAAGACCGGCTAAAGACGAAATTATGGGGTCCAGGCGACAACAGTCAGTCGCAGGACAGGCCACTAGGCTATCATCGCCCCTTCGTATTCCTGCCGCGTCCTGCCCTGAACCCATGATCCGACGCTCTTCGCTGCTGTCCGCGCCCGTCCGCCTCACCGCCCTGCTGCTGGTTTTGGTCTTCGTCGCCACTGGTTGCCACCGCGGCGCCAAGAAGGACGCCGATGAAGGCGCGCCGGTCGAACAACTGTTTGAAAAGAGCCACAAGCTGATGGAGGGCGGCAATTGGTCCGGCGCCGAAACCAGCTTCAAGCGCTTGATTGCACAGTACCCTTACGGCCCGTACACCGAGCAGGCGATGATCGAAAGCGCCTACGCCCAGTACAAGGCCGGCAAGAACGATGACGCCGTGTCGAGCATCGACCGCTTCATCCGCACCTACCCGACCCACCGCAACATCGCGTACCTGTACTACCTGCGCGGTCTTGCCAACGGCAACCGCGATACGGTTTTCCTGCGCCGCGTATGGTCGCTGGACCCGAGCCGCCGCGATCTGTCGACCCCGCGCCAGGCCTATGCCGATTTCAACATCGTCACCGAGCGTTACCCGAACAGCCGCTACGCCGCCGATGCGCGCCAGCGCATGATCGAACTGCGCGACGTGTTCGCCCAGCATGAGCTGGACGATGCGCTGTACTACGCCCGTCGCGGCGCCTGGGTGTCCGTGGTTGGCCGCGCCAACTACCTGCTGGAGACCTACCCGCAGAGCGCCTTCCAGTACGACGCCGTCGCGCTGCTCGGCGAGGCCTACACCAACCTCGGTAACAAGACCCTGGCCGACGACGCCCGTCGCGTGCTGCAGCTGAACCAGCCCGAGCACCCGTGGCTGGCTGGCAACTGGCCGAAGTACCCGTGGATGATCCGCAAGCTGAACCCGTTCGCGGGTGAGCGCTCGGTGGCCACCGGCCAGAGCAACGCCACGATGAACCGCGGCAAGTAAGCTGCTTCGGTAGTAGTGGTACCAGAAAGGGGCCTTTGGGCCCCTTTCTTGTTTCTGGGGTTCGGCAGCGGGGAGTTGAGAGCTTTGGCTTTGGCTTTGGCTTTGGCTTTGGCTTTGGCTTTGGCTTCGGCTTCGGCTTCGGCTTTGACTTCGGCTTCGGCTTCGGCTTCGGCTTCGGCTTTGGCTTTGGCTTCGGCTTCGGCTTTGGCTTCGGCTTCGGCTTTGGCTTTGGCTTTGGCTTTGGCTTCGGCTTCGGCTTCGGCTTTGGCTTTGGCTTTGGCTTTGGCTTCGGCTTTGGCTTTGGCCTGTGGCCTGTGGCTTGGGCTCTGTGGCCTTCCCTTCTCCCGCATGCGGGGGAAGGTGCCCGGAGGGCGGATGGGGGGAGCTTTGGCCTTTGGCCTTTGGCCTTTGGCCTTTGGCCTTTGGGCTTTGGGCTTTGGCCTTTGGCCTTTGGGCTTTCGGCTTTCGGCTTGGGGCTTGGGGCTTTGGAACTCCGGCAGTCGTTGCCTAGGTTCACCATCCCGGCTTCGCCCTGCCCTCACCCCAACCCCCGCTCCGCGCCCCGGCCCTTGCGCTGGCGCAAGGTCGTTCAAGGAGCAGCGAACCAGTGGTTCGCAAGCTGCTCCTCTCACCCCGCTTGCGGGAGAGGCGCTAGCAATGCACGCACTGGCAGTGCGCCAAAACAGAAAGCGGCCCCGTCGCCGGGGCCGCTCCACATCACTCAAACCAACTCAAACTCAGAAGCTCTGCGTGTAACGCATATACAACTGCCGGCCGTAGCCGTTGTACAGATAGTTGTTGAAGTTGGTCGGCGAGTACGCCACGTCGTACACCGGCGCCTTGTTGGTCAGGTTGCGCACGCCCAGCGAGATGCTCGCCTTCCACGGGGTGTTGTACGCGAACTGCAGGTCATGGGTGATGTAGGCCCCACCACAACGCTTCACGTAACCCTCGGACTTCAATTCCGAGCAGCTGTAATCGCCCTGGTAGTAGTCCACGTAGTAACCCGGCTCGTAGCCGATCATGTTCATGGTCCAGGCCACACTCCAATCGCCGCGCTCCCAGCGGGTATTGAGGTTGGCACGCCATTCCGGATAACCGCTGGTACCCACGTATTCGTCAGAGCCGTAGCGGCTGTCGACCTTGTAGCTGTGTGTCCAGGAACCCTGCAACGACGACGTCAGCTTGCCCCAGTTGTCGAAGTCGAACTGGGTGCGGATGTTGAGGTCGACACCATCGGTCTTGACCAGACCTTCATTGCCGTAGCCGGCATATACCGACTGGATCGAACCGTCGGTATTGCGCACCACCGACAGGTTGTCCGGCAGGAACTGGCCCAGCTCGGTACGGTTGATCACCGTCTGCGCGGAATACCACTTGATCTGGTTCTCGATCTTGGTATTCCAGTAGTCGACAGTGACATTGGCCCATGAGAACGGGTCATACACCACGCCAAAGCTGAACTGCTTGGAGGTCTCGGCCTTCAGGTCCGGGTTGGCGACATGGTAGCCGTTGATCTGGATGGAGCTTGAAGCCGCCAGACCGTAAGCCAGCGCCGTGGCTTCATCGGTCACCGTATCGGCAGAGAAGGCGGTCTGCTGGTTCAGCGCCTGCAAGGTGGGCGCGCGGAAGCCTTCACCGTAGGAGGTACGGAAGGTCAGGTTCTGCAACGGCTGGTAGCGCAGCGACAGCTTGGGGGAGGTAGCGTCACCAAAGTCGGAATAGTGGTCGTAACGCAGCGCCACGTCCGCCGAGAAGTTGTTGAAGATCGGCAGGCTCCACTCGGCATAGACCGAACTCAGGGTGCGATCACCCCAGGCCGAGTTGCCCGAGGAACCACCAACATTGCCGGCGGCAGACTGCTGGTCGTAGATGTCCGAGTAGTCGTGCTTGCTGTACTCGCCGCCGACCGCCAGTGCCGACACGCCGCCGGGCAACTCGAACAGATCCGTGGTCAACTGCGCATTGACCTCCTGCTGCTTGTAGTAGGTATTGCGGTTGATGGTGGTGGCGATGGCATCCAGCACCGCAGCCGAGTTGGAGTACGGATCAAATACGTTGTACTCACCCGATTCGAAATATTTCTCCGCCACCGGGATGTTCACGTAGTTGTAGCCGGTGATGGTTGCGCGCGACTCATTGCTGCGCACGCCGAAATCAACCGCGGTGCTGTCAGTCAGCTGGCCATGCAGGCTGAGGTTGACGTCATGGCTGTTCTCGTCGGTATAGGTGAAGCGGTTACCCAAGGCGGCGAAGCGGTGCTTGATGTAAGCATCCTGGCCGGTGGTGTTGTTCGGGCTGTCGGCGCTGACGAAGATGCTTTCCGGCACCGGCGCGTAGACGCTGTCGCTGTTCTTCCGGTTGACGTAGATATCGGCGTTGACGGTCCAGACATCGTCGATGCTGTATTCGCTGCGCAGGAACAGGTTCTTGTTCTTGATGCTGGCGGTATCAGCCATGTCGCCGACATAGTTGTACAGGCAGCTGGTGCGGCCAGTGCTGCTGGTGCTCTCGTAGAAATTTGTGCCCGAGCAACCACCCGGCACCACCGAGCTGTTGTTGGTGTAGAGGTTGGAACCGGGAATGGTGCTGCCATCGGCAGCAGTCAGTACATTGAGGTAATTGTTGGAATACGAGGAGCCGGCCACCGTATCCGACCAGGGGTAATCGCGCACGAAGCTGATCTTCTGGTTGGTGTAGGAGATACCACCCATCACGGAGCCGCGCTCACCTGCGGCACCAAACAGCACCGAGCCTTCCGACGCATCGCCACCATACTTGTTGTCAGTGATGCCAGCGCTGACCTGGAACCCTTCGTAGTTCTTGCGGGTGATCACATTGACCACGCCACCAATGGCGTCGGCGCCGTAGATCGCCGATGCGCCGTCGGTCAGCACTTCGATTCGCTCCACTGCTGCCGCCGGAATCGAACTCAGGTCCTGCCCTTCGCCGGTCAACGGCGATACCGCTGCGCGGCGACCGTCGATCAGGATCAGGGTACGACCTTCGCCCAGCCCGCGCAGGCTCAGGCCAGCAAACGATTGCGCCGAGCTGCCAGAGCTCGGCACGAACGAACCAAAGGAGTTGAAACTGGAGCTCTGCAGGATGTCGGCCACGGTGGCCTTTCCGCTTACTTCGATGTCTTCGCGGCCGATCACGGTAATCGGCAATGCACCTTCCACGTCTGCACGCTTGATGCGCGAACCGGTGATCTCGATGCGGTCCAACGTGGTGGCATTGCCGTTCGCTTGAGTTTCCTGCGCCAGCGTTGTTCCGCTGATGGACAGGCCAATGGCAACAACCAGGGCGCCCCGGCGCAGGCCGGAGTTCAACTTATTCTTTTTCATTGTTAGCGTGTTCCAGATGAAGAAGGACACGTCCTGATCGCTCAGAACCGTTACTGGGACGCTGCGCTGGATGACACCAATCGCATCGGCCTGACGGAAAATTAACGATCGAATTTCGCCGCTGTTTTTCGCTGCGTGGCAGCAGGCACGGTGATTCTTGTCATGCCGTGTCAGCCGGCCTCAAACGCGCCATGTGCGGCGCACGCGCGCATAAAAAATGCCACTGACAGGGCAGTGGCAAGGAGAGAGAGGTGAACCGGTGTTTTCTTGTGGCTCCATCCTGCATCCCCAACATGTTGAGAATTTGTCCAAAACCGACGTTATTTCGTGAAGAGATTGCTGGATTGCCACACGTCAGGCGCCATCCAACCCAAACTGACATGGACCACCACATCCGCACCGGGGAAATCGCACACTCAACGCGACCAGGGAGGTCACAGCCCCAATGCGAAACAGACGGAAGGGGCCTGTTGGCCCCTTCCGTTTACACCTGCCGGCGGCCAGACGATCAGCCGCGATAGCCATTGGTGATGGGATAGCGGCGCTCGCGGCCAAAAGCACGCCGCGACACCTTCGGTCCCGGCGCAGCCTGATGGCGCTTCCATTCGCTGATCCGCACCAGCTTCAGCACCCGGTCCACGACGTCCGGCGCATAACCGGCAGCAACAATGTCCTCGCGCGACTGTTCCTGATCAATGAAGCGGTACAGGATGCCATCCAGTACATCGTAGGCTGGCAGTGAGTCCTGGTCGGTCTGGTTCTCCCGCAGCTCGGCCGAGGGTGCGCGGCTTATCACCGCCGGCGGAATCACCGGCGCGCCACCCACCGTATTGCGCCACTTGGACAGGCCGTAGACCTCCGTCTTGTACAGGTCCTTCAGCGGCGCATAGCCGCCGCACATGTCGCCGTAGATGGTGGCGTAACCCACCGCGTACTCGCTCTTGTTGCCAGTCGTGAGCACCAGGCCGCCGAACTTGTTGCTCAACGCCATCAGAATCACGCCCCGACTGCGCGACTGCAGGTTTTCCTCGGTGACATCAGCCGTCTGCCCTTCGAACATGGCCGACAACGAGTGCATCAAGCCCTGGAACGCCGGCTCGATCGGCACCGTCTCCAGCTTTACACCGAGCGCACGGCATTGCTCCACCGCCAGATCATTGGACAGGTCAGCGGTATAGCGCGACGGCATGCTGACTGCGGTGACGTTGTCGGCGCCAAGCGCATCGACCGCCATCGCCAGCACCAGCGCCGAGTCGATGCCCCCTGACAGCCCCAGCCATACCTTGCTGAAACCGTTCTTGCCGCAATAGTCCTGGATGCCGCGGGTAACCGCGCGCCAGGCCAATGCATCCATGCTTTCATCGCCATCATCGATCCAGCGCAGCGGCATGAAATTGCGCCCAGCGACGTTGTACTCGACCACCAGCATTTCTTCAGTGAACGCCACGGCAGCCGGATGCACGGTGCCATCGCCATCGGCCACGACCGAAGCGCCATCAAACACCACCGCATCCTGGCCGCCAACAGTGTTGACATACGCGATGGCCGCGCCGCTCTCGCGGCTGCGCTCGGCCAGCAGCGCATCGCGCTGGGCGTGCTTGCCACGTTCATATGGCGAGGCATTGGGCACCAGCACCAGTTCGGCGCCCGCATTGACAGTGGCGGCCAGCGGTTCGGCGAACCACAGGTCTTCACAGATCACAAGACCCAGCTTCACGCCGTTGACCTCGAACACGCAGTTGCCACCGTCCGGATCCACGTCGAAGTAGCGTCGTTCGTCGAACACGGCGTAGTTGGGCAGCTCGCGCTTGCGGTAGGTCGTGGCGACTGCACCATCACGCAGCACGCTGGCAGCGTTGTAGACCACCGTACCGGCAGTCTGCGGCCAACCAACCACGGCGACGATGCCCTGCACTTCAGCGGCAACCCGCGCCAAAGCCTGCTCGCAGCTGGTCAGGAAGCCGGGGCGCATCAGCAGGTCTTCCGGCGGATAGCCGCTGATGGCAAGTTCCGGGAACAGCACCACATCGGCACCGTATTCGTCACGCGCCTCCTGCATCAGTTCGATGATGCGGCTGGCGTTGCCGTCCACGTCCCCGACCGGGAAATCGAACTGGGCCAGGGCGATGCGTAGCGATTCGGACATATCAACAACCTTCTGCTTGGCCCCGCACCCTGCGGGGGCTTGGTGTTACCGATGCCGCCCGCAGGATGCTTTCGCAGACCGCGGCGGTATGGCTCAGGGCCTCATTATTCCAGAAGCGCAGCACGCGGTAGCCGTTGCGTTGCAGGAAGGCGTCGCGATGGGGGTCGTTGGGGTCGGATGCGTGTTGGCCGCCGTCGAGTTCGATGACCAGTTTTTGCTCCAGGCAGACGAAATCCACGACATAAGGCCCGATGGGGTGTTGCCGCCGGAATTTGAAGCCGACCAGGTGGCGGCCTCTGAGGAAATACCAGATACGGTGCTCGGCATCGGTCATACGCCGGCGCAGGGCTCGGGCGCTGTTGGTTTTGCTGCCTTTACGCATGGTTGCCTCCTTTGCAGGGAGACGATTACCTGGCAAGGCGGTTGCTGAAATCAGGGAAAGCGCGCTTTTGGATGTAACGATTTTGGGCTTTTGGGGCGCTGCCTTCGAGCTGGCAGATAACGATGGGAAAGGCTAACGGCAAAAAGCCAGAGCTTCCCCTCACCCCTACCCCTCTCCCGCAAGCGGGAGAGGGGAAAGCAACTGCCGGAGCTAGAACCAGAGCCAAAGCCCAAGCCACAGCCCAAGCCCAAGCCCAAGCCCAAGCCCAAGCCAAAGCCAAAGCCAAAGCCAAAGCCAAAGCCAAAGCCAAAGCCAAAGCTACAGCCAGTGCAAAAGATGAGCTTTAGTCAGTGATCTAACGTCGACTTGGACTTCAGGCCTGGCCCCGGCCTTGGCCTTGGCCTTGGCCTTGGCTTTGGCCTTGGCCTTGGCTTTGGCCTTGGCTTTGGCTTTGGCCTTGGCTTTGGCCTTGGCTTTGGCCTTGGCTCTGGCCTTGGCTTTGGCCTTGGCTTTGGCCTTGGCTTTGGCCTTGGCTTTGGCCTTGGCTTTGGCCTTGGCTCTGGCCTTGGCTTTGGCCTTGGCTTTGGCCTTGGCTTTGGCCTTGGCCTTGGCTTTGGCTTTGGCTTGGGCTTGGGCTTTGGCTTGGACTCTGGCTTTGGTTCTGGCTGTCCCCTCTCCCGCCTGCGGGAGAGGGGTAGGGGTGAGGGCAGGCTCTTAGATGTTGCTTTTGTTCTTGGCTTTTACCCCCCCCAGAAACAAGAAAGGCCACCCGAAGGTGGCCTTTCTCAAATCACTGAAGCGCAGTCTTACTTGACCAGCTTCGCGATGGCAGCGCCCAGGTCGCCCGGCGAACGGACGGTGACAACGCCAGCAGCTTCCATCGCTGCGAACTTGCCCTCAGCCGTGCCCTTGCCGCCCGATGCGATCGCACCAGCGTGACCCATGCGCTTGCCGGCCGGAGCCGATGCACCAGCGATGAAGCCGACAACCGGCTTCTTCACGTGGTTCTTGATGTACTCCGCACCGGCTTCTTCAGCGTCGCCGCCGATTTCGCCAACCATGATGATGCCTTCGGTCTGCGGGTCTTCGTTGAACAGCTTCAGGCAGTCAACGAAGTTCAGGCCGTTGATCGGGTCGCCGCCGATGCCGATGCAGGTCGACTGGCCCAGGCCCACTTCCGTGGTCTGCTTGACCGCTTCATAGGTCAGGGTGCCCGAACGCGACACGATGCCGATCTTGCCCGGCATGTGGATGTGGCCCGGCATGATGCCGATCTTGCACTCGCCCGGGGTGATGACGCCGGGGCAGTTCGGACCGACCAGCACGGTGTCCGGATGGGCACGG
>Ga0308157_10001031_pt1 | contig 67134 bp, 55 predicted proteins | sample PhyBR1_FD_201035 | JGI IMG/M metagenome (GOLD analysis project Ga0308157, IMG submission 201035) | Phyllosphere microbial communities from UC Gill Tract Community Farm, Albany, California, United States - DLSLB.R1 | ecosystem: Host-associated > Plants > Phyllosphere > Unclassified | place: USA... | reverse complement strand
ATATCTGCGGATCACCTCGTGTGTGCCAATCCCCGCAGCTTTTCGCAGCTTATCACGTCTTTCTTCGCCTCTGAGAGCCTAGGCATTCCCCATACGCCCTTATTTTGCTTATTGTGCTCTACTTTTTTAGTTCTACGTTAAAAGTTCTATGTTATAGGTTCGTAAACCTAAAACGTATACCTTATAACTTACTACCAAAAAATGTGCTTTATATTATTTCTAATATCTTTTCTACTTTTTTATTGTATCTCAATATGTCAATGAACTTTTTCTTTAGATGATAGAATAAAGATGATAGATAATAGACTAAATCTATTTTCTGTTTTCTATTCTCTATCTTCTTAAGATAGTGGAGAATATCGGAGTCGAACCGATGGCCTCCTGCGTGCAAGGCAGGCGCTCTAGCCAGCTGAGCTAATCCCCCAAATTCTTTCTTAGAATTTAGAATTAGTATTCTCAACTTCTAAAATTTCCTTTTAAATAAGTATTATAGTAGTCCCGGGCAGACTCGAACTGCCGACCCCTACATTATCAGTGTAGTACTCTAACCAGCTGAGCTACGAGACTCTGTATCTTACTTATTCTTGTTTTTTTGAACCAACAGTTAAAGAGTAAGAGATGCTTAAACCATCTCTAGAAAGGAGGTGTTCCAGCCGCACCTTCCGGTACGGCTACCTTGTTACGACTTAGCCCTAGTTACCAGTTTTACCCTAGGCAGCTCCTTGCGGTCACCGACTTCAGGTACCCCCAGCTTCCATGGCTTGACGGGCGGTGTGTACAAGGCCCGGGAACGTATTCACCGGATCATGGCTGATATCCGATTACTAGCGATTCCAGCTTCACGGAGTCGAGTTGCAGACTCCGATCCGAACTGAGAACGGTTTTATAGATTCGCTCCTTATTGCTAAGTGGCTGCTCTCTGTACCGTCCATTGTAGCACGTGTGTGGCCCAGGACGTAAGGGCCGTGATGATTTGACGTCATCCCCACCTTCCTCACAGTTTACACTGGCAGTCTTGCTAGAGTTCCCGACATGACTCGCTGGCAACTAACAACAGGGGTTGCGCTCGTTATAGGACTTAACCTGACACCTCACGGCACGAGCTGACGACAACCATGCAGCACCTTGTAATTTGTCTTGCGAAAGCCTAGTTTCCTAAGCGGTCAAACTACATTTAAGCCCTGGTAAGGTTCCTCGCGTATCATCGAATTAAACCACATGCTCCACCGCTTGTGCGGGCCCCCGTCAATTCCTTTGAGTTTCAGGCTTGCGCCCGTACTCCCCAGGTGGGATACTTATCACTTTCGCTTAGCCACTCAGAATTGCTCCCGAACAGCTAGTATCCATCGTTTACGGCGTGGACTACCAGGGTATCTAATCCTGTTCGCTACCCACGCTTTCGTCCATCAGCGTCAATCGTTTGTTAGTAACCTGCCTTCGCAATTGGTATTCCATGTAATATCTAAGCATTTCACCGCTACACTACATATTCTAGTTACTTCACAAAAATTCAAGCCTAACAGTATCAATGGCAATTTTTTGGTTAAGCCAAAAACTTTCACCGCTGACTTATTAAGCCGCCTACGGACCCTTTAAACCCAATGATTCCGGATAACGCTTGGATCCTCCGTATTACCGCGGCTGCTGGCACGGAGTTAGCCGATCCTTATTCTTACAGTACCGTCAAGTCCCGACTCGTCGGGATGTTTCTTCCTGTACAAAAGCAGTTTACACACCATAGATGCGTCATCCTGCACGCGGCATGGCTGGTTCAGGCTTGCGCCCATTGACCAATATTCCTCACTGCTGCCTCCCGTAGGAGTCTGGTCCGTGTCTCAGTACCAGTGTGGGGGATCTCCCTCTCAGGACCCCTACCCATCATCGTCTTGGTAAGCCGTTACCTTACCAACTAACTAATGGGACGCATGCTCATCTTATACCAATTAATCTTTATAATTAAAAAGATGCCTTTTTTATTAACTATAAGGTATTAATCCAAATTTCTCTGGGCTATCCCTTAGTATAAGGTAGATTGCATACGCGTTACGCACCCGTGCGCCGGTCTCAACATCCGAAGATCTCTACCCCTCGACTTGCATGTGTTAGGCCTGCCGCTAGCGTTCATCCTGAGCCAGGATCAAACTCTTCATCGTATGTTTTTAATATTTTTGATGTTGCGTTTAAGACCTCTTAGTTTCCTAAAAGCTCTTACTCTTTATTTTTCTGTTAATCCAATATGTCTATGAACTTATTTCTTCTTTACCTCGCTTGTATCTCAAAGCGGTTGCAAAAGTAGTAATCTTTTTTAAACTCGCAAAACTTTTTTAAATTATTTTGAAAGTTTTTTTTTCTGTGGGCGATGAGGGGTTCGAACCCCCGACCCCCTCGGTGTAAACGAGGTGCTCTGAACCAGCTGAGCTAATCGCCCTTTCTTTTTTGAACGGATGGCAAAGATACGAAACCTTTACTATTTAATCCAAATTTATTTTTTACTTTTTTTTCTAGGAACGTGGCTTTCCTTATTCTGAAAGCGGTTGCAAATATAGCACTGTTTTTTTCGATCTTCCAAATGATTCTGCAAAGTTTTTTAATCTTTTTTGTAAGAAACTGGAGATGTGTTTAGTGAGGGGTGTTAGATGTTTGGTGCCAGATGTTGGCTGAAGCCCGAGGCTATTCTTTTATTTAACCACAGATGGCACAGATTTACGCGGATTTTTTTTCCATTTGGCTAAAGCCAACTCCATTCTACATAACCCCCGAACTAAAGTTCAGAGCAATTGATACGCCAAAAGAATACTAAACCTTGAACTTTTAATAATTTAACCACAGATTTAAAAATTTTCGCGGATTTGCTTTTACGATTAAAAACCTTAAACTTACAACATACAACCTAAAACAAAACTGCGTTAGAGATAGCAGCGGATAGCCCGCAGTGAGGAGGTACGACGAGTGAGGACTTGGAGCGAATAGCCCGACCCGACTACTGACTGGAATTTTTTGTTAGATTCTATGGGGAGTTTTCTGAAATTTTGTTTTGAAACTGAATTGAAGGGGAATGCCCGAATTACTATATATAATGTATGGATGGTTTCTGTAATATAATTTGAAGGCGCTGAACTTAAACAAATTAGGTTTTAACAACAATTTCTTTGGGTGATTTATTAGGTTTTGTTGGCTTTTTGCCATTATATTTGCAACCGAATTACTCTACGGGTGTAGTTCAAGGGTAGAATAGCGGTCTCCAAAACCGTTGATGGGGGTTCGAATCCCTCCACCCGTGCATAAAAAAACCAGCTGATTAGCTGGTTTTTGTTTTTATAATCCTAACTGAAGTCCGACACTCCAATAGTTTTGATCTACTAAATTGTTACTGAACACAGGACTTAAATCGTATTTTAATACTACTTTAAAGTGGTCTTTTCCTGCATAAGCGGTTAAACCGTATTGAAAATCGTTTACATTCCAATCTCCTTTTTGTTGTTCTGAAATTTTGTATCCATCGGCATTTTCGTATCTAATGAATTGTTTTGAGTTGATGTTGTAACCAACGTATCCACCTATACCGAAGTTAATGCCTTCTTTTGTTGTAAAACGACGGTTTGCTTCGTTATAGACTTTTGATGTAGTTGTAAAATCTAACGAAATAGGAATGGTTACATAGGTGTTGCGGAAATACGCATAATTTTTACGTAAATTTATTGGAGCAGACATTGTGACAGTTTGATTTTCACCCCTTAAACCAAACATTCGATTTTGTGTCGTTGCCAAACCATTGTATTTAAAGCCTAAACCGTAACGAATACCCCATTTGTTGTTGGTTTTGCTGAAAGGTGTACGTGCGGCAACTCCCCACTCGAAGTAGTTTGAACGCATATAACCGAATTCTGAATTTGCAAAAGCACCATCGGTAGCTACGTTACCTACTCCAAATGCTAAATAAGGTGTTACTTTGGTACTGTATTTAACAACGGTATCCATTTGTACACCCATTGCAAAATCGAAAGGTGATGTTTCTTTGCCCCAATCGTAATCATAATTTTCATCGGCTGCATCAACTGCTTCCACTTCAACCACTTCCGTTTCATCAAAAATAACTTCAGGAACAGATTGTACATAAACCGGTTGTTCGTTTGAAAATTTTGTGATGATTTGATAAGCCTGATCTTTTGTGATTCGACCGTTATCAACCTGATCGTTAACTACTTTGATTTTCTCGCTTAAGGTTAGATCTTCGTTAGCTTGTGCCGTTTTTATAGCAGCATTTTTTTCGATAACACTATCGATATTCTGTGCCTGAACAGACATACCAAAGGCAAACACTGCAAAACATAGTAATTTTTTCATTTTTTGTTCTTTTTAATTTTTATAGTGAGTAGCGTAATTTAGTAATTTGTTACAGTGAAAAGCAAAGGCAGTGCCGTTTTTAACATTTTATTATAAAAAATTCTTGTGTCTTATTTTTTGACGGTTTTTGAAATATCTCACAGGCTGTATAAATAATTCAATTTACTATAATCAATTTCTACAGTATCATCGATAAAATCAAAATAACCAGATCCTTTACTATACATCATTATAAAGTCTCCACTATCAATGTTTGTTAATTCTGAAATCTCTTGCACAAACTTTTGCTTTCGATTAAAAAGATTTAGTGATTTATCGCCTCCTAAAGAGTATAATGGATAATCTAATCCAACCTTATTTGACATTTCAAGCATTAAGTCATGCATATCGGTAAGACCAATAATATATACATTAATCTTTTGTGAATACTTATTAATTACCGACTGATATTTTAACAAAACTTCTTCTCCAACCTCACAATTCGGATTCCAAAAAGCTACAAATGATGGTTTATCAGACTGCTGTATTAAATCATACATTTGTTTTGCAGTAAGTGTTTTAATTTCGGCTTGTGCAAATGATGAAGCTGTATAAAAACATAGAAAGATAAATAAAATTAATTTTCTCATATTATTTTGATTTTATTTAAAATAACTCCAAAGCAAATTTGCTAAAACAGCTCTAATACCAAAGCTATATTGAAAATATTTTGATTTGAAATTGAATTTTTAAATACTGGATTCAAATTATAAGTAGCTTTTATATTAAAATTCTGGTATCCAATATAACCACCAACACCATAAATGAAAGGATTAGAATTAAAACGCGCTTGTGTTCTTTCATTATATTCTTCTCCATTTTTGTCATAAACAAGCCCTCTTGAAATTTGATTATATCCAATAAAGCCACCTACACCTACATAGAAAGACTGACGTGATTTTATAATTTTATTTCCAAAATCATCTGTTTTGTGTTTTGAAAAATCATATTCTATGTAATTAGACCATTTAATTTCACTACTAAACATTTTGGATTTCTTTATAGGCGAATCTAAATCTATAAAAACTGTTTCACCGTTTATGTTTTCGAAAGTTTTATCATTTTGTAACTTAAAAAAATGAAAGTTAACATCAAGCATAGATTTCCAGAAAAAAGATGATTCATCTTTACCAATACGGGTTTTAGCACCCATTCCTACTCCAATTGACGATAAAAAGTTAGTTGACACATAATTATCTTTCGATTTATCATCGAATAACATTTTACTGTTTCCAAAAACATATTCTACGATAAATAAAGACTTATTCTCTACCAACTGCTTTTGGTACGCACTCATATCGGTACTAAAGTTAATATTGTCTTCGATTTTATTATTAATCAGCACCTTGATTTTATCTTCCTGAACTTTAGTTTCCTCTTCAATTTGTTTTGCATAAAACTCGGCTTTTTCGTTGCGTAACTTATCAGCTTCAACTTTAGTTAATTGGTTGCTTTCTACTTTTTGATCGATTTCGTTCAAATCCTGTTTCAGCTTTTCTTTGTTGTTTTTAATGATTAGATCGATATCATACGAAATATCGTTTACCTTTTTTGTAAACTGATTTGCCGACTGAACCGGACGTTTATCACTAAAAAACTCTTGTGCCTGAACACTTAAAATGCTCAATAAAAATGCGGTGGTTAAAATTAGTTTTTTCATATTGTGTTATTTAGAATGTACTACAACTGTGTTTATTTCTTTCACTTTTTTCCAGAAATTTTGTCCGTTCGAAATCATATTGTCTGTTTGGCGTTCCATTTCGGCGCTTCGCAACAACTTGTTCGGGTTAACATAAATCTGGGTTTTGGTATTTTGAACCGATGCTATTTCAGTAGAAACCATTTTCTCTACCGGAAAAACCTCTTCTTTAACCTTATTTTGCTGAACAACATACACTTCCCTATTTACTTTTTCAGAAATATTTGCTGGAACTTTCTTAATTATTGCTGATTTCTTTCTACTATTTTCTGTTTTCTGCGGAACAACATCTGCTTTTACAATTTGATTATTGTTTTGCGGTTGCTGAATTTTATTTACCACACTATCTTTTGTTACGTACGAATTATTTAAAGCAGGTTCGATCAATTCCGTATCTTGCTTTTGCAACAGTGTAAACAGCCCAAATAAAACAACAACCGAAGCTGCCACTGCCCAATAAATTCTATATGCTTTTTTTGGTTTAGCCTGCGGTTCGTTTAAAAGATTTTCCATTCGCTGCCACGCATCTGCCGATGGTTTTATTTCACGGCGTTGGAAAAAATTTTTTATATCTTTTTCAAAATCCTCCATCATCTATCGTATTAATTCAATTTGTTGTTTCAGTAATTTTTTAGCGTAAGCCAGTTGCGATTTCGATGTTCCGACGGAAATATTCAGCATTTCGGCAATTTCCTGATGTTTGTATCCTTCAATCACATTCAACACAAAAATGTATCGGCAACCTTTCGGCAAATCGTCAATCAGTTTTTGGTAATCGTTCGATATTTCGTATTGATCTGAAACCACACTTAACACCGACTGACTGGCATCTTCTATAAAATCGAGTTCTTTTTTTGACCGAAGAAACGATAGGCTTTCGCGAATCATAATCTTACGGATCCAACCTTCAAAACTACCGTCGTTCCGGTACTGATTAATGTTTTGAAACACTTTCATAAAGGCGCACAGCATTACATCTTCGGCATTGTGAAGATCTTTAATATACTGCCTGCAGGTACTTAACATAGTTGGCGAAAACTGATCGAACAGTTGTTTTTGTGCCGTGCGGTTGTTGTTTTGTACCTGATTTATTAATTCAGACTCGGTAAAACTTATTTTTAGATTCAATTGTTTTGACTCTTTACATACATAGACGCAAAAGAAACGGAAAAGGTTGTAAGAAGATTGTTTTTTTTAAAATATTTTTTAGAATGATTAACTCATCCATAGATTTATTGTAGAAATGACTACCCAATTTGCAGATTCTTTCTTTTCTAAAACTAATAATTGCCCAGAACCACACAAACCTCCACAGTGATAACCGTAATATACCGCTGCATAATTTCCTGAAAAACTTACTTCAGAAAATTCGACTACCCAATTTGATTGATATTGTCTATTTATTTGATTCCATCCCCTATTGGGATCTTGTTTTAAGAAAGAAATAAACTTTCTTTTGTTTATTGATTTAAGATTAAATACCGGATTAATAAAAGATTTGATTTTTATTTTTTGAGTTGAAGTTTTTAGCAAACCTAAAAGAGCATCTTGATAATTTTGATCGGTTTCATATTTTTTTACTGATTCATCGTCAAAAAAACCTGAAAGAATCAACTCTTGATCAGCTTTTAACTCCTCTAAAAACCACTTTGAATCATCATCTAATTCTACATTTCTAATAACAAGAATTGTTATTTTATTTGTCCAATTAATTTCTTTATTATTAATTATGGTTGAATATATTTCGTATTCATTATAAGACTGACAATAAACATCAAACTTTGATATAGTAAGAAATACAATTAGCAAAAGAATTGTTCTTATATATTGAAACATATTTTAATTTTTCAACCAATATACTAAAAAATTAGGAATTCATAGCCCGGATTGCAGCGGTATCCTTTTGTGGAAAGAAGTAAAACAAAAGATATAGCGGAAAGCCGGAAAAGCTTCAAATAATTACTATTAAAAATGAAAGATTAATTATAATGAGATTACTTCGTCAGTTCGCAAGCTCGTGTCCGGATCAAGTCCGGAATGACAAAATTAAAGTAAATTATGATTTATTAGCCAATTGTCCGCAGGCAGCATCAATGTCTTTTCCGCGCGATCGACGTACTTTTGCCACAATACCGGCACTGTCTAACGCTTTAAGATACGCATCTATAACAACTGGATCAGCTTGTTGAAATTCGCCATCATCAATTGGGTTATATTCTATGATATTTACTTTGCAAGGCACATATTTGCAGAATTTCACCAAGGCGTCAATGGCTTTTTTGTCGTCGTTAATGCCTTTCCAAACCACATATTCGTAGGTAATTTTGCTTTTGGTTTTTCGATACCAATATTCTAACGCTTCGCGCAGTTCAGGTAACGGAAAACTTTTAGTAAAAGGCATGATTTTATTTCGGGTTTCTTCGATTGCCGAGTGCAGTGAAACAGCTAGGTTGAATTTAACCTCATCGTCTGCCATTTTTTTGATCATTTTTGAAACGCCCGAAGTGGATACGGTAATACGTTTTGGCGACATTCCCAAACCTTCGTCTGAAGTGATTTTTTCGATCGCTTTCATTACATTTGGGTAGTTCATCAACGGTTCGCCCATTCCCATGAATACAATGTTTGATAACGGGCGGTTATGATACAGTCGGCTTTCCTGATCGATAGCCACTACCTGATCGTAAATTTCGTCGGGTGCCAAATTACGCATGCGCTTTAAACGCGCCGTTGCACAAAAGTTACAATCTAAACTGCAACCAACTTGCGAAGACACGCAAGCTGTTGTACGTTTTTCGGTAGGAATTAAAACAGATTCTACAATTAAACCGTCGTGTAAACGCACCGCATTTTTTATAGTACCGTCATTGCTGTGCTGCATGGTATCTACCTGAATGTGGTTTATTACAAAGTGCTGTTCCAACAAAACACGCGTTTCTTTTGATACGTTCGTCATATCGTCAAAACTATGCGCGCCCTTGCTCCACAACCATTCATAAACCTGATTGCCGCGAAAAGCTTTATCGCCCTGCGCCACAAAAAAGTCACGTATTTGCTCTTTGGTTAAACTGCGTATGTCTTTTTTAACTGTATTCATGCTGCAAAGTTACAACAAAAAAACAGCTATTTTATATTTTGAATTTCGGTTGAAGTTGCTGGAACCGATTTTGTGATTTTTGCTTTGGCAAGTAAATCAGCATCCTGATTGATATTTGCTGTTCCTAAAGATACAATTGCCGTTAAAACCATTGCGCAGCTTAAAAATCCAATCCCAACAATGGCATTTTTTAAAGTAGTGTTCATGTTTTTATTATTAAATAGTTTTTAAATATAATATTTTTACCTAACAACGATAAAAAATAACAATTAATTGTTTGAAATTTAACATTTTACAAATTAACATCAACAAATTACAAACTACAAAACGTTGAACTATTTATAAAATTGTTCGTTATCTTTGCTGCAAAATAGAAGTATATGCATTTTATTTCAGAAGAATTAGAGAATTATATAGAAAAGCATTCTGCAGCCGAACCCGAGCTTTTACAGCAGTTAAATAAGGAAACATATCAGAAAATTTTGCAACCACGTATGTTAAGCGGTCATTTTCAAGGGCGTGTGTTAAGTATGCTTTCTAAAATTATAAACCCAAAACATATTTTAGAGTTAGGAACTTACACCGGTTACGCTACTTTATGTTTGGCTGAAGGTTTGAAAAGCGATGGAACTATTGATACCATTGATATTAATGAAGAACTGGAAGATATTCAACAAAAATATTTTAGTAGTTCTGCATTTAAAGATCAGATTATTCAGCACATTGGAAACGCTTTGGATATTGTTCCTACTTTGAATAAAAAATTCGATTTGGTTTTTATTGATGCCGATAAGGAAAACTATATTAATTACTGGAACTTAATTGTACCTATGATGAATAAAGGCGGAATTATTCTATCGGACAACGTTTTATGGAGTGGAAAGGTTTTGGAAGATGTTCAGAAAAACGATAAATCAACACCAATACTTTTAGAATACAACAAAATTGTAAACGAAGATCCACGAGTTGAAACGGTTTTACTACCAATACGCGATGGTTTAACGGTTAGCAGAATTTTATAACAACAAAAAAACGCTTTCTATTCGAAAGCGTTTTTTTGTTGTTTGTCTGTAAGTTTGTATTTATTGTTGAAATATCTAAAGATAAAATAGAATAAAAATCCTGAGGAAAGTCCAAAAATGTATCCGCATAAAATATCTAACGGATAATGCAACGCCAGATAAATACGTGTGTAGGCAAATATCAACGGGAAAAAGAAAATAAGCCAGGCGTATTTGTAATATCTTTTCATTATTAAAAAGATGATTAAAATGGAACCGCTGGAATTTGATGCATGCCCCGAAAAGAAACTGGGACTGCCGGCTTTTCGCAGCACACGTAAATAAGGTTCAATCAATGGATCATTCACCGGGCGTAATCTGTCTACACTGTATTTTACAAGATTGGTCATTTGATCAGTAAAAACAAAGAAAACGGTTAGTATCAATACTAAAAGTCCGAACTGTTTTAGCGAAATCTTTTTTAACAGTAAAAAAATAATGATTAAAAAAAACGGCCACCAGTTAATTTGGTGGGTAATGTACATAAAAATAGGATCCAAAAAATCGGTTCCTAAATTATTTAAGTAGATCAAAAGCTGCTGATCTTTTTCAATAAGGTTTTCAAACATTAGTTTTGGCGTTTAATTGGGCCAGTCATTGTTTCAATATCTTCTTTGGCTTTGTCAATTTCCTGCTGCACATCGCTTAACGGATTGTACTGATCTATGTCTAAATTGACCGATTTTTTAATATCATCAATACCAATTCGCTTTTTAATATCCTCTACATTTACGGCTTCCTTAATATCTTTAATCACACCGGTTTCATCGACACTTTTAGTAATTTCAGACTTTAATTCGTTTGATGCACTTTTAACCTGATTGATTACCCGTGCCAAACCGCGCGCCATTTCGGGAACTTTGTCTGATCCGAAAAGCATTAGAATAACGCCTATAATCAGTACCATTTCGCCTCCACCGATGCCTAAAATAAGCGGACTTATATATAGATTTAAATACATTTTGATTATTTTATTACAAAGTTACGTAAAACTATTATTTTAAAACCTTTACAATTTCTAAAAATTCTGTAGCTTTTTCTGTGTACATAATGTTAAGCTGCGTAATATCTACTGTTTGATACGATGTTACTATGATTGGATCTTGTGCCATAAAGTATCCGAATGCCATGTAATATGATTCTGGTATTTTTAAACGTTCGGTATAAAATTCTAACGGAAACTTGTTTAAAAGTTGTTGTACAAAAAGATGTTCTCCTTCTAATTCAACCGCTTTTTTAAGCATTTTTGTTCTGCCTGTTATTGCGTTTACAATGGCATCTACAGGAATAATTCCTCCGTTAGAAGTTGTTGCTGTGTGTAATCTTCGTTGTGCCGGAGTGAATTTCCGTGCGCCGCCCAAACCTAAACTTTCGGTTGTAACACGGCGATCAATCACTAATTCTTCCAATATATTTTCGGCGTATTCCATTGGAACAAAAACCAGCGATTTATTCATATCGGCGTACGATAATACTTTTTCGCGACCTATTAAATGTACTGCCGAAAAAACCAGCGTGTCGTTCGGGTTTGCGTCAATTGAAAAATAACCGCCTTTCTGTGTTAATGCAGATGTGTTTGTATTTACGTTTTTTATATAGATGCCCTCTAAATCTCGTGCCTTTGACACCACTTTACCTAACACCTTTTTTTGCTGTGCAAAGCCGTTTAAACTTCCCAACACTATAAAAAACAGCATTATTATACAAGTAATTATTTTTTTCATATTGCAAAACTATTCATTCTTTTATCAGCACAAAATGTATTATCACTTATTTAACGCTCGGTTTGTGTTTCTTGCTCTAAAAACTGAAACGATTTGTCTAACAAATACATACGCCATTTGGCTTCATCGCCACTTTTAATGTATTCGTCAACAATATAATCATCATTCAAGTAATAATAAAATTTTTCGACCAATTCATCGGGAATTTTCAAATAATCGGTCATAACGCTTCTAGGTAAACCCGCAACATAAGGGTTCATTTCGGTTGGGCGGCGTTCTACAAATACTTCGCCATCGCTTTTCTTCTTCATTTTACCCAACAACCATAGAAACATCGCCTTAAAATCCATATTTGGGTTAGGATTTCTTTTGTAGATGTATTTATTAATTACAGCGGAATCAAACCCCAATGATTTCCCCGTGATTTTTTCCACTTTAATTTCCCGTAAAACTTCGGTCAATGGTTCAGGATATATACGAATTATATTGTTTTGAAGATCTTCTTTCTTTATAAAATATTTCAATTGATAAAACTCGTTTTCAATCAATGCCAATTCATCGTTTGGCTGCACATTTATTACAAAGTAACCGCCAGCATCGGTTAATACCACTTCTTTTGTTGCTACATTGATTACTTTTAAAGGAAAAATACCAACTTCGGTAATCATCAATCGCATTTTATGTTCGTTTCTTTCTTGCGCAAACGAAGCAGTTGAGACAAGAAATACCAAAAAATAAAAATATTTCATAAGTGTTTATTTGGATTTCAACAAAAGTATCAGCAAAAACGTTAAAACATAATCAACGTTTTGGCAAACAAATGTTAAATTAATACGTTTGTATTTATTTAAATCTCATGAAGAATTTAATCATAGCAAGCACCTCAACTATTTACGGTTTAGGATATTTAGAATATTTACTACCGGTTTTAAAAGATCATTTTAAAAACGCAACCACTATATTGTTTATTCCGTATGCCAGACCGGGCGGAATTTCGCACGACGATTACACCGCTAAAGTTGCCGAAGCTTTTGCAAAAATCGATAAAAAAATAGTGGGTTTGCACACGTTTGAAAATCCTATAGAAGCTATTGAAAAAGCCGAGGGAATTTTCACAGGAGGCGGCAACACCTTTTTATTGGTTAAGCAACTGTATTGGCACAAAGTAATGCTTCCGTTAAAAGAAGTATTGCAAAACGGAACGCCATATTTAGGTTGTTCGGCAGGCAGCAACATTACCGGTTTAACTATGGAAACTACCAACGATATGCCTATTGTGTATCCGCCGAGTTTTCAAACGTTGGGAATGGTTCCGTTCAACATCAACCCGCATTATTTGGATCCTGTAGCCGATTCAACACACATGGGCGAAACGCGCGAAACCCGTATTAATGAATTTCATTGTTTTAATTCGCAACCCGTTTTAGGGCTTCGTGAAGGAAGTTGGCTGGAAGTTCGCGGATCGAAAATTACGTTGATAGGTAGTTTATCTGCGAGATTGTTCCGTCAAAATCAACCGCCGATTGAACTGGAAACCGAAACCGATTTATCAAACTTATCATAAAAGCGATCTTAAACAGATCGTTTTTTTATTTCTTTTCGTATCTTGAAAAGAAAAATCATGCTGGATAAAATTAAGAAAACCATTGAATTAATTCAGGCAATTGATATTGGTGCACTGCAAAAACTGAATGAGAAAGTTGATCTAAAAAAATTAATGGAATCTGTAGGTTCTTTAAACGACGATCAACTGAAAGGAATTGTTCATCTGCTGAACAACGCCAATAAAAAACATGAAGTTCCACCAATCGATGCCGATTTTTATGATATTGGCGATAAACTTTCTGCCGATGATCGAGCTTTACAGTTAAAAGTTAGAGCCTTTATGGAAAAAGAAATTGCTCCGATTGTAAACGAATATTGGCTTCATGATGAATTTCCTAAAGAAATTATTCCAAAATTAGCCGAACTAAATATTGCAGGTTTAAGTTTCGATGGCTACGGATGTGCAGGAAAATCGTCTTTATTAGAAGGAATTATTGCTTGCGAACTGGCTCGGGTTGATGCTTCAATTGCAACATTTTTCGGTGTTCAAGGCGGTTTGTGCATGGGCAGTATTTACACCTGCGGATCCGAAGAACAAAAACAAAAATGGTTGCCACCTTTACAACAATTTCAAAAAATTGGTGCATTTGGATTAACCGAACCCGAAGTAGGATCAGGTGCTGCCGGCGGATTGACCACTACCTGCGAAAAAACCGAAAATGGTTGGGTGTTGAACGGACAAAAAAAATGGATTGGCAATGCTACTTTTGCCGATATTGTTGTTATTTGGGCTCGTGACGTTGCCGATAATCAGGTAAAAGGCTTTATTGTTGAAACAAATACAGAAGGGTTTTCGGTTGAAAAAATCAAAGATAAAATGGCATTGCGTATTGTTCAAAACGGATTAATTACGATGAAAAACTGTATCGTTCAAGAAGAAAACCGCTTACCAAACGCCAATTCGTTTAAAGATACTGCTAAAGTTTTACAAGCTACACGCGCCGGCGTTGCCTGGATGGCGGTTGGATGTGCCCGTGGAGCTTACGAAAATGCCTTGGCGTACACCACACAACGCGAACAGTTTGGCAAACCAATTGCGGCTTTTCAGTTAATTCAAAATCATTTGGTAGAGATGCTTTCGAATTTAACCGCCATGCAAACAATGGTTTTTCGTTTGTCTGAATTGCAGGATGAAGGCAAATTGAAAGATGAACATGCATCATTAGCTAAAGTTTTCTGTACTTTAAGAACTCGAGATATTGTTTCGCGCGCTCGGGAAGTTATGGGCGGAAACGGTATTTTGCTGGAATATAATGTGGCTCGATTCCTTGCCGATGCTGAAGCCATTTATTCGTACGAAGGCACCAAAGAAATAAATTCGTTAATTGTCGGACGAAGCATTACCGGATTTTCGGCTTTTGTTTAAATCAATCTACATTAACATTCATCGCAATCCAAAAACATATCTTTACAAAAAAGAAAAAATATGAAAGAAGAATTTATAGCACTTAACGTTGTAAAAAACAACAGCAACCATAGATTTGAACTAACCGTAGATGGCTTCACCGCTTTAATAGACTTTAAAGAGAAAGACAATGTTATTAAGTTGATTCATACCGAAAGTCCGCCTGAATTAGCCGGGCGTGGTGCGGCAACAGCGCTTATAGAAAAAACATTAATTTATTTAGAAGAAAACAATTACAAATTAATTCCACTTTGTCCGCTTGTGTTTGCATACATAAAACGCCATTTAGAATGGAAACGTATTGTTGATGAAAGTTTTAACGGTTTTAAAGATTAACATTTATGAAAAAACTAATCATGATTACCGCACTATTAATGTGTTTTGTTGGATCGGCTCAAAAAAAGAAACCGAAGAAAATTGTTCCGCCCCCGCCTGTTAAAGAAGTTCCTCCTCCACCAAAAATAGAAGAGCTTCCTTTTGAAGAAGATGACGAAAAAAAGTGTTTCTTTTTTAAATCTGAAGAACAGAAAGATTCTTTAACGTATGTAACCGAAACCCTTTTAGAATATGGTTGGAATAACGATTTGGCTCGAATGATTATCACCACTTACAATTATGATTCTGTTAAAAAAAATCAAGCCGATGAAAATGGTGAAATTTTAGCTTTAACGCAGAACTTACAGTTTATAAACGGAACTTATAAAACAGAGAATGATGTTTTTACTTTTACACCTGAAAAGTCAGAAAAGTTTAAAACGCAATTGTTTAAAATTACCTATAAATCCAAAACTAAAAAAGTCGATTTTTTAACAGACGAAAACAATAATACCTTAAAAACCGGCGGATGTTTAGAACCAATGGTTAAGATGAGTATGTAAATAAAAAGCTCTTGATTTCTCAAGAGCTTTTTGTTATTATTTTACAATCTGTAATCGTTTTGTCACCGATTTTATCCCAAAATAAAATCCGGATAAAATGGTAAAAATTACTGTAAGCATGGCTACATATTCTGTAAAACGCATCAATACGTTAGGTTCTTTAGCGTCGCCGTCTAACAAAAAACCTGCTGTTGTAATTACCGAGGCAAGTGCTAAAATGTTTATAACTGATTTTTTCATAATTGTGTAATTTACTTTTTAAAGCTAACGTACAAAACAGTTAATTTATTATACGCTTACAGCGTTTTCATATCAATTACAAAACGATACTTCACATCAGATTGTTGCATGCGCACATAAGCTTCGTTAATTTCGTGCATATTGATTACTTCAACTTCTGATACAATTCCGTGTTCGCCACAAAAATCTAGCATTTCCTGAGTTTCTTTAATTCCACCGATTAACGATCCGGCTATGTTTCTGCGTTTGTTAATCAAAACGCCACCATGAATCGGGAACGGTTCAATTGCACCAACCATACACATGGTTTTATCGAGCTTTAATAACAACAAATATGGATTTACATCATGCGTTACCGGAATGGTGTTTAAAAGAAAATCGAAACTGTATGCGTGCTGTTTCATTTGATCAGCATCTTTAGAAATCAAAACCTCATCGGCTCCTAATTTCATGGCATCTTCGCCTTTACTTGCCGACGTGGTAATCATCACTACATGCGCACCCATTGCTTTGGCGAACTTAACGCCCATGTGACCCAAACCACCTAAACCAACAACGCCCACCTTATCGCCTTTTTTCACGTTCCAATGACGCAGTGGCGACCAGGTTGTGATACCGGCACACAATAAAGGTGCAACGTTTTCTAACGGAAGATTGGTTGGCACATTCAACACAAATTCTTCTTCTACAACAATGTTTTCTGAATAACCACCATAGGTAATGCCACCGTGTTTGGAGTTTTTAGAATTGTAGGTTCCTGTAAATCCGTTTTCGCAATACTGCTCTAAACCTTCATCACATGAATGACAATGTTGGCACGATTCTACCATACAGCCAACGCCCACAATATCGCCTACCTTAAATTTTGACACTTCGCTACCAACAGCTTCTACCCTACCAACGATTTCATGTCCTGGAACCGACGGATAATTTGTTGGTCCCCAATCTGATTTTGCTGTATGCAGATCGCTGTGACAAACGCCGCAATATTCTATTTTTATAAAAACGTCTTTCGCGTTTAAATTTCTTCGTTCTATAGTATGTGCACCCAGCGGATCTACCGCATTAAAGGCTGCATAAGCTTTTGTTGCCATTTTTTTATTGAATGTTTGATTTTATAAAGTTAGCGAAAGATTTATTAATTGATGTAAAAAAGAATAAATAGTCTTTATCTTTGCATTTTAAATAAAACGTTATGGGAAAAGAAACGAAAGAAGGTTTATACCAAGGCATCATTGAAAAAGATGAAAAAGGAAATTATTTCTGCGGACCTTATTTGTTAGATTATAAATTTACCGAAGCTAATTTTAAGCTGGGCGATAAAATAAGTATTAAAACATTGATTAATAATCCAAGTGATATTAGTTTTGAGCAATATCCTAAAAAATCAATGAAATTTTCGCTGGCTAACGGCGACAAACCTTCTAAATAAAAAAATCCATCGCGTTAAACGATGGATTTTTTTGTTTGATCTTTATGCTTAAAATTTTTCTTCTTTAATTAAATTTCCATTTTCGAAATATCTCTTTTTTATTAGTTTTCCGTTTTCATTATATTCTTCACATATTCCAAATAGTTCATTTTCTTTATAATATCCGCTTATAGAAACAACCCCATTATCATGATATTTTATAGCTTTCCCATTTAAATTTCCATTCACATAATTCTCTTCTCCTATTAATTGTCCTTTTTCATTCCAATTTTTCAAACTTCCTACAACAATGTCATTTTTAAAAAAATTCAATGAAGCTTTATTTCCATTTTCGTAATAAAATATATGTAAACCATCTTTTAAACCTTTATTCCAATTTGTTATATCTTTTAAATTACCGTTTTCATACCAATGCTTAACTTCTCCATGTGCTATTCTGTTAACACGGTATTCTATTGAAGAAACTTTACCACTTTCAAAATACCAAGTTGCTTTTCCAGTACCATTTACATATTCCTGTATACATTCGGGTTGCCCATTTTCATAAAATATTATCAAATTATCATTAAAAACTCCATTTGTTAATTTACCTTTTTCATAAATCTGACCATTATGGTATTTCTCTAAATAATCCCCATCTTTTACATAAACATACAAAATAGTATCTTTTTGATAAATATGATATTTGATAACATCACCCATTTCATCATATCTAAAAACAGTATCTACGTGAACTTTATTCTTTAATCTACCTTTTTCAAAAAGTTTCCCATTTGCTAAAAATAAGTGGTAAACACCGTTTTCTACTGTAGTTTCATCAGTTATTGGAATCCACGAAGCTTTACCTGAATCTTCATCAATCCAATACGCCCAATTTTCGTTTCTTTTAGATTCATCGTTAAAATCACCTTCTTTACAACTTGTAAAAAGCAGAGTAGGAATAAGAAATAATATACTGTATCTAAATAAATTCATCATATTGCCAATTTAATAAAAAACACCTACAAGATTAAATATCTTGCAGGTGTTTGGTAAGTATAATGTTTTAAACTACAACTTCGTAACGCCCATATTCCAAAGGGTGAATGCCTGAATATCGGCATTTTCGTTAATGGTTTGCTGAACCGATTTTCCTGCGCCGTGACCTGCATTCACATCAATACGAATTAACATTGGATTTTTACCCGCATTTTTATCTTGTAATTCTGCAGCGAATTTAAAGCTGTGTGCCGGAACTACTCTATCGTCATGATCACCCGTAGTAACCATTGTTGCTGGATACGAAACACCTGCTTTTACATTATGAACCGGCGAATATCCTTTTAAATAATTAAACATTTCTTTAGAATCTTCTGCCGTTCCGTAATCGTAAGCCCAGCCTGCACCTGCGGTAAACGTATGGTAACGCAACATATCTAACACACCAACTGCAGGTAAAGCTACTTTCATTAAATCTGGTCGTTGTGTCATGGTTGCGCCAACCAATAATCCACCGTTTGATCCACCGCGAATTGCAAGTTTCTCGCTCGATGTATATTTTTCTTTAATTAGATATTCGGCTGCGGCAATAAAATCATCGAACACATTTTGCTTTTGCATTTTTGTTCCTGCATCGTGCCATTTTTTACCGTACTCACCGCCGCCACGTAAATTTGCAACAGCGTAAACACCGCCATTTTCTAACCAAACCGCATTGGCAACACTAAAGCTTGGTGTTAACGACACATTAAAACCTCCGTAGGCATACAACATAGTTGGGTTTGTTCCGTCTAACTTTGTGCCTTTTTTATAGGTAATCATCATAGGCACTTGCGTACCGTCTTTAGATGCGTAAAAGACTTGTTTAGATTCGTAATCGCTTGGGTTGAACTTTACTTTTGGTTGTTGATACACTTCTGATGTACCCGCAACGATATTCATTTTATAAATAGTTCCCGGCGTAATATAGTTGGTAAACGAATAGTACAAATCTTTCGCATCTTTTTTCCCGCCGAAACCACTTGCTGTTCCTAAGCCCGGCAACTGAATTTTACGAATGAATTTACCTGAATAATCAAACTGTTCAACAACGGAAACGGCATCTTTCATGTATCGAGCAAAAAAATATCCGCCGGCTTTAGATAAATCAAGTACGTTATCACTTTCTAAAATCAAATCTTCCCATGCGTTTAAATTAATTACCTTAACAGCATCTACCACCATTAATTTTTTATTGGGAGCTTTTAGATTTGTTTCGATATACAATTTCCCGTCTTTAGAATCAATAATAGAATAATCATTATCGAACCCCGTAACAACTGTTTGAATTTGGCTGTTTGCTTTTGTTATATCTTGAATGTACAATTCGTTGCCCGATGTGGCATTTGCAGCAGTCACCACCAAATATTTTTGATCGTTGGTAACGTATCCGCCCACATAACGACGTTTGTATTTTTCACCAAAAACAAGTTGATCGGTTTTTTGCGATGTTCCTAATTTATGATAATATAATTTATGCTGATCTGTTTTTGCAGAAAGTTCTGATCCCGTTGGTTTGTCGTAGCTGGAATAGTAGAAACCCTCATTTTTGTACCAGCTGATCCCTGAAAATTTAACATCGATCAAGGTTTCCCCAATAACCGATTTATCTTTTGCATTTAGAACGATGATTTTTCGCCAGTCGCTTCCACCTTCTGAAATAGCATAAGCAACCAAACTTCCATCTTCGGTAAAAGAAACATCGGCTAACGAAGTGGTTCCGTCTTTAGAAAACGTATTCGGGTCTAAAAAAATTTCTTCTTTGCCCGATTTATCTTTTCGATACAAAACCGACTGATTCTGTAAACCGTCGTTCTTATAATAGTACGTGAAATCGCCTTCTACAAACGGAGCGCCAATTTTTTCGTAATTCCATTTTTCTGTCAGTTGTTTTTTTAATTGATCGCGGTACGGAATCTGATCTAAATAAGCAAAAGTTACGTTGTTTTGGGCAGTAACCCAAGCGGCTGTTTCGGCAGAACGGTCGTCTTCTAACCAACGGTAAGGATCTGCTATTTTGTTGTTAAAGTAGGTATCTACAACTTCTTTTTTTGCTGTTTGCGGATAATTCATTGTTTTATTTTGAGCGTTTACGCTTTGCGAAAGGATAACCGAAGCGATAAAAATAGAACTGACTAATTTTTTCATGTTTGTATTGTTGATGTTCTGCAAAATAAAAAAACTTGCCGAGGTTGGCAAGTTTTAATTATCTGAATTGAAATTAGATTACTTTTTAGTGTATTCTATTGTTTGCGTGAATTCACCTTCTACCACAGAATTAACTTCCATTTTTGTTGGATATCCATCTGAATTATATTCATATTTTATAGTTCCTGAATCATTTTCTTCTGGATCTTCTTCACTTTCATATTTAATAGTAACAGCGTTATTTACAATATTAGGCTTATAATCTAATATATATGCAACAACCCATTTAGGTAAATTTAAGTTTTTAAAGACACCATTTTTAGCATCATATGTAAAAGTTGCCTTTTCACCATAGTTATTTGCCATTTTTACAATATTTCCATTGGTATCATAGGTGTATTTAAAATAATCGTCATCAATTAAATTACCGTTTGTATCAATTAATAATGTTTCAGTATTTTCATTTTTTTGACCATTATACTCATAGATCCCTTTTAATGTAATAGTAGTTCCACTCTGCTGATAAGTATAAGTAGTTTTATAGCCTAATTCGGTTTCAACAACTTCTGTTAACTGATTTCCGTTGTAACTAAAAGTATATTCGTAACCGTCGCTTTCAACAATTTTAGTTACTTGTCCTTTATTATTATATGTAAAAGTTGTTGTATAATCATCAGCAACCATTTTCAAAGGAAGATACATTTTTGACACATCAACTGTTCCTTCTTCTGTTGTGTTGTTATCATCATTTTTGTCACAAGACGTGAACATTAATCCGGCTGCTACAAAAGCCGATAAGACTAATTTTTTCATAAGCATATATTTAAGAGTTAAAATTATTTTTTAGTGTATTCTACTTTTATGTAATAATCTTCGTTTGAAAATAATATTTTTTCAGGAAAGTTATCTGTATTATAAGTGTAAGTGACTGTTTGAGTATCAGTTTCTGATGATTCTAAATCTTTATAATCAATTTTTACACAGTTGTTAACTAAATAGAAAAAGTAATCGTCTAACAAATAAACATACAGCCATTGTGGCGTTTTTACATTTTTAAATACACCGTTTTTAGTGTCGTACTCAAATGTATATTCATCGTCAGGATTTATTACTTTCTTTATATTTCCTGCGGCATCATAAGAGATTGATCCCCCATTATAACCTATCAACTTTCCTTTAGCATCAATGGTAAAAATAGTTGTAGGTTCTTGTTCCTCGTCAAAACTAACCATTACTTCATTGCCTTGATAAGTAAAAGTATAATCAGATGTGTACGTATTTTCTGTAGTAACTTCTTCAACTTTAGCTGAAGTTACTAAATCGCCGGTATAGTTAAGTGTAGTAGTAATTGTATAATCAGAATCGCCTTCTTTCATCTCGGCAATTCTGTTTTTATCATCGTATTTAAAAGTAACAGGACCACTATCGCCATATATTTTTGCGGGAAGATAAATTGCGTTGGTAAATTGTTCGTCTTCTTTATCTTTTTCACAAGAAGTGAATGCAAAACCAACAAAAAGCAGGGTTGCAACGATTATTTTTTTCATAAGTTAATTTCTAAATTTGGTGCAAATATAAAACTCCTTTCCATATAAACAAGAAAGGAGTTTATTTATAAGAAGTTAATCTTTTAATAATTAATGGTATAAACTTCGTTATTAGTTTCTCCGTTTTCGGTGTAATTTACAGACATCCGTGTTGGATAACCCTCAATAATATGTTCTACCGGATACGAATAAGTTTCTGATGACGTATAGGTTGTCCCCTCATATTCTGAAACATTTGTAACAGAAATAGGATTATTTTCTGCAAAGTAATGTAAATCGAAATCGCTTAACAACAATACCCATTTAGGCGAAGTCGTGCCACTTAAAATACCTTTATCGTTATTGTAGCTCGCAGTAGTTGTAGAACTTTCATCAACCACTCTTACAATATTTCCTTTGGTATCGTAAGTAAATGTTGTTACATCGCCAAAATTGTTAAAGTTTAAAACCTGACCTTTATCGTTAAAGTTCACCATGATATAATCATTGTCTTCATCGGTTACTTTTGCTTGATTTGCTACAGGATAACTAATGGTGTACGAATTGGTTTCCGTTCCAGCCGGATCGTTAAAAACCGTTACAAACTTTATTACTTTACCGGTGCTATCATACGTAAAAATAGTTTCGGTGTATTCTGTTTCAGAATCTTTATCGGTTACTTTAACCAATTGTCCGCTTGCGCTGTATGTAAACAGCAAATTACCGTTTACGCTGGTAATAGATTTTGGAAGCTTTTTTACATCGGCAACATTGTCATCGTTTTTACACGAAACAAATACGGCTGATGCCATTAAAACAGGTATTATAATCTTTTTCATAAATTTTGAATTATTCCGCTGCCGGATAAACAATACGGATTGGCTTGAAATAGGTTGAAATATTACCTTTATAATCAACCGCTATTATCTTTATTATATGATTTCCTTCATCATATAACTTGTCAACTTCTATTTTTTCTGGAATTAAAACACCTTGATAAACAGTAAAATCTGTTGAATAAGCTGCTATTTTCACTAGTTTAGTAAATTCAAAAGAATTAGGTGTAAAATCTTCTTTATAAATTTCAATTTGATACTCTACTACGCCACTAGGGTCATTAAAATGGATGTCCATTTTTAATTCGCTTCCAAATTTAAATTCTTTATTATCTGGAACATTTGTAATTTCAATCGTTGGACCTGCTGTATCTGCGTCGTCGTCGTTACAGCCTACAAAAGCAAAAGCGGTTGTTAATAAAAATAAAAGGCTTATTTGTTTGAAAAATTTCATAATTAATTCATTTAATCTTCAAAGATAAACGAATAATTTCAAATTTTAGTATTCTTGAAATGTGGTTAACATTTAGACTTTAGTTAATGTTTTTATAAAAAAATCCCAAACCTAAACGATTTGGGATCTGTAAAAAAACAATGAATCTATTAATGACTGTGATCGTGACCAATAAAAATCTCAACAAACTGCTGATTTTGATTGCCGTTTACATCTAAAACCGTAATTCCCACATGGTAATGCTCTTCGGCAACATCGGCAGGAATAGTAATTGCGTGTTCTAAAGTATAAGTCGTTGGTTTATTCGCAATTTCACCAACAAAAGAATACTCAAAATCTTCAACTAAAAGCTGTTTTGATTTATGTTCGTGACCGTCTTCTGCCGAGTGAATTTCGATTTTATAACTTGCCAAACCTACATTATCTGTCAAATTTGCTTTTACTGTAAAAACCGATCCGGGTTCAACTTCCTGATGGTCTGTTGGCGATATAATTTCAATGGTTGGTTTTGTTGTATCAACTACTGCATCATCGTCTGAACATGATGAAACTACTATTAAACTGATTATTGCGAAACTTAAACTTGCTAATTTTTTCATGATTGATTTCTTTTTAAATTAAAATGGTATTGTTATAAAAATTTGAATGTTTCTACCAAACTCCGGAATATCCAAAGCGCGATAAAAACTGTTGTGATGATAGTAAACCGTGTTAAAAACATTATTCACCTGCAAACGAATCTGCGGTTTAAAACCTTTAAAGTTAAGTACCGAACTAAATTGTGCATTTGCAATGGTGTAACCCGGTGTTACCTCTTCGTTTTGGGCAATTCTGCTTTGCTGCAACGCTGTTTTTGTTCCAACCTGAAACTGATTTTGCTGCAACAAACCACCGTCGTTCAAACGATATTGTAAATTAAATTGTCCGTTAATTGGAGTTGAAAACGGTAAAGGATAATCAACCCCCGAATCACTAATCTGCTTATTGTACAAATAAGCCGCCTGTGCCTGGAAACCAAATTTGTTCCACTGGTAATGCGCATCAACCTCTAAACCGGTAAGCATCGCTTTCGACTGATCGTATTTGTAAACCTGTCCACCGTGTGGCAAAATAGAAAACGTGCCCGTTGGTTTTAAGAAAATGTAATTAGTGAAATAATATAAATAAGCACTTGCGTTTATTTTAAAGTTATTTTTGTGGAAATGCTGACTTAAATCGAAAGCCCAGCCTTTTTCAACATCTAAATTCTGATTTCCTTGTTCGTGACGAAAAGCGCCATGGTGAATTCCGTTCGAACTTAATTCCATTGCCGTTGGAAATCGAAAGTTTGATGCCACTGTAAGCGTACTTTCCCAATCGGCCGTGATTTGGTGCGATACGCCAAAAGCTACATTTCCTCTAGAAAAATCTTTAGATAAAGATTCAGCTCGTTGGGCATTCTGCCGAGCCTGATCTTCTGGTGTGCCGCGTTGCGATAAATAATCATACAACACCTCATCAAAAAAACCGGCAACTTTTACATTGGCAACATCGTATCTTGCACCTAATTCCAAATTCCAATCGGTTGCAAAATTCCAGGTATGTTTTCCGAAAACGCCTAAATTCCAACGGTCATATTCCGGCATCAAATAACTGTAACCCGCAATATCGTTAGTTTGATACTGACTTTGCATACCCAAAATAGTGGTATGATCTAACAGCCAATCTTTTTTGTACGATAATTCGGCGTTCAGGGTATTCAATTTAAAATCTAACTCTAAATTTGGATTGATTTCGGGCGGAACCTGATTGGAATAATGCGAATGAAACAAGCTGTATTCCTGACGGTGGTTGCGTTGAAAGCCAAACTTAAAATCCCACACATCATGCGTGTTTAACCATTTGGCATGATAGGTTACTTTGGCGTGATTTACCTGCTGATAAGGCATACCTATATTTCGTTCGCTACCGTCAGGTTTGGCATCATTCACAGACGGAATTCCGTGTGCACCTGCAAAAAAACCTGATTTGTTTTGAAACTGACTGATGCTTAAAATACTCTGAAAATCATCTTTTACATAACCCCATTGTCCGTAAACAGATAGTTCGTTTCCGGCAGTATTGGTCATGTTTCCATTTGTCAACGGAATTTTTGTCGACAGATAGGTAATTTCATCAACCGGAACCTTAAAATCGGCAAATGTGGTGTAAGATGTTTTGAATTTATAAAAATGATCGCCTTTTTTGTACGACATATTCAGTGCATTTGCCCACGATTTGTTTACGCTTTGAGCAGTTGTAATGTATTGCGCCTTAAAACCATCAGTTGGAATTGTTTCGTTGTTAACTTCTATCACACCCGCAATCGCGTCCGACCCGTGCGTAATAGTACCAACACCTTTAATAACCTCAACGCTTTCGGTTGTTAAGGCATCAATTTCCAAACCGTGATCGGCGCCCCATTGTTGTCCTTCTTGCTTAATACCATTTTCGGTAACAGCCAGACGTGTGAATCCCAAGCCGCGCATCATAGGTTTTGCGGTTTGTGATCCTACGGTAACGGCATCTAACCCCACCACGTTTGACAAGGTTTTTGCCAAACTGTTACTGTAATTATCTTGAAGATATTTCTGTGTAACTTTCTGCTGATTGTAAGCTTTTTGCTGTGCGGTATGTATTACAAGGGTTTCCAAGGTTTCTTCTTCACTTAAAACAACAGTAATTTGTTTTGACTGATTCAAATAAATTTTTTCCTGATAAACGCCGTAACCTTCTGCCGAAACCTTTAATGTATACGAACCACTTTGCAGATCCGTAAAAATAAAAGTGCCCGATGCATCTGTATCCACACAATTACTGCTTAAATCAACATGACTGTCTGCGATGTTTTCGCCCATGCTGTTTTTCACCACACCGGTTATTTGATGCTGCGCAAAAACGCCATAGCCTAACATACACAAAACAATCGTTAATAATAAACGCATTTTGTGAGCTTTTTAATTTTTGTAAATGATTGAAATGGTTATCCGTTAGTTCGAACAGAAATCGAGAACAATATCTAAAAACTTCTCGATACACTCCATTGCATTACGTTACTCGAAGTGACGAATGAGAATAGATACTGATTAAATAACCAAAATTGTTTATTAAACAAAAACCGGCGGACCGCGAAGCGAGATAAAATCAAACGAAGCATCAACATAGTCTATATGGTGCGTTACGTTTAATTTTGGATACGTTATGGAAGAATAAAATACGATTACATCTGGGGTAACAGTTGTAAACGGACTAAAAGTAAAGTGACAGATCTGACAGTCATCTGAATGATGGTTTGCCATTTGATCATGATTGGCATGATGCGAATCTGTACTTAAAAAATCGGAAACCAAATGCGAATAACTGTGCGCAGATTGAAACATCAACGTTACAAGAACGCAAATGCTAAAAAACCACGAAATTATTTGCTTGTTTGATTTCATATAACTGCAAATATAAAAAACTCTTGACAAATCAAGAGTTTTTTATGAAGATATTATTATATAACCAATTGCATAAGGTGAAATTTTAACTTCAAAATTCCAATCTCAACATAGCTTTACTGTAGTTCGCTCTAAAAGGCAATCAAGTTTTAATATGTTTTAATTTTCGAACTTACTGCGTATATATTCAGTAAGCTCTTCTTTTTTCCTTACTTTGTTGTAATATTTTTTAGCTAATTTTATACTTTTTTCATCTTTATTTTCTGAACCAATTTCATATAAACTTAAAGCATAATTTCCATTAAAATGATCTAGTTTGCTAAATTTATTTTTTATCTTTTCATAGTAAGAAATTGATTCCGAATACTTTTCATTCAAAGTCAAAAGAATCGCTTTTAAAAGTTGAGCATCCTCATTGGGTTCATTATATTTATTTTCGGCTATGTTTATATTTTCTAAACCATAGATAACATCTCCGATTTTTGTAGACGTTAATGCAACTCCATAAAATCCTTCAGGACTATTTGGAAAATATTCTTTAATTTCTTCAAATTTTCTTCTAGCCAAACTATCAGCCCCAATTATCATACTTGTACTTGCTAGATTTTGTTTGAATTCAATTGATTTATTTTGAGCTAAACTATCAGCTATATAGTACATTGCAACAGCCTCTTTATTCATATTGCTCAACCTGAAAGCATAGCCTGCCCAAAAATAAGCATCACAAAATGTAGCATCAATTTTTATTACATCAGTAAAAATTTCAATAGCAGATCCTAAATACTGTCTGTTTTGTACACATTTAATACCAAGAGGAAAAATCTCTTTAATTCTTTCATTTTCAGAAAGTTCACAATAAGTTCTTTTCCCTTCAAAGTAATCAGTTTGTGAGTAGAGATTTGAGAATGTAAACGTTATTAAAAATAAAAATAAATTTTTCATTGATCCTTTCTAAAATAATGTACAGTTATTATAAACTTAACCAATTAATTTATTTGCTAACAGATATTCGGCAATTTGTATGGTGTTGGTTGCTGCACCTTTTCGTAAATTATCGGCAACAATCCACATGTTTAGGGTGTTTTCCTGGCTTTCATCTCTACGGATTCTTCCTACAAAAACCTCGTTCTTATTTTGTGCGTACAAAGGCATTGGATAGGTATTGGTATCGGTATTGTCTTGAACCATGATTCCCGGAGTGTTCTGCAATATAGCGCGAACTTTGTTTAAATCGAAATCCTTTTCAAACTCAATATTCACCGCTTCACTGTGTCCGCCAACAACCGGAATACGAACTGCCGTAGCCGTAACCTTAATACTGTCGTCACCCATAATTTTTTTGGTTTCGTTGGTCAGCTTCATTTCTTCTTTGGTGTAACCGTTATCCAAGAAACTATCACAATGAGGAATCGCGTTTCTGTGAATCTGGTAATGATACGCCATTTCGCCTTTTACACCGTTATACTCGTTTTCTAACTGCTGAACCGCTTTTACACCCGTTCCCGTGATCGATTGATAGGTTGATACAACAACACGTTTGATTTGATATTCTTTATGTAACGGAGCCAATGCCATGACCAACTGAATGGTTGAACAGTTTGGATTGGCAATAATTTTATCGGTTGCGGTTAATTCGTTTGCATTAATTTCCGGAACAATCAGTTTTTTGGTAGGATCCATTCGCCAAGCCGACGAGTTATCTACAACGGTTGTACCAACTTCGGCAAATTTTGGTGCCCATTCCAATGACGTTTCTCCACCTGCCGAAAACAACGCCACATCGGGTTTCATATCAACGGCTGTCTGCAAATTTACCACCTTATACTTCTTATCCTTAAAAGCTATTTCCTTACCAACCGATTTTTCCGATGCTACCGGAATTAATTCTGTTACAGGAAAATTACGTTCTGCCAAAACATTCAGCATTACCTCGCCAACCATACCGGTTGCGCCAACTACAGCTACTCTCATAGATAAAATTTGTTTTAAGATTAAAAATTTGCAGTAGCAAAAATATGCAATAATTTATTAGTTTTTATAATTTGCAAAATAGTATTAACTATATTTTGTAGTTAGACATACAATATTACCTAGTGTGAAAAATATTTTTTTCTAACTAGGAAAATAAATTGCCACGTGTAATAAAACTAAGTGCTTTATCTCGCTTAAAAGTCTCTAATCTATATTGTATAGCTATTTACTTTTTAATCACTTTTAGTGTTGCTGTTTTACCACTTTCAGTTTTTAATCCCACAAAATATACTCCTGCTGCAAAGCCTTCTAAGTTTAATTGTTGCACACCATTTGTAGTTTGTGTTTTTGCTTGCAATTTTTGTGCAGCTTCGTTATAAATAAAATACCCAACTATTTTTTCTTCGGTGTTAATATTAACAATATCTGTTGTTGGGTTTGGGTACACGTTTACGTTTAGTTTGTTAAATTTATCAGTGCTAACTGGTGTACCGCACACGCTTGCCGCTAATTTAGCTACAAAAAAATCGTTGCCGCCACTGGAAACCAACTGGTTTACATTAGCGTTGTTTGTAAACAAAACTGCCTGAAAAGCACCACCGGTTACATAATTACCATCGTTATCAACAGCTACGGCGGTTGTAAAACCACTATAATCTGCAGGTGACTCTATGGTGTGCATCCCTACCATGTTACCGGTCTGCGTATCAAAACGCATTAAAGCAGGATCCGGTGCATGAAATTGGGCAGGGTTTTGTACAAAATTATCCCATATAAAATACGCTGTTCCTGTTCCTAAAGCTATTTCATTTCCTCTGAAAGCAAGCCCTTTTACCTCTGTGTATGCCCCCGTAGTACGGTTCGCAGCGTAGGCCGTTGGCGTTTTTGCCCATTGTACCGTACCATTGTTACCGTTAAACTTTATTACCGTTGGTATTTTATAATCTATTCCCGGTGTAAAAATATAAGGGGCAACCTGTGTATCAGAAGGGTCGTAAATCTTTATCGGCTCCGGGGTATTATTTACTTTGTTTGCCCAAAGACGTCCTGCTATATATACGTTAGAATTATCATCTATAAGTAGTGAAGTAATAATGTTGTCAGCAGCAACACTACTGCTACTTGCTGCTTGCGAATAAATTTCACGGCGCCATACTTCGCCTCCGTCAATACCCGTACTGTTAAAACCATTAAATGCCAGTATATACGAACGCTCTATAAAAGGATTACCGTTATAGGTTAAAGGAATAGGTGATTCATTCGCTATAGAACGCATTCCTGCCAGATAATAAATGTTTAAATTCTCGTCATAAGCAAAACGGATACTACCTGAAAAAGGAAAAGAACTGTCCGGTGATATAGGCAGTACCATACTGTTAACATAATTTAGATCGGTATCATATTGTGCTAAATAAAACTGCATGGTATAGCCGCTACCCGGAATATATTGATAATTTGAGGGGACAATAACATTGCTGTCTAAATGGGTACCATTTAAAAAGCTTGCTATGAAATGTATGGTATCGTTTTTTATTACAATGTCCGAAATCTGTGCTTCCCTGTTGGCTTGGGTAACTGCACCTTGTAATGCTTTTTTTTCCTGAAACACTCCGTTACTATTATATTTAACCAAATAAATGCGTTTATGTGCATCCATATTTGCCGGGAATGGCGTAACATCGTCTGTAGGATCGGGGCTAAAGTGGAGAGAGTACGTACTACCGCCTGTTACGTAAGCACCAACATATACATTATTGTTGCTGTCTAATGCCAAATTATAAGCACTGTCCTGAGGTCCTTGTCCTCCGATAGCTTGGCTCCAGCGTATCTGCCCGTCGCAGTCAGTGGAAAATATAAAAATATCGTTACCGCCTAATGAGCTGTTATAAGTAGTAACCGGCTGCCCGTTTAACTGGGTAAGATTCAACCCTTTCATTGTGGCTATAAAATAGTAGTTGCCGTCGCTGCCTGTTTTTATATCATAGATCTGTTCTGATAAATCGTTCATACCTATAGATGACGATTCATTACCGTTGGGGCCGCCGCCGCTTACTGCCCAGTCCCAGTTGTATTGTTGTGCCGTTGCGTGTGTTGAGAATAGAGTATAGAGAATGGAAAATAGAAGGATTTGGCACTTCGGTACTTCGACAGAGCTCAGTAACCTCAGGCTCAGTGACCAAAATTTAGTGACTACGTTGGTGTGACAAACTGCTGTGTGTTGTTGTAATTGTTGATTCATAATTGTAAATTCGGTTTAAAAAAAATGAAATTTACAAAATATTAACTAAAAAATGAAACAAAAATGCTTAAAACACAAAAGCCATCAACTTACTATAAAATCTTTTACCTGAAGTTGTATGGTTACATTATCTTTCCACTGGTTTTCTGATAACGAATATACCATATTCATTAATTTAAGATTTTTTGTAGTGTTGATTAAATCTCCTTTTTTGAAGGCAATTGCAGAGAACGGTTTTGAATTATTCTGCTTGACGAACATACGCAAATGCTCGTTATTTTTACCGATGATTTGCGCATTACCGGTATCAAAAACATTGGGTGTAAAAAAAACAGGCGTCATATTTCCGGGACCATGTGGTTCGAACTGTTTTAAGATACGGAGTGTTTTTTCATCGAAATCATCAAAATTCACTACGCCATCAATTTCAATTTCTTCGGTTTGCTGTTCTTCACAAATGGTTGATTTAACCACTTCTTCAAACTTCGACTTAAATTTTTCGTACTCGGAATCTTTTATCGTTAAACCTGCCGCATACATGTGCCCGCCAAACTGAATGATGTGTTCCGAACATTTTTCTAATGCCTGATACACATCGAACCCTTTAACAGATCGAGCCGAAGCTGCCAGATAATCGCCGCTTTTTGTAAAAACAAGAGTTGGGCGATAATACGTTTCGATCAATCGGGAAGCCACAATTCCAATGACACCTTTGTGCCAGCTTTCGTGATAAACAACCGATGAAAACGTATTTTCTTCGTTATTTTGAATGATTTGATTTAATGCTTCTTCGGTAATCTGCTGATCTAAAATTCGTCGGTTCATATTAAACTCGTCTATTTCTTTTGCAAATTCAATCGCTTCATCCAAATCAAATTCGGTCAGTAATCGAACGGCATAATTTCCGTGTTTAATACGTCCGGCTGCATTTATTCGCGGTGCGATTTTAAAAACCACATCGGTAATCGTGAATTCTTTAATAGCAAACTGCTTTTTCATTGCCAAAATTCCAGGTCGCGGATTGCTGTTGATCACCTGCAAACCGTAATATGCCAGAATGCGGTTTTCATCGACAATCGGCACAATGTCGGCGGCAATCGCTGTTGCAACCAAATCTAAATACGGAATTAAATCTTCTATAGTTTCCCCACGATTCGCCGCTAAAGCCTGTATCAATTTAAAACCCACACCGCAACCGCACAATTCCTTAAACGGATAATTGCAGTCTTTTTGTTTTGGATCTAAAACAGCAACAGCATTTGGAACTTCTTCGCCCGGTAAATGGTGATCGCAGATTACAAAATCGATTCCCTTTTGGTTGGCATATTCTATTTTATCGATTGATTTTATACCGCAATCTAACGCAATAATCAGTGTAATTCCGTTGTCTTCTGCATAATCGATTCCTTGGTTTGATATTCCGTAACCTTCTGCATAACGGTCGGGAATATACGTATCAACATCGGGATAAAAACTTTTCAGGTAAGACGACATTAGCGAAACTGCGGTTGTTCCGTCTACATCATAATCGCCAAAAACCAAAATACGTTCGTTGGTTACAATGGCTTTTTCTATACGCTGAACCGCCTTGCCCATATCTTTCATTAAATACGGATTGTACAGATCTTCTAATTCTGGTCGAAAAAACTTTTTAGCCTGATTAAATGTGGTAATACCGCGCTGTGCCAACAAATTTGCCACAAGCGTACTTACATTTAAAGTGGATTTTAAATGCTGAATTATTTGAGAATCGGGATTTTGTTTTAACGACCAACGCATAGTAAAAATGTAAAAGCACCCCAAAAATGAAGTGCGTTTAAAATACAAAATTATTTTAATATTATGGTTTTTGCAAGAGGGGATTTTGTCGTTGATTTAAAAAGAATATGTATATTCGGTTAATAGTTGATATTTTAAAAAATGAAATTAAAACCCATAAAAACAGAACAAGATTATTTTGAAGCATTAGAACGGCTTGAACTAATTTTTGATGCAATTCCCGGAACAAATGAAGGCGACGAATTGGAAATTTTAGGGATTTTACTGGAAGAATACGAAAACAAACATTTTCCGATTGAATTTAACAGAACTTCTTATTTTTAAATTAATTTTATATATTTAGGATGTCTTATAAAAATTAACCAAAAAATGAAGAAACTAATTACTATTTTATTTGGACTTATTTTATTAATCTCTTGCGGAAATAATGCTAAAATTGGAAAATACACTAAAGAACCAATTCCTGAAAACTTTTTATATGAAATCACAAAAGATGAAAGTGATTCTTCAATAGGAAAAAACCAATTAGAAATAGAAATAAGCGAAAAATTAACAGAAGGGCAAATCGCAACTTTAGCTGAAGAGTTATATAGTTCAAAGAAAACGGAGAGAAGGTTTTATATATTCTATAAACTTAAAAATGTAGAAAGTAGCACTGCATGGGCTATAAGTCATTTTGACCCAGAACTAGAAATCGAAATTTTAGACTATACATCAAATTAAAATATTAAATATTAGATTATGACAGAACCAAAAATCACAAAGAAATTTATTGAGGTTGTAAATGGCGGCATTACTCACCTTATCGCTAGAAGACATATAAGATTGATTACAGCCGTTAGCGAAAAAAGTGTTTCTTGTAATATTTACGTGGTAGAGATGGATGAGCCTATAATAGTTCATTTATCTTTGGATACTTTGAAAATAAGATTGGGTCTATACGATTAAATTAAAATATCTAAATCTTAAAAATATAATTTGCTAGAGTTGGAATACATCCTGACAGAGAGAGACACTGTCACGAAATTCATTAAAATTTGAAGATCATTTATTACAAATCTCCACAAAAAGAAAAGGAAGCCAAATAGCTTCCTTTTCTTTTTAAATCTTATGAAAAACCGTTTCAATTTTTACATCGGCAAAACTGCGGAACATGTGCATAACACCGCAATATTTTTCAACCGAAAGTTCAACAGCGCGGTTTAATTTTTCTTCGTTCAAATTACTTCCGTAAAAATGATACGTAACGGTAACTTTATCGTAAACCTGTGGCTCGGTATCGGTTAAAAAGCCTTGGGTTTCAATGTTGAAATCGGTAACTTCCAAACGCATTTTTTTAATCAGCGAAGCAACATCCAACCCCGAACAGCCGGCTAAAGCCGACAACATCAACGCTTTTGGACGCAGTCCGTTGTTTGTTCCACCAACTTCTTCGGCAGCATCAATGATTAACGAACCGCCCGGATTAGTCGATTCAAACTGCATGTTTCCTTTCCAGGTTGTGGTAATTAAATGGCTACTCATTTTTATTCTTTTTTTCTTTTTGTTTACCTGCTACAATTACAACTATTTCGCCTTTTGGCGGTTTGGCTTCAAAATGTTTCAACACTTCTTCTACCGATCCGCGTACAGTTTCTTCGTGCAGTTTTGATAATTCGCGCGATACCGAAACCTGACGTTCTTTACCAAAATAGGTTTCAAACTCTGCCAATGTTTTTACCAGTTTATGTGGCGATACATACAAAATCATGGTTCGAGTTTCGTCTGCCAATGCCAAAAAACGCGTTTGACGCCCTTTTTTATCAGGCAAAAATCCTTCGAACACAAATTTATCGTTTGGCAATCCGCTGTTAACCAATGCCGGTACAAAAGCAGTTGCGCCCGGTAAACATTCCACTGGAATATTGTTTTCTACACAGGCACGCGTTAACAGAAATCCGGGATCGGAAATCGCGGGCGTTCCCGCATCAGAAATCAAGGCAATTGTTTGTCCGTTTTTTAATTTCTGTACCGTATGCTCCACCGTTTGGTGTTCGTTGTGCATGTGGTGGCTGTGCATTTGCGTACCAATTTCAAAATGTTTTAATAGTTTGCTGCTGGTGCGCGTGTCTTCTGCCAAAATTAAATCGACTTCCTTCAAAACCTTAATGGCTCTAAAAGTCATGTCTTCTAAATTGCCAATGGGCGTTGGCACAATGTATAATTTACTCATTTTTTGAGTTTCTTTTTTATGTTTTCCACAGATGCACGGATATTTTGATTATTCGTCACTTCGAGTAACGTAACGCAGTGAAGTGTATCGAGAAGTTTTAAAAAGTTCTCGACAAGCTCGAACTGACGATTATCAGCGCATCTGTGGTATATCAAACTTGCTACAAAAATCTTTTTTCAACCAACTGCATAAAACGAGTTTCAAAATCTTCTTTTCCGTTCCAGTTGTTAAATTCGGGCTTAACCAAATCGTCTATAAAATCTTTTGCTTCTTCGTAACTTTCAATGGTGTTTAATTGTGCAATCACTCGGTTTAAATCATCGCTGCTGCCGTTAAACAAGTTCTTTTCAAACGCAATTCTGTCGTTCAAACCAATCGAAATTTTATTGGCAAACGTATCGTTTATCGATTTGTTTAAAGGAATTTGACGGTAATTTTCTACCGATTTTTCTGCTGCCTGATTGGTTACAAAATGTTGTGATCCCTTAAAAGTATCTTCTTCTTTTTCGTTGGAATTATTTGCATTGAAAAGTTCGTTATGCGGAATTGAAAAAACAGGATCGATCTCTAACGTAGCGCGTTCAACCGCTTCTTTTGCATCTTCGACAGGATCTAACTGTTCAACGATTTTTATTTCTTCCTCAACTTCTTCAACCGATTTTATAGTTTCTTCGATCGACGGCGTAAATTCAACAACATTACTTTCAGTTTGCACTTCTTCTTCATTAGGAATTTCTTCAGCAACTTCCTCTGTTGTTTCTTCGATTTCTTCTGTTTCTTCTACATTTTCAACCGAAGCTTCAACCGGTGGCGCTGCTTCAATATCCGCCGCATTGGTCACAGTTAATTCAATTGGAGTAATTAATTCTTCCTCAAAAGTTACCACATCGTCTTTCTTTTCTTCTGTTAAAAAAACACTTGCAGGTTGTTCGTCTACAACTTCTGTCGACTTTACTTCTTCTAATAATTTTTCAGGCGTTATCGATGGGTCCAATCTAAACTTGTTATCTTCATAAAACTGCAGTAAAACCAATTTGTTATGCAGCAGTTCGGTTTCTTTCAGCAAAGAAGAAATTTCCGATTTATCTTTTAATTTCAAGATTCGGTGGGCGATACTTATTAAATCTGATTCAATGATTTTCTTCATAACTTTTAACGGTTTTAAATTTTACCAACTTATTTTTTGATAAATTTGCAGGATACAAAGTAACAGAAAAAACTGTTTTAAACAACTTATAATTGCTAAAATGTTTCTTGAAAATCCGGTAAATCATACAGAAAAATTTGGATGGATCGAAGTGATCTGCGGCTCGATGTTTTCGGGAAAAACCGAAGAATTAATCCGTAGGTTGCGCCGTGCACAGTTTGCCAAACAACGCGTGGAGATTTTTAAGCCTGCTGTTGATACACGTTACGACGACGAAAACGTAGTATCGCACCAAGGAAACGAAATTAGATCTACACCCGTTCCGGCTGCTGCAAACATTCGAATTTTAGCCGATGGTTGTGATGTGATCGGGATTGATGAAGCGCAGTTTTTCGATGATGAAATTGTTACGGTTTGCAATGATTTGGCTAACGCCGGAATCCGCGTTATTGTTGCAGGTTTAGATATGGATTTTAAAGGGCAACCTTTTGGACCAATGCCTGCTTTAATGGCGACTGCCGAATATGTTACCAAAGTTCATGCGGTTTGCACGCGTACTGGAAATTTAGCCAACTACAGCTTTAGAAAAGCAGCCAACGACAATTTGGTTATGTTGGGTGAAACCAATGAATACGAGCCTTTAAGCCGAGCGGCTTATTACAAAGCGATGCGAGAAAATCAATAGGTTTTTACATACCTACAAGGTTAAAGAAACCTTGCAGGATAAGATGATTCTTACTTTAAAATATAACGTACGTTTAGTTTGGTATTTGTATCTAAAATACCTTCTAAAGGTTGATATTTTAAAATTCCGTCTTTGGTTAGTTCTATAATTTTTATTTTATCTTTTTCAAACCATGTAATCTGATATTCCAAATCGGTTGGCAGAATTTCAAAGGCATTATTACTATCGCCTGCACTTGTAATCATTGCCGAACCATAAAATTGGTTGTAATAATCGAACAAATTAAACGTTAAAGGTTCTACAACTTCTGCGTTTAAAGGCATTAAAACGTTTGGCGCAACAAACATCTGCGTTTTAGACAAACGTTCTTTTCGCAACACTTCTCGGTTAGAATTGTTCAACTGTTGTTCAATCCATTCCTTGTAAGTTCCTTCAAAACCTTTTGTCTGTGCGTGTTCGTACGCTTTTTCACCATCGGTACCAATTACAGATTCTACCCATTCGGTGAACGTTCCGTAAAAACCGTGTTTCAAAGCCATTTCGTAAGGCGAATTTCCTTTAGATGTCTTTAACGATTGAATCCATTCTGTAACAATTGCCGACGTTTTATCGCGTTTTGCAATTTCAACATCAACTTCACGTCCCCAAAGCATTTTCATCCACTCTTCTTCCGTTCCTACGTAGCCTTTATCAACTGCCAATTGGTAAGCTGTTTTTCCGCCTTTTGCATCAATCATTTCAATCCATTCGGTTACTGTTCCATCAAAACCTTCGTTAACGGCAATTTCATAATCATTGCTTGGTTTGGCGATAATTGGTGTGTTGGTTGCCGATATTTTCACAGGAACTTCTTCTGAAACTTTCGGTGCTTCTTCTATAATTTCTGGCTGATTTTCAACAACTGTATTTTGGGTAGGATCAAACGGAACTTCTTCCCTTTTCACCACCTCAACAACTTCAATCACATCTAACAAAACAGATTGCGGATCTTCGCTGGTAATTAAAACCGGTTCGTTGGTAGTTAGTTTAGGTAATTCGGTAACAACAGCAACTTCTTCTTTTGCAGGAACAGCCGGAGTTTCTTTTTTAGGAATTTCCACCACATCAATCACATCTAAAACAACAGGTGTTTTTTCTGCAACAACATCAACAGGTTTTGTATACGTAATTAGATCGCGTTTTTGGATCGATTTTGAAAGTGCGGTAAAATCAGAAGCCGAAACAATGTACGTATCTAAAGCTTCCACCGGAAACAGATACACCACATCGTTTACATCTTTTATTTTTAACGGATTTTTATTGTCTTTTGATATCGTAAAAAGTGTTTTAAAATCGGAGTAGGGTTTAAATAATTCGCCCGTGTTTAAAATTTCGTACCATTGATCGTCAACCCACATAAAGAAACCTTCTTGAATAAATGGTGAATCTGGGTGAATCAAAACATTGTATCCAAAGTCATTTCCGTCGGCAGTTGCTTTTTTATGAACATCTTCAATTTGTAGATATGGCGCTGCATAATACACGGTATTTGCCTGCTGGGCAGTTACCGCAAAAGGAATACAAACTAAAGTTACGAAATATTTCAACATTTTTTTCTTTTTAAAACGTTGCAAATGTACATATTTATCAAAAATAAATAACTAATTGCCAACATGGTTTATCTTTGTATTAACAAACTAAATTTTTAAATGGAAACAACATCATACGTTACAACTACTTTTCAGGATACTATAGCTTTTGTAGAATTTTTTCACTCGGCAAGTAATTCGTTCCCAAGTTCGCAACTGGCAGAATTAACGAATGCCATTAATGCTTTAAACGATAATAAGGAAGTTCGAGTTATTGTATTGAAAAGTGCTGGCGAAAAAGCTTTTTGCGCAGGTGCATCGTTTGATGAATTGTTGCAGGTGAGCGATTTGGAACAAGGTGGACAATTTTTCAGCGGATTTGCGAATGTTATCAATGCCATGAGAAAATCGAACAAAATAATCATTGGTCGTATTCAGGGAAAAACAGTTGGCGGAGGCGTTGGTTTAGCGGCTGCGTGCGATTATACGTTTGCTACTAAAAATGCATCCATTAAACTGTCGGAATTAGCAATTGGTATTGGTCCGTTTGTGATTGAACCTGCTGTTAGCCGAAAAATTGGAAAACCTGCTTTAGCCGAAATGACGTTAGATGCCGAAAACTGGAAAAGTGCCGATTGGGCTTTTGAAAACAAATTATTCACGCAATTGTTTGATGATGCTACACAAATGGACGAATCTTTGGAAAAATTCGCCACACGTTTAAGCAGTTACAACCCTGAAGCTTTATACGAAATGAAAAAGGTTTTATGGGAAGGTACCGAAAATTGGGATACACTTTTAAAAGAACGCGCTGCGATTTCGGGCAAATTGGTTTTATCTGATTTTACTGTGAATGCATTAAACGCTTTTAAAGGAAAATAATATAAAAGCTGTCATTCTGAATGAAGTGAAGAATCTTTGCTTGAGACTCCTCCTTTGTCGGAATGACAAGTTTTGTCAAGCTGAACTTGATTCAGCTTCTCATTAAGTATGCTTCATTTAATTCTGTGGTAATCTGTGCATCTGTGTTTTTAGCCAAGCAGTATCAGCTATTAAATTTTAAATCACTAATTTTGCTAAAAATTTTCGTATCATGAGTTTTATCAGAATCACCAAACAATTTACTTTTGAAACCGGTCATGCACTTTATGGTTACGACGGTAAATGTAGAAATGTTCACGGACACAGCTACAAACTGTCGGTTACCGTTATTGGGCAGCCTATAACCGATAAAAATCATGTAAAATACGGAATGGTGATCGATTTTACCGATTTAAAAGCCATTGTTAAAGAAGAAGTGGTAGATCAGTTTGATCATGCAACTGTTTTTAACCAAAACACGCCGCACGTAGAATTGGCTAAAGAATTGGAACAACGCGGGCACCATGTTATTTTGGTTGATTACCAGCCTACAAGCGAAAATTTAGTGATTGATTATGCCGAGCGAATTAAAAATCGTTTACCGCAAAACATCAAGTTATTTTCTTTGCGTTTACAAGAAACCGAAAGTTCGTACGCAGAATGGTTTGCTTCTGATAATCTGTAAGCATGATTACGTTAGAAATCCCTGCAGATAAAAAAGTTTATTTTACGTCCGATCATCATTTCGGAGCGCCTACCCGCGAAAAAAGTCTTCCGCGCGAAGCCTTATTTTTAAAGTGGTTAAACGCTATTGAGAAAGATGCCGGTGCGTTGTTTATTGTAGGCGATTTGTTCGATTTTTGGTTTGAATATAAAAAGGTTGTACCCAAAGGATTTGTCCGTATTTTGGGAAAACTGGCGCAAATGCGTGATAACGGCCTGCCTATTTACTTTTTTGTAGGAAACCACGATTTATGGATGGAAGATTATTTTGAAGAAGAACTGGATATTCCGGTTTTTCATGAACCTAAAGTTTTTAAAATATTCGATAAAACCGTTTTTATTGGTCATGGCGATGGTTTGGGTCCGGGTGATAAAGGATACAAACGCATGAAGAAAGTGTTTACCAATCCGTTTTCAAAATGGTTATTTCGTTGGTTACATCCCGATATTGGCGTACGTTTAGCGGAATATCTATCGGTAAAAAACAAACTGATTTCAGGCGATGACGATGCAAAATACTTGGGCGAAGAAAAAGAATGGCTAATTCTGTATGCCAATAAAAAGGTAAGCGAACAATTTGCCGATTATTTCATTTTTGGACACAGACATTTACCAATGACACTGCCGTTGAAAAACAATGCAAATGCTTTGTACATTAATTTAGGCGATTGGATTCAGTATTTTACTTTTGGAATTTTAACTTCTTCAGGTTTTGAATTGAATTCGTTTTCACAGGCTGATCTTTCTGAACCTTTTCTTCCAAAACCCAGTCATGGTGTTTAAAATGACTCCATTCCACGGTTACCAAATCAACTTCCGGATCAATTAATCGACTACTTGGTCGCATATTAATGCTTACGTTACTTCGCTTTGCATAAACAGCCACATCTTTCCCCTGACTTTTAAAATGATCTTTAATTTTATGCGCCATTTGCCAGATAACATCCGGCGCATTTAAACGCGAACGCTGTTTTTCGTTCAGTAATTCTGTATTATTGAATTTTAAAATTTCGTTTGTTTTTTTATCGATCACTTTAAAATGTGTTTCTCCGGTACGCGATCTTAACATCATTCGCCAGCTTAAACGATGTGCTTCTTCGGTCCACAACACATCGCCTTTAATAAACCAATGACGAATCGGCAATAAAATCTGAATGATTAAATACGGAACAAAAAAGTATTTGAAAATAGTGCCATAATCTGCAGTTGTTTCTCCGTTGTAGTCTTCTTTTGGTCTTCTTCTAAAAAAGAAACTCCGAATTTGATTTGGCGGAAAAAAGAACACGCAAAAACTCAATGCAAAGTACGGAAACACGCCAATTTGCAAGGTTATAGAATTGAATATATGAAATATTAACGAAGCAATAATTGCAAACCAACGGGTACGTTTCCAAAGCAACGCCGGAACAATCAATCCGTCAAAAGCAATTCCCATGTACGCAATAAACAGCTGAAATTCAGTTTTCTTGAACAACATCTGCACATTTTCAGGTACATTCGTCATTCCCATAAACATATTTCGTGTTACGGTTCCGTCTAACCAATCGGGATAAAATTTGGCAATCGTCGCGTAAAAATACACGCAACTTACTTGAATGATAAAAACCAGCCGAACCCATTGTGGCATGTAGTTCTTTTTTATCGACGGATTTTGTTTCGCATCGATCGAAGCATTTGCATTCGCAGGTAAAAAACACATTATCAACCCGATTAACCACATTAAATAATAGTGATTGTTGTACGATGTTTTTTGCCCGAAATATGCCAAACTCCACAAAACCGTCAGTACAATAACAGAAAATCGGTATTTGTATCCTAACATAACCCCAATAGAAGCCACAGCCATTAAACCGAAAACTACATACATGGTTTCGTTTTGAAGATGCAGTAACCATTCAAATCCTATAAAGGTAAAATTGGTCGTGGTATCAATAAAATTTCGATCGACCCATTTTAATGCCAATGCACCCACGGCTTCTGCAAGAAATATGATTCCGAAAAAAATCCGGAAAACCACCAACGAAGAATTATCTATTTTCTGAAATGCTTTTTTCCACATAACTAATCGATATTTGAAAGGAAATTTCGAGAAAAAACTTCATCGTTCTTTAATGCTTCGATCAACAAATCTATCGAACCAAAATGTTCTTCGTCCCGAATTTTTGTCAGAAAGCGAACGGTAATTTCTTCATCGTAAATAGTATCGTTAAAATCAAAAATATAAACTTCGACTGTTTTCTCGGTTCCGCCAACCGTTGGGTTTGTTCCCACACTCAACATCCCGTAATAATCATCTCCTTTAACCGTAACACCAACCACATAAACGCCAATGGCAGGAATTAGTTTGTAATCTTCGGCAACCTGAATATTCGCTGTGGGATAACCAATGGTTCTGCCCAACTGTTTGCCCGAAACCACCTTGCCCGAAACCATGTACGGATAGCCCAAATAGGTTTTTGCCAAAGCTACATTACCCACATTCAACGCATTGCGGATTTTGGTTGAGCTAACAGAAACATCGTTTAGCTCTTCGGCAGAAATCTGTTCTACATCAAAATGGTATTTTTTACCGAATTCTATTAAATCGTGAATATCCGCCGAACGGTTCTTTCCAAAACGGTGGTCGTATCCAATAATAATTTTGCCAATGTTAAACTGATCTACCAAAACGGTTTTCACAAATTCTTCGGCTGATAAATTGGCAAAATCCTGTGTAAATTCCTGAACTACCAAATGATCGATCCCAAAATGATCGATCAATTTAATACGCTCATCAATCGTATTTAACAAAGATATTTGATGATCGGTTTTTAAAACCATTCGTGGATGCGGAAAAAAAGTAAGCACCAAGGTTTCATAACCATATATTTTTTTTTGAAGCTTTAGTTTGTTCAAAATAGCCTGATGCCCAATGTGCATACCATCAAACGTACCAAGGGTTACAATGGTTTTCTGCGTTGAATTAAAAGATTGCACTGAATTAAAAACGTTCACTTTTACAGTTTTTTACAAAGTTATTAATAAATTAACGAATGAAAGTTATCTTACGGGAATCTTAATGTAGGTTAATAATTTAAAAAACGAGGTTAACTTAAATTTTTGTTTTAGATAAAGTTAGTATTTTTGACAAAACAATCATTATTTTATGAAATTTTACAATAAACTAATTTGTTTTCTGCTTATTTTCTTCACTGGAAATTTGTTTGCACAATTTAATCCTTTTAAAGAAAGTACAGAGCGAGTTTTTTCTGAAAAAGAAAAATTCGTTAGAAAACATAACCCATCAGACTTTAAAATTTACAACTTAAATCTTAAAAATGTTTTAGAATGGACTAAAAAAGCTCCGGAATTATCTGAAAGACCGTCAGATTTAGTAATTACATTACCAAATGCAAACGGACAATTGTCAACTTACTGGGTTTACAACAACGCTGCTATGGAAACTGAACTGGCAGAAAATGTACAAAACATAAGAAGTTTAAAGGCTGTTGATACTAAAAACAATGGAAATAGTGTAAGCATAAGTATTTCTGATATTTTTGGATTTCATGCAATGGGAATGAAAACCGATGGATCTGTTTTTTACATTGATAACTATACTAATGATTTAAATAACGTTATGGTGTACCAACGTAGCAGTCTAGAATTACCTAGAAACAATTTCACTTGTTTGGTTCCGGGTGATAGTTTTGACGACGCTATTACTACATTAGAAACTCCTGTACAAACCTTAAGTTTAGATAACAAACGCAGAACATATCGTTTGGCATTAGCGTGTACTATTGAATATGCTGCCTTTCATGTAAACAACGCCCCAGTAGGAACACCAAATACCACGGTTGACGAAAAGAAGAATATTGTATTAGCTGCAATGAATGTAACTTTAACACGTTTAAACCAAATTTTTGAGCGCGAATTAAATGTTCATTTAAATTTAGTAGCTACGAACAAAAACATCATTTTCATTACCTCTGATAATTTTTCAAATAATAATTCAAGTTCATTAATTGATGAAAGTCAAACTGTGATAGATAATGTTATCGGAACAGCTAATTACGACATGGGTCATACCTTCAGTACCGGGCAAGGCGGATTGGCTAGTTTAGGTTCGGTTTGCAGTTCATGGTCAAAAGCATCAGGAATCACAGGTTCTCCTTCCCCAGTAGGTGATGCGTATGACGTGGATTATGTTGCACATGAAATGGGTCACCAGTTTGGAGCAAACCACACATTTAACAACTCTTGTCAATTCAATCGAAACAACAGCACTGCGGTAGAAACAGGTAGTGGTAGCACCATAATGTCATATGCAGGTATTTGTCCGTCAAATGTTCAAAGTAATGTGGATGCTTATTATCATTATATAAGCATTAAAGAAATACAGACTTTTTTGCTTTCTGCAACATGTGCACAACAAATAACCGTTACCAATTCGCCACCTGTAGTCACTGCTTTAACTGCTAAAACAATTCCTTATGGCACACCATTTATTTTAAGCACTACAGCAACAGATCCAAATACAGCAGATCAGTTAACGTATACATTTGAGCAAATTAACACGCAAATTGCAACACAACCACCAGTAGCAACTTCTATAACCGGACCATCTTTTAGATCTGTGGCTCCAAGTATAAATAATTTCCGCTCGTTTCCAAGTATGTCAACTGTTTTAGACGGAACAACTTTTAGCCATGGAATTGTTAGTAACGAATGGGAGCGTTTGGCAACAGTAGGTAGAACCTATAGTTTTGTTGCAACAGTGCGCGACAATAATGCAACCGGAGCGCGTGTTGTTTACACACAGCCTGTAACAATTACGGTGGCTAATACAGGTCCGTTTGTAATTACGGCACCAAACAACAACCCAATTACTACAGAACCTGTTTGGTTTATGGGATCGAACAAAACAATTACTTGGAATGTTGCCGGTACCACCGCAAATAACATAAACACAACTGACGTAAACATTTTAGTTTCTATAGATAACGGATTAACGTATACTTCATTAGCTGCTAATGTACCTAATAATGGAATTGCAACAGTTACTGTACCAACCAATTTAACAAGTACGTACGATGCACGAATTAAAATTGAGGCTGTAGGAAACATTTTTTACACGGTCTCTAAAAAATTCACATTATGGGATCCGAATTTAAGTACAGAAGAAGTTACGTTTGATAATTTAAAGATTTACCCTAACCCTACAACTAACATTTTAAATATTGAATTTTCAACAACTGATATTGAAAAAGTGAAGTTTGATATTTTTGATTTAAACGGAAGATTGATTAAAACGGTATCTCAAGAAAACTCAAACCAAGTAAACCAGCAGATAAATGTTGAAAGCTTACAAACCGGAACTTACATCTTGGTTATAAATACAGGCAAATATACTTCTACACATAAGTTTGTTAAGAAGTAGAAAATATATCTAAAAACAAAACACCCCTAAAACGTATAAATTTTAGGGGTGTTTTTTATTCTTCTTGTTTTTCGTTAATCTTGCGTTCCAATTCCAACAACTCTTCAATTACCGGGCGAACGGTACTTTCGGGTAAATCGGCAATGCGAATATACATCAACCCATCAACTGAATTATTAAACAGTGGATCTACATTAAAAGCCACTACCCGTGCGTTTTGTTTTATGTATTTTTTAATTAAAACCGGCAAACGCAATCCGCCCGGTTCTACTTCTTCAATCAACCTGTCGAATTTATTCAAATCGGCTTCGGCTTCGTTAAAAACAAAATCCTTATCGGCATCTTTCAACCGCACTTTATATTCTTGTTTAGCTTGAACATATTGCGCCACATACGGATCGTAAAAATGTGATTTCATAAACTCGATCATCAGCGATTTACTAAAGTCTGAAAACTGGTTGCTTATACTTACCCCGCCAATTAAATATTTGTGTTCCGGATAGCGCAACGTTGTATGCACAATACCTTTCCACAACAAGAACAACGGCATTGGTTTTAGCTGGTATTCGCCAATAATAAAGGCGCGACCCATTTCTATCGATTGTTCCATCATACCGTGTAATTCCGATTCAAAACGGAACAATTCGGTTAAATAAAACCCGTTAATACCATGCTTTGCATAAATATCTTTACCAATTCCCATACGGTACGCACCGGCAATACATTTAGCATCATCGTCCCACAAAAACATGTGTTTGTAGAAGGTATCGTATTTATCCAAATCGATCGATTGGTTTGTACCTTCACCAACTGCTCTAAAAGTTACTTCACGCAATCTGCCTATTTCACGAAGAATATTCGGAATATTTGTGGCATCGGTCAAAAAAACCTCGTAATTTTTACTTTGCAGCAAACGTTCGTCGCCTTTACGTAAATTTTCTATTTCTTTCACCATTAAATCCTGAAGCACCGGGCGTTCGATCTCTTTTGGCGGAGGAGTTGGCAGTTTAAATGATGGTATTTTTATGTACTGTTTTTTATCGTCGTCTTTTGTTGTATTTGCCAACAGATAGGTTTTCTGACGTAAAAATTTTCCAAAAATTTCTATTGATTCTCCGTGCTCGTTTTGTTCGGCAACCGTAATAGGTTTTCCAATACGTACGCGGATTACACGATCTTTCTGGGTTAATAATTCAGAAGGAAGCTTCGCCGTTTGCAAAGTTGGACTAATTTTAGACAACATATAGAACAACTTGCTGTTTTTTGCATGAAAATAAATAGGAACCACCGGAACCTGCGCTTTTCTAATAAGCTTTAATGCACCTTCTTCCCAAGGTTTATCAACAATTTTATCGTCTTCTTCAAAGTTTGATACTTCGCCTGCCGGGAAAATCCCCAACGGTTTGCCGTCGCTTAAATGGCGTAAGGTTTCTTTCAATCCTAAAACACTAGATTTGGAATCTTTATGGTTTTCAAACGGATTAACCGGCATTACATAGGGCTTTAAAGGCTCAATTCTATGTAACAGAAAATTCGCAATGATTCGATAATCCGGATCACGCTCACGCATTAATTTCAACAGTAAAATTCCGTCAATACCACCTAATGGATGGTTAGAAACAGTTATATATGGACCTTGTTTGGGTAATCTTTTTAATTCTTCGGGATCAATCTCAAACTCTATCTGAAATTCGTTCAAAATGGCATTTAAAAAAGTAACGTCTTCTAAATGTTTATTTCTATCGTAAATTTTGTTTAATTGTGATATTTTAAGCACTTTCATTAATAACCAACCAGAAAAAGTACCAATAAAGCCGTACTTATCTAATTTTATTACGCGCGCAATTTCTTTAGCGGTTACTAACCCCATTTAAATATTTTTTTGCAAAGATAACAATTCATTTCACACCTCTTTAAAACCAATTTCATTATAATGCAGTTTTGATCTAAGGTTACGGTTTTAAATATAGTAAAATTTACTTTAGTTTTAATAAATTGTTAACAAGATAATTTTAACAAAATACAAAACAAGTCGTTAAATGTGTTTTTAGTAAAAAACGAATTGTGTATTTTTGACAAAACACCTACTTATAAATGAAAATTTTATCATACAACGTTAACGGCATACGCGCTGCAATTACCAAAGGATTTTTAGATTGGTTGCAGGCTGCAAACCCAGATGTTATCTGTTTACAGGAAATTAAGGCAACACAGGATCAAATTCCGGTTTTAGAAATTACGGCTGCGGGATATCCGTTCCAATATTATTTTTCGGCAGAAAAAAAAGGCTACAGCGGTGTTGCCATTTTGTGTAAAACCGAACCCAAGCAAATTGTTTTTGGTACCGGAATTGATTATATGGATAAGGAAGGAAGAAACGTTCGGGTAGATTTTGACGATGTTTCGGTTATGTCTTTATATCTTCCATCGGGCACGAATATTGATCGTTTGGGACATAAATTTCAGTACATGGCAGATTTTCAGAATTACATCAATGAACTGAAAAAAGAAGTTCCAAACCTGATTATTTGCGGCGATTACAACATTTGTCACCAAGCAATTGATATTCACGATCCTGTCCGCAATGCAAAAGTTTCGGGTTTTTTACCTGAAGAACGTGAATGGCTGGATACTTTTATGAAAAACGGATTTTTAGATTCGTTCCGAATGCTGAATCCGGAGCCGCATCATTATTCGTGGTGGAGCTATCGTGCAAACGCCCGCAACAATAACAAAGGCTGGAGAATTGATTATAATTTGATTGCAGAAAACATGAAAGACCGTGTAAAACGTGCTTACATTTTGCCCGATGCCAAACATTCTGATCATTGTCCGGTTGCAATAGAAATTGATTAATAAAAACATTTAGAAATATGAAAAAAATATTATTGGCAGCTTGCTGCATACCGCTTTTAACAGGCTGCGTTACCAGAAGATTGTATAACGAATTAGACGCAAAATATAAAAATTGTGCCGAAGAATTAGAGCGTTTAACAGGCGAATCATCTGATTTAAAATCGCAATCGTTTGATTTGGGAACAAAAAATCAATCATTACAAAGTCAGTTAGAAGATGCTGTTGCCGAGCGCGATAAATTAAAAATTGCGTACGATCAACTGCAAAAAGAATACGGCAGTTTAGAAAAGAACAGCGATCAGGCAATCAAAGCAGAAATTGAACGTTTAAACAGTTTAAAGAAAGAATTAGACGGAAAATCATCTCGTGTTGCCGAATTAGAGGGCAAACTAGCTGCACAAGACAAAAACCTGCGCAATTTAAAAGAATCGCTTTCTAAAGCTTTGTTTGAATTTGAAGGAAAAGGTTTAACGGTTGAACAAAAAAACGGAAAGGTTTACGTTTCAATGGAAAACAAATTGTTGTTTCCTTCAGGTAGTTGGACAGTGAGTAACGAAGGCAAAAATGCAGTGGAACAGTTGGCTGAAGTTTTGGCTAAAAATCCTGATATTGCTATTTTGATTGAAGGGCATACCGATAACGATAAAATCATGGGTAATTTAGGTGGCGGCATCACAAATAACTGGGATTTGTCAACCAAACGTGCCACGGCAATCGTAAATATTATCGAGCAAACCAATGGTATCGATAAAAAGAACCTAACTGCCGCCGGACGTAGTGAATTTGCTCCGATTGCATCAAACAGTTCAACAACAGGCAAGGCTAAAAACCGACGAATAGAGGTAATTCTTACCCCGAAATTAGACGAAATATCTAAATTATTAAACGACTTATAAAAACAAAATCCCGAGGTAACATCCGGGATTTTTTTCAAATACATTTACATGAACGACTTACAAAGCACCATTTACTCCTTTGGCTACAATTTATTAAAAAACACAGGTTTAAACAGTCAGTCATCGCATTACATCAACACTATTCTACTTTTATTGGTATTTTTTGTGCTGTTGTATTTTACAGCCTTTGTACTGCGTAGAATTTTAATGCTGGTACTTATAAAAACCATTCGCAGAAGCAAAACCCGTTTCGACGATTTTTTAATTCACAACAAAGTACTAAAATACCTTACATATTTAATTCCGCTGATTATCGCAAAACAGTCGCTACCGCTCATATTTACAGGGTTTCCACAAATAACGCACATCACAGTAAAAATGGTAGATATTGCACTGATTATTGCTTTTAGCCTGCTGCTAAAATCTATTTTTTATACGTTTAAAGATGTACTACACAGCCGCAAACGATTTACAGACAAACCTTTAGACAGTTACTTTCAGGTAATTTCAATAGTACTGTATATTGTTTGTGCCATTTTGATATTTTCAGAATTAACCGGTAAAGAACCTTATGGTTTGTTAACTGCTTTGGGTGCTGCATCGGCAATTGTAATTTTGGTTTTTAAGGATACTATTCTGGGATTTGTTGCAAGTATTCAAGTATCATCGAACGATATGGTGCGTGTGGGTGATTGGATCGAAATGCCAAAATACGGTGCCGACGGAAGTGTTTTAACCATTAATTTAAGCACCGTAAAGGTTCAAAATTTCGATAAAACCGTAACTACAATTCCAACCTACGCACTGATAAGCGACTCTTTTAAGAACTATCGAACTATGCAAAAATCGGGTGGTCGCCGAATAAAAAGATCGTTAAATATTAAAATTGGATCGATCCGCTTTTTAAAAGAAGAAGAGATTGAAGATTTAAAACGCATCAAACTTTTAAAATCATATATCATCGAACGTCAGAAGGAAATAGTAAATTATAACCTTAACCATGTTGATGATCCTACAATGCTGGTAAACGGACGAAGAATGACGAATATCGGCTTGTTTCGTGAATACATAAAGCGTTATTTGCTTAACAACAGTAACATTCACAAACAGTTCCATTTAATGGTTAGGCACATGCAACCTACCGAACATGGTTTACCTATTGAAATTTATGCCTTTACAAACACGGTAGAATGGCCTAAATACGAAGGAATTATGGCTGATATTTTTGATCATGTTTTAGCTGTGGTTCCGTACTTTAAGCTCGAACTTTTTGAACTGCCAAGTGCCGCCGATATTCATGATGTACTTTTAGCAACCTTTAATGAAAATAAAAGCAACCTAACTTAAGGTTGCTTTTAAAATTTAGATAATTCAGATTTTATATAAACAAAAACAAGGCGGGTTTTCACCCGCCTTGTTTTTATAATTAATTTGTTTAATCAATCTATTTCTTAACGATTTTAACAAACTGCGAAGCTTTTGCTGTTTCTATTTTAACCAGATAAGTTCCTGCACTTAATCTGCTTAAATCAACTTTTACTTCGTTGCCTTGATAATCGTTTCCAAATACTCTCTGACCTGTTATTGTGAATACTTCAACTTTCTTGATTTCTTCAATATAGCTGATGTTCAGTTCAGAATCTACAGGGTTTGGATAGTATTTCAATTGGGTAAGATCTAACTCTGCATTGCTTAAGTTTATCGTTACTTTAACCGCCGTTGGAACTAAACTTCCACAGTTGTTTGGTGTTACAATAACTCCGTAATACGTTGTTGCATCTGTTAACGGTGTAGTTGCAGAAAGTTCATTGATCAGTTTAGCAGCATCGTTTGCACTTAAGAACCATTTTACATTTGGTTCGTTCATTACTAAATCAGATACTTTTGCTGAAAAATTAAACAGTTGTGTCGCCTGACCCGTCGGACTTGCCGGACGTGCACTTACGTTTACTGCAATGTTCTTTCTTGCTGAAATACAATTCGCATTCTCATTTGCTATGTAGTAACTTCCGGAAGTGATTACATACGATGATGGTAATCGTGTGGTAGTACTATTGTCAGTATACCAAACATAATTGGTACCGTTCGTGTTTAAATCTGCAATGGTTGTACCCTCGCAAGTTGTTATTGAGGTGATGGTAGGTATCGTTATATTGATTACCTGAACCTGAACCGCAATTCTGCTTGATTCACAGTTTCCTAAAACCTGTTGTACGTAGTACGTTCCTGTTGCTACAACCGTGGTGTTTGCCAATGGGATCATAGACTGCATTGAAGAATACCAGTTTAATGTAGCAGAAGGATCTTTAACCACTACTAAATCGTTTAATGTAGATCCGCCACAAACCGTTTGGAATGATGCTGTTGGTGCAGGTACTGTTGCCGCTACGGTAACCTGTATTGCCTGTCTTACAGATTCACATGTTCCTACAAATGAACTTACATAATAAGTTCCCGTTGCCAACAAGATACTTGATTGTAACTGTATGGTGCCTGTTGCACTGCTGTACCATCTTAACTGGGTATAGTTAAGACCATCTACCATCATGTTTTGAATTCTGGTGTTGCTACAGACACTCAGCTGGGTTGTTGTTAAAGCCGGTGCCTGACCCACAGTAATCTGTACTGCCGTTCTGGTAGTACTTTCACAAGTACCTACAGTTTGCGATGCGTAGTATGTTGTCCCACTTACTAATGCCGTAGTTGCCGGTAACAACATACCGCCTGTTGCTGCACTGTACCATTTAATGTTGCTGCCGTTAATAACGATATCAGCTAAGGTAGCATTCTGACCTACACAGAAATTCTGGCTGCTTGCTGTTGGTGCTGTTACAAAAGCCGGCTCTGTAATGGTGAACGACTGTGTCTGTGTACAGTTATTAGCATCTGTTACAGTTACTGCATACGTACCTTTCCCTAAATTATTTATGCTTGATCCACTTTGTCCGTTAGACCACAAGTAAGCATAAGGTGCTACACCTCCGGTAACAGCGATTGAAATAGAACCATCGTTTAAACCGTAACAGCTTATATTGGTAGTACCTGTAGTAGTTAACACTAATGCCGAAGGCTGACCTATTGTTAATGATACCGGTGCTGTAGCAGTACATCCGTTAGCATCGGTAACTTGAACTGTATAGTTTCCTGCCATTAAATTACTAACCGTTGCATTGGTTGTTACTCTTCCGTTAGACCAAGTGTATGTAAAAGGTGCAGTTCCTCCGGTTACCGTTATGGTAGCCGTACCGTTATTACCTCCGTTACAAAGTACATCGCTTTGGTGAGATATGGTTGGTAGTATAGCTCCAGGTTCTGTTATTGTAAAACTCTCGGTTATAGTGTTCCCTGTTGAATCTGTTACCAAAACACTGTGCATACCTGCTGCCAATCCTGTAGCAGTAGCATTTGTTGCGCCGCTTGGAGACCATAAGTAGGTATAAGGTGCGTTTCCACCTATTGCTACAATGGTAGCTGTACCATTAAATCCACCGTTACACTTTACATTAGTATTAGAGGTTGATTGAACCATTAACGGTATTGGCTGTATAATGGTAAAACTTTCTGTAGCTGTACATCCGTTTACATCGGTTACCGTTACTGTGTAATTACCTGCAATCAATCCGGTTGCTGTTGCGTTTGTACCGCCACTTGGTGACCATGAGTAGGTATAAGGTGCTATACCGCCAGTTGCCGAAACTGTTGCAGATCCATCGTTACCTCCATACCAGGTAACATCGGTATGTGAACTGCTTGCTATTGCTAAAACAGCAGGGTCTGTAATGGTAGCAGTTTCTGCTAAAGTACATCCGTTAGCATCTGTAATGGTTACAGAATAAGTTCCCGCAGGCAAATTAGTTATAGAACTCGTGGTTGCTCCTGTATCCCATAAATAGGTGTATGGTGCCACGCCACCTGTTGGCGCAAGTACAACACTTCCGTTATTTGCCCCGTTACATGTAATGTTTGTTGTTATTATGTTTGAATCAAGTGCATCTGGTTCGTTAATCGTAACATTTGCGGTTGCTGTACGGTTAGCTGCATCGATTACTGTAACAGTATATGTTCCTGCTACTAATCCTGTAGATGTAGCAGCTGTTCCACCCGATGGTGACCAGGAATAAGTGAATGGTGCTAATCCATCAGTAACTACTGCTGTTGCACTTCCTGTCCCTCCGTGACATAACACATCTGTCTTTGTTGCAGCTAAGGTTGGTACAGGGGGCAATGTCACTTGTAACTTAACATCTACATAACTGCCACTAGCAGCAGGTCCACAAGATGTTATTGTACCAGACCAGCTATTTGCAAATCGTACACGATATTCTCCTACAGCCTGCCCTGCAGGAATAGGAATTACTCCACTGTAATTAGCGGTATAACTGGTGGTAGCCCAAATTGTTTCTCCTGTATCTGTAAAATCACCATCCTGATTCCAATCTACCCAACAATAGAAATAATTTGTACCTGAAGAAGGAGTCATTGAGATATTTACATTACCACCGATTTTTTGCGAAAAAGAAACGGTACTGTACTTATTCTGATAAGCCGAATAAGCCGAAGCTGTATGTACAAAATTAGTTATACCATTGGTTGAAGTTACATTGCTTAGATAGTAAATATCTGCACCTGTTGGAACACAATAACATTCCATTGGAAGGTTTTGACCTACACTAACTACATTAGAAGTTGCATTAGCATTTCCTACTGTACAAGTTACAATACAGCGATAATCTGTAGCCGATGCTTGCCCTGTAACAGAATAAATTGCATTTGTAGCTCCTGATATATTAGTAAAAGTATTAGCGCCTACAGGTGAACTTTGCCATTGAAAAGTAAGACCAGAAGCTGCAGTAAAGCCTGTAAGAGATAAATTAAAAGGTGTATTAGTACAAGCATTAACAACAGATGATGATGCAGTACCTGCAGTTGGAGTACCTGAACATGCCGCAGGTATAACTAATTTAACATCTACATAACTACCGTTGGCAGCTGGTCCGCAAACGGTAATCGCTCCTGAAAAACTATTTGCGAAACGTACACGATAATCACCCGCAGCTAATCCAGCAGGTATAGGAAGTACCCCGTTATAATTAGCAGTATAGGCCGTAGTTGCCCAAATTGTTTCTCCGGTATCTGCAAAATCTCCATCTTGATTCCAATCAACCCAACAATAGAAATAATTTGTACTTGAAGAGGGTGTCATTGATATATTTAAACTAGAACCCGGAATATGCGAAAAAGAAAGTGAATTGTAATTATCTCGGTAAGCTGAATAACTTGTAGCCGTATGAGTAAAATTTGATAATCCACCAGTTGAAGTAACATTACTAAGATAATATGTATTAGCACCCGTTGGAGTACAATAACATTGAGATGGTAAATTTTGTCCAATATTCAACACATTTGAAGTATTTGTACTTCCTCCATTAGAACACGTTACAATACAACGATAATCAGTAGCTACAGTCTGACTTGCTATCGTATATGATTTTGTTGTTGCTCCTGATATGTTTGTAAAGTTATTAGCACCTTGAGGAGAACTTTGCCATTGATAAGTAATCCCTCCTCCAATTGTTGTTCCTGTCAAAGAAAGAGTAAAAGGTGTACTTGCACAAGCATTGACAACAGTAGAAGTTGCTGTACCTGCTGTCACTGCTCCAGCACAAGGAGTGAAGAAATTATCGAAACCTATTACAGGTCTTCTATAATCCGAAGAACCTAGTGAAGTAGGTGGTGTACCTGTTGTATTTGTACTATACTTTGTTGTATTAGAATTTGTAGTAACAACACATGGTGAATTATATTCATAAAACCATGTTGCATTTCCTGTATTTCCCGTATTTGCATACTCTGTCAAAACCATTAAATTAGCAGTCCCTGTATAAAAGAAGTTTGTTGTAAAAACAAATCCTTTCATTCCAGCAGCACCTGCTACTGCAGTCGAAGGATTTCCATCATATACTAAAGTTGCCCCCGCTACAGCAGTTGTCCAACTCAATGCTCCTGAACCAAAATCTGTACTTGTTGTCTCTTTCAAATAAACTTTGAAATTTGGTGTACCTGTTAAGTTCGTAGCATTGGCTTTTAAAAAATAAATACTAGTTAGTGTTGATCCTGAAATTCCAGCGAGTTGTGAAGCATTATAAATAATAGCTCCTCTACTAGTAGCCGAACCATTAGTAGTAGAATTCAGTGTTCCATAAGTATTAGTAGTTACTGTATTTGTACACGTTCCTGCAACAGGAAACATTTGTCCAAAAGACACAGAACTAACTGCAACTAGAAAAAAAGCCAAATAAGAATTACGAATTAACCGTGAAGCCATTCCTTCTCTCTCACTAACCCTCTGCCCATTAAAAACCAAGTTTTGTTTTTTAGCATTACCTGAAGAAACTCTTTCTACATTCAAACTAAATAGATTAACAAAACTGTTTGTAAATAGCTTTTTAGCTAAAAACAAAAAGTAATTTTTTTTCATAATTTTTAAATTAATGAAAAGTATAAATAAGTAAAAGATAGTGAGAATAGATTTATAGTACAAATCTATTATATATGCTCCCCGACAAAAACAATATTTTACTTTTCTAAATATTCGCTAAATATATAAAAAAAATAATATAGAATGAAAATATATTTAACATTGTATTTAGACTTTAACTAATTCAAAAAAACTATTACTATAAAATAAAACGAGGCAGGTTTTCACCCTGCCTCGTCTCTTATAAAAAAATTTATTAATCTATTTCTTGATCACCTTCACAAATTGTGAGGCTTTCTCTGTATCAATTCTTACCAAATAAGTCCCTGAACTTAATCGGCTTAAATCAACTTTTACTTCGTTTGATTGGTAATTACTGCTTAATACTTTCTGTCCTGTTATTGTAAAAACTTCAACCTTCGTTACTTCTTCGATATAGGTGATGTTCAACTCTGATGCTACTGGATTAGGAAAATATTTCAGCTGTGCCAAATCTAATTCTGCATTACTTAAGTTTAACGCTACGGTAACTGCTGTTGGTAAACTTCCACAGTTATTCGTTCCTGTTAAGATACCATAATAGGTCGCTCCGTTTTGTAACAGATGGTTGACACTTAACGGGTTTTGTTGTCTTACCGCATCGGCATAACTTGCAAACCAGATGACATTTGGCTGGTTCATTACAAGGTTCGATATTCTTGCCGAAAATCCAAACAACTGATTCGTTTGTCCTGTTGGACTTGTTGGACGTGCACTTACCGTGACAATAACCTGAGTTTTTGCAGAAGTACATCCTGAATTCTCAAACGCGATGTAATAGGTTCCTGCTGTTATTACAAAGGTTTCTGCCAATGCAGTTGTTGAACTATTGCTTGTGTACCAAACGTACTTACCTACACTTGGATGTAAATCTGCAACAGTATTTCCTTGACAGGTTGCTATTGAGGTCATTGCCGGCGCACTTACGCTTACAACTTGTACCGATACTGGAATACGTACCGATTCACAATTGCCTATTACTTGCTGCACATAATAAGTACCTGTTGAAACAACTGTTGTACCCGCTAATGGGGTCATTATTTGTGGTGAACTATACCATCTTAATGTTGCTGACGGATCTTTACCTACAACCAAATCGTCTAAAATACTGTTGTTACAAATTGTCTGTGACGATGCCGTTGGAGCAGGCACTATCGCTGCTACATTTACTGTGATTGCCTGTCTTGCAGACTCACAAGTTCCCACATAAGAACTTACGTAATAAATACCTGTTGCCAAAAGCTGGCTCGGTAGTAATTCTGTGGTGCTTGTTGCACTTGTATACCATTTTAACTGTGTATAGTTAAAGCCGTCTACAGTCATATTCTGTACACGTGTATTGTTACACACATTCAACTGTGTAGTTGTTAATGGTGTACCCTGACCCAATGTAATTTGAACAGCGGTTCTTGTACTACTTTCACATGCACCAACAGTTTGCGATGCATAGTAGGTAGTCCCGTTTACCAAAATTGTTGACGATGGTAACAAAGTACCTGCTGTTGCTGTGCTGTACCATTTTATGTTGCTTCCGGTAACAACTACATTTGCTAAGGTTGCGTTTTGACCGGTACAGAAACTTTGGTTTGCAGCTACCGGTGCATGAACAAATGCAGGTGAGGTAATCGTTAACGTTTGGGTTACCGTACAATTATTAGCATCGGTTACTGTTACAGAATAAACTCCTGCTGATAATCCGTTGATGTTTCCGGTTGTTTGTCCGCTTGACCATACATAGCTAAAAGGTGCAGCTCCCCCATTTACTGCTAAACTTACAGATCCATCGTTTTGACCTGAACAGCTAATATTGGTAACTGTTGGAGTAACTGACAATACACCCGGCTGTGCAATTGTTACCGAAGCTGTTGCCTTACAATTATTGGCATCGGTTACCGTTACACTGTAAGTTCCCGCTGACAAGTTGTTTGCATTAGCAGTAGTCATACCGTTTGACCAGAAATACGTATATGGTGCCGTACCTCCTGTTACTGAAGCCGTTGCCGTTCCGTTGCTTGACCCGTTACAAGTAACATTCGTTAATGAACTTGTTACATTTAAAACAGATGGCTCGGTAATTACATAACTTTTTGTTATTACGCTTGAATCACTATCGGTTACTGTAAGGGTATAGGTACCCGCTGCTAAATTACTTATTGCAGCTGTGTTACCGCCACCGTTTGACCATACGTAGCTGTATGGTGGCGTTCCTCCTGTTACATTTACTGTTATACTTCCGTTGTTTGCACCGTTACATGAAATATCTCTTTGAGTTACCAATACGATATCATAAGGAATAGCCGGTTGGGTGATTACTACTGATTGTGTAGCAGTACAGCCATTGGCATCGGTTACTAAAACAGCATACGTTCCTGCTCCAAGATTAGTTGCCGTATCGGTGCTTCCTCCATAAGGTGACCATACATACGTATAAGGAGCAGTACCACCACTTGTTGATACCGTAGCAGATCCGTCATTACCTCCATAAACAGTTACATTGCTTTGAGCACTAACACCTGTTGTGATAACAGATGGCTCTGTAATGGTAAAACTTTGTGTTATTGGACAGCTGTTCGCATCTCTTACTGTTACTGAATAAGTCCCAGGCGCCAAGTTTGTTCTGCTTAGGCCTATTACCCCGTCTGACCACAATACTGTGTAAGGTGCGATTCCGCCACTTGGTGCCACAATCGCTGACCCGTCGTTCTTACCATTACAACTTACATTTACAAAATTTAAATTCGGAACTATTAACGTTGGTTGCGTGATGGTAAAAGATCTATTGATTACTTGACCACTACCATCGCTAACTGTTAACGAATAAGTACCGGGAGTTAAATTAGAGATAGAAGTAGTTGTAGCTCCGGATGGTGTCCACGCATAAGTATAAGGTGTTTTTCCACCAGATGTTTTTGTTACGGAAATACTTCCGTTACCTGCACCAAAACAATTTATATCAACCTGTACTACATCTATAGCTAAAACCTCTAATGTTTTAAAAGCACCTGATTTCCAAAAACTAAAATCTGAAGAACTACAAGCTGTACGTACATAAATTTGATAATCTGTATTAGCCGGTAAGCCGGTAATATTAAATACCGGGGTTGTAGATGTTCCATTTGCTACACGACCAACAGTTCCACTTCCTGCAGCCCCTGAAGTTCGAACCTCATACTGATACGTTACAGTACCGGTGTTCTTTGGATCAGGAGCAACTGTTACCGTTACACCTTTTTCTGTAACATTTGACAAGGTCATCGTTAATGGCTCATAACATGTAACCGCTTTAATTTCTATATTGTCTATGGCTCCTGCTGGCGATGTTCCACCCCCAGTATCATTTCTCCATTCAAACACTACTCTGAAAGATCCGGTATAACCCGTTATACTCTGAATGCGCTGTGCTCTTTTAAACGCAGCATCTCCACTTAAAGTACCGGATAAATCAACTCTTCCGGTTGCGGTAGCGATTAAAGTACCGGTTGTAGGTGTAAACGAACTAGGAACCAACCAAACCTTGACATAATCCCAAGTACCTTCTCCAAAGTTTCTCCAATCATATGAAATTGATACATCTGCAACATTTGCAGGAATATGAAAATCTTTATATGCATGTACAACATAAGCTGTTGGGCTAGTTGTGTAGTTATTGGTAAGACCATTGTCATTGGATACATATAAAGAATTTGTTCCTCCGTTAGAAATCGCATTCCCTACAACCCACTGATTAACAGACGTTCCATTCGCAAGTTGCCAACCGTGCTGAGCTCCTTCAAAACCTTGTGTATAAGGTAGCGATGCAGGTATAGAGAACTGATATGAAGAGTACAAACTTTTATCTGTAGCTCCACAAGATGTTCTTATATAAATTGTATAAATTACTCCGGATTGTAAACCGTTAATTGTAAAATTGGCTGTAGTTGGTGTACCTGTGGTAACTAAGCCGTTTGCGCCACTACCTGGTGCACCAGATGTTCTTACCTCGTATTCATATGTTGCACTGGCAGCATTATAAGGACTTGGAGTAACTACAACATTAACTGATGTAGCAGATGCTCTTGTTACAGTTGCGTTGATAGGTGCAAAACAGCTATAGGCATTCTCGTAATTAACATCATCTATTAACACAGAAGAATTGGTTGTTACACCGTTATATGCCATTCTAAATCCAAAGTAATCATCGGTCGTTGCCGGCAAAAGTGCTATATATTCCTGATAATTCTGTTGGTCAGGATAAAATGTTGCTACAACGGTAGCGCCAGTAACAGAAGTTTTACTTGGCATACTAAGTATCTCTAATTTATTTACCTGAACAGCTGTACCCTGAGATCTTGCAAAGAAACGCAATTGTTTTGTGCCGTTCCCTAAATTTACCGTCTCCGGGGAAACCAAAACTAAATTCTGAGTAGCATTAGACGTAGAATTTGTTCTGTACAACCTGAAAGCACGAGGGGCTGACAAAGGTGTTTCTGCAATGGTATAACCATATCCTGTGGTTGTAACAGTATCTATATAACTCCAACAATTTGGAACAGATGGCACACTTGTTGTCCCAACCGGTGTGGTATCAAAATTCTCTGTAAAGTTAGCTGTAACTGCAGCACAAAGAGTAGTAAATGTTCCACCATATTTCCAAATTCCGTTATCAGGAGAACAAACTGACTTAATATATAGGTAATATTTTGTTTGCGCTTGCAATCCTGTAACTGTTGTTGTTAATCCTGCAACCGTATTTGTTGCACCCAATCCAGCTACTCCACTACCGGGCATACCTGAAGTTCTTACCTCATATTGATATCCGTTTTGAGGAATTATTGCTGGAGCACTCCATGAAATATCTGCTGCAATTGCAGACAATACATTTATAGTTATAGGAAATGGTGTAGGACAAGGTTCAATAACTTCTCCTGAAACTCCAAAAATATTAATTATTCCGCCTCCAGCAGCTTTTGTAAAAGTAATCGATTGTATAATTTTCGATTGATTAGCAGGAAGAATATTTACAGTTGCTTGAAATAAGCGTGGTTGATTAGTATCTGTCCCATCCTCTATAACATCATTAGAAATATTAATTCTACCAAAATTTATAAAAGTCTGTGGCAAACCCGTTGTTGCATACCAATCCGGAATAGAAATTCCAGCAAAAGGTTGTGTAGTATTATCAGTGAATGTAATTGTTCCATCTAATGTAGCAGAACCACTACCTCCTGTAGTAAGAATATGAATTTTACTAGTACTATGAGTTGTAGTCAAATTAGAAGTAACCGAACTTGCAACAGCACTAAGTCTTATAGAATTGTTTTGATTATAAGCTGCTAATTTAAAGTACAATCCCGGAGTAGAAATCGAATGGATAACTCCATCAACAGGAAACCCTTTTAATTGTGGTGCAGATGTCGCAGTGAGCTTCCAATCTAGGCTTTTAAAAGCAAAGGACACACCATCAACATCATTTGTTGTTGATGTAGCCGCAGCGCCAGTTCCATTAGCAATAACATCTGCATTAAAGCCGCTCATTACGTAAGGTAATGAAAGACCCTGCCCAAATGATAGCAAAGGAACTAATAAAACTGCTAGATACAGTACATAATTAGTAATTTTCTTCATGATTTTAAATTTCTGATTAGATTATGTTTTTTTTTAATATTCGCTAAATATATAAAAAAAAAAATATAGAATGAAAATATATTTAACATTGCGTTTAGACTTTAACTAATTTAAAAAACTATTACTATAAAATAAAACGAGGCAGGTTTTCACCCTGCCTCGTCTCTTATAAAATAAATCTACTTAATCTATTTCTTGATCACCTTCACAAATTGTGAGGCTTTCTCTGTATCGATTCTTACCAAATAAGTCCCTGAACTTAATCGGCTTAAATCAACTTTTACTTCGTTTGATTGGTAATTACTGCTTAATACTTTCTGTCCTGTTATTGTAAAAACTTCAACCTTCGTTACTTCTTCGATATAGGTGATGTTCAACTCTGATGCTACTGGATTAGGAAAATATTTCAGCTGTGCCAAATCTAATTCTGCATTACTTAAGTTTAACGCTACGGTAACTGCTGTTGGTAAACTTCCACAGTTATTCGTTCCTGTTAAGATACCATAATAGGTCGCTCCGTTTTGTAACAGATGGTTGACACTTAACGGGTTTTGTTGTCTTACCGCATCGGCATAACTTGCAAACCAGATGACATTTGGCTGGTTCATTACAAGGTTCGATATTCTTGCCGAAAATCCAAACAACTGATTCGTTTGTCCTGTTGGACTTGTTGGACGTGCACTTACCGTGACAATAACCTGAGTTTTTGCAGAAGTACATCCTGAATTCTCAAACGCGATGTAATAGGTTCCTGCTGTTATTACAAAGGTTTCTGCCAATGCAGTTGTTGAACTATTGCTTGTGTACCAAACGTACTTACCTACACTTGGATGTAAATCTGCAACAGTATTTCCTTGACAGGTTGCTATTGAGGTCATTGCCGGCGCACTTACGCTTACAACTTGTACCGATACTGGAATACGTACCGATTCACAATTGCCTATTACTTGCTGCACATAATAAGTACCTGTTGAAACAACTGTTGTACCCGCTAATGGGGTCATTATTTGTGGTGAACTATACCATCTTAATGTTGCTGACGGATCTTTACCTACAACCAAATCGTCTAAAATACTGTTGTTACAAATTGTCTGTGACGATGCCGTTGGAGCAGGCACTATCGCTGCTACATTTACTGTGATTGCCTGTCTTGCAGACTCACAAGTTCCCACATAAGAACTTACGTAATAAATACCTGTTGCCAAAAGCTGGCTCGGTAGTAATTCTGTGGTGCTTGTTGCACTTGTATACCATTTTAACTGTGTATAGTTAAAGCCGTCTACAGTCATATTCTGTACACGTGTATTGTTACACACATTCAACTGTGTAGTTGTTAATGGTGTACCCTGACCCAATGTAATTTGAACAGCGGTTCTTGTACTACTTTCACATGCACCAACAGTTTGCGATGCATAGTAGGTAGTCCCGTTTACCAAAATTGTTGACGATGGTAACAAAGTACCTGCTGTTGCTGTGCTGTACCATTTTATGTTGCTTCCGGTAACAACTACATTTGCTAAGGTTGCGTTTTGACCGGTACAGAAACTTTGGTTTGCAGCTACCGGTGCATGAACAAATGCAGGTGAGGTAATCGTTAACGTTTGGGTTACCGTACAATTATTAGCATCGGTTACTGTTACAGAATAAACTCCTGCTGATAATCCGTTGATGTTTCCGGTTGTTTGTCCGCTTGACCATACATAGCTAAAAGGTGCAGCTCCCCCATTTACTGCTAAACTTACAGATCCATCGTTTTGACCTGAACAGCTAATATTGGTAACTGTTGGAGTAACTGACAATACACCCGGCTGTGCAATTGTTACCGAAGCTGTTGCCTTACAATTATTGGCATCGGTTACCGTTACACTGTAAGTTCCCGCTGACAAGTTGTTTGCATTAGCAGTAGTCATACCGTTTGACCAGAAATACGTATATGGTGCCGTACCTCCTGTTACTGAAGCCGTTGCCGTTCCGTTGCTTGACCCGTTACAAGTAACATTCGTTAATGAACTTGTTACATTTAAAACAGATGGCTCGGTAATTACATAACTTTTTGTTATTACGCTTGAATCACTATCGGTTACTGTAAGGGTATAGGTACCCGCTGCTAAATTACTTATTGCAGCTGTGTTACCGCCACCGTTTGACCATACGTAGCTGTATGGTGGCGTTCCTCCTGTTACATTTACTGTTATACTTCCGTTGTTTGCACCGTTACATGAAATATCTCTTTGAGTTACCAATACGATATCATAAGGAATAGCCGGTTGGGTGATTACTACTGATTGTGTAGCAGTACAGCCATTGGCATCGGTTACTAAAACAGCATACGTTCCTGCTCCAAGATTAGTTGCCGTATCGGTGCTTCCTCCATAAGGTGACCATACATACGTATAAGGAGCAGTACCACCACTTGTTGATACCGTAGCAGATCCGTCATTACCTCCATAAACAGTTACATTGCTTTGAGCACTAACACCTGTTGTGATAACAGATGGCTCTGTAATGGTAAAACTTTGTGTTATTGGACAGCTGTTCGCATCTCTTACTGTTACTGAATAAGTCCCAGGCGCCAAGTTTGTTCTGCTTAGGCCTATTACCCCGTCTGACCACAATACTGTGTAAGGTGCGATTCCGCCACTTGGTGCCACAATCGCTGACCCGTCGTTCTTACCATTACAACTTACATTTACAAAATTTAAATTCGGAACTATTAACGTTGGTTGCGTGATGGTAAAAGATCTATTGATTACTTGACCACTACCATCGCTAACTGTTAACGAATAAGTACCGGGAGTTAAATTAGAGATAGAAGTAGTTGTAGCTCCGGATGGTGTCCACGCATAAGTATAAGGTGTTTTTCCACCAGATGTTTTTGTTACGGAAATACTTCCGTTACCTGCACCAAAACAATTTATATCAACCTGTACTACATCTATAGCTAAAACCTCTAATGTTTTAAAAGCACCTGATTTCCAAAAACTAAAATCTGAAGAACTACAAGCTGTACGTACATAAATTTGATAATCTGTATTAGCCGGTAAGCCGGTAATATTAAATACCGGGGTTGTAGATGTTCCATTTGCTACACGACCAACAGTTCCACTTCCTGCAGCCCCTGAAGTTCGAACCTCATACTGATACGTTACAGTACCGGTGTTCTTTGGATCAGGAGCAACTGTTACCGTTACACCTTTTTCTGTAACATTTGACAAGGTCATCGTTAATGGCTCATAACATGTAACCGCTTTAATTTCTATATTGTCTATGGCTCCTGCTGGCGATGTTCCACCCCCAGTATCATTTCTCCATTCAAACACTACTCTGAAAGATCCGGTATAACCCGTTATACTCTGAATGCGCTGTGCTCTTTTAAACGCAGCATCTCCACTTAAAGTACCGGATAAATCAACTCTTCCGGTTGCGGTAGCGATTAAAGTACCGGTTGTAGGTGTAAACGAACTAGGAACCAACCAAACCTTGACATAATCCCAAGTACCTTCTCCAAAGTTTCTCCAATCATATGAAATTGATACATCTGCAACATTTGCAGGAATATGAAAATCTTTATATGCATGTACAACATAAGCTGTTGGGCTAGTTGTGTAGTTATTGGTAAGACCATTGTCATTGGATACATATAAAGAATTTGTTCCTCCGTTAGAAATCGCATTCCCTACAACCCACTGATTAACAGACGTTCCATTCGCAAGTTGCCAACCGTGCTGAGCTCCTTCAAAACCTTGTGTATAAGGTAGCGATGCAGGTATAGAGAACTGATATGAAGAGTACAAACTTTTATCTGTAGCTCCACAAGATGTTCTTATATAAATTGTATAAATTACTCCGGATTGTAAACCGTTAATTGTAAAATTGGCTGTAGTTGGTGTACCTGTGGTAACTAAGCCGTTTGCGCCACTACCTGGTGCACCAGATGTTCTTACCTCGTATTCATATGTTGCACTGGCAGCATTATAAGGACTTGGAGTAACTACAACATTAACTGATGTAGCAGATGCTCTTGTTACAGTTGCGTTGATAGGTGCAAAACAGCTATAGGCATTCTCGTAATTAACATCATCTATTAACACAGAAGAATTGGTTGTTACACCGTTATATGCCATTCTAAATCCAAAGTAATCATCGGTCGTTGCCGGCAAAAGTGCTATATATTCCTGATAATTCTGTTGGTCAGGATAAAATGTTGCTACAACGGTAGCGCCAGTAACAGAAGTTTTACTTGGCATACTAAGTATCTCTAATTTATTTACCTGAACAGCTGTACCCTGAGATCTTGCAAAGAAACGCAATTGTTTTGTGCCGTTCCCTAAATTTACCGTCTCCGGGGAAACCAAAACTAAATTCTGAGTAGCATTAGACGTAGAATTTGTTCTGTACAATCTGAAAGCCCTAGGTGCCGACAAAGGTGTTTCTGCAATGGTATAACCATATCCTGTGGAAGTAACAGTATCTATATAACTCCAACAATTTGGAACAGATGGCACGCTTGTTGTCCCAACCGGTGTAGTATCAAAATTCTCAATGAAATTACCTACTCCTGTTGGTTGAGTAACCGTCACTACATTTGAAGTATCATTACTATTACTTGTTGTACAAGTTGTTACAAAACGATAATCAGTGTCAACCGTTTGGTTGGTTACAGTATAAGACATGTTGGTAGCAGTGCCTATATCAGTAAATGTATTCGCACCCGCTGGACTGCTTTGCCATTGATAAGTGATATTCCCAGCTATTGTTGCTCCTGTTACCGATAAGGTAAAAGATTGACTAGCACAAACCCGAGGTGTAGCTGAAGCTATGCCAGCACTAGGAGTACCTGAACATGGTGTTGCAGGAACTACTGTAATATCATAATCTTCAGTATCTCCCGATCCTAAAGATGTACAGGCATCACCAGATCCATTCGTATTACCAACTCCACGTGATCGAACACGCATACGTGTAACACCAGGCGTAGCCGTTAACGGAATAGGTACACTTATTGATGCTGTTGCTCCTGGTAAAACACTAACTGCGACTTGTGTCCATTCGTTTGCCGCAAGTGTTCCATCTCTATTCCAATCAAACCACACAGAAACTATAGCTCCCGAATAATTAGTTCCTGAATCTATTGTAATACTCAAATTTACACTTGAGCCCATTATTACATTTGTTGTTAAAAGTGGCCAATATGAATAACCGTTTGAAGGATAAGTTGAGCCTGTTGTATTATTAATAGCACCAAATGTAACATTACCAATATATGATCCTGCAGCAGCAGAATCAGTATTTGCAGCTGCACAATAGGTAAGCTGTGCATTTGCCTTCATTAGAGGCATAAATAGACCAAACAACAATAACACGAAAGATTGAATGTTTAACCAGGGTATTTTAAGTCTTGATTGAGTATTTTTTTTCATAAATAAAAGTTATAATTAGTAAATTAAGCATAAACTTAATTATTTTTTTTGTATTTATTTGTTTAAAATATATAAATTTTAATTTTTAACAAACTGACTTATTCTGAATTAGCTATACACAAATTACAAGTGTATGAAAAAAATAGAACAAATTGATTATGCAGTTCGGGAGAACGAGCGTAGCCGATATGACAAGCGCTTAGTTATGAAAATTGTCAAAGAAGTTGAAAATGGCTTACCGAGAAAGGAAGCTACTAGAATTTATGGTTTA
>Ga0308157_10001029_pt1 | contig 67171 bp, 55 predicted proteins | sample PhyBR1_FD_201035 | JGI IMG/M metagenome (GOLD analysis project Ga0308157, IMG submission 201035) | Phyllosphere microbial communities from UC Gill Tract Community Farm, Albany, California, United States - DLSLB.R1 | ecosystem: Host-associated > Plants > Phyllosphere > Unclassified | place: USA... | reverse complement strand
AATACCGCTTCTACAATTGTAGATTTGACTTCCGGAGAACCGGAAATCATCAGACAAGGAAAAGGAGTTTTATAACAGATCCAAAAAATCATAGATTCGACGAAGTCAAAAAAGGAAAAATAAACAAAGTTTTTAATTAAGTCTTCGAGAACCACAGACTGACAACTTATCAACTGACATTAAAAAATGAAATTCATAACATCGCCTGCAAAATTGATGAATGTAGAGAATTCTACAGAATTTTTAAAAAGTACAACACCTAAATTTATCAAGGACTCAGAATTTATCCAATCATTTTTGAAGGAAAAATCTCCAAAATATCTTTCTGAATTAATGGAAATTTCCCCGAAACTGGCAGACGAAAATTGGGAACGCAACCAAAAATGGTCTTCAAAACCGACGACTAAAAATTCGGCGCCGGCAATGTTTGCTTTCACAGGTGAAGTTTACAGAGGCTTGGATGCGCCAACTTTGGACAAAAATGCGGTTGATTATCTTCAGAAAAATTACAGAATCTTATCTGGACTTTATGGACTTCTGAAACCTTCTGATAAAATTATGCTATACCGTTTGGAAATGGGAAGGCCTTTTCAATTTGATTCTTACAAAAACATCTATGAATTCTGGACTGAAAAAGTGACAGAGCAAATCAATTCTGAATTAAAAAAACGTGAACTTTTGATCAACCTTGCAAGTACAGAATATTTTAAAGTCATTGACAGAAAAAAATTGAAGTCGAAAGTGATTGATTTTGAATTTAAGCAAATTCAGCCTGACGGGAAATTGAAAACGATTGTGGTTTATACGAAACACGCACGAGGTTTGATGCTCCGTTTTTGCGCTGAGAATAATGTTCAGACTTTGGATGAACTCAAAGCTTTCAACTACGAGAATTATCTTTTGGACGAGAAACTTTCGACTGAAACTAATTTGGTTTTCACAAGATAAATTATTAAAATATAAATCTCGCAGATTTTGCTGATTTCGCAAATTTAAAATATGACAATTTCTGAACTTAAAATTCTTTTTAAAAACGAGCTTTCTGGGCTTTATTCTAAATCAGAAATTGAAGAATTATTATCTATTTTTTGTGAACATTTTCTTGAATTGAATAAAATTGAGTTGAGACAAAATTTTGATAAAGATTTATCTAAAATCGATTCAAAAAGATTCTCAGGAGCCATTTCGGAATTGAAAACAGGGAAACCATTTCAGCAAATCCTTGGAGAAACTGAATTTTATGGAATGAAATTCTTCGTCAACGAACACGTTTTGATTCCAAGGCCAGAAACAGAAGAGTTGCTGGAGCTAGCAATTGGGAACATTCAAGAGAAAAGTAAAAAGAATCAAGTCTTCGACTCCGCTCCTCAACTCAAGATTCTTGATATTGGAACCGGAAGCGGGATTATTCCGATTATTTTGAAGAAATATTTTCCGGAAGCTCAAATTTCTACCATTGATATTTCTAAAGATGCTTTGGATATTGCTAAAAAAAACGCCTATTTTCATAAAACAGAAATCAAGTTTATCCAAAAAGATTATCTGAATGAGAATCTTGATGGAATTTATGACGTTATCATCAGCAATCCGCCTTATATAGGCATTGAAGAAAACTTGGAAATTGAAGACTCCGTCAAAGGTTTTGAACCCAATATTGCACTCTTCTCTCCGACTTCCGATGCTTTGATTTTCTATAGAAAAATTGCTAATGATTCTATAAATCATCTTGTTGAGAATGGAATGGTTTTCCTTGAAATTAATCAGAAATTAGGAAAAGAAACTTTGGAATTATTCCAAAATTTTTCTGAAGCTGAATTGTTGAAAGATATCTCTGGAAATGATAGAATGATTTTTGCGAGGAAATAATCTTGAACACAAAGCACAAAAAGATTTTTGTAAATCCTATGTTGTTAAGTTCGCAAAGGCGCTTCGCTTAGGAAAGATTTTAATGAGATTTTGAAACCGTTGGAAGAAGGGAAAAACCTCAATATAGCCCCGATGGTAGCGGCATCCTTTTTTGATAGTGCGTTGTAGAAATTTTCTTTTGAAAACTTATAGTTATGGCACTATCAAAAAAGATATAGCGGACAGCGGGTTAGAGAAGTTCTAACAAAACTGAAAATGTGATGCTCCCGAAAATAAATTATCCAATTCTTTTTCTGACAAAAATCTCATAAGATAAATAGATCAATGGCAAAGCCATAATCCCAATGTACAAAGCGTTTTGCTGCGCTAATTCCGGATAGGCAATCACGGCGTAAACCAATCCGAAAAATGCTCCACCAAGATGCGCAGCGTGACCGATGTTATCGTTTTGCCTTGGATTCAGCATCATATAAACGGAGTATCCAAAATACAATGCACCGAACAAAAAGCCTGGAATAAACCATATTTCAATTTCTCTTGGAGCCAAAGCTACTGCAGCAAATAGAATCCCTGAAACACCTCCACTAGCTCCAATTGCGGAATAAAACGGTACATTTTTGTAGTGGTAAAGACAAAATAAATTTCCTAAGATTATTGACCCGAAATAAATGATTAAAAATCCGCCTACTCCAAATCCGCCTAGTCCATCTTGGTAATAATCAACAGGAATCAATACTATAGGTGCAAAAATGTATAGTGTGTACATATTGAAAAACAAGTGCAGGAAATCTGCGTGGAGAAAGCCGGAAGACAGCAATCTGATATATTCTTTTCTTCTCTGGATTGCGCTAACCTCGAATTTGTATTTTTGGAATAATTCGGGTTGTTGGAATCCGATGTAACTTGTGACACAAGTAATTACGATTATGAGTAGTAAAACGATGTTCATTTTTTAATAAATTAGTGTGTTTTTAATTTTCTTCTTCGTCAAAAAGACTTCCGATTGTTCCGCCGTCATCGTCTAAATCTTCAACGGTTTTTTCTTCGATTTCCGGTTCTTCTTCGATGATTTCCGGTGGTTCCGGAATGGTGATATTGATGTTTTTGACTTTATCTTTAGCCAATTGATTTCCAATCGCTTTGATTCCTTTCACTGCGATAAATTCATCCAAATCTATGGTTTCTGATTCTTTTTGCTTGCCTTTGATTGTTGGATAAATTAATTCTGCAGTTGCTCCAACTTCCGTGGTTACAAATTCTAAAAACGATTTTGGATTCTCGTTGCTAAAGAAGGATTGAACATTGCTCGTATTCTCCAAAAGGAAACGTTTAACAAAATATTTATCTTTCTCGCCATCAAAATAGATGCAAGTGATTGGCTGTTCCGGCTTCCATTTTTCGAGAATCAAGTAATCATCATCAAAACGGTTCATCAAATCGAAAGATACTAATTTGGTTTCGCCTTGAGAATTGATTGTTAAAATCTTGTCATCACCTTTGAAACTCCCAAGCAAACTTCCTCTTCCATCCGCATTAAGACGACGTACAGAGTCATCAAACCAAATTTTTCTAGGTGCTAAAGTGGAAACGCCTTCTTCTTTCAAATCGACTTTCTTCACAGCATATTTGGTGACCAAATTCCCTTTGGAATCACGACCTTTGATCATGACATCAGAGAAATCTATATCAATTTTATTCTTTCTGACTCTTGCATTTGGTTTTAACAAAACAGAAACAACTTCGGCTTCTCCATTTGGATTGGCTGAGAAATAAAGCATTTCTGAGTATTTTTTATCTGAGGCTAATTTATAATCTGTGTTTCTAGTAACACCAGTCACAGAAAAACGTTTCATATAATAAGGACCTTCTCGACCTTCACGATAAATGGAGTTGTAAACTGTACGCTTGTCATTCTTTTTCCAGATTGCAACGTGTACAATATTTTTCCCGATGAATGTTTTGCCTTCAACCTTTACAACTTTCATCGTTCCATCTTTCTGGAATGTAATAATATCGTCAATATCAGAACAATCAAACAAATATTCGTCTTTTTTGAGTGATGTTCCGATGAAACCTTCTTCCCGATTGACATACAGTTTTTCGTTGGCTACAGCAACTTTACTTGCATCAATAGTATCGAAAATTCTAAGTTCTGTTCTTCTTTCTTTTCCTTTTCCGTACTTTTTCTGGATATTGACGTAATAATCTATCGCATAGGTAATGAGATTTTCCAAATGATGTTTCACCTGCTCAATCTTACCTTCCAAAGCCAGAATATTTTCCTTGAACTTATCTAAGTCAAAACGAGAAATTCTCTTGATCCGGATTTCCGTTAATTTGACAATATCTTCTTCTGTTACAGCTCTCAGAAGATGTTTGGTGTGAGGCTTCAAACCTTCATCAATGGTTTTGATTACATCTTCCCATGATTTAACTTCCTCAATATCATGGTAAATTCTATTCTCAATAAAAATTCTTTCCAATGAAGAAAAATGCCAGCTTTCCTGTAACTCGTGAAGCTCGATTTCCAATTCTTTTTTTAGCAAAGCAACCGTATGATCTGTGTTGTGCTTCAGAATATCAGAAACCGACAAGAACATTGGCTTATCACCAACAATTACGCAAGCATTGGGAGAAATTGGAACTTCACAATCTGTGAATGCGTAAAGTGCATCAATTGTTTTATCCGGCGAAACATCTGGATGAAGATGAATATTGATCTCAACAACATCAGACGTGTTATCTTCTATTTTTTTAATCTTAATCTTACCTCTTTCATTGGCTTTCAGAATACTGTCAATAAGATCACTTGTGTTCTTTGAAAAAGGTAATTCTGTAATGGTCAATAAATGTTTTTCTTTCTGCGAAATCCTAGCTCTTGCTCTGATTTTCCCACCTCTATGACCATCGTTATAATTGGAAACATCCAGCATCCCAGCAGTCAGGAAATCCGGATATAATTCAAATTTTTTGCCTTTCAGGTAAAGAACTGACGCATTAATTAACTCATTAAAGTTATGAGGCATTATTTTCGTAGAAAGTCCTACCCCAATTCCTTCAACACCTTGAGCTAAAAGCAGAGGAAATTTTACCGGAAGGTCAATTGGTTCGTTATTCCTACCATCGTAAGACTTAGTCCAGTGCGTTGTCTTTGGGTTGAAAACAACATCTAAAGCAAATGGCGTTAATCTCGCTTCGATATATCTTGCAGCAGCTGCAGAGTCACCCGTATAGATATTTCCCCAGTTTCCTTGAGTATCTATCAATAATTCTTTTTGACCAATCTGAACCATGGCGTCGGTAATAGAAGCATCTCCGTGCGGGTGATATTTCATAGTATTCCCGACAATATTCGCAACCTTGTTGTAACGACCATCCTCCAATTCTCGCATAGAGTGCATAATTCTACGCTGAACCGGCTTCAAACCATCAAAAATAGAAGGAATTGCTCTATCTAGAATTACATAAGACGCATAATCTAAAAACCAATCTTTATACAGTCCCGAAACTTTTTTCAGGCTCTCTTCGTGATGTGTACTTTCTTCCATTAAACTGCAACTGTATTATCTTCGTTTTCGTGCCCAATTTCGTTATTGGTCTTTACTACTTTATTTAAAGAAAATTTCAAATCTTTTATTTGCTTTTTGCTGAGATAATTGATATCATATTTCAAGATGGTAATATGATTTTTTTTACTGCTGACATAAACATACAATCTCTTGAAAATAAAAGCGTTAACGATATTATATTTTATTAATTTGTATTTTGGAAATTCATCTTTTGCGTTTTTTTTGGCCAATAGATAGAGAATATGATTATTTCTAAAATTGAGCGCTTCGCCATCACTATCATACTCAAAAATAGGTCTACCAAATAAATAAAGTAATAAAAACAGTAAGCAGGGAGCTGCTAATAAAACCCAAGCTTTTTTACCGAAAATATCAAACTTATTGATTTCCAGAATATAAGCTATAACTCCCAAAATAAAAACTATCCCCACAAGTGAGTATATGAAGCTAAAATAGGCGTATCTATTTCTATTACTGAGTCGCATTATGCAGATTCTAAATTTTTCTTCTTATCAATATTGGAGTCGTCTTCCACCACCAGATTATCCAAAATGAACAACTGTCTGTCTGGTGTATTTTTACCCATATAAAATTCTAAAAGCTGATCAATAGTTTGATCTTTTCCAAGAACAACAGGTTCTAATCTAATATCTTTTCCAATAAAATGTTTGAACTCGTCAGGAGAAATCTCTCCCAATCCTTTGAATCGTGTGATTTCCGGATTTTTACCTAATTCATCCAAAGCTTTCAATCTTTCTGAATCCGAGTAACAATATCTCGTTTCTTTCTTATTTCTAACTCGGAAAAGTGGCGTTTGCAAAATATACAAATGTCCATTCTTTATCAAATCTGGGAAAAACTGAAGGAAGAATGTAATCATCAATAATCTAATGTGCATCCCATCGACATCGGCATCTGTAGCGATAATTACGTGGTTGTATCTTAAATCTTCAAGACTTTCTTCGATGTTAAGAGCTGCTTGCAAAAGGTTGAATTCCTCATTCTCATAAACCACTTTTTTCGTCAATCCATAACAGTTCAAGGGTTTACCCTTCAATGAAAAAACGGCTTGTGTTTCCACATCTCTGGACTTGGTAATAGATCCAGAAGCAGAATCTCCCTCTGTAATGAAAATCATTGTTTCGGATTTTCTGGATGCTTTCTGATCGTTATAATGATGTCTGCAATCTCTCAATTTTTTATTGTGAAGCGACACTTTTTTCGCTCTTTCTCTTGCTAACTTCTGAATTCCGGAAAGTTCTTTTCTTTCTCTTTCCGAAATCATTATTTTTTTGAGAATTGCTTCTGCAGTTTCAGGATTTTTATGAAGGTAATTATCCAGCTTATTTTTAAGATAATTGATAACAAAGGTCTTGATGGTTTCTAATTCTTTTCCATCCTTATCCTGACCCATCGTTGCCGATCCTAACTTTGTTTTGGTTTGGGACTCGAAGACAGGATTACCGACGTTGATATAAACCGCACCAATAATTGCTTTTCTAATATCAACCGCTTCAAAATTCTTATTAAAAAACTCTCTAACAGTCTTAACATAAGCTTCTTTAAAAGCATTTAAATGCGTACCACCCTGCGAAGTGTATTGTCCATTAACAAAAGAAAAATAAGTTTCAGACTGAGATTTGTCAGAATGTGTAATCGCCACTTCCATATCTTCATCTTTGATATGAATGATTGGATAAACAATTTCTCCATCAATCTCTTCCTCCAACAAGTCTTTTAAGCCATTTTGAGACTCGAATACTTCTCCGTTGAAATAAATTTTCAGACCTAAGTTAAGGTAGGTGTAGTTGCGGAGCATTTTTTCCACATACTCATTCCTGAATTTGTAATTGATAAAAATACTTTCATCGGGAACAAACGTAATCTCGGTACCATTTCTATCAGAAGTTTCAGCTTCGTCGTGTAAAATATCTAATTTTCCTTCTCTGAATTCTGCAATTCTCGTTTTGCCCTCACGTACGGATTTTACTTTGAAATAAGTGGACAAAAAGTTCACCGCTTTTGTACCAACACCATTCAAACCAATCGATTTTTTGAAAGCGCCATCGTCATATTTTCCACCTGTATTCATTATGGAAACCACATCCACAATTTTCCCCAAAGGAATTCCGCGACCGTAATCACGCACGATGACACTACCATCCTTGATTTTCACATCAATTCTTTTTCCCGCTTTCATTCTAAACTCATCGATAGAGTTATCCAGAACTTCTTTGAGTAAAATATAAATACCGTCATCAACCGATGATCCATCACCCAATTTTCCAATATACATCCCAGGTCTCAGCCTGACATGCTCTCTTGGTTCGAGAGTTCGGATATTGTCTTCGGAATAATTTGCAGGATTGATTTCGCTCATAAAATTGAATTTCTAAAAAAAGTTTAGATTGGTAAGAATCGGTAACTCACAAATTTAACGAAATGGATTTTAATTTGAAAGTTTTATGGATAATTTTTTAGATACATTTTTTTGAAATCCACTTATGAAAAAAGCCTTCGAATTGAAGGCTTATAAAATTTATTTTTTAATAATTTTTTTAGAAATAATTTCTGATTTTGTATGAACATTCAGAATATATTGTCCAACGGGAAGTTTTCTAATATCAGCTTCTGAAGCTTGATTTTCTAAAACCATTTTTCCATTCATGTCAAAAATTCTGATTTTTTCTATATTTTCAACACCTTGGATTTTGACAAAATCTGAAGCCGGATTTGGAAAAACTTTAATTGATAAAGCTGATGAGTCAGAAACTGCCAATCCTGCATTATCTTTAATCTCGATATCATCAATTCCCATATAGAAAATATCTTCACAATCATAGTGTCTAAAAATAAGTTTAACCTGTTGACCAGCATAAGATGAAATATCGATGTTAATTATTTTTGCAGTCTCAGTATATCCCTGATCGAAAGTTTCTTCAAAGACCGGCGTTTCATTTCCACTGAAAGTAGAATTTGCAGGGATAACATAAACAGCATAATGCTCTTCAAAAAGCTCTTCATCTCCAGCCGCTGCTTTAAATGACAATGACAGAGAATTAGAAGCTGGAAGAGTAATTGCCGGACTTTCTAAAAGATTATCAGGCGTGAATGCTTCCAAATACCAAGAAAAGGAAACAGCCAAATTCCCTGTAAAATTAGGAAGTTCATTAAGTTCAGCATTTAGAATTTCCCAAGTCTGCTCATCTCCATCACGATCGTAAACTTTCCACAATGCAACAGATGCCTCATCTTCAAAATCTTCTTTAAATACTGATGTTTGTGAAAAACCCATCAAACTAGATAATGCAAATGAAGCAAATAATAATTTTTTAACCATAATTTTTTATTTTTTTAAAAATTCTTGCTAAAGTACAAATAAAAAACTCCCGACAAATCGAGAGTTTTTAATCTATATAAAATGGTGATCAATTATACATTAAATCTAAAATGCATAATATCTCCATCTTGAACAACGTATTCTTTTCCTTCTACAGATAACTTTCCAGCTTCTTTCACTTTCGCTTCCGTTCCGTAAGTCATGTAGTCATTATATTTAATTACTTCTGCACGGATAAAACCTTTTTCAAAATCTGTATGGATAACTCCGGCAGCTTGTGGCGCAGTCCAACCCTGACCAATTGTCCAGGCTCTAACCTCTTTAACACCAGCTGTGAAATAAGTCTGCAATTTCAAAAGATCGTAAGCTTTCCTGATCAATCTATTAACACCTGGCTCTTCCAAACCAAGCTCTTCCAAAAACATTTGTCTTTCTTCGAAAGTTTCCAGTTCATTGATATCAGCTTCGATTTGAGCTGCTAAAACTACAACTTCAGCGCCTTCGCTTTTAGCCATCTCTTCAATTTTAGCAATCCAATCGTTTCCGTTTTTGATAGAATTTTCATCTACATTACAAACATAAAGAACTGGCTTATTTGTCAACAATTGAACTTCTCCAATAATTGATTTTGTAAAATCATCCGTTGAAAACTCTCTGGCATTTTTTCCATCTTCAACAAATTTTTGAAGATTTTGCAACGTTTCAAAAGTTAAAACATCCTCTTTTTTACCAGATTTAATGAACTTTTTAGCTTTATCAACCGCTTTTCCGATAGTTTCCAGATCTTTTAACTGCAACTCTATATCGATGATTTCTTTATCTCTCAAAGGATCTACAGAACCTTCAACGTGGATAATATTTCCATTATCGAAACATCTCAAAACATGGATAATCGCCTCGCACTCACGGATGTTGGCTAAGAACTGATTTCCCAAACCTTCACCTTTGCTCGCTCCTTTTACCAAACCAGCAATGTCCACAATCTCTACAACTGCAGGCAAAACACGCTCAGGATTGACAATTTTTTCCAGTTCGAAAAGTCTTGGATCCGGAACGGAAACCGTTCCTAAGTTAGGTTCAATCGTACAAAACGGATAGTTGGCAGATTGCGCTTTGGCGTTGCTAAGACAATTAAAAAGGGTTGATTTTCCTACATTCGGAAGACCTACGATTCCACATTTCATAAAATAAGGTTTAAGGTTTTGAGTTTAAGGTTCAGAGTTAAAAAAATTTGAACAATAAACTTTGAACTTTCAGTGCGCAAATATACTATTTTGAATTTGATTTCTCTACTTTTACAATCTTAATTATGAGCAGAAAAAAACGCGAATATCAATCATCCGAACTTGTGAATTCTTTCGCCAGAATTTATGGTTTTGAGGATAAACTGAAAGCTTTTGAGATCAAGGATTTTTTGGAAGATTATCTTTCCAGCGATCTTTTTTCAGAAATCGAAATGGTGAATTTAAAAGAAAAAGTGTTGGTTTTGAGAATCAAATCACCTCTTCTGAAAAACGATTTCCGAATGAGAAAATCCTTTTTTCTAAAGAAATTTCAGGAAGTTTTAAAAGACGAATCTTTGATTAATGACCTTCTGATTTTGTAGAAACATCCTGAATCATTCGCTTACTCTTCTCGTCCAATCTAGACCTCAAAGGAAAGAAAAACCTAAATGGATTTTTCACAAAATATCTGAAAATTTCTTTAAAAATCTCGCGCGCTTCACTCATTTCCACTTTTCGGCTTCGGAATGCCAATAACATGGACAATCCAAAACTAACGGCGAAGTTGAAAAAACCTATCACAAAAACCGTGACAAAGGAAATCCAAAACGTGTAAGAACTCACTACAAAATCTTTCCCATATAAGCCTAAAGCAAAATTTCCAGCTGCGAAAGTAATGTGACGAATATCCAAATCTAAACCTAAGAAAAGCCCAATTGGCGCTGTCGCTCCTAAAAAAACACCAAACCAAAAATTGGAAACAATGCCTGCCCAGTTCTTTGAACAATAATCGGATAGACGCTTTGCTATACTTTGACCAAAGAAATAATTGATAAACGGATTTTTTGCAATCCTTCTCGGAATCTGATAAAAAACTGAATTATTACTGATATTACCGGAAATCACACCCGAAATAAAAAGGAAAACTCCAGCAATACAAGCATGTAAAATAGCTTTAGAATCAAAGGGATTAAGATCATAGAGCAATCTTGAAGATTTTTCGAAAGCAAAATTCTGCTTAAAAAGAATTTCTAATCCATAAATGATTATCAATGAAACAGGAAATGACAACAGAACATTTCCGACAAATGCGATGAACTGCGACCTAAACAGCTGAGAAACAACATGTGCAAATTCTACATAAGTATTTTTGTTATCACCTTCTGAAAGAACTTTCGCCATAGTAGCAGCCGTCATCGCAGGCTGTTTGGTTGCCAAAGTAAAACGCATCAGATATATCATCACAAATCCCATCGCATAATTCATAGAAAACAAAAATGCGTGCGCAAAATCACTGGCAGGAACATAGCTGTAAAGCATCTTCAGAACACAAAGCGCTCCGACAATAACACCACCTCCAGAAGCTTTCCAAAACATTTTCATGTAAGCCTTGAAAGTGGATGTGATATAATGCGTTCCTGTTTCAGCAGTATGATTTGTGATAAGATGCGACATCAATCTCGTACTGTCAGAAACCAAATCCCGAAGATTATTTTTATGAGATTTGTACTTGATAATATTAAAAAACAGTTGTTTCGAATTAATTAAATAATCTTTTTCTTCATCAACAACAAATAATTTAATAATATCAGCCATTCTTTGTAGCTGTTGTCTGATTTTTAGTAACGATTGATTAGTCTTGCTGGAAATCCCATATTTTGAGGAATTTTTGAAAGCAATAGTGACAAAATCGAGGCACTGCTCAAGATAAATCTTGGTTTGCTTATAAATTTCATCTGAAGAAGTCAATTTAAAATTTGAACTCTCTTTGAATTTGGCATTCAGGAGATCCAACTCATTTTGTAGTGCTAAAAATGGGTTATCAAAATTTCTATATTCCGGAACCATTTTCATCACCTCAACATCCAGCGCGTTTCCAATTACACGCCAAGCCAAAATATTAATTGAAAAAAGTAATTCCTTTTTGACGTGATTATTATTGATAAACTGATCAATTTTCAATAATTGAAAAAGTTCATCCATCTTGTCTTCTGGCGAATTCTGAAAAAACTGAAGGTCTTTTCTAGGTGTTACCAGAACATTATCCACCAAATACCAAATCGTTTTCTCATTTTCTATCGGTGGCAAAACTTTGTTAAGGATTCTCTTTTTGAATTCCGGGTAAAATGCATTCTCAGAAAGAATATCCGCCTCGGTTAACGAAAGATTGAACGGTCGATCTTTAAAAACGTTATAAATATAATAAATCAGATTCTCCTTAATCTTATCATTATCCTTCAAATAAGCCGTGAAGACGTCAAGGTCTTCTCTTTTAAGACTCGAAACAATTTCCGATAAAGGCTGTAAAGACACAGTCTCATTTCTCTCACTAAAATGATTTTTCAGAATAGTGCTGAAACTGTCTTTATTGAGTAATCTAATCGCCATATTACTACAAAAGTAATTATTTCAGAACAATATTGTTCATTTGGCGCATAATCCAGTTGTGTTTTTTATTGAGATACGGGCTGGGATTTTTAGGATCGTATTTTTTGGGATTCGGTAAAACAGCTGCAATCCACGCGGCTTGACTTTTGGTTAAATCCTTTGCTGGTTTACTATAATAATATTGAGATGCAGCCTCAATTCCGAAAACACCCTGACCCATTTCTATCGAATTGAGATATCTTTCAAGAATAATATCTTTTCCCCAAACCTTTTCTATAATGAATGTATAAACAGCTTCCAGCCCTTTCCTGAACCAACTTCTACCCTGCCAAAGAAAAACATTTTTTGCAGTCTGCTGAGAAATAGTACTTCCTCCTCTTACAACCTTTCCTTTCTTATCATTTTTTTTCAAGGCTTTTTCGATTTGTTTATAATCAAATCCATTATGTGTAAAGAACAATTGATCCTCTGAAGCAATTACAGCTTTCTTGATATTGCTTCCCATATCTTCATAAGAAATATAATCGCGATGCAGCTTTCCGTACTTTATAAGACCTCCTAACTGCGTTAATGTAATTGGTGGATTAAAGAATATTCCGAAAATCACGAATAAGATATTCGCAACAATAAGGATAAAAAACAGTTTCTTGATAAACTTCCACATTATAAAAAAGTAATTTTCAGCGAAAATAAAACAAAATTATTTTATTTCACTGAAGAATAAGCAAAATATGGATATGAATTTAACATTAGAATATTGAACCTAAAATATCAAAAAGAAAAAGAGAAATTGTAATAATTAATAATAAAATAAAATCATCAAAACTAAATTTATGAGGTTCTACAATGGCTCTATTTTTAAGATTTTGTCTATGCAGTCTTTCTAACTCTTGTTTTTTCTCACGCTTAGACTCGTAAGATATTTTTTCATTCATCGTTTATTAGGGAGTAGTTTTTATTACCAATTACCTGAAGTTTGTATTTTGGACTGCAAATATTAGAAAAATATTGATACAAAAAACATATTCAAGAAAAAAAATGAAAAATTAATATCATATTCCAATATGAATGAGAAAAATTAAATAATAATTATAAAATATTTAATAAATGAATAAATAAAAACAAATAGAAATTTTAGATTTGAAATAAAAAAACTCACAATAAAAATTGTGAGTTTAAAGTGAGCGCGAAAGGATTCGAACCTTTGACCGTCTGCTTAGAAGGCAGATGCTCTATCCAGCTGAGCTACGCACCCATTTGTAATTTTTAAAATTACTAAAATTGTCGGGGCGGCAGGATTCGAACCTGCGACCTCCTGGTCCCAAACCAGGCGCGATGACCGGACTACGCTACGCCCCGAAGATTAAGACTTTATATTCAAATCTAGAACACCAATCTTATGATATAAAAAAAGAGACCAAACGATCTCCAATTTGTGAGCGCGAAAGGATTCGAACCTTTGACCGTCTGCTTAGAAGGCAGATGCTCTATCCAGCTGAGCTACGCACCCATCGTAATTTTTAAAATTACTAAAATTGTCGGGGCGGCAGGATTCGAACCTGCGACCTCCTGGTCCCAAACCAGGCGCGATGACCGGACTACGCTACGCCCCGATTAGCCATCTTTAGTTGCGGAGAGTAAGGGATTCGAACCCTTGGAACCGTTTCCAGTTCGCTTGTTTAGCAAACAAGTCCTTTCGGCCTCTCAGGCAACTCTCCTTGCAGTTTCGGGGACAAATACTATCCCGTTATTGCGAGTGCAAATATAGAAGACTTTTGCATAACTACCAAAATTTTTTATTTATTTTTTTTCATATTTTTGAATCATAAAAATAAACTTAAAACTAGCACGAATGCGTAATTCATTATATCTCATAACCTTAGGAACCTTAATTATTTCTTGCGGAACACAACAAAAAACTGCAAAAAAAATTAGTCCAGCGCTTCCTAATGCTCCAAAACCAATTGTTCAAGTAAAAAAACCGGAAATAAAAGAAGAAGACGGAGAATATTATAGAGTCAATATTGCTGATATTACTAAGAATGATAACACCGCAAGTTATGGATCTATAGTAAGCGCAAATCCATCAGGTTTCAAAATTGTGAAAACTTATTTCCCTGCCATTGGTCAAAACTTCAGACAGAAATATGTTATTTTACATTATACTGTTCTTAATGATGAGAAATCTATCACAACTTTGACACAGCAATCTGTCAGCGCGCATTATCTTGTAAGTACACTTCCTGACAAAGAAATCTATCAATTAGTGGATGAAAATAAAAGATCCTATCACGCAGGCGTCAGCAATTGGAGAAAAGACCAAAACCTGAACGACACTTCAATTGGAATTGAAATTGTAAATCTTGGCTACACAACAGATTCTTTGAACAATCGTGTTTTTTATCCTTATCCGGAAGAACAGTTCAAAAAAGTGGCAACTTTGGTAAAAGATATTGTGACGCGATATAATATTCCGCCAACTAATATTTTAGCCCATTCTGATATTGCGCCAACCAGGAAACAAGATCCAGGTCCGCTTTTCCCTTGGAAAAGACTTTATGACGACTATCAAGTTGGGATGTGGTATGATGAAACAACGAAACAGAATTTCCTCAATCAAATATTAACAACCAACGATATTGTTTTACAGTATAACAATCCGGAATTTGTGTCTAAGATTCAACAGCAATTGGTTCAGTTTGGATATACGTTATCAGTTAATGGTGTTTGGGACAAAACTACGAAACAAACGATTGAGGCTTTCCAGTTTCATTTCCGACCGAGCAATTACAGTGGAATTTTAGATGCAGAAACCTGGGCGATTTTGCAGGCTTTGATTCAGAAATATCCGCAAAAGTAGATGAACATTACTTTAAAAACTGAGAGACTTAGTTTAAGACCTATTTCTGAAAGTGATTTTGAAAACGTTTATAACTTACAAAGCTTAGAAGAAACTTCGAAATATAACACTTCCAAAATTCCCGAAAACCTCAACGAAACTAAAATCACAGTTGAGAATTGGATTCTTGAAAATAACCAGGAGAATCCTAAAAAATTCACATTTGCGATTGATTTGGTAGCTGAGGAAAAATTCATTGGATTGATTGGAATCAATTTAGGAAAAGAGCATTACAAAAATGCCGAAATCTGGTTTCAGTTTGATTATAGATTTTGGAATAAAGGTTACGCAACAGAAAGCCTAAGAAAAATTATAGAATTCGGTTTTGAAGATTTGAAACTTCATAGGATTGAAGCTGGTTGCGCTGTTGATAATATGGGGTCGTTCACTGTTTTAGAAAAGGTTGGAATGTTGAGAGAAGCGCATACAAGACAATTGCTGCCACTTAAATCTGGTTGGTCGGATAATTATGGTTATGCGATTTTATCAACTGATGAGAGGAAATAATTATACAATATATTAAAAAACACAAATTATGAATTTCGACTTTAAGCAAAATTACATTCTAGAAAATGAAGTTGTAAGATTAGAGCCTATTAAAACTTCTGATTTTGACGTTCTACTAACTTATTCTGAAAATGAACCAGAGATTTGGAAATTCAATGCTGGCGGCGCAAACGGAAAAGATAATCTTGAAAAATATATCTCTAATGCAATTTTCCAAAGAGAACAAGAAAAAGAATACGCATTTATAATCTTTGACAAAAGGACAAATAATTATGTCGGAAGCACTCGTTTTTATGGGATTTTTTTAGAAAATCAAACCATTGAAATTGGTTACACTTGGTATGGAAAAGAATACCAAGGAACGGGAATCAATAAAAATTGCAAATACTTGTTATTAGAATTTGCTTTTGAAAAACTGAATATGGAACGTGTTGCCTTTGCTGCAAACAGTAAAAATTCCCGAAGTTTAAATGCAATGAAAAGTATTGGCTGTGTTGTAGAAGGCATTCTGAGAAATTGCAGTAAGGATGCTGAAGGAAATAGAATTGACGTCACAAGACTGAGCATTTTAAAAAGTGAATGGTATGAAACCGTAAAAACAAAATTAAAAAATAGCACAGAAAGCCTTGTAAGAAAATAAAAAAAGCCTCGAAAATTAGTTTTCGAGGCTTTTACTTTTATCAATAAACATTATTTACTCAACAACAAAGAAACCCATTCTTCCCTCTGGATTTTCTTCTCAAGCTTCAGATTTTGTTCTGTGCAGACTTCCAGAATATCATCAACATCGAAGAAGCAAAGTCCGGAAAGCAACAATTTTCCACCATCTTCCAAGACGGAAACATAAGTCGGAATGTCAGAAATCAAAATATTTCTGTTGATGTTTGCTAAGATAATTTCGAATTTTTCTTTGCCAAGATTGTCAGCAGTTCCCAATTCGATATCCAATTCCACATTATTACGCGCTGCATTTTCTTTGGAATTCTCTACAGACCATTCATCAATGTCAATAGCAACAGTTCTGCCCGCTCCTTTTTGTTTTGCGAAAATGGCCAACACCGAGGTTCCGCAACCCATATCAAGCACTTTTTTGTTCTCCAAATCCATATCCAACATTTGTTGAATCATCAGGTGCGTCGTAGGATGATGCCCGGTTCCAAAAGACATTTTCGGCTGAATCACAATCTCGTGCATTTCTGGATTCGGTTCGTGAAATTCTGCTCGGATTAGGACTTTATCTTCCACATTAATTGGTGAAAAATTCTTTTCCCATTCCTCATTCCAGTTGATATTTGGCATTTCCTCGTAGGTGTATGAAATCTCAACTTCATCATTTTGCAGAAGGTAAATATTTTTCAAATCCTCTTCTTTAAAAAGGTCTTTTTGGATATAACCAAGAATACCGTCATATTCTTCTGTGAAGCTGTCAAAACCAATTTCTATCAGTTCTGCCATCAATATTTCGTTCCAGGGTTGAAGAGGTTTTATTTTGAAATTGAATTCCAGGTAAGCTGCCATTGTTTAATTTTTTGCAAATTTAGTTTAAAACCACAAAGTCACAAAGTTTTCACAAAGCGCACCATAAAACTTTGTGAACCTTGTGTAGCGCCTAAGGTCTTTGTGGTTAATATTCTAATTCATTTTAATCTGATAAGTAAATCCTAGATGAAACCATCTTCCAGGCATTGGAACCAGATTAGTTTCCACGTATTTTGCATTCGTCAGATTGTTGATTAAGACATAGAAATTGAGGTCTTTGTATCGGAAATTAAGTTGTTCGTCCAGCGTATTGTAACTTCCGAGATTCACACGTTCCGTATATCTGTAAATCAACTGATTGCTGAAAAACTTCAAAAATTTAACATCTACCTGACCAACAAATTGATGTCTCAAATTCTGCAAAGCATATCTGGATAGCTCCTCATTTTTATATTGATTATCAAGATAAGTGTAATTCAATCTATAATTTAAAAAGCCAAACAATTGATGTTTAAATTCAGTTTCAAAACCTTTCAAATTAATTTTTCCAACATTTTCCGCAATCCAAATACTTTCCGAATTCGGTTTCAGCCAATCGATACCGTTATTAGTATTTCTAATAAACCCACTGACTTTCGCCAATATTTTCTGATTCTGGAAACGATAACCTACTTCCGAAGACACTGAGTTTTCAGGTATCAAATTAGGATTTCCTTTCTCAGTAGGACTCACATAATACAAATCCGTGAAAGTCGGAATCCTGAAACCTTTTGAAACTGCGCCAAAGATTTTATGATTTTGATTAAATACATAACCCACATCCACGCCAGGATAAAAGAAATTATCGCCTGAATAATTCGCCCAGCTTGCGCCCGGATTAATTTCCAATTTCTGATTAAAAAATTTGAATTGATGGTCAAAAAACATCTGAGTGACATCTCTTTTTCGCTCTCCAAGATTGTTGCTGGACAAAAATTCTCTTCGGAAATCCACACCAACATTGGTTGTTCCGAGTGATGATTCATAACTCGCATTCACGGTTCCGCCAACATTATTTCCGATGTGCATATTTCTGTAACCACCTGGATTTGAGCGTGTGTACAGATACATATCCTGTCCTCTTCGCCAATAAACACTAGAGTTGACCGACAATTGATTAAATTTCTGCTGATACTGCAAACTTACCACAGAAGCCTGCGTTTCCTCATATTGATTAATGGCTGAAGGCGAAGCATAAAAACCATTCGCCCCAAATTTTTTCTCAGAAAAGCCAGCCTGCAGACTCAGACTTCCTTCATTCAGTTTTAATTTATTTTGATAGAAGAAATTCCTGATTTGATAATCTGTATTGAATCGATAACCATCGGAAGCGCCATTGCTAATTGTAAATAGATTGGTGAATTTCTCCGAACCAAAAGTTGCAGAAGCCGACAAATCATAAGTTTTGAAATCACCGCCTTGCGCTTTTATCGTCACTTGTTCTTCGGAAGATGATTTCGTAACGATGTTGATGACACCTGCGTAAACATTCTGTCCATAGAGTTTTGCTGATGAGCCTTTCATAATCTCCACCCTTTCCACCGCCGAAATATCAAACGGAAGATTGAAGGTATTATGTCCAGTCTGCGAATCATTCATTCTAATGCCATTCACCAAAATCAAAACCTGCTCAAACGAACTTCCGCGAATTGTAATATCACTCTGAACACCGTTGGAACCTCGTCTTTTGATATCCAACCCAGAATGGAATTGCAACAATTCATCAATACTCGTCGCAGGACTGTTTTGAATTTGTTGCTTGGTTATGACTGTCACATTTTCATTCACATCATTATAAGGAATCGATAAAAACCGACCCTGTAAATTGACCTCATCAATTTCATTTTCTTTGTTCTGTGCTAAGCCGTTGATTGACAAAACAACAGCCGACAAAGCCACAATTATTCTCTTCATAGTTTAATTTCCTTTTCAGATAATCGGGCGCAAATATAGAGATTCACTTGAGTTAAGTTGCTAAATTCATTAAGAAAATCTTAATAGTTTTTAATACAAAAACTTACCCGAAAACGATTAAATTTTGCGTAATTTTGTGGGTCTTATTTTTACTATGGCTACAACAACCGACATCGATATCAAGAAATTTCTTTTCGTTAAAAATGCGCACCTTAACAATCTGAAAAACATAGATGTTCTGATTCCAAAGAACAAACTAATTGTGATTACGGGGGTATCTGGAAGTGGAAAATCATCTCTGGCTTTCGACACCATTTATGCCGAAGGACAAAGGCGTTATGTGGAAAGTTTGAGTTCATACGCACGCCAGTTTTTGGGCAAATTGGAAAAACCAAAAATTGATGACATCAAAGGTTTGGCTCCGTCAATTGCGATTCAGCAAAAAGTGATTTCGTCCAATCCGCGTTCTACGGTTGGGACTTCTACGGAGATTTACGATTATATGAAATTGTTGTTCGCCAGAGTTGGAAGAACTTATTCACCAGTTTCTGGAGAGGAAGTAAAAAAAGACAGCGTAACGGACGTGATTGATTTCATCAAGGCTTCCAAAAAAGATTCTACCTTTTTACTTTTGACGCCTTTGACATTTGAAAAAGAAACATTTGCTGAATTACTGAAAACCCTTAAAGTCTCAGGATTCACGAGGTTGGAAGTAAATGGAAATCTTGCCGGGATTGAGGATTTGGAAAGTTTCGGATTCACGCCTGAGAGAGATATGACGATTAATCTCGTGATTGATAGATTCAGTTACGAGGAAGATGAGAATTTCCTGCAACGTTTGGCAGATTCTATCCAAATGGCTTTCTATGAAGGCCACGGCTATTGTTCACTTAAAAATACGGATACAGGAAATATTCGTGAATTTTCTAATAAATTTGAATTAGACGGCATCGTTTTCAATGAACCAAATGTTCATTATTTCAGCTTCAACAATCCTTACGGTGCTTGTCCGACTTGTGAAGGTTACGGAAAAGTGATTGGAATTGATGAAGATTTGGTAATTCCAAACAAAAACTTGTCGCTTCACGAGGATGCAGTCGCTTCTTGGAAAGGCGAAAGTATGAGCGAATGGAAAAAAGATTTCATCAAAAAAGCTAAAGATTTCCCTATCCATAAGCCTTATCATCAATTAACGAAAGAACAGAAACAATATCTTTGGAAAGGCGACAAAACGAAAACATTCCCGAGCATTGATAATTTTTTCAAAATGCTGGAGGAAAATTTATACAAAATTCAGTACAGAGTTATGCTTTCGCGTTACCGTGGAAAAACACTTTGCCACGAATGCGAAGGTCTTAGATTACGAGAAGAAACAAGCTGGGTAAAAATTGACGGACATAATATCCAATCCTTGATTGAACTACCTTTGGACGAATTGCTTCCATTAATTAAATCTTTAAAACTCAACGACCACGACAGAGAAATCGCCAAACGTCTGACTTACGAGATCGAAACAAGATTAGAGTTTTTGACTAAAGTTGGTCTTGGTTATTTGACTTTAAACAGAACTTCGAACACGCTTTCCGGCGGAGAAAGTCAGAGAATTAATCTGGCGACTAGTTTGGGAAGTTCGCTTGTTGGTTCTATTTATATTTTGGATGAGCCAAGCATTGGTCTTCATTCCCGAGATACCGAAAATCTGATTGGTGTTTTGAAACAATTGCGTGATTTAGGAAATACCGTGATTGTTGTTGAACACGATGAAGATGTGATGCGAGAAGCGGATTATATTATTGACATTGGTCCGGAAGCAGGTTATCTTGGTGGAGATTTGGTTTTCAGTGGCGATTATAAAGCGATGATGAAAGCGGATACTTTGACCGCAAAATATCTGAATGGCGATTTGGAAATTGAAGTTCCAAATAAACGAAGAAAGACAAAAGAATTCATCGAGATAAAAGGCGCTCGTCAAAATAACTTGAAAAATGTAGATGTCAATGTTCCTTTAGAATGTCTGACCGTTATCACAGGCGTTTCCGGAAGTGGTAAATCGACTTTGATGAAAGAAGTGATGACGAATGCCATTCAAATTCAACTTGGAATGGGTGGAAAAAAAGCGGATTATGATTCGGTGGCATTTCCTTCAAAATTGATTCAGAATATTGAATTGATTGACCAAAACCCGATTGGAAAATCGTCGCGTTCCAATCCAGTGACTTACCTGAAAGCGTATGACGACATCCGTGACCTTTTTGCAAAACAAAAATCAGCGAAAGTTCAAGGTTTGAAGCCAAAGCATTTCTCCTTCAATGTAGACGGCGGACGTTGCGACGAATGTAAAGGTGATGGTGTGATTACCGTTTCAATGCAGTTTATGGCGGACATCGAGCTGGAATGCGAACATTGCCACGGAACACGTTTCAAAAAAGAAATTCTTGAAATCAAATACGACGAGAAAAATATTTCGGATATCCTTCATATGACGGTTGACGAAGCGTTGGAATTCTTCAAGGAAAACCACGAAGAGAAAATAGCAACCAAATTAAAACCTCTTCAGGATGTTGGTTTAGGTTATCTTCAATTAGGTCAATCTTCTTCCACACTTTCCGGTGGAGAAGCGCAGAGAGTAAAGTTGGCGTCTTTCCTTGTGAAAGGTGTGACTACAGATAAAACGTTATTTGTATTTGATGAACCGTCAACAGGTTTGCATTTCCACGATATCAAAAAATTATTAAAATCGCTTCAGGCATTGATAGAATTAGGACATTCCGTTGTAGTAATTGAGCATCAGCCTGATATTATCAAATGTGCCGACCACATTATCGACGTTGGCCCCAATGCCGGAAAATACGGTGGAGAAATTGTTTTCAAAGGAACACCGGAAGATTTGATTAAAGAGAAAAAGTCTTTTACTGCGAAGTATATTGCAGAGAAATTAAAATAAAAAAGAGAGTCATTACGACTCTCTTTCTTTTATAAGTTATACAAAAACGGACTCTTCTGAAAATAAATTTCGTCATCAATCTGCGAAATCAAAAATTCTGATAAATCACTGGCGCTAATATTTTCGCCAATGCAATCATATAAATTAGTTTCAGTTTCAAAACTTTCATCAGTCTGAATTATCAGAGGTAATCTTACCAAGGTCCAATCGAGATTGCTTTTCGTCAAAAGTTCATATTCTTTTTGTTTATCCAAAGTTGTTTCAGGATAATTCTGATACATCCATTCCGTAGCCATTTTCACTTTTTCATTTTTGTTGTCAAATGGAGTATTGACATTTAAACCTGTTATCAGGATGTATCTTTTGGTTCCATTGGAGTTCATAGACTGAATAACATTCTTTGTTGAATCAGAAAATATTGATTTTTCTCCTTTTGGCTGACCGATTGTACTAATTACAGCATCGCAAGTTTCTATTAATTCATTGATTGAAGCATAATCTCTCGCATCACCTTTTACAATTTCGATCAAAGGATTTTGAATTGAAAAATTTTCAGGATTTCTTAATAGTAATTTGATTTGAAAACCTTTTTCAAGAAGTTTCTTTACAAGAAAGCTACCCGCTTTTCCTGTACCGCCAATCACGGCAATTTTATGTAGTTTCATTATGTTCTCTTTATATTATTGTTGGAAAATAGAATTTTTAAGAATCAATGAAAAATCGATTCTTAATATTTAAGCCTTCACAGAATCGGGCTTGATAGAATGTGATATTTTATAAAGAGATTGTAATAGAACAAAAATATCAAATTATTTATATGTGCAAAAAGAGCTGAAATGATAAGTTATCCACAAAAAAATGTGGATAAGTATGAAATTTTAACATTCAATTTACATTTCGTATTGTTTTTCTTTCTAAATTTACAATAGAGATTTAGGAAATGAACACAAAATTTGCTTTTGACCCAATCGGAATTACTCAAATTAAATTTGATATAAAAATTTAAAGGATAGCATTGTCGGCTGTCCTTTTTTGTTGTTGTCTAACTAAAAAAATGAGATGTTTATCTACTGAACCGGCTTCTAAAGAGTCGGTTCTTTTATTGTTAGATTTTTCAAAAAAATAATTTTTCGTAGATTTTTTGATTGTGCAGATTTATTTTCAGCATTTTCAATCTGTAAAATCTGAACAATGAGCGAGAATTAAAATATTCAAATCAATCATTATAAAAAAAGACCGTCTCTTTCGAAACAGTCTTTTCATTTTCATTTTTACAGTTTACTTATTTAGAAGCATTTACATTAATTCCAATTTCTATGTCTTTGCTGATCATCCATTCAGCTGGGTCAGTTTCATCAGTCCCGAATTTGATTCCCCAATCCGCTCTGTTTACAGTAAATTTAGCTTCAATAGCCGCTTTACCTTCAGCAACAGTTACTTTCGCAGGGAAAGAAACGTTAAGTGTTTTTCCTAGCAATGTCAAGTTTCCGCTTACAGTTTTGTTAGCTCCAGCAACTGCATCTTTTGGAAGTTCTCCAGCCAAATCAGCTACAGCAGTGATTTTGAAATCAGAAGTTGGTTGTTTTTCAACATCAAAGAAATCAGCATTTTTAAGGTGCGCTTCCAGGTCAGCTGGTTTTTTATCAGCCTCTGTTACAGAAGCGGGGTCAACTTTCAAAGTCGTCATATCGATTACAAAATCTCCAGAAGTTACCGCATCATTTTCAACTGTAATTTCTCCAGATTTCAGGTTAAGTGTTCCCCATCTTGGTGCAAATCCACCTTTGTGGAAAGCTTTCCAGTTCACGTTGGAGGTAGCCAAATCTACTTTGTAAGCTTCACCAGTTTTTGCTGCAACTTCCTGTGCATCTTTTACTGTTTCTTTTTTGTCGTTACAAGCTGTGAACATCAAAGCAGCGCCTGCCAATGCTAATACCGTTAATTTTTTCATAGATAATATTTTAAATTAATTATTGTTTTTCTTGCAGCAAAAATAAGACCTTAAATCCTCTCCCTACATTGATGTACATCAAGAAAGTAAATCATCAAAATATTTGGGCAGCTTTATCCGCCTTCCACTCCCGCTATTTTTTGCCGTCACCCAATTCCAGTCACAAAAAATGAGCTCCGTTCAAGTCGGGCTGCATAAGATTCTATGTTTTAATTTACATTTAAATTTAACACAATATTCCTTTCATTAAACAAAATCATAAACAACTGAATATCAATATAAAAATATTTTAGTTAAAATTCACAAATATGAAAATCAGGCATTAAATTTGATAATAAATTTTAACTTAATTAACATTTTTTAACAATTTAAAATCTTTTATTTCCAATGAAAAAAACTTTTGCTGAAAAATCAAATCATTTGGTTTTTCTTGGAACTGCTGCTTTAATCGTTAACGCAGTATTTTTTTTGAATTCCTGTAACAAAAAATCAGAACAGGTGGCAGATTCAAAAACAAATTCAGAAAAAGTTGTCACCAAACCAGCAAAAGTGATTTCCACAAAACCCGAAATTCCTGATGACCCCAACAAACGTTATATCTATCTAACCTTTGACGATGGCCCAAATAAAGGAACGGAAAACCTTCTGAAAATCATTAACAAATATCAGATTCCTGTAACGTCTTTTATCGTAGGAAAACACGCTTATGATAGCAAAACGCAGGCAAAAAACTTGAAAGAATTAGAAAACCACGAGTTGGTAGAATTGGCCAATCACAGCTATTCTCACGCAGAAAACAAATACTCTGAGTTTTATAAAAATCCGGAAAAAGTAGTCCACGATTTTGACCGAGCTAAAGACAGTATAAAATTCAAGAACAAATACGCCAGAACGCCTGGAAGAAATATCTGGAGAACTTCTGACATCAACAATACCGATATCAAAAGTTCTAAAACTGCGGCGGACGAATTGCAAAGAGCTGGTTATTTCCTAGTAGGTTGGGACCTCGAATGGAAACCGGACAATACAATGAAACTGAAAGGTTCTCATCAACAAATGGCAAAACGTGTGGACAGTATATTCTTCAACGATTTGGAAAAGACTTCCAGACATTTGGTTTTTCTGACGCACGACCAGTATCTTCAGGATGATGATTCGGTAAAGGAATTGGATTTGTTTATTTCCGGTTTGCAGAACAGCAACCGTTTTGAATTCAGAAAAATTTCGGATTATCCTAAGATTAATGATATTTTAAAATAAGAAAATCTTCTTTTTTTCATCTCGCTGATTTAGCTAATTTCGCAGATTCATTATCAAAAAAAATCTGCTTAATCTGTCAAATCAGCGAGATTTTAGTTTCATTCAAATTCCTTAGAAACACCTAATCCAAATAATGCAAAATCGTAAATTGCCGGGTCATCAGCATTATATTTTCTAAGAATTGAATCTAATTCTTCCACCGCCTTCCAATCATTTTGTTTTCTTGTTAAGATTCCTAGTTTTCTAGAAATATTAGCCGTATGAACATCCAAAGGAACAGATAAAAATTTCGGGTCAATCTTTTCCCAAATTCCAAAATCAACACCTTTTTTATCTTTGCGAACCATCCAACGCAGAAACATAATCAGTCTTTTGGAAGCTGAATTTTTGTAAGGCGAACTTACGTGTTTTTGTCCGCGATGGTTTTCTGATATGAAATGATTTCTGAAACGTTCAATGGAATGAGAGAAGTTGATTTCGTTTTCATTAATCAAAAAAGCATCTTCCAGACTTTCAAACCGAGTATAAATTCGGCGAAAATTTTTGAGAAAGAAAATTAAATCTTCGTGATTGAAAGTTCTGTGAATCGCTTTTTGTGGAATTCTTTGTAAATCAGAATCGGTAAAATTCATCACAAAATCGTACGGTGAATTTCCCATTAATTCCATCATTTTGTTGGCATCATTGATGATGGATTTTCTATTTCCCCAAGCAATGCTTGCAGATAAAAATCCAGAAATTTCAATATCCTGTTTCAAAGAAAAACGATGCGGAATCTGGATTGGGTCATCGGTAATAAAGTCTGGAGAATTGTATAATTCTGCTTTTTCATTCAGTAAATCGAAGATGTCTTTTTCTTTCAAAACCATTGTTCAAAATTACGAATTGTTTTTGTCGCAAAGTCGCAAAAATTGATTTATAGAAAAGCAAAAAGTCGCAAAGTTCTCATATTGAAAATATTTGCGACTTAATAAATTAATGAGCTAAAATCTAATATCTAGATTCTAACATCTAACTTCTTTTTTATCTTCCAATCACTTCTGTAATAGGATTTCCAACATTTCCACTTGGAAACTGAATATGTAACAAAGCAGAAACAGTTGGTGCAATATCTGTCATAAAGTATTGCTTATTACTTTCTCCGTGATTGATTCCCCATCCCATAAAAATCAATGGAATATGAGCATCATAAGAATTCCAAACGCTATGTGTTGTTCCTTTTTTAGCATAGGTCGGAAGCATAGAATCGTGAGAAATTAATTGAATATCTCCACTTCTGTCTCTATTGATTCCGTTGATAATCCTTTGTTTGATAGGTTCCGGAATTGTAGCTTCCTGAACTTTGGTTGTAGAAACTGCATATAAAACTGTCGGGTCTTTTTCAAGCTCGTTAATTGCAAAAGCTTTGATGGTTTCAAGGTCTAACTTGTTGTCAGCAATTAGTTTTCTATCAAAATAGATTTGGTAATTATCAACACCATTAATTAATTTATCAACTCCAAATTTCTCTTTCAACTTCGCAGTCATATTTTTTTCCATTCCTTCTCCAAAGAAGCCTGTAGCAATCTTATGTTCCTGTAAAAATCCTACAGAATGCGCGCCACCGTGGTCAGCAGAAAGGAAAACGGTATATTGCCCTTTACCAACTTTGTTATCAAGATATTTGAAAAACTCAGCTAAATCTTGGTCAAGTCTTAGATAAACATCTTCAACCTCTATGGAATTTGGTCCAAACTTGTGTCCTGCATAATCTGTTGATGCAAGGTTGATTGCTAAAATATCTGTGATATTATCACTTCCCAACTTTTCGCCTTCTACAGAAGCCTCAGCCAACTTCAATGTCAACGTATTTCCAAAAGGCGTATATCGGATATTATCTTTTCTCGATTGATAATCTGCCGGTAAATTAATGTAAGGAAAAGTTGGCGTTTTCGCACTTCCCAACAAACCTTCCCAATCAGAATTATCGGGAGAACTTTCTGTGTATTGATTAATTGGCAACAAAGTATCCCACCCATTTGCAACTAATTTATCCGGAATATTTTGGGAATTAAATGACTTTATCCATTCCGGAAGGTCATTCATATAATAAGTACTCGTGATGAAATTTCCAGTGGAATCATCAAACCAAAAAGCGCCAGTCGGTGTATGACCTGCAGGTAAAATAGAAGCTCTATCTTTCAAAGAAACACCTATTACTTTCCCTTGAAAATTGGTTGCTAATCTTAGCTCGTCTGTAACCGTTGTTGACCAAAGATTTTTTGGAGAATGACTTCCTACTTTAACATTAGTTGTTCCGACAGGTTTTACATTTTCGTCTGTTGTACAATAGACATTTTTACCTGTTTCTTTGTCTGTCCAATCATTCCCAGCAATCCCGTGAATAGCAGGAACCGAACCTGTATAAATTGATGTATGACCCAAAGCTGTTACAGTAGGAACATAAGGGATATGAACATTGTTAAGAGAATATCCGGAATTTAGGAGTCTTTTGAAACCATCATTCCCGAATTTGTTATAATAACGATAAAGATAATCCCACCTCATCTGGTCTACTACCAAACCAACGACCAATTTTGGTCTTTCTAGTTCTGTATTTTTTTTCTTCTGTGCATTCAGGGTGATTACAGTCAGAAAAGCAACTGTTGCAATCGTAAATTTCTTTAACATTTTAAAACTTTTTATTGATTTCAAATTTACGGCTTTCAAAAGTTTTGGGAAAAGAACTTCATTAATTTTAATTTAAATCCTTATCAACTAGAAACAAAAAGAACGAGCAAGTGCCCGTTCTCTTTAATTTATCATTGAAAATTTATTTACTTCCGCCTGAGTTTTTCTCGACATCGGTTTTAGTATTTTCCTTTACTTTTTGGTTTCCGAAACGTTTTACAAAAGTTAGCGATACGCCATACCAATCCCAACGGTTAAAGTTTTTGAAAGTTCCAATTTGACTGTAAGTTGTCGTAGTCATACTCGGCCTTTTGAAGATATTCATAAACTGCAAACTGGTTTCTATCTGCGCTCCAGGGAAAATCTTGGTCACAGAAAAGTTGTGAAAATAATTGTATTTATTTGCAACAGAGTTTCCATTATTCTGATTATCAACACTCATCCAAGCACTCAGATTAATGTTTTTATTGAATAAATTGGTATAGGAAAGATTGGTGGAACCTCCGACATAACTAATGTAATTACTATCAGGACTCAATCCATTTCTTCTATTGAAATCGCTGTTATCAATATAATACCAACCAACTCCGAAATTGACATTCAGTTTATTTTTGAAAAGATTCTGATTGGTATTAGCAAACAAATAGAATTTCTCCACTTTACCTTTGAAGTTATCCGGAAAAACAATAGTTTTTAGCAATTCTCCTTTGTCATTATATTGCTGGCTATAATTTTCCCAATAATCTTGGTCTGTAAACATATATCTAGCTGAAATAAAATATTTTTTGAACAAACCGAATTTCAATACCACTCTGTCGCTTGGATTGGGAAGAAGTTCCATATTTCCTCTGTAAAAGATTCCATTGTTATTTGGCACTTCAAAAGGATTGAATTCCGAATACCAAGGTCTCCAAAGATTATGATTATAAGTTAAACTCAAATCATAATTCGGAGAGAAAGCATATTTCACCAATAGATTCGGTAAAAATGTCCCGTAAGAATCTTTTCTTCCTTGGTTTCCAACATTTTCTCTGATCTTATAAGTAATATGTTCATAACGTAAACCAACTCTGGTTTCCAATTTTTCAAAAAACGTTTTGCTATAGGTGAAGTAAAGCGAGTTGATGTTATCTGTGTAATGGAAATCACTTGTCAGCCTGGTATTTTCAATCAAATCTTGATAAGTATTTGGAATAACATTATTATTGAAATTAGCTTTTCCTCCAACTTCCAAAGTTCCACCTTTCCCCAAAGGCGTTGTGTAATCCACTTTCACGTAATAATTTCTGTTTTGGGTATCAGAATTAATTAATGTTTGCTCAATCACAGGAATTTTTGTCCAATCTGGAGTTTCATTCTGTTTATCAAATCTTTTTAATGCTCTATCAGTTAAACCCTCATTCGAATCATAATTAAGTCCAAAATTGACATCTAGAATTTTGTTCTTTTCTTTATCATAATATTTATAGAACAAATTGGTTCCCAAAGTATTATTCAGGTTTTTACCAAGCATATTCTGATAATCTTCTTTTAAGAATACTCCGTCATTATAAGATTTTGTGTAAGATTTAGAATCCGAGTTATTATCGCCTCGAAAATATTCCAGAACGAGACCTATATTATTTTTGTCATTCAGTTCAAATTCTGATGTAGAAGAAAAAGATGGATTTTTGCTTTTGTAGGCTGTTTCCGAATTAATCAATTGTCTGTTTTTATTCTCGTAATAAGAATAATCGCTACTACCTTTCGATATAAAAACATTATCGCTATAGCTTCCTGTAAAAGTTTGAGTAAAGCTTTTTTTATGATAATTGAGGTTCAAACTTCCATATTGGTTGTTCTTAGTATTCTGCGTATTAGTCAAAGAAATACTTCCTTTCAAACCTTCATCATCTCGTTTTTTAAGAACGATGTTGATAACTGCGCCGGTCGCTTCATAACGCGAAGAAGGACTTGTAATGACTTCTATTTTCATCAGGTTATCCGCAGGAATTGTTTTGAGGTATTCCTTCAGTTCCTTACCCGTGAAAACCGATTTTCTGTCGTTGATATAAACCGTTACAGATTCCCCTTCTGCCCTCACATTATCATTGTTATCAATGCTAACCAACGGCGTCATTCTCACAATATCCCAAGTCGTATTTCCTGCAAGAATAGAACTGTTTTCCACATTAAAAACGGTTCTATCGGCTTTGCTTTGGACAGTCGGTTTTTTGGCAACCAAAGTTACAGATTCAATTTCCTTTGATTTTATAGTATCTTGAGTAGATTGTGCTAGTAGTAAGGTAGTTGAGAGTAATCCTAAGGAGGATAACAGTAATTTCATAGTTTCGTTTTGCTTATAAGACAACCGTTACAGTAGAAATGTTACATCTGAAATCAATTAAATTTATATTAATTCGAATTTTAATTAAATTTGGGAAAACATCATCTTAAAATGAATTCAAAAGTTGACGAACACATCAATCAGTCCAAACAGTGGAAAGATGAGATGAGCGCATTGAGAACCATTATTCTGGATTGCCAATTGGCAGAAGATTTCAAATGGGGAAAACCGTGTTATTCTTTTCAAGGGAAGAATATTGTAATTATTCAAGGCTTTAAAGACTATTTTGCACTACTGTTTTTTAAAGGCGGGTTGATGAAAGATTCGCAACAACTTCTGGTAAAAATGGGAGAAAACACACAGGCAGGAAGACAAATGCGTTTTGAAAACGTTCAGGATATTTTGGATAAAAAACCAATCATCAGAGATTATATTTTCGAAGCTGTTGAAATTGAAGAACGTGGAGAAAAAGTCGAAATCAAAAAAGAAGCAACACAAATTCCTGAGGAATTTCAAGTTAAATTGAATGAAAATCCCGAATTGAAATCTGCTTTCGAATCTTTAACTCCAGGAAGACAGCGCGCTTATTTCATTCATTTTTCTACGCCAAAACAATCCAAAACCAGGGAGTCCAGGATCGAAAAATCAATCCCAAATATTCTGGACGGAAAAGGTATGAATGATTGACGATATTAAGTCTCGCTGATTTGGCAAATTTTGTAGATTAATACAATGAAGTAGATTTGCATAATCTGTTAAATCTGCGAGAGAAATATTTATATCTAAACACAACTAATCAATATGAAAAACAAACCTCAGCTTTCATCAGAGCAACAGGAAGAATTAATCAAAACCCTGAAAACCCGTTTCGAGAAAAACCCTAAACGCCACGAAAACATCCAATGGAAAGATGTTCAGAAAAAACTAGAATCCAATCCTGAAAAATTGTGGTCACTTAATGAAATGGAAAGAACCGAGGGCGAGCCTGATGTTGTTGTTTATGATAAAAAAACTGACGAATATCTTTTCATTGATTGTTCCTCAGAAAGTCCAAAAGGCAGACGAAGTCTTTGTTATGACCGAGAAGCACTCAATTCCAGAAAAGAAAATAAACCCGCAAACAGTGCAGTAGATTTGGCAAACGAAATTGGAATTGAAATTTTAAATGAAGAACAATACCGGGAATTACAAACGCTTGGCAACTTTGATTTGAAAACATCAAGCTGGGTAAAAACACCTGACAACATCCGAAAATTAGGCGGTGCTGTTTTTTGTGATAAACGTTATAATACAGTTTTCCTCTATCACAATGGCGCGGAATCTTATTATGCTGCGCGCGGTTTTCGAGGTATTTTAAGAGTTTGAAAATATACTAAAGATGAAAATAAAATTTTTGATTCTTAATTTGATTGTATTAGTCTTAATTATTTTGGCTAATATTTTTCAGTTTTATTTCATCAATTATCCAATAGAATTTAATTTTCAGCTTGCTGTGGAGGATAGTAATTGGATAATGTTACTAATCATCATTATATCTTTAGCGGTATTTTCTATGGTTTTGGGATTTCTAAAAATTAGACAATTAGATTTTCAGCGTATTTTTTTATGCTTCAATATTTTACTTTTAATTTTTATGATTTATTATTCCACAGATTCTTTTATAAAAACAAAAAAAGAAATTTCCAAAAGAGAAAAGGAATATATTATTAAGGCTGAACAAGATATAAAAAGTGATAATGTGATTTTTGAATATTCTGGCGGATTAGGGATCATTTTGGATAATCAGAAAATGTTAGATAAAATTAACGATATTCATAAAAAATACGGAGTCGAATATATAAATACGGGTTGCATCATAAATTCAATTGATGACGAAGCTCGCCAAAAATATGATGAAACAGTTAAACTTTATCTAGACAAGAGAAATGGTAGAAACTGGGAATCAAAAATGAATGCGGAAATTGAAAAAATGAGAAAAGAAAATCTTTCACTTTATTAAGTTTAAGCGCAATCTTTACAAACTCCAGTCAAAATACAGTTTACACTTTCCACAGAATACCCTTTCTCTAAGGAAAACTGGACAGCAATCGGCAGACATTCTATCGTTTCACATTTTGTACATCTGAAATGAAAATGATGGTCTGCCAGTTTCTTTTCTTCACATTTGATGCAAACTGCGAAATATTGTTTTCCGTCTTCCGCAACAATTCTATGAAGAATTCCGTCTTCGCAAAATCTGTTTAATACTCGATAAATCGTGGCTCTGTCGATATCAATATTGATATTTTTTTCGATAGAATCCTGACTCATCGCTTTAGCTTTATGAGTTAACAAATTCAAAACGGCTTCTTTTGCAGGTGTATTTCTTCTTTTCATTTTTATTAATGCGACTATATTGCAATAATAAAAATTAATCCTAACTTTGGCAAATAAAACGACATAAATTATTTAAAATGGCAAGACAAAATCAATTTGATGTGATTATAGTTGGAGGAAGTTATGCAGGACTTTCGGTAGGAATGTCTTTGGGGCGTTCTTTGAGAAAAGTATTAATTATAGACAGTGGAAAACCTTGCAATGAACAAACGCCACATTCTCATAATTTCTTAACTCAGGACGGAAAAACACCGAAAGAAATTACTGAATTATCGAAAAGTCAGGTTTTAGAATATGAAACAGTAAAATTTCATCAAGGAAAAGCAATTGAAGCTAAAAAGATTGAAAATGCTTTTGAAGTTATCACAGAAAATGGAGAAAAATTTAATTCAAAAAAAATAATTATTGCAACAGGAATCATCGATGAAGTTCCTGATATCAAAGGTTTCCAAGAATGCTGGGGAATTTCTTTAATTCATTGTCCATATTGTCACGGTTACGAATTTAAAAATAAAAAAACAGGAATCATTGCGAATGGCGAACGTGGTTTTCATACTTCATCATTGGTTAATAATCTTACAAAAGACATTACAATTTTCACAAGAGGTAAAGCAGATTTTACAGAAGAACAATTTCAGAAATTAGAAAAGAATAATATTAAAATTATTGAAACTGAAATAGACGAATTAAAACATCAAGATGGAATGGTTGAAAGTCTGATTTTATCAGATGGTAAAGTTTTGAACTTCGAAACTATTTATGGTGCATTTCCTTTTAAACAACATTCTGACATTCCAGAATTGTTGGGTTGCGAAATGACAGAAATGGGTCATATTAAAATTGACCAATTTCAGAAAACAAATATTGCAGGATTATTTGCTTGTGGAGATAATTCCAGTCCGATGCGTTCAGTTGCTAATGCAGTTTACACAGGCAGTTTGACGGGAGCAATAGTAAATATGGAATTGACGAATGAAAGTTTTTAGTTAGGGATATTTATGTAAATTTGAATTTAATCAATATTTGATTTAAATGAATAATAGATTTTTATTTTGTGTAGTTTTTATAACTCTCGCGTTTTCTTGTAATAAAAATAATAAAGAAACAATTGAAAATTCAACAACTAATTCGGAAAATAAAACTGAATTAAAATCTGTTGAAAAACTAACTACTGAAATAGAAGAACAATCTATTAATCTATCTGAATACGGTAATCTTACACCGATTGAAATCAAAGATTCTAAACAGAAAGATGTTTTCAAAAAATACGGGATAGAATTCGGTGGAGTTTGTTATTCTTGCGACCTTGCTATTTTTAAAATTAATAAAAAGAGTTTTGATATTGTGGAACTTTGTGATGAGAAGAATTTCCATAGTTATAAGGATTTTAGCTATCAAAAAACAGGAAATAGCCTAAAAATCACAACTCCGGAATCTACTTTTATTTTTACTAAAGTTGAAAACGAGCCCATTTACAAACTTAAAATTGAAGGACAAAAACCTGAATTTAAAAATATGAGAATCTCAGAATTTTATACTCAAGAAAGCCTGATTGAAAAATTTGAAGAACACGATTGTGGTGATTTTCAAGGATAATTGAAACTAATAAAAACAAAAAACCATCTCGATTTGAGATGGTTTTATTTTATATCGAATCTGAAGATTAGAACTTAAGGTCTCCGTTGACTTCTCTTACAGCTTGTGCAGCTTCAGCGAACTTCAATTGCTCCTCTACAGTCAAAGTGATGTTTACGATTTTCTCAACACCATTTTTCCCGATGATTGCTGGAACTCCAAGACAGATATCATTTTGTCCGTATTCACCTTCAAGCATCAATGAACAAGGAATCATTTTCTTCTGGTCGCAAAGAATAGACTGAACCATAACAGAAACAGCAGCACCTGGCGCATACCAAGCAGAAGTTCCTAATAATTTTGTCAATGTCGCGCCACCCACTTTAGTTTCTTCGATAACAGAAGCTTTTTGCTCATCAGTCAAGAATTCAGAAACCGGAACTCCATTTCTTGTTGCTTTGCTAAACAATGGTAACATTCCAGTATCAGAATGTGCAGCGATCACCATTCCGTCAACATCAGAAATAGGACTTTCCAATGCTTCCGCTAATCTGTACTTAAATCTCGCTGAATCCAAAGCACCTCCCATCCCGATAATTCTTTCTTTTGGAAGTCCTGAGGTTTTGTGAACCAAATACGCCATTGTATCCATTGGGTTAGAAACTACAATGATGATGACATCTGGCGAATTTTTTACTAAGTTTTCAGTGACTTCTTTTACAATTCCTGCGTTGATTCCGATTAGTTCTTCTCTTGTCATCCCTGGCTTTCTAGGAATCCCGGAAGTAATAACCGCTACTTTTGAACCAGCAGTCTTAGAATAATCTCCGGTAGTACCTGCGATTTTGGTATCGAAACCATTAAGAGAAGCTGTCTGCATCAAGTCCATTGCTTTTCCTTCTGCAAATCCTTCTTTGATATCCACTAAAACAACTTCTGAAGCGAAGTCTTTCATTGCGATATATTCTGCACAGCTTGCTCCTACTGCACCAGCTCCAACTACGGTAACTTTCATAATGTATTTTTTATTTAGTTTAAATTTTGTTTTGTCTTGTTCGTAAATATAATAAACTTAATTATTTTGTTAATCATATTAAGTTTGATTTTTGTCATATCGCCATATTATTAATTCTTTAACATATGATATATTTTGTCCAACTAAGATAATAGTAGGGCTAAAATGTGATTGATATTTCGTAAATTTGCTTTGAAAAAAATTAAAAATATGTCAGAAAACAACATTAAATCTATTGCGGTTCTGACTTCTGGAGGCGATGCGCCGGGGATGAATGCCGCACTTAGAGCAGTTGTAAGAACAGCAAATCATTTCAATATAGACTGTTACGGTATCCGTGAAGGATACAATGGTCTTATTGCTGGTGATGTTACAAAAATGGGACCGCGTTCCGTAAAAAATATAATCAATCAGGGAGGAACAATTCTAAAGTCTGCAAGATCTAAAGAATTTATGACGCCAGAAGGAAGAAAAAAAGCGTACGAACAATGTCAGAAATTAGGAATTGATGCGATTGTTTGTATAGGAGGGGACGGAAGTTTCACTGGTGCAAAAGTTTTCAACGAAGAGTTTGGAATCAAAGTAATTGGTGTTCCTGGAACTATCGATAATGATATCTTCGGGACTGATAAAACCATCGGTTATGATACTGCCCTTAACACAGCAATGGATTCTATTGATAAAATCCGTGATACTGCGACTTCCCACAACAGAGTTTTCTTTGTAGAAGTAATGGGTAGAGATGCTGGTTTCATCGCACTTAACAGTGGAATTGCAACAGGTGCTCTTGATATTTTGATTCCTGAAAGAAAAGATAGTTTAGATGATCTTTTTGAAACTTTCGAAACAGCCGAAAAAGTTGGTAAATCATCCAGCATCGTTGTAGTTGCAGAAGGTGAAGAGCTTGGAAACATCTATGACCTTGCCAAAGCTACAAAAGAAAAATTCCCTAACTATGATATCCGTGTAACTGTTCTTGGACACATCCAAAGAGGTGGATCACCTAGCTGTGCAGACAGAGTTTTGGCTAGTCATCTTGGCTACGGCGCTGTTATCGGATTGATGGAAGGCAAGAATAAAGTAATGGTTGGAATGCAGTCTAATAAAATTGTCTACACGCCAATTGAAGAAGCAATCAAAAAACATAACGAAATTGATAAAGACTTGCTGAAAATCGCTGAAATACTTGCGATGTAGGTCATTTTTTCGTAAATTTATAGTAACAAAAAAACCTTAATATTTTAAATAATATGTCAACAATTAAAGTAGGAATTAACGGATTCGGTAGAATCGGACGTCTAGTTTTCAGAGCAATGGCTGAAAGAAGCAACATCGAAGTTGTAGGTATTAATGACCTTATCGATGCTGAATATATGGCTTATATGCTAAAATACGATTCGGTTCACGGAGCGTTCAAAGGAGAAGTATCAGTACAAGGAAATAACCTTGTTGTAAATGGGAAAACAATCCGTGTAACTGCTGAGAAAGATCCTAACAACCTAAAATGGAATGAAGTTGGTGCAGAATATATCGTAGAATCTACAGGTTTATTCCTTTCAAAAGATTCAGCTCAAGCTCACATCAACGCTGGTGCAAAGAAAGTTATCCTTTCCGCTCCTTCAAAAGATGATACGCCAATGTTCGTAATGGGTGTAAACCACAAAGAACTGACTGACGATATCAAAATCTTCTCAAACGCTTCTTGTACTACAAACTGTCTTGCGCCATTGGCAAAAGTAATCCACGATAATTTCGGTATCGCAGAAGGTCTTATGACAACTGTACACGCAACTACTGCTACTCAGAAAACTGTAGATGGACCGTCTGCAAAAGACTGGAGAGGTGGCAGATCTGCACTTAACAACATCATCCCTTCTTCTACAGGTGCTGCAAAAGCAGTAGGAAAAGTAATTCCTTCTCTTAATGGAAAATTAACTGGTATGTCTTTCAGAGTTCCAACTGCTGATGTTTCTGTAGTTGACCTTACTGTAAAACTAGACAAACCAACTTCTTACGAAGAAATCTGTGCTGCTATCAAAGCTGCATCTGAAGGTGAATTGAAAGGGATTCTTGGTTACACAGAAGATGCTGTAGTTTCTCAGGATTTTGTAAGTGATGCAAGAACTTCTATCTTCGACAAAGAGGCTGGAATTATGTTGAATCCAACTTTCGTTAAATTAGTATCTTGGTATGATAACGAGTGGGGTTACTCTAACAAATTAGCAGATATGCTTGTTCACTCAGCTTCTCTATAATCTGAAGTTGAAATAAAATAAAAAAGCCTCTGAATTTTTTCAGAGGTTTTTTATATTTTGAAATAGTAGGCTTAGCCATCGATAAAAGCAAGCTTGGTTTTTTACTCCTGTAGATTCAGATATATTAATTATCCTAGAATTAGCTTATTGAAACTATAACTCATTTTTAAAACTGTTTGTAGTTTCATCATCTTTTAAATTATTTTAGAAAAGTTGGAGGATTATCTAAGAATCACAAAAATTCAAATTTCCATTAAATTTTGATTGACAAATTAAAAGCATCGATCAAAATAATATTGGATTTTGATTTTAAAATTCCGTATTTTTGAGAATAATTTTTTGATATAATGAGTACAAACGACGATAAGAAAAAAGCACTGCAACTGGTGCTGGAAAAACTAGATAAAACCTACGGAAAAGGAACTGTAATGACTTTGGGTGAGGATTCTGTAGATACAACGATTGAAGTAATTCCTTCCGGATCTTTAGGGATCGACCTTGCTTTAGGTGTTGGTGGATATCCAAGAGGGAGAATCATCGAAATCTATGGACCAGAATCTTCTGGTAAGACAACACTTACTCTTCATGCTATTGCAGAAGCTCAAAAGGCTGGTGGTATTGCTGCTTTTATAGATGCAGAGCACGCTTTCGATAGAAACTATGCTGCTAAATTGGGAATTGATCTTGAAAACTTAATCATTTCTCAACCTGATAATGGAGAGCAGGCTTTGGAAATTGCTGATAACCTGATCAGATCGGGGGCAATTGACATTGTTGTTATTGACTCTGTTGCTGCTTTGACTCCAAAAGCTGAGATCGAAGGTGAAATGGGAGATTCTAAAATGGGTCTTCATGCAAGATTGATGTCTCAGGCTTTAAGAAAATTGACTGCAACCATCAACAGAACAAAATGTACTGTAATTTTCATTAACCAACTTCGTGAGAAAATTGGAGTAATGTTTGGTAATCCTGAAACTACAACAGGTGGAAATGCACTTAAGTTCTACGCTTCTGTAAGGATCGACATCAGAAAAGCAAGTGCACCAATCAAAAATGGAGATGAAGCTGTAGGAAGCAGAGTAAAAGTGAAAGTTGTCAAAAACAAAGTAGCTCCTCCTTTCAAAATGGCAGAATTCGATATTATGTATGGAGAAGGTGTTTCTAAAGTTGGAGAAATTTTGGATACCGCAGTAGATTTGGCTGTAGTTAAAAAGAGTGGATCTTGGTTTAGTTATGAGGATACCAAATTAGGACAAGGCCGTGATGCTGTAAAAGAAGTCTTAAAAGATAATCCAGAATTATCCGAAGAGATAGAAAACAAAATCAAAGAGTTGATTAAACAGAAATAATACGAAAAAAGGCTGTGAAATATTCACAGCCTTTTTTTATTTGAATAAATAAGTCAATCCAAGACTTATAACTTGTTCTGATTTTTTCTTAGCGACGCTAGGATCTCTTGTAAGAATTTCTTCTGGAGAATTTTTCAAATCCGGATATGCATCAGACAATCCAATATCATACTTAAGAGCTATTTCCAATTGACGTTTATAACTGAAACCAACACCCGCTCCCAAACCTAAATTAAATGAATTAGCTTTTCCATAGCTATCAGTCTCATAAGAGACCTTTGCTGAATTTTTTATTTTTTGATTGACCAAGAAATTAAACCTTGGTCCCATCAATCCATAAAATTCAGATTCTGCTTCAGAAAAATAAACCTTAAAATTAATTGGAACACTTAAATAATTATTAGCGTATACTGCGTGCTCCCAACCTTTAGCATCTTCGTACTTTCTGTCACCGCCTTCTCCTGCACCAACATACAAAGCTTCTGCCTGGATATAATATTGTTCACTAATACCAATTGGTACTTGAGCTGTAACACCTCCTAAAACAGAAATTCTGGCTCCTGAAGGATTGTGTGCATTTCTAACTCTGGAATAAGTACCTCCAGCTACAAGACCAAATTCAGTTGATCTGAAATCTATTTGAGCCTGAGAAAAAAATGACATTAAAAGTAGAGATCCGAAAAGGATTTTTTTCATAATCGTGTGTTTATAAATTTTCTGTTTCAAATTTAGATAAAAAAAATGAGAAGCTCTACCCGAGCTTCTCAAAATATATTTTAATAAGGTAATCTTATCAATACAGCTTATGCTAAAACCGCAGCAACAGTTTTACCGATTTCTGCAGGAGAATCTACAACGTGGATTCCGTTTTCTCTCATAATTGCCATTTTTGCTTGTGCAGTATCATCATCTCCACCTACAATAGCTCCAGCGTGCCCCATTGTTCTACCTTTTGGTGCAGTTTGTCCGGCAATGAAACCTACAACTGGTTTTGTAGATCCACTAGCTTTATACCATCTTGCAGCTTCAGCTTCCAAAGAACCTCCGATTTCTCCAATCATTACAACTGCTTCTGTTTCTGGGTCGTTGATGAACAATTCCAAAGCTTCTTTAGTAGTTGTTCCGATGATTGGGTCTCCACCAATTCCGATAGCTGTAGAAACTCCGAAACCAGCTTTCACCACTTGGTCAGCAGCTTCGTAAGTTAAAGTTCCGGATTTTGAAACGATACCTACTTTTCCTTTTTTGAAAACGAAACCTGGCATAATCCCGATTTTAGCTTCGTCAGAAGTGATGATACCAGGACAGTTTGGACCGATCAAACGAACATCTCTGTCTTGGATATAATCTTTTACTTTTACCATATCAGCAACAGGAATACCTTCTGTAATACAAACGATTACTTTGATACCAGCCTCTGCAGCTTCCATCACAGCATCTGCAGCAAATGCCGGCGGTACGAAGATAATACTCACATTAGCACCCGCTTTTTCTACAGCCTCTGAAACTGAATTGAAAACCGGCTTACCAAGATGCTCAGTTCCTCCTTTTCCCGGAGTTACACCCCCAACTACGTTGGTGCCGTAATCGATCATCTGACCTGCGTGGAAAGTACCTTCGTTACCTGTAAATCCTTGTACGATAACTTTAGAATCTTTGTTTACTAATATTGACATTTTTTATTATAATTTATTGATTTTATAAACTTTTGTTACTCGCAAAAATAACGATAATAATTCAAAGATTTCTTGGAATTAGATATTTTTTGAAGATTTAAAATATGATTTACTTCAGATTTTTGATTTTGACTTCTTTTCTAAGATAATCTCTGAATTCTTCTGCAATTGGTCCAAAATAAGTTCCTTTTTTAAGATCTCTGTTCACTCCTACCTTGGCAAGAAGAACAGTTCCTTTTTCGATTCTTACACCAGAAGCCATTCCCACTTGTCCCCAAATCGTCACTTCATCTTCAATTATACAGCAGCCTGCAATTCCGGTTTGAGAAGCGATCAGACATCTTTTACCAATAATTGTATCGTGACCAATCTGGATTTGATTATCCAGGACAGAACCTTCTCCAATGGTGGTAGAATCTGTCACACCTCTGTCAATCGTACAGCTGTTTCCAATTTCTACATTACTTTCTATGACAACGTTTCCTACAGAAATTAATCTATCAAAATTACCATTCAGTTTTCTGTAATAGAAAGCATCACCACCCAAAACCGTATTAGCCTGGATAATTACATTATCACCAATAATTGTTCTGTCACCAATGACAACATTTGGGAAGATATGACAGTTTTTTCCAATTCTAACATCGTTTCCAATAACAGCAGACGGATGAATGGAAGTTCCATCTCCTACTTCCAAATCGTGAAGTTCTTCTTTGAAATTGGAGATTCTTGTGAAATGTGTATTGATTTTGTTGAAATCTCTGAATGGGTCATCAGAAACCAAAAGCGCTTTGCCTTCCGGACATTCTACTTCTTTGTCAATTAGAATGATGGTTGCAGCAGAATTAAGCGCTTTATCGTAATATTTGGGATGATTGACGAAAACAATTTCGCCCGGTTTTATCATATGAATTTCATTGGTTCCAAGAACCGGAAAATTCTCGTCTCCGATATATTTTGCACCAATGATATCTGCAATAACTTTGAGTGTTTGAGGTTGATTGAAAGTCATAACTAGATGTTATAATTTAAACATTTGATTTTAGACTGCAGTTCGGTTATTTTGAAATGACGAATTGCACGCAGCCCGACTTGAGCGGAAATCCTTTTTTGCTTGTACAAAAGTTCTATTGAATCTGAAATCTTATGCAAAAAAGATTGGGAGCGGAAGGCGGAAAAGCTGCCATAAAAAAACGAAAGCTGGAAAACTTAATGCTTCCAGCTTCCTGCTATAATTTATTTCACTCTTTCCAAGTAAGAGCCGTCTTCTGTACTGATTTTGATTTTGTCACCTGGTTCGATGAACAAAGGAACCATTACTCTCGCGCCTGTTTCTACGATGGCGTTTTTCAAAGCGTTGGTTGCTGTATTTCCTTTTACACCTGGGTCAGCTTCGATAACTTCTAAGTAAACCGACTGAGGAAGTTCTGCAGAAAGTGGCGTTTCGTCCGCTTCTTTCAAAATGATTGTTACTTCTTCTCCTGCTTTCATCAAGTTAGAGTTTTCAATCATTTCTTTGTTAAGATAAAGCTGAGAGAAATCTTCGTTGTTCATAAAGTGGAATCCATTCTCATCATCATAAAGATACTGGAATTTTCTAGTGATAACCTTTACTTCGTCGATTTTGTGACCTGCAGAGAACGTATTGTCCAATACTTTTCCATTGGTTACAGATTTTAATTTTGTTCTAACGAAAGCAGGACCTTTACCTGGTTTTACGTGTAGAAATTCGATTACTTTGAAAATATCGTTGCTGAATTCTATGCAAAGTCCTTTTCTGATATCGTTACTTGTTGCCATTAGTTATATATAAGCTTATATTATTTTAAATTATTCTTTTCCGGAGCCGTATCCTTTTACGATACCTCTTGGAGAGTTTTGGATGAATGTTATGATCTCGTCTCTCTCTACTGTCGGAAGCATTTCTTTTTCGATGAATTCAATCGCTTGGGTTGTATTCATTTTCATTTGGAAAATTGCTCTGTAGATTTTTTGGATTTCGAAGATTTTATCATTGGTAAAACCTCTTCTTCTCAATCCAACCGAATTTATACCTGCGTAAGCGATAGGTTCTCTAGCCACTTTCACGTAAGGCGGAATGTCTTTTCTAATCAATGAACCACCGGAAACCATTACATGTTTTCCGATTTTCCCGAATTGCTGAACTGCAGAAAGACCTCCCATTACTACGAAATCTCCAATTTCCACGTGACCTGCGATTCCGCAACCATTGGCGATGATAACATTATCTCCAACGATACAATCGTGTGCAATGTGGGAAGTCGCCATAATCAAACAATTATTACCAACTTTTGTATATCCTAAAGCCTTGGTTCCTCTGTTAATGGTAACACATTCTCTCAGTGTAGTTCCATCTCCAATAATTACCTGAGTATCTTCGCCATCAAACTTCAAATCTTGTGGAACAGCTCCAATCACAGTTCCGGGGAAAATTTTACAATTCTTACCAATCTTCACATTTTCCATAATGGTAACGTTGGGGCCAATCCAGGTATCAGAACCAACGGTTACATTCGCTCCAATAGTTGTGAATGGTTCTATGGTTACGTTTTTACCAATTTTGGCACGCGGGTCTACCGCAGTAAGCTGGTGAATCATAAATTATATTTTAGTTTTTGCAACTTGTGCCATCAATTCGGCTTCTACAACTACACTGTCACCAACGTATCCGTAGCCTTGCATATGTACAATTCCTCTTCTGATTGGTTCTATCAATTCAATTTTGAAAATAACTTGATCTCCCGGAACTACTTTTTTCTTGAATTTAACATTGTCCATTTTTACAAAATAAGTAGAGTAATTTTCCGGATCCGGAACATTAGCCAAAACTAAAATTCCTCCTACCTGAGCCATTGCCTCGATTTGCAAAACACCAGGCATCACAGGTTCTTTCGGGAAATGTCCTACAAAGAAAGGCTCGTTCATAGAAACATTTTTAAGTCCAACAACATGCGTGTCGGACAATTCCAAAATCTTATCTACCAACAAAAACGGAGGTCTGTGTGGCAATAATCTCATAATTCCGTTGATATCGAAAACAGGCTCTGCTTTTAAATCGAAATCCGGAACGTTTTTTCTTTTTTGCAATTTGTATTGTCTGTTTAGTTTTTTTGCGAATTGTGTATTCACAAAATGTCCTGGTTTGTTAGCAATTACTCTTCCTTTGATTCTAACGCCAACCAAAGCCAAATCACCAATTACATCCAATAATTTGTGTCTGGCAGCCTCATTGGTAAAATTAAGGTTAAGATTATCAAGAATACCGTTTGGACGGATAGAAACTTCATCTTTACCAAAAGCAACTTTCAATTTTTCTAGAGTTTCTGGTGTTAATTCCTTATCAACATAGACAATAGCGTTGCTGATATCGCCTCCTTTAATCAGATTAGCATCCAAAAGCTGCTCTAGCTCGTGCAAGAAACTGAATGTTCTGGCAGGCGCAATCTCATCTTTGAACTCTGTAAGGTTTTTCATACTGGCATTCTGAGTTCCCAAAACTTTGGTTCCAAAATCTACCATTGTTGTGATTTCGTAATCATCAGCAGGAATTACAGTTAATTCAGAGCCAGTTGCAGGATCTACGTAATTCATCACTTCTTTGACTACCAAATATTCTCTTGGCAAATCTTGCTCAGAAACCCCTACTTTTTCGATAGCTTCAACAAAGTATTTTGAAGAACCATCTAAAATTGGAGGTTCAGCGCTGTTCATTTCCAGAATAGCATTATCGATATCCATTCCAACTAAAGCTGCCAACAAATGTTCGCAAGTATGGATTTTGACACCTAACTTCTCCAGAGTTGTTCCTCTTTCTGTGGTGGTTACATAATTAACGTCTGCTTCTACCTGCGGACGTCCCTCTAGGTCTGTTCTTACAAATACAAATCCGGTATTTTCTTTTGCCGGTTTGATTGTCAAATTAACCTCTTTTCCTGTGTGAAGACCTATTCCTGAAAGGTTAATGTCTTCTTTGATTGTTTTTTGTTTGTCGCTCATTGTATTAGTTTTGAGGCGGGAAGAAATACTTCTTTAGTCCTGATACCTTTACTCTGATTTTTTATTTTCTAAATCGTTTATTCTTTTCACTATGTCCGTAAAATTACGGAAATGCACATAGTTTCTTCTATAATCGCTGTAATTAATTGCCGGAGAACCGTAAAGTGTATCGCCATCTTTTGCTGATGAATTCACACCACTCTGAGCCTGGATTTTCACTTGATTTCCAATCTTGATATGACCAACAATTCCTACCTGTCCACCAATCTGATTCCAATCTCCAATGACCGTAGAACCGGCAATTCCCGCTTGAGCAGCAATTACATTATTCTCTCCAATCTGAACATTATGAGCAATTTGGATTAAATTATCAATCTTAGTTCCTTTTCCAATCACCGTAGAACCAATTGTTGCGCGGTCTATACTACAATTGGAACCAATTTCTACATCGTCCCCAATGATGACGTTTCCTAACTGAGGAATTTTCTTAAATCCTTCTGCCGTAGGTTGGAAACCAAATCCATCACCACCGACAACTGTATTGGAGTGAATCACACAATTATCACCTACAACGCAATAATCGTATATTCTTGCACCACTGTCAATTTTGCAATTCTTTCCGATTTCTACACCTTTCCCAATGTAAACGTGAGGGAAAATCTGAGTTCCATCGCCTATTTTAGCTTTTTCTGAAACATAAGTGAATGCGCCAATGTAAACATCCTCACCTACTTTCGCCGTTTCGTGGAAGAAAGAACCAGCTTCGATTCCTGTTTTTCTGCCTTGCATCTCCTGATAAAGATTCATCAGGATTTGAAAAGAAAGATAAGCATCTTCCACAGCAATAATCACAGGTTTGTAATCTCTGTTTTCCAAAATATTTTCAGAAACTATCAACACTGCACAATCTGTACTATCTATGTAATGTGAAAAGCGGCTTTGAGCAACAAAAGACAAATGTCCCTGCTGACCATTTTCTATCGGCGAAACTCCTGTAATAACTGTCTTTTCGTCGCCAATTATTTTCCCGTTTATTAATCCTGCAATTTGTTCTGCGCTAAATTCCATAGTTTGCAAAGATAAATATTTTATTAATTAAGTTTTAATTTTTTATGACGAATCAAAATCAGTTTTACTTTAATTATAAAATCTCTCGTGGAAAATAAATGATATATTTTTTGGTAGCATTCTCCATACATCCGAATAAAATCTGATTCTCAGATTCTTCCAGTTTAAATTTACTTCCTGTTTTATCCATCAGATAAATCGGCTGTTTTTCTGTATCATATGGCAAAAGCGAACGAGAAATCTGTCCCACTAATTCTTCTCCATTTTCAATCTTAAAGTATTGGTTGACTTTTTCAACCTTTTGTTTCAAAAAATCTTCAGAAAATGGCTTGGATGAAATAATACTTTTAGGAAACTCTCTGTAAATAACCGTTCTGCAAAGCTTCGACAAAACAAAATCATCATTTTCCGTCCAAACTTTGATGGCCTGGAAAACATCCATATCGTCCAACATTGTAAATCTTCTGATATCTTCTTCCGTGGCTTCGTCAAATTTATTTTTAACTAAGAAGTATTTCAAATTAGAAGGCGCTTCCAAATCTACATTTTGAGAAACCAAATATTTGGCTCTATTAAGAATCTGAACCAAAATATGCTCAGCCAAAGCCGCCGTCTTATGATAATAAACCTGCCAATACATAAACATTCTGGCAGTCAGATAATTTTCTATAGAGTAAATTCCTTTTGCATCTATGACCAATTTTTCATCACTCACATTCATCATAGAAATGATTCGTTCGACATTTACGCTACCTTCTGAAACGCCTGTGTAAAAACTATCACGTTTCAAATAATCCATTCTATCAACATCCAACTGAGAAGAAATCAACTGATTGAAAAACGAACGATGGTATTTCCCTTGGAACATTTCTATCGCCAAATCCAACTTTCCTTTGAACTCTTTATTCAATCGGTTCATTAGCAAAATCGAAATTTTCTCGTGATGCCAATCGTCCATCAACATATTTTCCAAAGCGTGCGAGAACGGACCGTGCCCAATATCGTGAAGCAAAATCGCCAGCATCGCTGCTTTTTCTTCTTCTTTTGACACTTTCACACCTTTCAATTTCAAGGTTTCCAATGCTTTGAACATTAGATTCATTGCACCAAGAGCATGGTGAAATCTCGTATGTTTTGCGCCTGGAAATATGAGTGATAAAAGTCCGGTTTGGGAAATCCTTCTGAGTCTTTGGAAATAAGGATGTTCTATAATATCGAACAAAATCTCGTGAGGAATTTTGATAAAACCGTGAACCGGGTCGTTGATAATCTTGAGTTTATTCTGCACCTTTTAATATTGATGATTGATACAAAAATAAGGAAATTAAAATGGTTTTATATAATAAATAATACAGCGGGAAATAATTTTCGGATAGTCATTCAGCGATTGAAAATTACGATACGTTTGTATATTTAACTTCAATCAGAGTTAGGTGTATTTTAAATTGGTATTTTAAATTTAAAACTGAAGTACAATAAGTCTATCACGAAATAAGTTTTAAAATTATCAATTAAACAAAAAATGAAAAAAAGTTTATACCTCTTCTCTACATTATTTTGCATTTTCACAAACGCACAAATCACTCCACCAACATTTAAAACTTCATCTATTACAACATCAGGATTAAAATTAAATTCCAAAAAAAGCATTCTTCTAGAAAAGGAAATCGTTAATCTATCGAAATTCAAAGATTTGAATATTCAAAAAATTATAATGAAAGATGTTGCTGATAGCACAACCGAAACTTCGATAGGAATTATGATGGAGTATGAAACTTTTGACCGTATTTCAAAAAAGACTTTAACGGTTGAGAAAAATGAACTTTCAACTTTGATTCAATCTTTAGAAACTCTTGAACAAAAAGAGAATGAAAAAATCGGAGAATCCAGTAAGAAATACAAATTCACTTTAACAAATAATATTGAAATTGGCGCGGTTTATAAAGAAAATCAGAAAAACTGGGTCAACTATTTTATCTTCCCCACAGAATATTATAGCCACAACGTGAGTGAATTCAGCAAGGATGAATTGAAAGATTTTATAAAAATTTTGAAAAAAGCTGAGAAGGAATTATAAATATTAAACCAAAATCTTCAAACTCTTTGGCAACACTTTAATTTTAATCGGCGACTTGATTTTCTTGAATTCGCCGTCGATATGCCAAGTTTTTGTATTGACTTTGAATTCGATTTCTGAAACCGGAAGATAAGTGACGTAATCATCGTCTTTCAAACGTTTGGTGAACATTCTGAAAGCAAAAAACGGCGAATAAGTCAACGGAAATTTCTTAACCAAAACCAAATCTACCAAACCATCACTTTTGCTCGCCATCGGCGCAATGTATGCGTTGTTTCCAAACTGACGCGTGTTGGCAATATTCAGCATCAGATATTTGCCGTTGTATTGTTTGTAATCTTCTTCTAAGAATTTGATTTTGATTGGCTTGTAATTAAAAAAAGTTTTGATAGAAACTTTGATATAATTCTTAAAACCACGGCTTGTTTTTTCAAATTCCTTTACTACTTTCCCGTCAAATCCAGTTCCTGAAACATTGATGGAAAAATTATCATTCACCATAAACGTGTCAATACTTCTGAATTTTTTCTGGTCTAATTTTTCTAAAAGAACCGAAATATTCTTGTTAAAATTGGTCTCATTGGAAAATCCATTTCCTGAACCTGCCGGAAAAACAGCTAGAATTTTATCTGTATTGATGAGCTTTTGCGCCACAACAGAAATAGTTCCGTCACCACCAACAGCCACAAAAACATCCACTTCATTCCAATATTTTCTGATGAAATCATCTGTATCCTCCAAGGATTTAGAAACGATATAGAGTGGATTTTCAACTTTCTTGGAAAGGCTATCCAAAAAAGGCTGGTAGTTTTTCTTTGCAGAATAAGGATTGATGATGAAAGCAAACTTCATTTTCCAAAAATAAAAATACTCTGAGGATTTCAGAGTATTTTTTTATGAATTATTTTTTATTTGTTGGGCTTCGAGATCCTCAGCCTGACTGAGATAAAATGACTTCGAGAACTTCAACCTAACAACGTTTGTAATTAAACGTTCATTATTCGAGCTGTCATCCTGAGACTCTTGAAGGATTTTTAAAGTCTAAATTCTTTTATCGTCCGCTTTCCAGTTTTTGATATTCCGTTTGATTTTTGATGATGACCAATCGTTCTGTGCCGTTTGATGCATCAATTCCATCAAATCTTCATCTTCTGCAAATCTCAAGGCAAAAATCTGAGCATCGGAAAATTGATAAGTAGAATTTTCCAATCTATTTCCAGTAAGAGCAAAATATCGGAATTTAAATTCATTAATAATAATTCTATCCTGAAGTCCCAAAGCATAATGCTGGCGAAGCATAAATGACAAAACAATCATCAAAACTACAACTGCTGAAATTGCGCTCCAAATCATTACAAATGAACTGTTATGATTGATATTTTTGAAAACTTGAAATAAAGAAACTATTAACAGGACTAATGAGATAGGATAGAAAATAAAATGATGTAAAGGATAATACTTTCTGTGATTCTTCAAATTTTGATGACTCATTTTACTTGATATTATATTGTTTGATAAACTCTGGTTTCAGTTGGTCTTTGATGTCTTTGAAATTTAAAGTAATGTAAACTACGCCCGCTGCATAAGCCGTAATCTCGTATTGATTGTATGCAAATGTGATTTTATTCTGGTCGAAAAAGAAATTATTATTCAGTTCTATTTTATCTACCAAAAGCATTTCTTTTTGCTCAGGTTCATCGAAATGATTTTTCAGAATTTTGTCCCAATTTGCATCTGTTGGATTTTTGAAAATATCAGCTTGAGAAATCACTTTATTATTTTTTAAATCGAAAGCTTTGTAAGCTTCAAAATAATAACCGTGTGCGCCACCAGAATAACCACTTCCGGAATATTGCAATGTCAAAATATCATTCTGATGAGAAACAACTTTCATAGCAGAAGACTCCTCCCAAGTTTGTTTGAAAGATGGGATTCCATCCACGGCGTCTTCTTTATATTTAGAAAAATACTTTGCCATTTCTTGGTTCAATCCATTTTTCAAAGAATTAGCATCGTAGGCTGAAGTTTTTAAAGTTGAATTTTTATAGATACTATCCAGAATAATTTTATTCTTAATTGAAGAAAAAACCAAAAGCTGCTTATTGAAATAGGCAGTCAGATTTTTGTTAATACTCACAGAGTCCTGAACTTTTACAGAATCTATAACGAATTCTTTTTTAGTCTCTGTACTGTCAGATTTTGAAGTTGAAGTTTCCTTAATTTCCTTCTTATTGCAAGAGAAAAGAAGAATTCCGAAAGATAGAATTGTGATTAGGTTTTTCATAGGTTTATTTTTATTGGTGATTGTATTTAGTTCAAATTTTAATACAAAGTTCGAAAAGATTTTTTTTAAATCATTAGAAATATTTTAAGATACACAAAGACCTAAAACTTTTCAGAGCTCGCAAAATAATTATAAATCTTTTAAAGTTTTAAAACACAATTGGGTACTTAACAAAAAACCTTCCAAAAATTGGAAGGTTTGATTTTTATAAAAATGATTTAAACATCGATTCTTGCGTAAACCGCATTTTTCTCGATAAATTCTCTTCTCGGTGGAACTTCGTCGCCCATCAACATAGAGAAAGTAGAATCTGCTTCTACCGCGTTATCAATCGTTACTTGTTTTAAAATTCTGTTTTCAGGGTTTAGAGTCGTTTCCCAAAGCTGTTCAGGGTTCATCTCTCCAAGACCTTTGTAACGCTGTACTTCTACTCCTTTTCCGTCCGGAGACATTTCTAAAGTGGTCTGCTCACGCTCTTTCTCGTTCCAAGCATAGACTTTTTTGTTTCCTTTTTTCAATAAGTACAATGGCGGAGAAGCGATATAAATGTATCCGTTCTCAATCAATTCTTTCATATATCTGAAGAAGAACGTCAGAATCAAAGTCGAAATGTGAGAACCATCGATATCAGCATCGGTCATAATGACGATTTTGTGATATCTTAGTTTTGCTAAATTCAAAGCTTTGGAATCTTCTTCTGTTCCTACAGAGACTCCAAGCGCCGTGTAGATATTCTTGATCTCCTCGTTATCATAAACTTTATGAACCATAGATTTCTCAACATTCAGAATCTTACCTCTTAAAGGCAAAATCGCTTGGAAATGACGGTCACGACCTTGTTTAGCCGTCCCACCTGCGGAATCTCCCTCTACTAGGAACAATTCTGATTCAGCTGGGTCTTTAGATGAACAATCTGATAACTTCCCTGGCAATCCAGAACCTCCCATTGGAGATTTTCTCTGAACCATCTCTCTTGCTTTCTTCGCTGCTTGTCTAGCTTTAGCAGCCAAAACAACTTTCTGAACGATGATCTTAGCTTCTGCAGGATTTTCTTCCAAGAAATTGGTCAACATTTCTCCAACGATTTTATCAACCGCTCCGGAAACTTCTGAGTTACCCAATTTCGTTTTGGTCTGACCTTCGAACTGAGGTTCCATTACTTTTACTGAAATCACGGCGGTCAAACCTTCACGGAAATCGTCTCCAGTAACTTCAACTTTTTCTTTTGCAGGAAGACCTAATTCATCGGCATATTTCTTAAGAGTTCTTGTCAAAGCTCTTCTGAAACCCGCCAAGTGCGTTCCTCCTTCGTGCGTATTGATATTATTAACATAAGAGTGGAGATTCTCGTTGAAAGACGTGTTATAACGCATCGCCACCTCAACCGGAATATCGTCACGCTCGCCTTCCATAAAAATCACATTCTCCATAATAGACTCACGGTTTCCGTCGATATACTCAACGAATTCTTTCAACCCGCCTTCCGAATGGAAAACTTCTGTTCTGAAAGTCCCATCTTCCAATTTTTCTCTTTCGTCCGTTAAAGTAATCGTGATCCCTTTATTAAGGTATGCCAACTCTCTAAGACGGTTTGCTAATGTATCGTAGTTATAAACTAATTCAGTAAAAATAGAATCATCCGGTTGGAAAAACTGTTTTGTTCCTCTTTTGTCGCTATTTCCGATTTCTTCAACGCCTGTTTGCGCTTTTCCTCTGGAATAAACCTGCTGATAAACATTTCCGTCTCTGTAAACAGTAGTGATCATCTCGTTGGAAAGTGCGTTAACACACGAAACCCCAACTCCGTGAAGACCCCCGGAAACTTTGTAAGAATCCTTGTCAAACTTACCTCCAGCTCCGATCTTGGTCATTACAACCTCTAACGCAGATTTCTGCTCCTTCTCGTGAAAATCTACAGGAATACCACGTCCGTTATCCATAACTTCTACGGCGTTCCCTTCTTTTATCGCGACAGTAATCGTATCACAATATCCTGCCAAAGCCTCATCGATAGAGTTATCCACTACTTCATAAACCAAATGGTGGAGACCTCTGACTCCTACATCACCAATGTACATTGAAGGACGCATACGAACGTGCTCCATTCCTTCCAATGCCTGAATACTACTTGCTGTATATTGTTTTTGACTCATATTGTAAAAGATTCAAGATATAAAACTCAAATTTTCAAATAGTTAGCTTGAGAATTTTCCTTGTTATTTTTCTGTTAATTATTTTATTAAAGCTTACAAATATCGTTAAAATAATCGAGATATGAAAGGGTTGAAATGAGTCAAAAAAGATAAGTTTTTAACAGGGATGTAAAACTGGAAATTAAAAAAATTGATAAAAACTGAAATTATTTTTGAATAACAAATACAGCATTACTAATTTTTCATATTCAATCATAGATTAATACCATTACAATTTAAATAATAATTGTGTTTCAGATTGAACTAATACATAATCACAAATCACAGTAAAGAATCTGATTTACATTAATTTACCCATTAAACAGTTGGTCAGTTAAATAAAATAATTACTTTTATAAAACTAAACAAAAATCAATTTTCATGAAAAAATCAATTTTTATTTTGGGTGCTTTTGTAGCACTAACACTAAGCTCTTGTAAAAAAGAAGAAGCTAAAACGCCGGAAGCTGCTGCAACAGAAAAAGCCGCTGAAAAAGTAACTGATGTAGTTGAATCATCTGATGTTCCAAAATTCAGTGACCCTGAAATCACAAAATTCGCAGAGGAATATAACACTTATGTTAAAGATATGATAGCAGCAAGCAAAGCTCAAGATGCAAAGAAAATCCAAGAACTTTCTGCAAAAGCACAGGAATGGGCTACTAAATCGCAAACAGCAATGGCCAAAATGACCGCCGAAGACCAAAAACTTTGGACAGATTATTACACAAAATTGGCTCAGGATATTACCAACGCTGCAACAGCTAAGTAATTAAACTTTCTGTAAAACATAAGCGAGTTCAAATATGAACTCGCTTTTTTTATTTAAAAAATTTAGAATAACATTCTATTTATCAACACTCAAAAACTCATCCACTTTATTTGCACACTTCCGCCCTTCCGCAATAGCCCAAACGACAAGACTCTGCCCTTTTCTGGCATCACCGCAAGAAAAATATTTTGCTTTGTTCGTTTTGAATTCTTTATCATTCCCGATAAGATTTCCTTTTGGGTCGAGGGTGATGTCCAAATCTTCTACCAAACCTTTGTGCTCCACGTGCGTATAACCTAACGCAATGAAAGCCAAATCACAATCGATAACAAATTCTGAATTCGGTTTTTCTGTATAGAGATTCCATTGCCCATCTGCATCTTTTGTCCATTCAGCTTCCACAAGACGAAGGCCAATAAGATTTCCGTTTTCATCTTTTACAAATTCTTTGGAATTAACAGACCATTTTCGTTCACAACCTTCCTCATGAGAAGATGTAATATGCAAAGTCATCGGCATTGTCGGCCAAGGCATTGTTTCGTCGCGTTCTGTCGGTTGAATTGGCTTGTAATAAATTTGATAAATAATTTCTGCGCCTTGTCGGTTAGAAGTTCCGATACAATCTGCACCCGTATCACCTCCACCAATCACAACCACTTTTTTCCCTTTAGCATTAATATCTTTTTCACTGAATGGAATTCCACTCACTTTTTTATTACTCTGAGAAAGAAAATCCATTGCAAAATGAACACCTTTTGCATCCCTATTTGGAATCATCAAATCTCGCGGAACTGTACTTCCCAAAGCCAAAACAACCGCATCAAAATTCCTATCCAAATCTTCCACAGAATAATTGACTCCGACATTGACATTAGTTTTGAATTCAATTCCTTCTTGTTTCATCCATTCCACACGGCGTTCGATGATTTTTTTATCTAATTTGAAATCCGGAATTCCGAAACGCAACAAACCACCAATTTCTGGATCACGTTCAAAAACTACAACCGAATGTCCCATTTGATTCAGCTGATAGGCCGAAGCCAAACCAGCAGGCCCAGAACCGACAACTGCAACTTTTTTTCCAGTTCGGGTTTGAGGAATAATTGGTTTTGCAAATCCTTTTTCGAAAGCAATTTCGATAATATTTTTTTCCACTTCTTCGATTGCGACAGGCAAATTATTAATTCCCAAAACACAAGCACTTTCGCACGGCGCAGGACAAATCCGACCTGTAAACTCGGGAAAATTGTTGGTTGAAATCAATAATTCATAGGCCTTTTCCCACTGTTCTTTATAAACCGCTTCATTGAATTCCGGAATCATATTCCCAAGCGGACAACCACTTTGGCAAAACGGAACACCACAATCCATACACCGCGACGATTGTTTATGAAGGTAATCTTCAGCAATCGGCACATAAAATTCTTTATAGTTACGAATCCTTTCCTCTACAGGAAATTTCTTTGGTAACTCTCTATTGTACAATAAAAACCCATCTGTTTTTCCCATTACTTCAACTCATTTATTTTATTCTCCATCGCCATTTTATAATCTCTCGGATAAACTTTGATGATATGTTTCAAATTATTTTCAAAATCACTTAGAAGATAAGATGCCAATTCGCTCTTCGTCATTTCCAAATGTTCATTAATCAAATCTTTGATGATTGATTTATCTTTTTCTGTAATCTCTTCCAAATCTGCCATATCAGGATTAAAATTAGTCTCCAAAGACCTTTCCACATCCCAAACATAAGCGATTCCGCCACTCATTCCAGCTCCAAAGTTTCTTCCGACTCCGCCAAGAATCAAAACTGTTCCTCCTGTCATATATTCGCAACCGTGATCACCAACGCCTTCTACAACCGCCATTGCACCAGAATTACGAACCGCAAAACGTTCACCCGCCATTCCGCACACAAAAATCTTCCCAGAAGTCGCACCATACAAAGCCACATTTCCGATGATGCTATTTTGATGCGCCTTGATAACTGATTCTTTATTCGGAAAAACCACCAAATTAGCTCCGGAAAGACCTTTACCAAAATAATCATTAGCATCGCCTTCAAGAATCATCGTGATTCCTTTATTGCAAAACGCTCCGAAACTTTGTCCCGCCGTTCCTTTAAATTTGAATTTTAGAGAATCCTTAGACATTCCTTCTGAACCATATTTTTTGGTGACTTCGTGAGAGAGAATTGTTCCGATTGTTCTATCAGTATTTTTGATATTAAATTCAGCTTCAATCGTTTGATTTTCATTAATAGCATTTTGTGAAGCTTCCAACATTTTCCAAGACAAAGAATCGGAAATCCCGTGATCTTGGTCTTCACTTTTAATAATTGGCAAATCAGTTTCGGACTTAAAGAAAATCGGACTCAAATCTATTTGTTTGTGTTTCCAGAATGAAACATTTTTTTTCGTAGTCAAACATTGGGATTGCCCAACCATTTCATCAATCGTTTTAAAGCCTAAACTCGCCATAATTTCCCTAACTTCCATTGCCAAAAAAGTGAAATAACTAACCAAATGCTCAGGTTTTCCTTTGAATTTTTTCCTCAGTTCTTCATTTTGAGTAGCAATACCAACCGGACAAGTATTAAGGTGACATTTTCGCATCAAAATACAACCTTCAACAATCAACGCAGAAGTCGAAATCCCCCATTCTTCCGCCCCAAGCAAAGTTGCTATGACGATATCACGACCTGTTTTCACCTGACCATCAACTTGCAAAGTCACACGATGACGCAGTTTATTTTTGATTAATGTTTGCTGAGTTTCCGCCAATCCCAATTCCCACGGTAAACCTGTATGCCTTGTAGAACTTAAAGGCGAAGCTCCAGTCCCACCGTCGTAACCTGAGATCAGAATATGATCAGCTTTTGCTTTTGCAACGCCGGAAGCAATCGTTCCGACACCTGCTTTTGATACTAATTTAACCGAAATCCTGGCGTGGCGATTGGCATTTTTCAAATCAAATATCAATTGTGCTAAATCCTCAATCGAATAAATATCGTGATGCGGTGGTGGCGAAATCAAACCAACGCCCGGTGTAGAATGTCGGGTTTTTCCAATCCATTCATCCACTTTGAAACCAGGCAATTGCCCACCTTCACCCGGTTTTGCACCTTGCGCCATTTTGATTTGGAGCTCTTCTGCTTCCGCCAAATATCTCGCTGTAACACCGAATCTTCCCGATGCCACTTGTTTAATTGCCGAGCGCAAATTATTTCCATTTTCATCCAAAACATAACGCTTCTCATCTTCTCCTCCTTCGCCCGTATTGCTTTTTGCACCAATTCGATTCATCGCAATTGCTAATGTAGAATGCGCTTCATAAGAGATCGAACCAAAAGACATCGCGCCCGTTGCAAAACGTTTTAAAATATTCTCTACCGGCTCAACTTCATCAATAGAAATCGATTGTCTGTCGTTTTTAAAATCCATCAAACCGCGTAAAAGTGAAGCTTTCTCTGAAAGCTGATTGACCGTTCTTGAATATTTCTTGAATATATCATAACGATCATTCCAAGTTGCCTGTTGCAAAAGATGGACAGATTGCGGATTGAACTGATGATATTCGTTATCTGGTTTCCATTGATAAATGCCGCCTGGCTCCAGGATTTGTTGAGGTAATTTCCGACCAAACGCATTGAAATGTTTTGTCAAAGCTTCTTTTGCAATTTCATCAAACCCAATTCCATCTATTCTTGAAATCGCTCCAGTGAAACACGTATTAACAACCGCTTTATTAAGACCAATAATCTCAAAAATCTGAGCGCCGTGATAAGACTGCAATGTAGAAATTCCCATCTTTGAAAATATCTTCAAAAGTCCATCTCCAACCGCTTTTCTATAATTATTTTTTAATTTTTCTAATTCTATTTCGCTTCCGAATTCATTTTTATGGAACATTTCGCGGATACTCGCCAAAGCCAAATAAGGATTGATAGCCGTAGCTCCAAAACCCAGCAAAGCCGCAAAATGATGAACTTCCCAAACATCGCCAACCTCCATCACAATTCCAATTTTCCGACGAACCCCTTTTCTTATCAAATGATGATGAACCGCAGAACACGCCAAAAGAGAAGGAATTGCCGCATGACCCGAATCCAAAGAACGGTCGGAAAGCACAATAACCTCAAACCCGTCATCCACAGCATCTATCGCATAACGACAAATCCTATCAATTGCCTTTCTCAAAGTTCCTTCCTTCTCATCCGTCTTAAAATAAGTATAAATGGTTTTCGATTGAAATTTCCCCGTATCTACACTTCGCAACTTTTCCAATTGTTCATTATTCAGAATCGGGTCATCTAATTTTATAGAATGGGCGAAGTTTTTATCTTCTTCCAAAAGATTACCGCTTCCGCCAAGAATTGTAGTCAAAGACATCACCAACTTTTCACGAATCGGGTCGATAGGTGGATTTGTCACCTGAGCAAATAATTGTTTGAAATAAGAACTGAGATGTTGCGGTTTTTCACTCAGAACAGCCAAAGGTGCATCAAAACCCATAGAACCAATTGGTTCTTTTCCCTGCTCCGCCATTTCTTTGATAACGACATCCAAATCCTCTCTGGAATACCCGAAAGCTTTTTGATATTTGAAAATATCTTCGGACTGTAATTTGTTAAAACGGATTTTCGGACTTGGCAATTCGTTGATATTAATCTTCATTTTATCCAACCAATCTCTATACGGCCGAGAAGTACAAATCTCTTTTTTCAGCGCTTCATCACTTATGATTTCGCCTTTCTTCATATCAACCAAGAACATTTTCCCTGGTTGAAGGCGACCCCTTTTTATGACTTTTTGCGGATCTACCGGCAAAGCACCCGATTCCGAAGCCATAATCACACGGTCATCGGAAGTAACACAATATCGTGAAGGACGAAGCCCGTTTCTATCCAAAGTCGCTCCGATAATTTCGCCATCTGTAAAAGAAATAGATGCAGGACCATCCCAAGGCTCCATCATACAAGCGTGAAATTCGTAAAAATCCTTCTTGTAATCTTCCATTTGCTTGTGACCATCCCAAGCCTCGGGAATCAGCATCATCATTGTATGCGGAAGCGAACGACCCGAATGATAAAGCAATTCTACCATATTATCAAGGTAGGAAGAATCGGATTGTCCTGGTTTTGTGATTGGCAAAATCATATCCATTTCCTGAGCGGTAAAATTGGAACTTTCGAATGTTTTTTCTGAAGATTTCAACCAATTCAGATTCCCTCCAATCGTATTGATTTCACCATTGTGAGCTAAAAAACGGAACGGTTGCGCCAAACTCCATGTCGGATTCGTATTGGTTGCAAAACGTGAATGCACCATTCCGAAGGCTGAACGCAACCTCGGGTCTGATAAATCTTTGAAATAATTACGAATCTGAACCGAACGCAACTGACCTTTGTAAATCAGTTTTTTACAGGAAAAAGAAGCAACATAAAAACCTATCGGGTCATTACTGGTAACGCTTGTAATCTGATGCGAAATATAATTTTTGAAAACGAACAATCTTCTTTCAAAATCTTTATCAGTTTCAATATCAAATGGGCGTTCCACAAAAAGCATTTCCATCACAGGTTCTACGCTTTTTGCCAAATCTCCTAAATCTATATTGCTAACAGGAACAGGACGATAACCCAAAATTTTGAGTCCTAACTTTTCCGCCGATTGCTCAATAATCTCTTTACATTCTTGCCTGATGAAATTATTCTGAGGAAAGAAAAGCATCCCAACACCATATTGTCCAGGTTCGGCAATATCAATTCCATACTTTAAGGCTTCATCGAAAAGCAATTCGTGTGGTAGTTGGATTTGAATTCCTGCGCCGTCACCTGTATTACTCTCATAACCTGTAGCACCACGATGCTCCATATTTTCGAGCATCGTAATAGCATCACTGACAATTTTGAAACTTTTGAGTCCTTTTATATTGGCCACAAAACCAACTCCGCAGGAGTCGAATTCTGTCTCTGGTAAATAAAGTCCTTGATTTTTGGAAATGGATTTTTGGGAAGTTCCCCTTGCTCTTTTCATCTACATCAATTTTGTATACTAACAAACTTAATGAAAAAAGAGTTAAAAATGATTTTAAATTACCGAATCAGCAATTATAAAAACTACAAATAAGATTTAAAACAAATAAAACATCTTTTATTTGCCGATAATTTACATTAATTTAACATTGGGCAAAAAGTTGTTAAAACTGAATTAACATATAAAATAACCAAAGTATTAACAATCAGACAATTAATCAAAATATACATTTCAATAAGGATTGGAAAAACGTAGAATTAAATCTAATCTTTCTAAAAATATGATATTGAGTTAAAATCGAATATAAAACAAAAACACCCCTAAAAAATTTAGGGGTGTAATATTTTAAATTCAGTTTCAAACCAAAACAATATTATGTTTTGATAAAGTTATTTATTTAAAAGGGTTTTTAATTATTTAGAAATTAAAAAATGAAAAGCAAATTTAATTTTAAAAATTTATCATCATTAATTAAATTTATTTAAATAATTAATAAATTAAATTTTATTATAAATAATTTTCAATAACAATTTAAAGAAAACATTAAATCAACTTCATTAATAAAACCTCATCAATTTTCTCAACTTTCACCAAATTATTTTTAGTTAAAGTTTTAGAAGCTTTGTCCCATTTTTTTCCGGAAAGCTGAGAACGAGTTTTTACTTCATTCAATTCTAGCGCATCTTCTTGAGAATTAAGAATCTCGAGGATTACTTTTTCATCTTCTCCTAATTCAACGGTTGGAGTTTTCTTTTCTGGTCTCATTTGAGGGAAGAAAAGAACTTCCTGGATTGATGGATTATTGGTCAAGAACATTATCAATCTGTCCATTCCTACACCTAAACCAGAAGTTGGAGGCATTCCGTATTCCAAAGCTCTAAGGAAATCTTCATCAATAAACTGTCCAGCTTCATCGTCACCTTTTTCAGATAACAATAACTGATGTTCAAAACGTTGTCTTTGGTCGATTGGGTCATTCAACTCCGAATAAGCATTCGCGATTTCTTTTCCGCAAACCATCAATTCAAAACGCTCTGTCAAACCTTCCTGACTTCTGTGTTTTTTCGTCAAAGGCGACATCTCAACAGGATAATCTGTGATGAAAGTTGGCTGAATGAAGTTTCCTTCACACTTTTCCCCGAAAATCTCATCAATCAATTTCCCTTTACCCATCGTTTCATCAACCTCGATTCCGATAGATTTTGCGAAGTCGAATAACTCCTGCTCAGATTTTCCAGTGATGTCAAATCCTGTATATTTCAAAATCGCTTCTGTCATAGAAACCCTTGGATAAGGCGCTTTCCAGTTGATTTTGTGTTCGCCGAAAGTTGATTCCGCAGAACCGTTCACGGAAGTTGCACAGAATTCCAGCAATTTTTCCGTGAAATCCATCATCCAGTTGTAATCTTTGTAAGCTACATAGATTTCCATTGCTGTGAATTCCGGATTGTGAGTTCTGTCCATCCCTTCATTTCTGAAGTTTTTCGAGAACTCATAAACGCCGTCAAATCCACCAACAATTAGTCTTTTCAGATATAATTCATTAGCAATTCTAAGATATAAAGGAATATCCAAAGCATTGTGATGGGTAATAAATGGTCTCGCTGCTGCTCCACCAGGAATTGATTGCAAAATCGGCGTCTCAACTTCAAAATATCCGGCATCGTTGAAGAACGTCCTCATCGCATTGAACAATTTTGTTCTTTTTACGAAAATTTCTTTCACGTGAGGATTCACGACCAAATCTGCATAACGTTGTCTGTAACGCAATTCTGCATCTGTGAAACCATCAAAAACATTACCTTCTGCATCTACTTTTGGAAGTGGAAGCGGACGAAGAGATTTTGTAAGCAAAGTGAAATTTTTCACCATTACTGTCATCTCTCCAACCTGGGTTTTGAACAACTCACCTTCGATTCCGATGATATCACCGATGTCTAAAAGATGCTTGTAAACTTCGTTATATAAAGTTTTGTCTTCACCAGTACAAATCTCGTCACGGTTAAAATAAACCTGAATTCTACCTTCAGAATCCTGCAATTCCGCAAAACTTGCCTTCCCCTGAATTCTTCTGGACATCAATCTTCCGGCAATCACCACCTTCTTCCCTTCTTCGAAATCCTGTTTTATAGATTTGGTGGAATCTGTGATTTTGTATTCAGCGGCTGGGAACGCATCGATTCCCAAATCGGTCAATTTCTGTAATTTTTCGCGACGGATAATTTCCTGTTCTGATAATGACATTTTAATTCAATTTTTTGGAACTGCAAAAATAGTGATTTTTAAATGTTTATGGAAGTTAAATTTTAATGAGTCATTTAAACACAAAGAGCGCAAAGTTTTTTTGAAATTATTGAAGATATTTTAAGGTTCGCAAAAGCGCTTTGCTCAGCGAAAGAAACAAACACAAACTTTGTCATTCCGTGGGAATCTATGTTGTTGAGATTCCTACGGAATGACAAAATGTTGTTTTTAGGATAAATGTCGTATTGATACAGAATCTGCAGCCCGACTTGAGCGAAAATCCTTTTTACGCAACGCAGTGGAGTGAAAAGATTGGGAGCGGAAGGCGGAAATAGCTGCCCAAATTATTTCAATTCTAAAACCAACTTTTCCTACTGTCTTTCGGAACAAATGTCCAAGCCAAAATCCGGCTGATTTTCTGACCTTGTGCCATATCGATGGTTCTGAACTCTGGGACTTTGAGGTTTTTTAATAAAGTCGTCAGCTGATGCAGGTTGTCTTTTTTGGAAACCAAAGTGGTGAACCACAAAACCTGGGATTTGAACTGCACACTTTCGTTTATCATTTTCTTGATAAAAGCTTCCTCGCCACCTTCGCACCAAAGCTCGGATTGATTTCCGCCGAAGTTGAGAATTGGTTTTTGAGCTTTGTTGTGTCTAAGATTTTTAGTTTTTCTGCGATTGCCTAGCAATGCGTCTTCCGCAGATTCGTGAAAAGGCGGATTACACATCGAGAAGGTGAATTTATCATCGGATGACAATATATTTTTAAAGATAAAATCAGAATCTGGCTGGAATTTCAAATGAATATTTTCTAACAAATCAAGATTGCTGTCTAAAATTTTTTGAGCGTTTTCCAGAGAATCTTTATTTATATCAGTTCCCAAAATATTCCAGCCGTACGAACTATTAGCAATTAGCGGATAAACTAAATTAGCACCAGTTCCGATATCCAAACCTTTCACTGAATTTCCAGTTGGAATCTCGCCATTTTCTTCCGCTAACAAATCTGTCAAATAATGCACGTAATCTGCACGTCCAGGGATCGGTGGACAAAGATTGCCTTCCGGAATGTCCCAATCTTTGATATTGTAATATTTCAAAAGCAAGGCTTTGTTGAGCAATTTCACAGCTTGCGGAAGACTGAAATTAATAGTCAATGTATCGTAATCATTTTTGAAAACGTAATGTTTGAGTTCGGGAACCGAGGCAATCAATTCTTCGAAATCATAGGAATTTCGGTGGATATTTCTGGGATGAAGGCTGGATTTTTCGGTCATTATTTTTCTTTCTCTAATTTTTGGATTCCGGTTTTCACATCTGGGTGGCTCATAAAAAGATTCCAAATCAAACCTGTTCTATGATTTTCTATCATCACGGTCATTGGCGCTTGATTCAGTCCCATAAAAATTGGCGAACACCAATTGTTATTGAGGTCAAAAGAATCCCGGAAACCATATTCACCCCAAAGGAAATCGCCGTAATTGAGGTAGAAATTCTTCAAAACTGCCATAGATTCGGTTGGCGTATATGGGAAAGATGCAATTGCTCCGGTTGGAGTCAGTTTTCCTGTGTCTTCTCTTTCCACAGGTTCGTCCGGATTATAGCCATTCGGCCCGTCGGACGCGGTTAAACCCCAACCATCTTTGCCGTAACCTTTCTGTTTTTTCGGATTTTCGACGCAATATAGATAATTAATTTTGGTAATGTTCTGATTGTTCTTAAAGTAGTTGGTGTATCTGTCCGTCAAGCCGTGCGGGTCGTAGCCCATAAAAGAATAATGTGCAAAAAACAATGGCCCACCTTTATTTACTCCAACATCCAGCTTGATTCCGTAGTAAGTATTTCCGTTTGTGTACATTGCACCTTCATCGGAATTTCCCCAATCTTTTCGGTAATCCTGCGCAATTTTATCCTGACTTGCCCAGCCTGAATAATACAGACTCGCCGGAACAGAATGCGTTGGCGAAGCAATTGCCATCAGGTAAGTGACCATTGTCTCGTTCCAGCCAATTAAGTTATGATTGATAATCCAACCTTGGTCAGGTGACCAGTGCCAGTAGAGATATTTGCTGTCTGGTTTTTGACGGAACCAATCCCACTCGATGCCTTTCCAGAATTTGTCGATTTTTGTTCTGATGTTTTTTTCTTCTGCATTGTCTTTATTAAAATATTGATGAGCAGCGAGCAAGCCTTGAACTAAAAAAGAAGTTTCCACCAAATCCGCTCCGTTATCTTTTGTTCCAAAAAAAGGTTCGGTTTTCCCTGTTTTTCCATCGATGAAATGAGCAACTGCGCCGTGATATTTGTCGGCTTTTTCGATGAAGTTCACGATTTTTGTAAAACGTTCAACCGATTCTTTTCTTGAGATAAAACCTCTTTCTGTTCCTGCAATCAAAGCCATAATTCCGAAACCTGAAGCTCCGGTTGCAATCATATTCTGTCTTCCGTTCGTATTTTCTTTTGACAAACCGCTTTCCGTTTCTGCGCCATCCCAATAATAATTGAAAGAAGCTTCTTGAACCATCGTCATCAATTCCTCATCCGACATATTTTTGGTTTCGGTAGAAATAATTTCTGATAATTTGGATTCATTGAAAAGCTTGTCTAGGAAACTTATTTTATAAGAATATTTCTTTCCGGTTTCGTTGGTAAAATCTGCAAATCTATCGATGTAAGCATCTTGGATTCCGACTGGTTTAAAATCTTTTCCATTTTCGGAACGGTAGATTTTGACGTATCGGATATTGTCATTTGTTAATGGACTCCATTTCAGGTCAACGTGTTTCATATAACCTTTGGCTAATGAAATTTTCGGTGTTTCAGAAATGGCTTTCTTTTCTTTTGAATCGATGAAAGCAATATCGTCAAGCCAGATTTTATTATTTGAATCTGAATTTTCGGGTTGAGCGAAAATGACCGATTTTATTAATTTCGGATTATCTTTAACAGAAGCATCAAGGTTTGAAATATTGATTAGTATATTTTCCCATTGATTTCTTTTCGTCAATTTGATATTAACAGATTTCGAAAAAGTTCCGTCGGTTTTTTGAAGTTTTAAAGTTGATAAAACACTGGAATCATTTTTTTTAGATTTAATCCAAAAACTTAGAAAGTTAGCTTTGTTGAAAAAATCCTTTCCTCTCAATTCTTCATATTCTATGGAGACTTCCCATTTTCCATTTTTTGCATTTTTGTAATCCAATAAAAGAGAATTTCCCGGAGAATGGAATTCATTTTTATCAACAATTAATTTTGAATTCTGATTTTTGACAGAAGAATCACCTGAAGATTTCACATTTCCGTAAAAGAAATTGTCCTCCATCAGGCTGTTTGTGAACAATGTATAATCGAATTGATGTTCCTGAGCGAAAAATGAAGTTGAAACAAAAAGTAGAGATTTAAAAAGGATTTTCATAAAATTCAAATTTCTGAAAGTTAATCAAATTCTCTAAATGGGACATAAAAAAAGACAGTCGAAAACTGTCTCCACATTTATTATTGATTTAAAATTTTATTTAGAAGATAAAATATATTGCGCCATAAACTTCGCATTCTCTTTACTAAATCCGTGCGCCGGCATTGGAACATCGCCCCAAACACCTGAACTTCCTTTTAGGATTTTTTCTGCCAGCATTTCTACATTCTCTGGTGTATTTTCATATTTCGCTGCCACTTCTTTATAAGATGGACCAATCATTTTCTCGTCTAATTTATGGCAACCGAGACAATCGGAACCTTCGATAAGAGATTTTCCTTCTGCAATTGGGTCGGTAACAACTTGTGGTGCTGGAGTTTTTTCTTCAACAAGAACATCTTTATTTCCAGAGTTTTCGTTTTTGGAACAAGACAATGAGATTGCAAAAATCATCATTAATATTAGCTTTTTCATACTATTTATTTGGATCATCAAAGTTATTAATTAAGGAATTAAGATTGATTTTAAATTAGTCCCAAAATGAATCATTATCTTTGCAGAATGGTAAAAATTGGCAACATAGAACTTCCTGATTTTCCGCTTTTATTGGCGCCAATGGAAGACGTAAGTGACCCACCTTTCAGAAAATTGTGCAAAATGCACGGCGCAGATCTGATGTATTCGGAGTTTATATCTTCTGAAGGCTTGATTCGTGATGCAATCAAGAGTCGTAAAAAGCTTGATATTTTTGATTATGAAAGACCTGTCGGGATTCAGATTTTTGGTGGCGATGAGGAGGCAATGGCAATGTCAGCAAGAATTGTGGAGACTGTTGAGCCGGATTTGGTGGATATCAATTTCGGTTGTCCTGTAAAAAAAGTCGTTTGCAAAGGTGCTGGAGCAGGTGTTTTGAAAGATATCGATTTAATGGTTCGATTAACGAAAGCTGTTGTAAGTTCTACACATTTGCCTGTTACTGTAAAAACGAGATTGGGTTGGGATAATGACTCCATTAATATTGATGAAGTGGCTGAAAGATTACAGGATGTTGGTATCAAAGCATTAACAATCCACGCAAGAACACGTGCTCAAATGTACAAAGGCGAAGCAGATTGGGAACATATTTCCAGAATCAAAAACAATCCAAATATCGAAATTCCAATTTTTGGAAACGGCGATATTGACTCTCCTGAAAAAGCTTTGGAGTATAAAAATAAATACAACTGCGACGGGATAATGATTGGTCGTGGTGCGATTGGTTATCCTTGGATTTTCAACGAAATCAAACATTTTTTTGAAACTGGAGAAATTTTACCAGAACCAACCATTGCAGAAAGATTAGACGCTGTAAAAAACCACGCGCTTTGGTCTGTAGAGTGGAAAGGTGAACGTCCCGGAATTGTGGAAATGAGACAACATTACAGCAATTATTTCCGTGGAATTCCACATTTTAAAGAATTTAAAACTAAGTTTCTTCAGGCCCTAACTCTTACTGAGATTGACGAAATTATCGAAGAAACGAAACATTTTTACCAAGAAAATGTGATTTAGTCAAATATCAAAAAAATATATCAACCCTTTCAGAGTTTAAAACTCTGAAAGGGTTTTTTATTTCATATTGAATACAAAAGTTGATTGACTGACAAATCCCATAGCCGCGATAGTAGCGGCATCCTTTTTCTTTTTTAGGTAAAAAAGAAAAAGATATAGCGGATAGCGGGATTAAGCTCCTAATAATGATTTTGTAAAATACTTTTCTTTAATTTTGTAACGTTTTGTTTCCAGTATGAAACTAATTCTAAAGAAAAATTAAAAATGAAAAAATTATTACTTCTCTCCATATTAATCTCTGGAGTTTCACAAGCTCAGTTTTTTGAGAATGCAAAACCGACAAAAATTGACACGTTAAAAGGTTCTAATACAGAGTTCAGGAACTTTTGGGATGTCAAGAAATATGATATTGTTTTGGAGCCGAATTTTGAAGCGAAAAGCATCAAAGGAAGTAATAAAATCAGCTTAACGATTGAGAAAGATGTTTTGAATCCTGTTTTTCAAATCGACCTTCAAAGTCCGATGAAAGCCGACAAAATCACAGCCAATTTCCCTATTGTTGATAAAAAAGTAGATGGCGATTTTATTTTTATCTCTGCCAAAAAGAAATTCAAGAAAGGAGAAAAATATACGATTGATATTGATTATTCTGGAAATCCTGTGATTGCAAAACACGCACCTTGGGATGGCGGTTGGATGTTCACGAAAGACAAAAACGGAAATCCGTGGATGACTGCTGCTGATGAAGGAATTGGTGCGAGCATTTGGCTTCCTGTAAAAGATATTTGGAGTGATGAGCCTGATAATGGAATCACTTTCAAAATAATTACGCCAAAAGATTTGGTTGGTGTAGGCAACGGAAAATTAATCAAAGAAGAAAATCTGGGC
>Ga0308157_10001027_pt1 | contig 67366 bp, 48 predicted proteins | sample PhyBR1_FD_201035 | JGI IMG/M metagenome (GOLD analysis project Ga0308157, IMG submission 201035) | Phyllosphere microbial communities from UC Gill Tract Community Farm, Albany, California, United States - DLSLB.R1 | ecosystem: Host-associated > Plants > Phyllosphere > Unclassified | place: USA... | reverse complement strand
GTTTAAAACCTTCATAGAGTAATGATAATTCTTTGATCTCACTCATCCGATCGATGTCATTATTTCCCCCGGAAACAATACAAACGACTTTCTTTCCTTTGATTTGATCTTTATGGAACTCTAAGGCCGCAACAGATAAAGCTCCTGCAGGTTCAACAACAATTGCATCTTTATTGTATAATTCTAATATGGTTGTACATATTTTTCCTTCAGGTATGGATTTCACACTTTCCAATAATTGGGAACTGATCTCGTAAGTTGTGGCTCCAATTTTTTTCACAGCAGCGCCATCAACAAATTTATTGATATGTGCTAACTCAATAGGAACTCCATTCTGAATAGCAGCTTGCATAGAAGGGGCTCCTTCAGGTTCTACGCCATAGCATTTAACGTTAGGAGCATATTTCTTCATGTGGAAACTGACTCCGGAAGAGAGGCCGCCACCACCGATTGGAATAAATACTGCATCAACAGCAGGAAGATCTTCCAGGATCTCTACAGCCACTGTTCCTTGTCCTTCAATTACTTTTAGGTCGTCAAAAGGGGGGATAAAGGACATATTATGTTCCTTACAATATTCAAGTGCTGCTTTTTGACAATCATCAAAGGTATCCCCAATAAGAACGATCTGAATATTCCCGTTACCCCACATTTCAGTTTGTGTAATCTTTTGCCGTGGCGTAGGGCCAGGCATAAAAATTACACCTTTAATATCTAGTTTTTTACATGAAAACGCGACACCCTGAGCATGATTGCCTGCACTAGCACAGACTACCCCTTTACTCCTTTCTTCTTCAGACAAACTCTGAATTTTGTTGAACGCTCCACGTAATTTATAAGATCTTACAATCTGAAGGTCTTCGCGTTTTAGATAAACCTCAGCTCCATATTGCTCGGAGAGATGCTGGTTATATTGCAAAGGTGTGCGGGTTACCACATCTTTAATTTTCTCTTGTGCAGAGAGTGAATCTATAGTCAAGGTTGAAAGGTCCAAACTCATTCTATTCCGTTTGTTAATTTAGGTGATTAAAAAAGGCTGGCGAACCAGCCTTTAACTTAGTTTTCTTTTACTAATATCAACAGATCTTCATCTTTAATTTCTTTTTTAGCATCAGCCAAAACCAAAAATCTTTGATAACAATCTGCTAATACTTCTTTATCAAGGCTATACCCAAGACGTTCCAAGTGATGTTTTAAAGCATGACGACCGGAACGCGCTGTTAATATAATATCAGCTTCTTGTAATCCTACATCCTCCGGACGAATGATCTCATAGTTTTCACGGTGTTTTAAGAAACCATCCTGATGAATTCCTGAACTATGTGCAAATGCATTACGACCAACAATAGCTTTGTTAGGTTGGACAGGCATATTCATCATATCACTAACTTTTCTGGAAAGATAGGTAAACATTTTACTGTCAATGTTTGAAGATAATCCTCCGAACGACTGATTATGAACTTTTAAGATCATAGCCACCTCTTCTAATGAAGTATTTCCTGCTCTTTCACCAATACCATTAATGGTACATTCTACCTGACGAGCGCCGTTTTGTATTGCAGCAATAGAATTTGCTGTTGCCAAACCTAAATCATTGTGACAATGCGCCGAAATAATTGCCTGGTCGATATTTTTAACATGCTCAGTTAAATATTTAATCTTAGAGCCATATTGATCAGGTAAGCAGTATCCGTTGGTATCGGGGATATTTACTACTGTTGCTCCTGCAGTAATAACAGCTTCAATCATTTTTGCTAAGAATTCCAGATCAGCACGTCCGGCATCTTCAGCATAGAATTCTACATCTTCAACATAAGATTTAGCATGCTTAACAGCCTCTACAGCTCTTTCCAGAATCTCCTCGCGTGTACTATTGAATTTATATTTAATGTGCATGTCTGAAGAACCGATACCGGTGTGGATACGTGGTCTTTTTGCGTATTTCAATGCTTCAGCAGCTACATCGATATCATTCTTATTTGCACGGGTTAACGCGCAGATAATGACGTCATTAACAGCTTTCGATAATTCTACTACGGATTGGAAATCTCCGGGGCTTGAAACAGGAAATCCGGCTTCAATAATATCTACCCCTAAGCGTTCCAAATCTTTAGCAATTTCGACTTTTTCGGGTGTAGTCAATTGACATCCCGGTACTTGCTCACCATCTCTTAATGTCGTGTCGAAAATGTATAAGTGATTAGGATCGTGTAACATATCGTTTTAATTTATGTTTATACCTTGATTAATTCTATTTAATAAACGCTAATACTTTGGCACCCATTTCTTTGGTGCCCAATATTTTATCTGCAGGTGTTTCCGCATTGGCAATATCGCCTGTTCTCCAACCCGCTTTAAGCGTTTCTGCTACTGCATTGGTTACTTCTTTTGCTTCATCCTGTAAACCAAATGCAATATCCAACATTAATGCGGCCGATAGGATAGAAGCTAAAGGATTCGCTTTATTCTGTCCGGCAATATCATGTGCCGACCCATGAATAGGTTCAAAAAATCCAGTACCATCACCAATAGATGCAGAAGCTAACATTCCCATAGAACCTGCAATCTGTGACGCTTCGTCAGTTAAGATGTCACCAAATAAATTGGCAGTCAGAACTACATCGAATTTTTTAGGATTTTTTACTAATTGCATTGCAGCATTATCGATGAACATGTGTTCAGTTTCTACATCACTGTATTCTTTTGCTAATTCCTGAACGACTTCTCTCCATAATCTAGACGTTTCAAGTACATTAGCCTTATCTACAGAACAAAGCTTTTTACCTCTTGTTCTGGCAGCATCAAATGCTTTACGTGCGATTCGCTCTACTTCGTAACGATGATAGTTCATCAAATCGGAAGCAAATGTGTTGTCTTCATTGCGTTTCTTTTCACCGAAGTAGACATCTCCGGTTAATTCACGAAAAAAAAGGATATCTGTTCCACGAAGTACTTCCGGTTTTAAGCTGGAAGCATCTAATAACTCATCAAATAATAAAATAGGGCGTAAATTAGCATACAAGCCCAGTTCTTTACGAATTTTTAGAAGGCCTTGCTCCGGGCGAACTTTTGCAGAAGGATCATTATCGTATTTTGCATGACCTATAGCCCCGAATAAGATGGCATCAGAAGCTTTCGCTTTATCCAAAGTTTCATCGGGTAAGGGATTTCCGGTTGCTTCAATTGCAGTGTGACCCATTATAGCCTCGTCAAATACAAATTCATGATTATATTTTAAGGCAATTTTATTAAGAACTTCTTTCCCCCAAGTGGTAACCTCTTGTCCGATTCCATCTCCGGGAATAATAAGAATGTTTTTCTTCATGTGTTATAAAACGTTTTCTACTATATTTTCTAAGGCTACAACTTCACCTTTTTCTAAAATGATTCTTTTTTCAATACAACCAGGTAGTTGACTTTCATAATGGCCAACATAGATAAGCGTTTTACCATGTTGACAAAGCTCATCAACCACATCGTTGAAATATTTTGCTTGTAAGGTGTCTAATCCTTGGCAAGGTTCATCTAATACCAATAAAGGAGGGTTTTTAATGATACTACGGGCTAGCATTGCTAAGCGTTGTTTACCCAGAGGTAAAGTATGTAAGAGTTGATCTTTATAAGCTGTGAGATCAAAAAATGCCATTAATTCCTCTATCTGTTTCTTTTCCTGAAATTTTACGTCAATAAACCAACCAATACTGTCGTAAAATCCTGAAGCTAAAGTATGCCAGACGGTCGCATTCTGATCAAAATACCAATGCATCTCCGGGGAGATCATACCAATCTTTTCTTTGATATCCCAAATGCTCTCACCAGACCCTCTTTTACTTCCGAATAGTTCAATTGCTAATCCGTAGGATTGAGGATGATCTCCGTTGATTAAACTAAGAAGGGTTGATTTGCCAGAACCATTAGGCCCTTGGAGTAACCATTTCTCACCAACTTTAACTTTCCATGATACCTTGTTTAAAACAATTTTATCACCATAGCGGATGATCACATCCTTAAGATCGGCAATCGTATCAAAATTAGTTTGGGGAACTACTTTTAAGAATGAAGGTAATTCCTTTTTAATCCTTTCTGAATCTTGAGAAATATCATCAAATCCTTTCACCTGCTCCAATTGACCGTCTAAAATATGGGCATAACGGTTTATCTCGTTCGGTAACTGTCTATCATTAGAAATGATAATCAACTGTACACCTTCGTTCGCTAATTCATCAAACCAGATATTCAATTCTAATCTAGATTGTTTGTCCAAGCCGGTATAGGGTTCATCCACAATCAAAAGCTGCGGTTTTTTCCAAAGCGATTTAATGAGTTGAAGTTTCTTGTGTTCCCCACTGGAAAGTTCAATCAATTGTGAATCCATGGTATGTTTAAAACCAAAGGCATTAATTTTATCTTGAATATCTTCCAATTGCAAATTTTCTTTTTTTGCAAAGTGAAGGAGTTCTGCCTTAACCGTTAATGTATCATGACCCTGATGACGATTATACCGTTGCTGGTAATAAAAATTTCTGTCACCTTCCAGATTTGTAAACTGATACCAATTTGAAACATATAATGCTTTATTAGGAATCAATTCAGCAATCGCTTTCGCTAATGTTGTTTTTCCTGATCCGCTTTTTCCTGCCAAGAGATAATTTTCGCCTGGCTGTATAGCCCATGATAAATCTTTCAATACAGTTTGTGGACCGTATGATAGTGATAAGTTTGATATATGGACAGTTGGAGACATTATCTATTTTGTTCGAACATTTCGATTTCTGCTTTATGGCTTAAGATGAAATCAATATCATCATATCCATTAATTAAGCATGATTTTTTATAAGGATTGATTTCAAAAGTATATTGATCACCGGATTCAGTAATAGTAATTGTTTGAGCTTCCAAATCAATTAATAATTCAGATTCCGGATTCGTAAATACTTTATCGAAAATCTTTTCTAAAAATTCTTCAGGAACGGTTATTGGTAATACTCCATTGTTTAATGCATTGCCTTTGAAGATATCTGCAAAGAAAGAGCTGACAACGACATCAAATCCGTAATCCTGAATAGCCCAGGCAGCGTGCTCACGCGACGAACCACAGCCAAAGTTTTTACCTGCAACAAGGATTCTTCCTTTGTAAGTTGGGTTATTTAAAACAAAATCTGCTTTAGGTTGGTCATTACTATCGTAACGCCAGTCACGGAATAAATTATTACCAAATCCATCCCGGGTTGTTGCTTTAAGGAAGCGTGCCGGAATAATTTGATCAGTATCAATATTTTCTATTGGTAGAGGAACTACACTAGATGATAATTTTTCGAATTTTTTCATTTTAATATTCTTTACACCAATTCCCTTACATCTACAATTTTACCAGTCACCGCTGCTGCAGCTGCTGTTAAAGGGCTTACTAACATTGTACGTGCATTTGGTCCTTGTCTACCTTCAAAGTTTCTGTTCGAAGTAGAAACACAATATTTTCCAGCAGGGATTTTGTCTTCATTCATACCTAAACAGGCAGAACATCCTGGTTCACGAAGTATAAAGCCTGCTTGTTCAAAAATCTTGTCGATACCTTCTTGTTTTGCTTGAGCTTCAACTTGTTTCGAACCTGGTACAATCCAAACTTCCACATTATCTGCTTTCTGCTTGCCTTGGACAAAAGCTGCCACTTGGCGTAAATCCTCAATACGGGAGTTTGTACAACTTCCGATGAAAACATAATCAACAGGTTTGCCGATAACTTGTTCACCATCCTGGAATCCCATATAAGCCAATGCTTTTGTATAAGAAGGTCTTTCACTCTCCGGTTGAGAGATAGTAGTAGGTATAGCCTCTGTAATTCCTATCCCCATACCTGGATTTGTACCATAAGTTATCATGGGTTGAATGTCAGCAGCATCATAAGTTAATACTTCATCAAACACTGCGTCTTCATCAGAGTACAAGGTTTTCCAATACGCTAATGCTTTATCCCACTCTTCACCTTGTGGCGCAAATTCTCTACCTTTTATGTAATCGAAAGTTGTTTGATCAGGAGCAATTAAACCACCGCGAGCACCCATCTCAATGCTCATATTACAAATGGTCATACGTCCTTCCATACTCAAAGACCGAATTGCCGAACCGGCATATTCAACAAAATATCCTGTACCACCGGCGGCAGAAATTTTAGAAATAATATATAGGATGATGTCTTTTGCACCAACACCATTTCCTAACTCTCCGTTAACTTCAATTTTCATAGTCTTTGGTTTCTGTTGCAATAGACATTGCGTTGCAAAAACCTGCTCTACCTGTGATGTACCAATACCAAAGGCAATAGTTCCGAATGCTCCGTGGGTTGACGTATGGCTATCTCCACATACCATCGTTTTTCCCGGAAGCGTAATTCCTAATTCTGGACCAATAACATGCACAATTCCTTGATATGGATGTCCCAAACCATACAATTCAATACCAAATTCCTTACAGTTTTTGGTCAGCATATCTACTTGGTAGCGAGAAAGTTCTTCTTTGATTGGCAAATGCTGATTTAATGTTGGGACATTATGATCAGCTGTAGCAACGGTTTGATTAGGACGGAATACAGGCAATCCTCTTTTACGTAATCCATCGAATGCCTGTGGTGAGGTAACTTCATGGATTAAGTGGGTATCGATATATAACATATCAGGAAACCCCTCTTGACGCTTGACGACATGTGCATCCCAAATTTTCTCTACTAATGTTTTTCCCATTTTTCTCTTTATCTCTTATTGGTTTGAAATTTTAAATGGGGGTAAAATTGAAATATGATAATTTTACCCCTATAAAAGCTATCTAATTTACGAAAAATTAAATAGTTTTAATTGATTTCATTGCAGTCATCGCCTTACGTAATTTCTTACCTACGATTTCTACTTCATGATTTCTTAAAATATCATTAACCTGTACTAATTTGATATTATCCACGGACCCATCTTTACCTTCGTTGAAGTTTTTACCTACAACATCTGTATCGATTTTCTTCATGAAATCCGCCAACAAAGGTTTACATGCCTGATCAAATAAGTAACAACCGTATTCTGCGGTGTCAGAAATCACACGGTTCATTTCGAATAATTTCTTACGTGCGATTGTATTTGCGATCAAAGGAGTTTCGTGTAATGACTCATAGTATGCTGACTCAGGTTTAATACCTGCTTCAACCATAGTTTCAAAAGCCAACTCAACACCAGCTCTTACAAACGCAACCATTAATAAATAGTTGTCGAAATATTCTTGTTCGGCAATTTTAACATCTCCAGCAGGTGTTTTTTCAAAAGCAGTTTCGCCGGTTTCAGCTCTCCACTTCAAAAGGTTCGCATCGCCGTTTGCCCAATCTTCCATCATTGTTTTGCTGAACTCACCAGACATAATATCATCTTGGTGTTTTTGGAACAATGGACGCATAATATCTTTCAATTCTTCCGATAACTCAAAGGCTTTAATTTTTGCAGGATTACTTAAGCGGTCCATCATACCACTTACACCACCATGTTTTAAAGCTTCTGTAATTACTTCAACTCCATATTGCACCAATTTTGAAGCGTATCCTGCAGCGATTCCTTTTTCTACCATTTTATCAAATGAAAGAATAGAACCAGTTTGCAATAATCCACAAAGGATAGTTTGTTCACCCATTAAGTCAGATTTAACCTCTGCAACGAATGAAGATTTCAATACTCCGGCACGGTCACCACCTGTTCCGGCGCAATAAGCTTTTGCTTCTGCCCATCCTTTTCCTTGCGGGTCATTTTCAGGGTGAACCGCAATAAGCGTTGGAACTCCAAATCCTCTTAAATATTCAGCACGTACTTCGGATCCCGGACATTTTGGAGCAACCATGATTACAGTAATGTCAGGACGGATCTGCATACCTTCTTCAACGATGTTAAAACCATGTGAATACGATAAGGTAGCACCTTCCTTCATTAATGGCATTACCGCATTTATAACTGAGGTATGCTGTTTATCCGGAGTTAGGTTGATCACTAAATCTGCGGAAGGAATTAATTCTTCATAAGTTCCTACTGTGAAGTTGTTATCAGTAGCATTCTTCCATGAATCTCTTTTTTGTTCAATAGCCTCTTTACGCAAAGCATAAGATACATCCAATCCACTATCTCTCAAGTTTAAACCTTGATTTAAGCCTTGAGCGCCACACCCTACGATTACGATTTTTTTACCTTTTAAAGCGTTTACTCCCTCATTAAATTCTGCTGAATCCATAAATTCTGCGACACCTAACTGATCTAACTGCTCTCTAAGAGGTAATGTGTTGAAATAATTTGCCATTGTAATACTTATTAAATATTTTTTTCGATTAAGGTTTTTATTATTTGTTGTTGATTATTCTTTTTTGGGCTGTAGCATAACCATAGTGTAGATTATCATGACCTACGGTAGTTATCAATACTTCTTCTATATTGTTCAAAGTTGCTCCGAATGTGGCTGTGCTGTAAGCAGTTGTATTTTTAAAAACGCCGGCATTATAATCTGACTCAATTTCCTGAATTGACTTAATTGCAAGCTCTTTCAAATCAGCCACTTCTTCCTGACTTACAAAATAGCTTGGTTTAGTGCCTTTTGCATAAGCATCTATATACTTAACCCAGCTTACTCCTTCGCGAATGCCGGTTCTGGTATAGCATAGTGTTTGGGTACTTACTACGATATGACCAAAATTCCAGATGATATTGTTGTTGAATCCTTCCGGAATCTCATTTAACTGATCTAATGATAATTCATCCAGTAATCTTATGAATGCTTTGCGACTGTCAATAATGAATTTGAATACTTTGTCCATTTAGTTTTTTACTTCTTCTAAAGGTTCATTGAAAGAAATTCTATTGCCAAAGGGATCAATTACCTGAACGCAATGTGTTCCATAGAATGTCTTTTCGAAACCTGGTTTGTTGAATTTATAGTTTTTTTGAATCAATTGTTCGTGATATGCTTTTAATCCCTTACAATACACAAATGCTTGTGCTCCGGGAGTGGCATCTCCATGATGTTCGCTTAAATGTAAAACAATTCCATCTCCGGATACTTGCATATAAATCGGCGAGTTGTCATCGAATTTGTGTTCCCAGTCAATTTGGAAACCAAGCCAATCGACGTAAAATTCGATTGCCTTGGTAAAATCAAATATTCTGAAAATCGGTATGACTCTGTCTACTCGCATCTAATTATAATTACATCGTGAATACATCATCACGTTGATCAAGGAATTCGTTTTCCACGATATCGGGAGCTGGTTCATTGATCTCAAACTGTTTTAGTTTAGTATGGAAGCCAGCACTATCTTTGATAATTGCTATACGTGCTCCGCGAACGAATTCAATCAAGCTATATTTTCCTAGCTCTTCTGTTAATTTGTCGATTTCTTCACGATGTCCCGCTGTTTCAAAAACAATATAATCATTACGTATTACGACTACATTAGCCCCGTATTGGCGTAATAAACGTTCAACCAATACTTTTTCTGCAATGGCTTCTGCCGGCACTTTATAAAGAGCTTGCTCTTGCCAGATTAATTCATCATTCGTATTAAAATATGCCTTTAATACCTCAACTTGCTTTTCAATCTGACGACATAATTTACGAACCACATCTTCCGACTCAGTTATTAAAATCGTGAATCTGTGAATTCCATCCACCTCCGAAGGAGAGGTGTTCAGGCTTTCAATATTTATTTTACGTCTTGAAAATATTCCGGATATACGTCCTATCATTCCGATAGAGTTTTCTGTATATATAGTAATTGTATATTCTTGTTTTTCCATGATTATTTCAATCTTATTTCTGACACACTTGTGCCTTGTGCTACCATTGGGAATACATTGTTTTCTTTGCCTACCATCACTTCCAAAAGGTAAGAACCATCATGATTTAACATCGTTTGAAGTGCGTCTTTTAAATTCTTCCTTTCAGATATTTTATTTCCATCTATGTAATAACCCTTTGCTACTGCAACAAAATCAGGACTGGTAATATTTACGAAAGAATATCTTCTGTCATGGAATAATTGTTGCCACTGACGTACCATTCCTAAAAATTCATTATTTAAGATTAGGATTTTCACCTTAGCTCCAAATTGCATGATGGTTCCCAATTCCTGAATTGTCATCTGAATTCCCCCATCACCAATTATAGCAACTACATCTCTTTCAGGTGCACCATACCAGGCTCCAATTGCCGCAGGCAAGCCAAAGCCCATCGTTCCTAATCCACCAGAGGTAACATTTGATTTCGAAGAGTTGAATTTGGCATATCGACAGGTTACCATTTGGTGCTGACCTACATCAGTAACGATTACGGCATTTCCGCCAGTCAGCTCATTCAATACCTTGATTACTTCACCCATCGTCATGATATCAGAAGTCGGATTTAATTCATCATGAATTACCTCCTTAATCTCTTCCTTCTCCAGTTCTCTGAATTTATTTAACCAATCCGTATGATCTCCTTTATTAACCAATTCAGTCAATAACGGAAGGGTTTCTTTACAATCCCCCCAAACAGGAACATGTGCTTTTACATTCTTATCAATTTCTGCAGGATCTATATCCAAGTGAACTACTTTTGCTTGTTTAGCATATTTATCTAAGCGCCCAGTAACGCGATCGTCGAAACGCATACCAATAGCAATAAGTACATCACATTCATTGGTCATCACATTTGGAGCATAATTACCATGCATACCTAACATACCTACATGAAGAGGATGTTCTGTTTCTAATGCACTTAATCCCATTACGGTTGCTGCAGAAGGTATGCCCGCTTTCTCTATAAAGTTTTTGAATTCCTGTTCAGCTTTTCCTAAAATCACTCCCTGGCCAAATAATACAAAAGGTTTTTTAGCTGAATTAATAAGCTGAGCCGCTTCCTCAATATATTCTTTACGAACGATAGGAGCAGGTCTATAGCTTCTTATATGCTTACAGCATTCGTAACCATGATAATCAAATAATTGGAGCTGTGCATTTTTAGTAATATCAATTAAAACCGGTCCAGGTCTTCCCGTACGAGCAATATAGAATGCTTTTGCCAGTACACTTGGAATTTCTGTAGCATCAGTTACTTGGTAATTCCATTTGGTTACGGGAGTAGTAATATTTATAACGTCTGTTTCCTGGAAAGCATCGGTTCCAAGCAATGAAGCAAATACTTGTCCTGTAATACAGACGATAGGGTTACTATCAATCATAGCGTCAGCCAAACCAGTGACCAGGTTAGTCGCTCCAGGACCGCTTGTTGCAAAAGCCACACCTACACGTCCTGATGTACGTGCATATCCTTGTGCAGCATGAATTCCACCTTGTTCGTGACGTACTAAAATATGCTTCAATTGATCAGTGTAGTCATACAAAGCATCATAAATCGGCATAATAGCACCACCGGGATATCCGAATACGGTATCTATTCCCTCGTGGATCAAAGACTCCATGACAGCTTGAGAACCACTTAATTGTGTTGTTGCTGCTGTTTGAGTGGAAGTGTTTGACTCCGTTTTTTCAAGTGTACTCATTTTTTAGTATTTAATATTAAGTATGTAGACTCTGGATAGTCTATATTCTAGTTCTTTAATAAAATTTAGTCTTTAAGCTAAAGCTAATAATGTGACTAATTTTCTTTTTATAAATCTGTTACACAACCTTGTGAGGCATTGGCAACTGTTTTTGCATATTTGTATAAAACACCTTTGCTTACTTTGAGTGCTGGCTGTTCCCAAGCCGCCTTACGTTTAGCAATTTCTTCTTCAGCTACTTTTAAGTTAATACTATTGTTAACAGCATCAATCTCAATGATATCTTCATCCTCCACTAGACCTATCAGACCTCCTTCATAAGCTTCCGGTGTAATGTGTCCTACTACAAATCCATGTGTTCCTCCCGAAAAACGGCCATCTGTAATCAGAGCTACCGACGTTCCCAAACCTGCTCCAATGATTAATGAGGTTGGTTTAAGCATTTCCGGCATTCCCGGAGCTCCTTTCGGACCTTCGTTTTTAATAACAACGACATCACCCGGTTTTATTCTTCCGGTTTCAAGTCCTTTAACTAAATCATGCTCCCCATCAAATACTCTGGCAGGGCCTGTGAATTTTTCACCTTCTTTACCAGAAATTTTAGCTACAGAGCCCTGTTCTGCTAAGTTTCCATAAAGAATTTGTAAGTGACCTGTTGCTTTAATGGGATTATCCAGTTTCTGGACGATCGGTTGATTATAATCCATAATAGATTTGACGTCGGCTAAGTTTTCAGCAATCGTTTTACCAGTTACTGTCAAACAGTCTCCATGCAATAAACCTTCATCCAATAAATATTTCATTACTGCCGGTATTCCTCCGTACTGATGCAGGTCTTGCATTAAGAATTTGCCAGAAGGTTTAAAATCTGCCAGTACCGGTGTCTCATCAGACATTCTCTGGAAATCATCCGGCGTAATATCAACATCTACCGATTTACCCATTGCTATAAAATGTAATACAGCATTGGTAGATCCTCCAAGGATAATAATGATTCTCATTGCATTTTCAAATGCTTTACGAGTCATGATGTCCGAGGGTTTAATATCTTTTTCTAAAAGGATTCGGATATATTTTCCGACCTCAAGGCATTCTTGTTTTTTCTCATCAGAGACAGCAGGATTCGCTGCGGAGTATGGTAAACTCATTCCCATCGCTTCAATAGCCGAGGCCATTGTATTTGCAGTGTACATCCCGCCACAAGCGCCAGCACCTGGACATGTATGACGTACCACACCATCATAATCTTCATCAGAGATAGTTCCAGCGATCTTTTTTCCTAAAGCCTCAAAAGCCGAAACTATATTTAGCTCTTCACCCTTATAATATCCGGGGGCTATCGTACCTCCATACACCATAATTGCAGGTCTATTTAATCTTCCCATAGCCATAATTGCTCCGGGCATATTTTTATCACAACCCGGAATAGCAATAACGCCATCATAATATTGTCCACCACATATAGTTTCAATACTATCCGCAATTACGTCGCGTGAAACTAGAGAATATCGCATTCCATCGGTTCCATTACTCATTCCATCACTTACACCAATGGTTCCAAAGGTCAAGCCGACGAGGTCACTATCCCAAATACCTTTTTTGACCAGTTGTGCTAGGTCATTCAGGTGCATGTTACAGGTATTCCCATCGTAGCCCATACTCGCAATTCCCACTTGCGCTTTATCCATATCTGCATCAGTAAGACCAATTCCGTATAACATGGCCTTTGCAGCTGGTTGTGTTTCATCTTGTGTAAAGATGCGGCTGTACTTGTTGATTTCCTTTTGGTTATCAGATGATGACTTCATAATTCTCTTGCTCTAATACTAAGTTTTTATATTTTCTTTGGATAGATGCGCCGATACTATCTTCCCATTCTTCCGGAAAGATGGTATCGTCTACTTGTTTAATTCCTATAATACCAGCTGCAGTACCACTTAAAAATGCACTATCAGCTTCGTAAATGTCTTTTACTGAAATTCTTTTCTCAATGATATCAAAGTTCAGTCTCTTGCAGATATCAATGACTGTTTCTCGGGTTATTCCCGGGAAAATATTTCCCAAAGGGGATGTATAGATTTTAAAATCTTTTTCAATAAATAAGTTCTCACTTGATGCCTGTGCTACAAAACCATCTTGATCCAATAATAATGCTTCATCATAGCCTTTTTGAATAGCATCACTGGTCGCAAGAATTGAATTGATATATTGTCCTGAAACTTTCGCATCAATAGGGAAGGACTTAGGGTTAGGACGTTCGATCCTTGAGATGTTAACTTTTAATAAGTTTTGTCCTAAATATGGTCCCCATTCCCATGCAGCAATCATGATATTAGCGGTGTCAGATGCTGTTAAGTGCATATTTGAACCTGAGTAAATCAAGGGACGTATATAGGCTGATCTTAGGTTATTAGCTTCTAATAGTTGATAAGATTTCTCAATCAATTCTCTATTGTCCCACTGATATGGCAATCCAATAGCTTTACAAGATTTTTTTAAGCGTTCGAAATGTTCTTCTGCTTTAAAGATTCTTGTGCCATTATGTGTACTGTATGCACGAAGCCCTTCAAAAGCTCCATAGCCGTAATGTAGTGACTGACCAAACATATCAACTCCTGCGCTGCTTGCTTTCACAAAATCTCCATTTAAAAAGATAAGCGTGTCTTGATTGTAATACTGCATAACTATCTGCCCTAAATTTGATGAAATACTCCCTCGAATTATTCTCTTTACAGAACTTGTTCTTTCTGTTTTGTTAAGTTAGCTCGAATAAAAATTCTTTACAATAGGCTATTAAATTATTTTTATAAAGTTTTTTATTTCGAATATTTAATTTTAATAAAATTTAATTCTTTTGATATAGCTATTTATTAAATTTATATTTTGTAGACGGTAGACTAAAATTAAAATTGGTATATTTTTACTTTTTATTCGTTTTTCATAAAACGCTCAAAATTCTTCCTAAAATGGCACCGAGCAGCAAAAAACTTGTAAAAAAATAGCCCTTAAAACTTGAAGTCTTAAGGGCTACATTATCTTTAATTTTTATCTATCTATTCTTCCGCAATTCCTTCTGATAATATGATGATATTGTTGTCCTTTACTTCCACTACACCACCTTTAATAATAATGACTTGTTCATCATTATTATTTTTAATAATGACTTTACCATCTTCTAGCGTAGACACAATAGCTGCGTGATCCTTCAAAATTTGAAAAGAACCTGCCGAACCTGGGACAGTAACTGCTGTTACATTTCCCTCGAAAGCTAATTTGTCTGGAGTTATGATTGTTAATTTCATTCTTTTAATGAGTATTTAGTAGTTAGTATTAAGTATTTAGACCTTATACTAGTTATATATATTTAGTAGTTAGTGTCTAAATGCTAACTACTAAATATGTTCTACTAATTTAAACTGCTTCTGCTAATAGTTTTTTACCTTTTTCGATAGCGTCTTCAATTGTTCCTACTAAGTTGAAAGAAGCTTCAGGGTATTCATCAACTTCACCATCAATAATCATGTTGAAACCTTTGATGGTATCTTTGATGTCCACTAAACATCCTTTCAAACCTGTGAACTGCTCTGCAACGTGGAAAGGTTGTGATAAGAAACGTTGTACACGACGAGCGCGTGTTACAGTTAACTTATCTTCTTCAGATAATTCGTCCATACCTAAGATGGCGATGATATCTTGAAGTTCTTTATAGCGTTGAAGAATTTCTTTTACACGTTGTGCTGTGTTATAGTGTTCATCACCTAAAACAACTGGATTAAGGATACGAGAAGTAGAATCCAATGGATCTACTGCAGGATAGATACCTAACTCGGAGATTTTACGTGACAATACAGTAGTTGCATCTAAGTGGGCGAAAGTTGTTGCCGGAGCAGGGTCAGTTAAGTCATCCGCAGGAACATATACCGCCTGTACAGATGTGATTGATCCATTCTTGGTTGAAGTAATACGCTCTTGCATTAAACCCATCTCTGTTGCAAGTGTAGGTTGATAACCTACAGCGGATGGCATACGACCTAATAGAGCCGATACCTCAGAACCTGCTTGTGTGAAACGGAAGATGTTATCAATGAAGAATAAAATATCACGACCTTGTCCTTCACCATCTCCGTCACGGAAATATTCAGCAATTGTTAATCCGGATAATGCAACACGAGCACGCGCACCTGGAGGCTCATTCATCTGTCCGAAAACAAATGTACATTTAGACTCTTTCATTAATTCTAAGTCAACAGTTTCCAAAGGCCATTCGCCTTTTTCCATGCCTTCCATGAAATGATCTCCGTATTTAATAATGCCAGACTCTAACATCTCACGAAGCAAATCATTTCCTTCACGAGTACGTTCGCCAACACCAGCAAATACTGAAAGTCCACCGTGTCCTTTTGCAATATTATTGATTAATTCCTGGATCAATACCGTTTTACCTACACCAGCACCACCAAATAATCCAATCTTACCACCTTTAGCATAAGGTTCTAATAAATCGATTACTTTGATACCTGTAAATAAAACCTCTGTTTCAGTCGATAAATCTTCGAATCTTGGAGGTACATTGTGAATCGGACGACCATTGTCTTTATTCAATGCCTGAATACCGTCAATTGGATCTCCAACTACGTTAAATACACGTCCTTTGATTTCTTCGCCAATTGGCATTTTGATTGGAGCTCCAGTGTCTACCACTTTCATACCACGAACTAAACCTTCGGTAGCATCCATTGCAATTGTACGAACACGTTCCTCACCTAAGTGTTGTTGAACCTCTAATATAATGCGTTGTCCATTATCTTTCTCAATGTACAAAGCATCATAAATCTTAGGAAGATTTTCATTGTCGGCAAAGTTGACGTCAACTACTGGGCCGATAATCTGCGCTATTTTACCAATATTGGGCATATTATAGGGACTAAAATTTATTAATCAATTTAAATACAGATTGTTTTACTGCCTGTATTTTGGAATGCAAAAATAAGTTTTATCTTATTAAAACCAAAAGGGATATGCATATTTAATTTTTATTTTTTCTATAATCAATGCATTATCCCTTTTAAGTCATTTATTTCGATCTTCTTATCCTCTTTTGGAGTAGAATTATTTAGTAACTTTTACTTTGTATAATCCTGAAACAGAACCTCCTGCTGTAACATTAAATAAAGGTGTAGCGGATGTTCCTGTTAATTCAAAATAGCCATTCAATTTTCCATCTTTGGTATTTACTCTTAATAAAATCTTTCCATCTATTTCAATAGCACAGAATGCTGCTCCCGGATTCGTTACTGAAGGAATACCGGAAATTTTAGTAGGTTCTTTACTTGCAATGTCAATTTGATAGAAATCCCAAACATCTTCAAAGTTGATGTTTCCGGTTGGACCAGGAGTTAGTTTTGTATTTGGAATAACAGTAATAATTTTACCATCTTTCGCAAAAACAGATACAAATTTTCCTCCCTCTTGAATTTCATCCATATTTAAACTCCATGTAGGATCAATATCTGTGTCGGATGCTTTAATTCTAACAATTTTTGATTTACCTCCGACAGCACTTCTGCCTTGTGTTACGATATATAGATCGCCATTGCTATCAAAATCATACATATTATTATCATTGATATAGGCAATAGATCCTGTATCTTCTATTTTAATCGTTTTCTCATGCTGACCTGTGGCAATATCAATTACTGCGATATACACATCCGGGAAATAATCATCAAAGAATCCTTTTTGAGTTCCATCAGTTGTCGCATAGGTAATGTTAGCGAATAGTTTACCATTTTTTACGGCTAAAAACTTTTGGCCGATGGATCTATATTTAATAGCTGATACTCCTTCTCCTAACTCGTTTACGACATCCGTAAAATCTATGTCTCCCGTTCTCAACATCGTTGTAGGATTAAAAGTTTGAATCTTTAGCGGAGTTGCCCCATCCCAATAATAGCCTTTTTCATTATCAACGATAACAAAATTTCCCGAGCCATTTGTATTGTTGTCTGCGGCTATAAATTTACCAGCGCTGATGTTGCCTAAGACATCCACATTTAATTGCTCAATACCTAGAGAACCCGCCCCAGTATTGAACATTTTATATATTTGATTATCATGTGGTCTCCAGCCCCCAAATCCCATTCCTTGTAAACTGTTTGCTGTGGTATTTGAAATATTACCAGAAGGCATTTCATCAAATGCAGTGGCATACCCTGGTTTACTTAATGTATTTTCGCTCATTGTAATGAGTACATATTTATCCACTGATGGGGTCTCAGGACTAGGTGTATTATCATTACTACAGCTCGTTATCAAGCTGATTCCACAGAAAAGAACTATTGCTGATTTTAATTTGAAAAAATTCATGTTCGATATATTTTATGTTATTTAATACTAAAGTTGATAACTCAGCTTTACATGAAAGCTTCTTCCGGGTCTTTGTACCCGATAATAGTCATACACGTCTTTATTTAAGATGTTTCTAATTTCGGCTCCCACATTTATTTGCTTATTATAGAAACCATAGGTTAGACCCGCATTCAATAAATGCTGATTAGGAATAATAAGGTTTGAATTCAGATTGGCACTACCTGATAAGCCTAGAAAACCACCAGGCTCCAGATTTTTGGGAATGGTCTCTAAATAAAATTCCCGCATGAAGTTGTAATTTAAGAACAGATTTAAGACATCAGCTTTTGAAAACAAATCATCATATTTAGCTGAAAACCCTAGATTGCTAAAGAAGTATGGTGTATTTCTTAATCTGGCATCATTTTTCCAAATGTCTTGAGCATTTGTTATTCCGTATAAACGTAAATCCTGCCAGGTAGCATTTCCGGTAATTTTGTATTGTTCCGAAATTTGATAGGCAAGATCTAAGTCTATCCCATAGCCTTTTACATTTTCTTGGTTCTGGTATTGAGCATTGGGAGCCTGAATAGGTACCAAAAGAATTAATCCTTCTGTATCCCTGTAGAAACTATTTACTTCTACAGTCAAGGCTTGAAAGAATCTGGTTTGAAATCCTAAATTGAAGTTTAAACTTTTTTCAGGATTCAATTCAAAATTAGGAACAATGAAGATGTTGTTACCGAAGAGTTCCTCACGTTCCGGTAAGCGGTATGTATACTCAACAGAACCTCTGATTAACGTACTTGGTGAAAACTGATATTTTAATGCTTCAGTTATTCCCCAGTAATTTCCTGAAATATTTCTTTTGTCGTTTTCAGTAATATCGGTAGAGAACCAGGTGTTTTGATAACCACTCGCTTGATAGATATAATGCTTACCTATGATTTGATTTTGTAATTTTTCGTCCAAAAAGCTATTCTCTAACGAAAGACCAAAAACATGTTTCTTGTAAATTGATTCTAGTGAGAGGATATCAATATCAGAGCCTTGCAGACGTGGACCCAAAGGATCCGATCCGGATCTGTTGGCGGTGGAAAAAACATGATTTAATTCTAACTTACTAAAGGGGTTGAGTGAATAACTAAGATTAGTTCTTGCTATCCATTGGTTTTCATCCACCTTAGATTCAGAAGGAATTCTGCTTTCCCCAATGTTCGTACCAGTACTTAAATTGCCATACCAATCGTAACGTCCTCTCAACGTATCTATTCTTTGAGATTGTAAGATATTATAAGCTGTATACTGGTCAATACGTAGTTTATTATCGAGTAAGTTTAATCTATACCTCAGTGAGGGAACAATACTATTTTGTTTGGAATGTAGCGAACCGTAGGCATCTGTCATTAATGCAGGATGCTGTTGCTCTTTAAGTAGATTAAAGCCTGTTAAACTGAGTTTCAACTCATCCGCCCAAGATCTGTTTTTAATACTTGCATATACTTCACCTAAATAATGCTTAAAAGCATTATGAAACATAGGTAATCGCATCTTTTCTAGGTTCCTGGTTTCCGGATCGACCACATCAACCAAGGCTTTATAATTATTCTTTGAGTAGTTAAAATAAAATTCACCTCCATAAGCCCATTTCTGATCTTTTGATTGTTGAGATGCTATTACCCCTAATCGGTGCGTGTTGAAGGATCCAATTTCATAATATGCTTTTACCTGATCAGTTTTTTTAGAATCTGTTACCAAATTGATCGCACCGCCCAGCGCATCAGCCCCAAGGAATGCCGGTAAAACGCCTTTATAAACTTCAATATGATCCAACATTTCTACTGGCAGGGAAGATAGGTTATAACCCTCGCCCATAAAATCAATAGGTATTCCGTCTTTAAAATATTTTATCGCTTTCCCCTGAAAACCATTAATAGAAATTTCAGGTCTACTGCCCATACCTCCATTCTGCCTTACTCGAATGCCGGTACTTCGATTCATTAAATCAGTCAATGAAATTGCTTGGGATGAAATTGCACGGGTATCTATAAATACCGATCGGATAGGTGCTTGTTTAATCTTTTGATTTTGGTTCTCTCCCAAGACAGTAATGCCCTCTATTTTATGAGTCATTTCTTGAATTGGTACTGTGAGTAATAGATTCTCAGAGCTGAATTTTGTTATCGTATCAAGGTATTTATCGTATCCTATAGCTTCAATTTGCAGTATATATTTCCCTGCCGCTATAGATTCAAATGCGATTACACCCTCGGCATTCGTGCTGCCGGAATAACTCGAAACACTAACGGTCGCTGAAGGAATGGATGCCTCCGTTTGATTATTAATAACATGTATAGTAATAGCACCTTTTTGCTGTGCCGATGTAACCGTAAAACAAAATATTAATAGGTAAGTGATTAAATAACCTTTTTTTATTGACATAGAGTTCAATTACTGATTTTATTAACCACAAATATAGTGTTATTTAGAATTAATTTAAATAATCCTTGTCTTTTGTTTAGAATGTATCTAAATTAGTGCCGTTCCATTGCTTAGGCACTGAGGTTAAAAAATATGTCCAAAAAAGTACATCAAGTTAAAGTTCATATCAAAAACAATAGCGAAAGCTTTATTGGTGAGGCCTTGTATCTAGCCGGAAACTTTAATAATTGGTCTGAAGAACATTTGAAAATCGGATATATTCCCAAGAAGAACGAGGTAATAACTGTCATTTTACCGGAGGTTTCCAGCGGCGATCTTGAACTGAAGATAAGTAGAGGTGATTGGAACTCATTATCTGCTACGAAAGATGGTAAATTAGAACTTCCTCATGTCTCGAGAATCCAAAGAGATACCGAAGTATACTTAAGCATCGATGCTTGGCGTGATTTATTTCCCAAATCTACTGCCAGCAAGCAAGTCCATGTATTAGATGACCATTTTTTCTTTCCTGAATTGAATGTTTATCGAAAAGTATGGATTTATCTTCCTAAATCTTATTCGAATTCTGCCGAACATTTCCCGGTTTTATATATGCACGACGGACAACATTTATTTGACGAAGCAACCTCTGTTGGAAGGGCTGGCCCAATTGAATGGATGGTTGATGAAACGTTGGATGAATCGGATTATCCATCCATAATTGTTGCTATTGATCATGCAAAGACCTATGATCTCAGACAACAAGAATATATGATTAATCCAGGTCATGGTACAGAAAAACCTCAAGGTTGGGCTTATTTGGAAGATATAGTCTGCAGTTTAAAACCATATGTCGATGAACATTACAGGACGCTTACTGATCCCCAGAATACAGCTATTGTAGGTAGTTCTTTAGGCGGTTTACTGAACATCTATGCCGGATTAAAATATCCTGAAATATTTGGAACAGCAGTAGCTTTCTCACCATCAATTTGGATGGACGAAGAAAAGCTCTATCACTATTCACGAGAAAAACTGAAAGAGAATAATTTACTAAGGAATCAACAGGAATTCTACTTCTATATTGGTTATCGGGAGAGACGATATAGAAAAATGGATTCACAAAATAATATGAAGCTGGATCTTGACCGATATTATTCCTGGCTATTGGAGAATTTTAAAGGAGAATTAAAATTGGAGATAAATACTGATGGAAAACATGGAGCTATCTACTGGCAACTAGCTTTTAGAGAATTCTACACGTATTGGCAATCAAAAATAAATTCTTTACAAATAACAAATGAAATATGAATGTAAGTAAGTTTAAGCAAGGTAACTCCCATTTACGTAAAGCGTTGATGTTGACCTCTGGAGTGCTAATGGTTTCAATATCTGTTTATGCTCAGGAAGCAATAAAATCTTCTCCTGCAGGAACTGGTGTTTATGAGGCAGTGATTAATACAAATGACGGACATATCTATGTTACAGGTGCAGGATCAAGAACGAATCCGGGCGGTGCTATCTATAAAATAAATCCATCTGATTTGTCAATCGTTGACAGCATCAGTCTGAGAGATAATCCTCCATTTGGTATCGGAATTAATAATAAAACACAGGTAATATATACGACTAATACACGGACCAATTCTGTGAGTGCAGTTGATCTGAAAACCGGAAAATTATTGGGAACAATAACAAATGGTGCCGAGAAATCACATACCAGAGAAGTGTTAGTGGATGAGAAGAATAACCTGATTTATGTTTCCGATGTTGGCGATCCTAGTAATGTATGGGTTATCGATGGAAAAACAAATACCTTTTCACATGCTATTGAGAATCTTGGAAAGACAGCAACAGGATTATCATTCCTAAAAGGTACAGATAAACTATATATAACCGTTATGGGAGATAATGCGATTTATGTAGTGGATATAAAGAGCAAGAAAGTTGAGAAAAGTTTTCCTTCTGGTGGTGAATCGCCTGTCAATATAACGACAGATGGGGAAAGACTATTTGTTGCTAATCAAAAATCAGGAACGGTTACCGTTTTAGATGCTGATGGAAAACTATTAAAGAGCATTCCAACCGGAGAGGGTGCAATAGGTATTGCATACGATGCTGTAAAAAACAGGATTTATTCTGCAAACCGTCAAACAGGAACAACAACAATTATTGATGCCAAGACTTATGAAGTTTTAGGAGATGTGGCAACAGGATCTCATCCTAATCATGTTAAAGTAGATCCCAAAACAGGAGAAGCATTTGTAATCAATAAAACTAAAGGCGGTAGACCTGTTGAAGGACAACCTGTAGTTGTTGATAAGAATGGTGATACCATTACGAAAGTAAAATAAAAAACTCTTGATGCTAAGCTATCTTCTGATTTGGTTCATATCAAATCGGAAGATAGCTTCATCAGTTTATAAAATAAAGGAATTCTTGGGTTGATGGAGACTGCTCAAGAATTGTTGTAATTAGTACTGGAGAATTTGAACTTCTTAAAGAATAAATACCTGCTTTGCTGCTTAGCGATAGCAGTTATTTTAATATTATCATGGATATCCCTTTTTACTGGGGTGAAGAAAATTCGTTTCGAGGAGCTTTTCACGAATAGTGAAAAGTCATTGTTTTTTGTCATCAGTCGTGTTCCAAGAACATTAGCGCTCATTTTAGTAGGAGCAGGGATGAGTATCGCAGGCTTTGTCTTGCAACAGCTTTCTCAAAATCGGTTTGTGTCACCCACAACTTCCGGCTCTTTAGAAGCCGCAAAAATGGGAATTTTGATCGCATTAATCATTTTCCCTCAATCCTCATTGACAGTGAGAATGATCTCTGCTCTTTTATTTACTTTCTTTACTTCTTTTCTTTTTATTTACTTTATCAGTAAGATTAAACTAAGAAGTACCGTCTTTATCCCACTCGTAGGATTAATGTTTGGTAGTATCCTAAGTGCGGTTTCTACATTCTTTGCTTATAAACACGGAATTGTTCAAAGTACCCAGGAATGGTTGTTGGGCGATTTCTCTTCTGTCATGCAAGGACAATATGAGGCTATCTATATCATATTGCCCGCCGTAGTTCTTATTTATTTTTATGCTGAAAAAATTACAATAGCCGGAATGGGAGAGAGCTTTGCTAAGAACCTGGGTCTTTCTTATAATGCTATTGTTTATATAGGACTATTTACGGTTTCAATAGTCGTTAGTTCTTCTGTAGTAACAGTAGGAGCTATTCCTTTTTTAGGCCTGATTATTCCTAATCTGGTAAGTATGGTCTTCGGAGACAATCTGCGTAAAATACTTCCTATCATTGCTTATGTGGGAGCTGTATTCCTTTTGATCTGTGATCTGATCAGTCGATTATTGGTCTTTCCTTATGAGGTCCCTATTGGAATGACCGTGGGAATCATAGGCAGCGTCGTGTTTTTAGTTATGATCTTAAAAAAACAATAAGCATGAAGCCAAATTTAAAATTCATAATTATTGTCATCTTACTATTGATTGTTGTAGGACTTTTTATGCTTTATGATATTGATCTTTCGAATAGTTATTCCATTAATAAAAGAACGATTAGATTATTCAGTATGTTGGTTGTGGGGATAAGTGTTGCGTATTCATCTATCATTTTTCAAACCATTACAAACAACAGAATACTTACCCCATCCATTATGGGGTATGAGGCCATCTTTATTCTGTTTCAAACTTTAATTGTATTTATATATGGAGATAAAGCATTCAAAGTAATCAATCAACAAGAGAATTTTGTGTATGCCGTATTACTTATGCTCGTTTTCTCCTTATTACTTTACTTTTTGATGTTTGGTAAAAACAGAAGAAGTATGTATTACCTCTTACTGATGGGGATGGTATTTGGTACTCTTTTTATGACAATGAGCCAGTTTTTACATATAATGATTGATCCCAATCAGTTTACAATGGTTCAAAACTTTATGTTTGTATCGTTTGCAAAGATGAATACCAAATTACTGAGTATTGCGAGTATAACTATGTTTGCTGCATTAATTTATACCAGTTTTAATATTCGATATTTAGATGTGATCGCATTAGGTAAGGAGCATGCTATAAATTTAGGGGTAGACTATGACAAAATGATCAGACGGTTTTTGTTCATTATTACTCTGTTGGTATCTGTTTCTACGGCATTAGTAGGGCCTATTACTTTCTTAGGAATATTGGTGTGTAACCTGACCTATGAACTTTTCAAGACTAGAAAACATAGGTATATGTTGGTTATCTGTAGTTTTATCGCCTGTATCTGTTTAGTACTGGGACAATTTTTAGTTGAACATATATTAGGTTTCTCAACAACAGTTAGTATTATAATAAATTTTATTGGTGGAGTATATTTTATGTACTTATTATGGAGAACGAGGAAAAGAATAAGTTAAGGTTTGATGCTGTTTCCAAGCTGTACGGAAAGAAAGAGGTACTAAAGAGTCTTTCCGGAAGTATTCCGAATAAGCAGATTACCTCTTTAATAGGGCCCAATGGAGCGGGTAAGAGTACCTTGCTCTCAATTATGAGTCGGTTAATAAAGCAGGATGGCGGTTCGGTTAGTTTTTATGAAAAAGAAATTAATTCCTACAAGGGGTCTGATTTAGCAAAAAAGCTGTCTATTTTAAAACAATCAAATCATTTAGAGCTTAAGCTAACAGTGAAGGATTTGGTTTCATTTGGCCGATTCCCATATAGTAAGGGTAAATTATCAGCATCAGATTGGGCAAAAGTAGATGAAGCCATAAAGTTTTCAGACTTAAGTGATCTCCAAGATGCTTACATTGATGAATTAAGTGGCGGACAGCGCCAAAGAGCTTTTATTTCTATGATTATTGCTCAAGATACCGATTTTATCCTGTTAGATGAACCGTTAAATAACCTGGATATGAAACATGCGGTCCATGTCATGAAAACCCTGAGAAGGTTAGTGGATGAACTGGGAAAAACAATTGTCATTGTCATTCATGAGATCAATTTTGCAGCTCAATATTCAGATCATATTATTGCATTAAAAAACGGTGAAATTTTTTATAATGATAAAACGAATAAGGTAATCGATGCCGAAATTCTGAAAGATATATTTGATATTGAATTTAATATCATAGAAAGTAACAACAAACGAATCTGTAATTATTTTAATTTGTAGAATGAAGAAGATAAACACAAATATTTTTATAAGTTTTTCCGCGGCCACTATACTACTTTTGGCAATTTTCTCATGCCAAACAGGTAAAAAGGAAGTCAGTTCAGGTGAAGTCAAAGACTCAACTAATATAGAAGACAAGTTTGGGAAATTGACAGTTGTTAGCAACCCTGAGCGAACGGTGGTATTAGATATTGGAGCTTTGGAAACAATGAGAGAGTTAGGGGTTAAACCATCAGGGATTCCTAAGAAATTCCTTCCGGATTATTTGGCAGATATGAGGGAAGATCAAGATATTTCTGATGTAGGGTCTGTGATTGAACCTGACTTTGAAGCTATAGCGGCTTTAAAACCCGAAATAATCTTTATATCTACTCGCCAGGAACGATTTATAGAAGAGTTAAGAGAAATCGCGCCAACGGTTTTTATCGGAACGGATAACAAAAATTATATCCCTTCATTTGAGAAAAATGTAAAACTGATTGCGAATATTTTTTCAAAACAAGATAGAGCACAAGAAAAATTAGATTCATTAAATGCCAAGATAAAAGCTGCCCAGACTAATTTTAGTCAGGACCCCAATAAGGCACTTTTTTTAATTTATAATAATGGAAAATTCAGTGCTTTCGGTAAAGGCTCAAGATTTGGTTTTATTCACGATGTCATGGGTATTAAGCCTGTATTAGAGTTAGAGGATGAGTCAGTGCATGGACAACGAGTTTCCAATGAACTTATTGCAGAAGCAAACCCTGACTATCTTTTTATTGTGGATAGAAATGCGGCCGTATTGGGTAAAGTTTCAAGTAAAGAAGAAGTGGAAAACCAATTAATAAAGCAAACCAAAGCTTATAAGAATGGAAAGACATTTTATTTAGATCCAAATGTATGGTTCATTTCGGGAGGTGGCATAACCTCTGTGAACCTGATGTTGGAGGATATCGTTAAATTAATTCAGTAATTATGGAAAAACCGATCATATCAAAACACGTTTTTAAAGTAACAGATAAGGAATATATTACGCCTCACTATATCCGTATAAAACTAAAATCAGATGAAATTATTGATTTCGACAAATGTACCCCAGGCGCTAATAATAAAATATTTATTCCACCTCATGGAGTCAAAGATGTCCAATTTGCAACTTTTGATGAGCAAAAAGGGGAGTGGGTAATGCCTGACGAAAACTTAAAACCTCTTGTAAGAACCTATACTCATCGCGCAATGGATCTTTCTACCAATGAAATTTCTATTGATTTTGTAAACCATGGTGATAATGGTCCTGCCTCATCTTGGGCATTGAATGCTGAGCTTGATGATCAATTAGGGGTTGCCATGAAAATTAGAGCATCTGATTTATATCCCGAAGTGGATTGGTATTTCTTAATCGGGGATGCAACAGCAATTCCCGTTTTGTGCTGTATATTAGAAAGTCTACCTCCTGATGCAAAAGGTCAATGTGTTATTGAGGTGCATGGAGAAGAAGATATTCATCCTGAAGTAAATCATCCGGGCTTTGAAATACTATGGTTATTTAATGAACATCCCGAAAACGGAAGTGAATTAGCGGAAACGGCTAAAAATATTGAATTGCCTACAGACAAATCAAAATTTGCTTATGTTGCTTGTGAATATAGTTCTGTAAAATCCTTAAGAACCTATTTTAAAGAAGAACTGGAATGGAGCAATAAAGATTTCTATGCTTTCTCTTATTGGAAAGCGGGAGTAGCAGAAGATAAATCTGCACAAGAACGTAGAGAAGAAAAAGTAAATTAAGTCTTAATATTTTGGTATAAAAGCGACATGCGAGTATCTCATGTCGCTTTTTGCTTTTAATTAAGATTGATCGTTGTATGTTAACAGGTATATAAACCAAAAACTCCCTTTTGGGTTAATTTCAGTTACGCTTGTAACTGAAAATTCTTTTTGTCTGAATATAGCTTTCTATTCTTGTCCTAAATCATTAGTTTAGTGAACGAACTAACACCTAAGTATATGAAATATTGGATCAAACTGTTGCTCCTCTGCGGCATGCCATTCTTTGTAAATGCGCAGTGGAATTACCCAACGTATGAAGCTTTAAAAAAGCAAATTCAAGATATATCCTCGAATAAGCTGGTTGAATCAACATCTATTGGTAAGAGCTATGGTTCAGAGGATATTCCCATTATTAAAATCCAGAATGGAAAAATAGCTAAACCTACTCTTTTAATTGTTGCAGGAGTTGATGGAAAACATCCTGCAGGAATCATAAATTCCTTAAATGTAGCTAATCAGATTCTGAATTTACCTACCGATCAACTAAATGAATTACTAACAAAAAAATCTATTTGGATAGTTCCTGTACTGAATGTAGATGCTTATAAAAGGAACTCAACCTCCCTGGTCTGGCAGTCTGGAAATGCAAGATCAGTTGATAATGATCGGGATGGCCGCATGGATGAGGATCCGGAGGTAGATTTAAATAATGATGGAATTATTTCTCAAATGAGAATAAAAACTCCTGCAGGACCTTATAAAATACACGATAATCATCCAGACTTTTTAGTACTTGCTGAAAGAAGTAAGGGCGAGTCCGGTGATTATGAGTTATATATGGAGGGTAGAGATATAGATCAGGATGGACAATTCTCAGAGGATGGAAAATCAGGTGTAAATCTAGATAAAAATTTCACCTTTGATTATCCTTTCTTCGAACCTGAAACGGGGGATTATGCGGCATCTGAACCAGAAACAAGAGCTTTGATTGATTTGATCTTCAATAATCCTCAGATAGCTGCGGTCTTGCATTTCGGACTTCAAAACAACCTCTCTGTACCGGAACAATTTGACCAAAGGAAAGCATCAGAAAGAATTGTAAAGTCTTGGACAAACAATGATGCTCAAGTATCTGCATTGGTAAGTAAATTATATAACGATGCAGTAAAACCATTAGGAGAAGCTCCAAAAGCTCCTCAAGGTAAAGGAAATTTATCCTCTACCATTTATTATCATACCGGAAAATTCAGCTTTGTCACGCCTTCATGGTGGATTCCTGCAATTTCTGATACCACAACAAAAGCCGGACCGAAACTGCCAGCCACGAAGAACTCAGATCGTTTTATTAATTGGGTAAAAAATCAAGGTGTAAAAGGAGCTATTTTACCTTGGGTAAAAATAACGCATCCTGATTTTCCAAATCAGGAAGTAGAAGTCGGAGGTGTTGTCGAAATATTTACTAATAATCCGCCTCTGACGTTTTTAGAGCCTTCTGCTAAGATGCATACGGATTTTGTCGTGCAGCTAACACAGGCATTGGCAACACTTGAATTCTCAAGTCCTAAAGTGACTAACCTTGGGGATGATATTTATAGAATAGAAGTTAAAGTGTATAATACCGGCGCTATGCCTGTTTACCCTGAAATAGCCGATAAAATTAAGCATGTTTCTAAAATGAAATCCATTTTGGAACTACAAAAAGGACAGACCTTTTTGAGTGGAAAAAGACTTCAACTATACCCTACTTTACAGGCGGGTGAGTCTAATACCTTCTCTTGGTTAGTAAAAGGAAAGGGAAAGGTTCAGTTAACTGTTGGTTGTCCAACTGCCGGAGAAAAAACATTAGATATAAACCTTTAAAAACTGCTAAGAAATGAGATTATTATATAACATATTATCACTGGCCTTAGCACTAAGTGTTTCGGCTAGTTTTGCTCAAAATAAAAACGAGGATGCCAATAAAGAGATTGCCGGATTGCGTGCAATTGGTTCTCCCTCAAATCCGAAGGTTCAAATGAATTGGAGTAGATACCATGATCTTAAACAAATGGAGCAGTTCTACAAAGATCTTCAAAAAGCTTACCCGAATTTAGTGAAATATGAATCTATCGGAAAGAGCTATGAGGGAAGAGACATCTTTGTATTGACGGTTACTGACTTTAATGAGGGAAAACCTGAACGGAAACCGGCAATGTGGATCGACGGGAATATCCATGCCAATGAGTTACAGGGGTCCGAAATTTCAATGTATACAGCATGGTATTTAGTGGAAAATTATAATGCGGTTCCTTTTATCAAGGATTTATTAAAGGAGAAAGTGTTTTACATTGCACCTACAATTAATCCCGATTCCAGAGAATATTTTATCTACGAACCAAACACGATGCACTCTTCAAGAACCGGTAGGAGACCCTTCGACAATGATGGTGATGGACTAATTGCTGAAGATCTTTATGATGATCTGGATGGCGATGGCCAGATTGTTATGATGCGAAGAAAATCAAAAACCGGTAGGTATAAAGTAGACCCTGACAACCCTAATCGAATGCTTATTGTTAAACCGGGGGAGGTTGGTGAATACGAAATGTTGGGTTTCGAGGGGATCGATAATGATGGCGATGGTTTAGTTAATGAAGATATAACCGGAACCTATGATCCCAATCGTGATTGGGGATGGAATTGGCAGCCAAACTATGTACAGGGAGGAGCGCTTTATTATCCAGGAACCTTGCCGGAAACGCAGGCTGTAAAAAACTTTGTTTATTCTCACCCTAATATTGCGGGAGCTCAATCCTATCACAATTATGGGGGGATGATTCTCCGTGGTCCTGGAGCAGCAGAAGATGAACGCTTTTATTCTAGAAAAGATGTTCAGGTATATGATGCCTTAGGAAAAACTGGCGAAAAGATGCTGCCGGGATATAACTATATCGTGATTCATAAAGATTTATATACCGTATTTGGTGGTGAAATAGACTTTTTGGCTTTAACCCGAGGGATTTTTACTTTCTCCAATGAATTGATGACAACATACAAGTTATTCAATGAAAAGTCAGAAGGTGGCTTGCGGCAAAGTGATGAATATTATGAGTTTGATCGGTTATTAATGTTTGGCGATGCTTATGTGCCATGGAAAGAATATGACCATCCGCAGTACGGAAAGATTGAAATAGGGGGAGCAAAAAAGAACTATACCCGTAATCATCCTGGCTTTTTATTAATGGAAGACGCCCATCGGAATGCTGCCTTTACTATTTATCACGCCTATCATTTACCGAAGTTAGAGATACTGGAATCTAATATAAAATCATTAGGTAGTAATCTATATGAAGTAAATGCAACCATCTGGAATAGCCGGATTATTCCTACCCATTCGGATCATGATGTGAAATTTAAAATTGAACGTCCAAATCATATTCGTCTGGAAGGAGCACAGGTGATTACCGGAATGGAGGTTTTGAATAGTGATTTTAATGAAACTATTGAGCAGAAATTCCAACCTCAACAAATTGAAATACCGACCATTGAGGGAATGAATGCTGTTAAAGTAAGATGGATTGTGAAGGGAAACCCGAATGCTGCAAAACTTATTGTTGATAGTCCTAAAGGGGGTTATTTAGAGTATAGTTTAAAAGACATCGAAAACAAATCCTAACCTGTTAAAAATCAAAGAAATGCTTCGATTGGTGATAATCCGATCGAAGCATTTTTTATTCTGTATAATTATTGAGAAATCATCTGAAAAAAATCTCAACCTTTTAGGGAAACCATCGAGTAAAAAACAATAAATTTTCACGTCATTATTTTTGTACTTGTCCGTATCTCACCCGTATCTCACCCAATACTTTCCCGATATTAACCCATTTAAATACGAGTGAAATATGGAGAATTTATGCGGTGTTTTTAGGTCAGAAAATTTGTGGTGAGGAATCAGATTATAGGATAAGTTTGTCGATATCCTTTATAAGGATTTTATTTTTCATTTCATCCTCTAATTGATCGAAGCTTTCTTTATTAAATGGAGCCGAAATAACACCATCTTCTAATAGGAAAATTTGATCACAACTTTCTTTAAGGGTTGAGAAGATATGCGAGGAAATTAAGATTGTTTTTCCCAGACTTTTTAGTTTTTCAATAATAGCAGTAAGTATAATCGAACTTTCAAGATCTATCCCATTATAAGGTTCGTCGAAAATAAAGTATTCGTTTTTTTGAATCAATACAGCCATGATGGCTAACTTTTTCTTCATACCTGTTGAATAATCTGACACATATTCTTTTAAGGGAAGTTTAAAAATATTTTGATCGATTATATTTTCAACCTTAACTCTTCGGGCGTCTGCAAGAATATAGATATGCTCTTCTCCCGTTATTTTGGGTAAGAAATAGGGTTCAGAAGTTAGTAGTCCTAAGTGTTTTTTTAGATCATCGTTATTCGAAATAATTTTTCCATCATAATCTTCTAATTCTGCAATACATCTAAATAAGGTTGTTTTTCCGGCTCCATTTTGACCGACGATTCCATGTACTTTTCCGGAAGCAAATAGTACATTGATGTCTTTTAAAACTTTTTTGGAGCCATAAGATTTAGAAAGATTTTTCAGTTCAATCATAATAAGTTTTTTAAGTTGTTGATTGCCTTAAAATAGTAATAGGGTATTATAGCCAGGACTAATGGGTAGAAGGTTAAGCATAAGGCTATAACGATTCCTTCAGAGCTGTTAATTTTTCGGGGAAATGCCGCATACTTCAAACTAATTATAAACGGAATTAACAATAATCCTAGTGCCCAAACAATTACTGCTTTATATATTTCTTCTCTAAAAACGATGAATTGCATTAGAATGATAGGTAGAAGTAAAATACTAAGTTGAATTATCCCTCTGAGGATTTTATACCATAAAAAATGAAGTGGTTTTCTGTTTTGATTCCAAAAGATCAGAAAGGGTTCCGGCATCTTATAAAAAAAAGTGCTGCATACGCAGATACAAAACATGCAGAACAAAGCTAAGTTTTGATTTTTAAATACAACAGCGATCGCGGACAAGATGTATAATAAGAAGATTAGCAGCCAGGTTTTTCGGAAACCTATTATAAATTCAAAAGGGAATTTTCGGAAAGGGGTAGGAATGCTTCTACTCCAAAATCCACTTGTAGGAATGAACACAAATAAGATGGAGAGTGCTATGATGATGCAAGCTAAAGCAGCATTCGAAGTTAAAATGAAGAGAATAATTGTTCCGACGCTGAGGATGACATTCTCTGTAATTCTAATTAAAGAATAATCCTTGTGACTATACGTAGCTTTTAAGAAGTCATTCCTTTTGAAATCCGATAGGTTGAATAAACTCTGAAAATTGATTAGAAAAACGAGATAGGCTGCCCAGGTAGGGTAGAGTTGCAAGAAATGATAGAGTACGATATAAAAAACAAATATTGCAGGATAAATCAGGAAAGCGGGAAATCCAATATCCTTCACTTGCCGCTGGATTATACGGAATTGTAACTTAAAATAATTTCTGATCATGTACTTTTAAGTTTAATAAACTGTTAGTAAGATAAAATTAACTTTTGTTACAAGTTTCCCATATTTTATTATTGTGGTTCATTTTGTTCCTGAAATGTGTTTTAATGACTTTGCTTAAAAAGCTGTCGAAAAAAAAGCGCCGTTTTCGGCGCTTATCATATTTCTTTTTTCTTTACTTATTTTATGAATTTCTTTTCAGTTGTTCATCCAATAGCTGACGTTTCAATTGTTGTTCTCTTTCCATTGATTTTTTACGAAGGGCCTGTAGTTCCTCTTGTAATTCGTCTACCGTGTGTTTACTTTCATCAGTATCAACTTTGGCTTTTCTAAATGCAGCAAGAATTCCAAATAGAGCTACTGCTAATACAATGATTATTGCCCAGACCATACTATGGTAAGAACTTTTAGAAAACTGAATTCCCAAAAAGGAAATACTATCGGTTTTTTGCTGTTCTTGAGTAAGAGCAGCGCTTAAGGTATTTACAGAATCTTGAAGATTGGAGATGCTTCCTGCACTCGAAGAAGCACTGCCGTTTAATTCTGTAATCTGCTTTTTATAGATATTTAAAGAATCTTTAACATTCTGTCGAATGATATCCAGATTTGTTTTGCGAATAATTTTAAAATCCTTGTCTTGTGAGCGAGACTGTAAGTTTAATAAAATGAATTGGCTGTCTAAACTAGATGTTCTTAATTTTTGTTGTAAGGTCTGTCCGACTAGGGCTGTGCTGATGACCAAAAACATGAATATAAAAGATAATAATCGCATAATAAAAAGTTGTATGTGTTGCTTTTCATGCCAAGTTTAGCAATTTAATTAGAAATACAAAAGAAATAATGGAATTAGATTCATGGAAGCAATATTAATCACAGTGAATTAACCAATAATTAATAACTACTTATTGTAAGGATTGATGAAAAGCTGTATTTTAATATTTTCATTTACTTTTCCTTATTACGTTTAACGATTTGCAATTATGCCATAGTTCTGCTGTCAACTATTGAATATTTTAGGTGTATAGGTTCTATAATATCAAAAATCATTAAATGTTGACTTTATATTTTATTTCGTTAATTTTATAAAGATTATAAACTTAAAGGTGTAATGATCGTAATCACCAATAATTATTCTATCATTTTGTGGATTTGAAAAGAATTATTTGGTGGGATTAAGTCAGACCTTTTTATTCTTTGGATTTAATTAGTCTCCTTATGGAGAATAAAGCTTATTAAAGATATGATTGATAAAACAGTATCTAATGCACAAGAAGCTATTCGGGACGTTCAGGATGGCATGACTATTTCTTTAGGGGGCTTTGGCTTATGTGGAATTCCTGAAAACCTAATAGCCGCTTTATTAGAAAAGGACATCAAGAATTTAACCTGCATTAGCAATAATGCCGGGGTAGATGATTTTGGCTTGGGATTATTATTACAAAAGAAGCAGGTAAAGAAAATGATTGCTTCTTATGTGGGGGAAAACGCAGAGTTTGAAAGACAGATGTTGAATGGTGAACTAGAGGTAGAATTAATTCCCCAAGGGACATTAGCAACTCGTCTAATGGCCGGTGGTTATGGATTACCTGTTATTTATACACCTGCAGGTGTAGGAACGGAGGTTGCTGAAGGTAAGGAGGTTCGCAAGTTTACCTTTCACGGGGTTGAAAAAGAATATTTGATGGAGGCCGCTTTTGAACCGGATTTTGCTTTTGTTAAAGCTTGGAAAGGGGACAAGGCAGGGAACTTAGTGTACCGGGGGACAGCACAAAACTTCAATCATGCAGTAGCCATGTGCGGAAAGATTACTATTGCAGAAGTTGAAGAGTTAGTAGAGCCGGGGGAACTTGATCCCAATTTTATACATACGCCGGGAATTTTCGTTAATAAGATTTTCCAAGGTGAGAAATATGAGAAAAGAATAGAACAAAGAACCGTTAGAAATAAAGATAACCATGAGTAAGAAAGTATATATCGTAGCAGCAAAGCGAACACCAATAGGGAGTTTTGGATCATCTTTGGCAAGTATTGCTTCTACTAAATTAGGCGCAACCGCAATAAAGGCTGTGTTGAATGAAATTAATCTTGAAATGCATCATGTGGATGAGGTTTACATGGGGTCTGTATTGCAAGCCAATTTAGGGCAGGCTCCGGCAAGGCAAGCGTCTAAATTTTCAGGCTTACCTGATCATGTTCCGGCAACAACGATCAATAAAGTGTGTGCTAGTGGAATGAAAGCTATTTCTATTGGGGTTCAACAAATTCTACTGGGAGACGCAGACGTTGTGGTTGCCGGTGGTATGGAAAGTATGAGTCAGGTGCCTTTTTACGATCCATCTACACGATGGGGGGCAAAATATGGTGATCAGAAATTACTGGATGGCATTCAAAAAGATGGCCTGACAGATGTTTATTCCGAACAAGCAATGGGAAATTGCGGTGAATTATGTGCGGAGAAATATGAGATAAGTAGGGCAGATCAGGATGAATATGCTATACAATCTTATACAAGAAGTAAGATTGCCTGGGAATCGGGTAAATTCAAAAAGGAAGTGATACCTGTTGAAGTAAAATCCAGGAAAGGTGATATTGTCGTTGATGAGGATGAAGAATTTAAGAATGTAAATTTTGAAAAAGTAGTTCAGTTGAGACCTTCTTTTAAAACCGACGGGACAATTACAGCAGCAAATGCTTCGACCTTGAGTGATGGTGCGGCGGCAGTGATTCTGATGAGTGAAGAGAAGGTCAAAGAGTTGGGACTAAGACCATTAGCAGAGGTCATTGCTTATGCGGATGCAGAACAATCTCCGGAGTGGTTTACGACAACTCCGGCAGCTGCAACAGAGAAGGTCTTACAGAAAGCAGGCTTAAACATTGATGATATTGATTATTTTGAATTCAATGAAGCATTTTCTGTAGTGGCTTTAGCCAACGCTAAAATATTGGATATCTCCCCTGATCAAATGAATGTATATGGAGGAGCTGTATCCTTAGGTCATCCCCTTGGATGTTCCGGTGCACGCATTATTGTAACTTTAACCAGTGTCTTACATCAGGAGAATGGTGAATTAGGTCTTGCCGCTATTTGTAATGGGGGTGGAGGAGCTTCTGCCATGATTCTTAAGAAATGTTAGCTTATGTTAGATAAATATGGAATAGCAAAACGTATTGCTAAGGAAATAAAGGACGGATATTATGTCAATTTGGGAATTGGTATACCAACATTGGTGGCAAATTATATTCCTGATAACATCAATGTCGTTTTACAAAGTGAAAACGGTCTTTTAGGTATGGGTCCTTTCCCTTACGAGGGAGAAGAAGATCCTGATTATATTAATGCCGGAAAACAAACTATCACAACCCTTCCCGGATCAGCCTTTTTTGATTCTGCTATGAGTTTTGGAATGATTCGATCCAGAAAAATTGATCTTACCATTCTCGGGGCGATGGAAGTTTCTGAAAATGGGGATATCGCCAATTGGAAAATTCCGGGTAAAATGGTCAAAGGTATGGGAGGGGCAATGGACCTTGTTGCCAGTGCCGAAAATATTATCGTCGCAATGCAGCATGTTAATAAAGCCGGCGAATCTAAACTTTTATCAAATTGTACACTGCCCTTGACAGGTGTGAGATGTGTAAAAAAAATTGTCACCGAACTGGGTGTATTCGAAATTATGCCTACAGGAGGTTTTAAAGTCTTAGAACTCCATGAAGGTGTATCACTTGATATGGTGAAACAAAGTACGGCAGGCAAACTATTTTATTAGTATTAAGTATCAAGTATTTAGTGTTTAGATGTCCAGCGTCGAATACTAAATACTTTTTTTGATAAATACTTTTTCCTTTTATACATTCCTATCTTATGTCTTTACTCAAAAAGACAATCGTATTTTGGTAGTAGTAAAGTCTAACTACTAACTACTAATTACTAAATACTTTCTTTATGCATGACAGTTCATAACAGTTGGATGAAAGAAAAAAAATATCTTCGATCTAACTAATAAACCTAAATCATTTTAAGATCAACTATGAATGCACTAGCGGGAGTTATTTTTCATTTTATTGGAGGATTTGCATCGGGAAGTTTTTATGTTCCTTACAAGAGAGTTAAAGGCTGGTCTTGGGAGTCAATGTGGATTTTGGGCGGACTATTTTCTTGGATAATAGTTCCTCCAATTGCGGCATGGCTTACCATTCCGAACTTTTGGGAAATCATTGGTAACACAGAGACAAGTACACTGGCATATACCTTCTTATTCGGGGTGTTATGGGGGATTGGAGGATTAACCTATGGTTTGGGAGTTCGCTATTTAGGTGTTTCCTTAGGAAGCAGTGTGATCCTGGGATTAAGTATGGTTTTCGGTTCGCTAATGCCCGCTATTTATTATTTTTTTAATAAGGTCGAAGGGAAGGACGGTATAGATTATTTCTTTACTGAAAAGGCAGGGATTTGTGTTATGATTGGTCTATTAGTCTGTATAGTAGGAATCTATTTATGTGGTAAAGCAGGGGTGTTGAAAGAGAAGGGTCTAGGGAGTTTATCTGCTGAGACAAAATCAGATTATAATTTTGGTTTAGGTATTATCGTAGCGATTGTGTCGGGTGTATTAAGTGCTTGTTTCAATTTCGGTATCGAGTCCGGAAAACCAATGGCGGAAGTAGCAAACAATTTATGGAAGGCTAGCCATGAGGGACAGGGGGAATTCCTTTATCAAAATAACGTCACCTATATCGTCATCCTTTGGGGAGGGTTTTGTACTAACTTTCTTTGGTGTTTGTATTTATTAATCAAAAATAATTCATTTTCAGATTACACAAAAACCAGTACACCGTTAGGGAAGAACTTTTTGTTATGTGCTATTGCAGGAACTACCTGGTATTTACAGTTCTTTTTTTATGGTATGGGTGAGAGTCGCTTAGGGAATGGAGCGAGCTCATGGATTCTTCATATGGCCTTTATCATTTTGATATCGAATGCCTGGGGAATTATTTTAAAAGAATGGAAAGGCGTAAGTAAGCCAACTTATACAGCAATTATTGCCGGTATAGTCACTATTATTATTTCAATATGTATAGTGGGATTTGCAAAAACATTAGAATATTAATTTAAAAACATAGAACTGTGAAAACATACAAACACGTTAATTATTTATGGAATGACGAGTACGCACAAGAGCTTTCGGGCGATGAGGTGGCTCTGTTGTTATACCGTTCTAATATTTTAGGATCGGACTTAAGGATAACAAATTATGGAGGGGGGAACACCTCCTGTAAGGTACAAGATAAAGATCCTTTGACCGGAGAAGATGTAGAGGTAATGTGGATAAAAGGATCAGGCGGCGATATTGGAACATTAAAGAAATCAGGTCTTGCTGCCTTGTATGTGGATAGATTGCGGGATTTGGAAAAAGTATATCGTGGTATTGAGCATGAGGACGAGATGGTTGAGCTATTTAACCATTGTATTTTTGATTTAAGTTCTAAAGCTCCGTCTATTGATACTCCTTTGCACGGATTTCTACCTTTTAAACATATTGATCATTTACATCCGGATGCGGCAATCGCCATTGCAGCGGCTAAAGACGGTAAGAAAATAACAGCGGAACTTTTCAACGGAACAATCGGATGGGTGGATTGGCAAAAGCCAGGATTTGATTTGGGGTTACAATTGAGACAATGTCTGCAAGAGAATCCTGGAATTCGTGGTATTATGTTAGGTTCACATGGTTTGTTCACTTGGGGAGACACTGCTAAGGAATGTTATATCAATTCATTAGATGTGATTGAAGCTTGTGCCAATTACTTGGAAGAGAATTATGGACGAAATAGAGCCATATTCGGAGGGCAAAAAGTTGAAAGTTTAGATCCTAAAAGCAGACAGGATCAAGCGTCTAAAATCGCGCCTATCCTTAGAGGATTTTGTTCAAGCGAGCGTCATATGATCGGTCATTTTACTGATGACCATCGTGTATTGGAATATATTAATTCGAATGATCTAGAGCGGTTAGCTCCACTGGGAACCAGTTGTCCAGACCATTTTTTAAGAACTAAGATTCAACCTTTGATCTTAAATTTGGACAAGAATGAAGATCTTACGGATATTGCCGGTATTAAAGAAAAATTAACACCCCTGTTTGAGGATTATAGGGCCATGTATACGGAGTATTACGAAACCTGTAAACACCCCAATAGTCCGGCAATCAGAGATAGAAATCCAGTCATCATTATTTATCCCGGAGTCGGTATGTTTGCATTTGCAAAAGATAAGCAAACAGCGCGTGTGGCGGCTGAATTCTATACGAATGCCATTAATGTGATGAAAGGTTCAGAGGCTGTGAGTGAGTACACCTCATTGCCAAGACAGGAAGCTTTTAATATTGAATATTGGTTGCTGGAAGAGGCGAAGTTACAGCGTATGCCAAAGCCAAAATCGCTATCAGGAAGAATTGCGTTAGTAACAGGTAGTGCAGGCGGAATTGGTAAAGCTATTGCTAAGAAATTTGCTGAAGAAGGAGCCGTTATTGTTTTAAATGATCTTAATGCAGAACGTTTAGCAGGAACTAAAAAGGAATTTGAAGCAGCGTTTGGAATTGACAATGTAGTCTCAGTACCTTTGGATGTAACCAACGAAGAACAAATAAAAGTAGCGTTTGAAAAGGCTTGTCTGAATTATTCAGGCATTGATATTATTGTCAATAATGCAGGCTTATCTATTTCAAAATCAATTGAAGATCATGAAGAGAAGGATCTAGATTTATTATATAACGTTTTAGTAAAAGGACAATTTTTTGTTACCAAGGAAGCTGTTAAAATTATGAAAGCCCAAGGGGTAGGCGGAGACGTCGTTAATATAGTAAGTAAAAATGCATTAGTGAGTGGGCCGAATAATTCCGGTTACGGTAGTGCAAAAGCGGGTCAACTTCACTTAAGTAGGCTAAACGCAGCAGAACTTGGACCGGATAAAATTAGAGTAAATGTGGTAAATCCAGATGCCGTTATTTCTGATAGTAATATATGGGCCGGTGGCTGGGCTGAAGGAAGAGCAAAAGCTTATGGAATTAGCATTGAAGAACTTCCTGCATTTTATGCAAAGCGTACTTTATTGAATGAAGTTATTTTACCGGAAGATATAGCAAATGCTTGTTATGCCTTCGTAGGAGGCTTATTAAATAAATCAACCGGAAATGTTTTGAATGTTGATGGTGGCGTCGCCATGGCATTTGTTAGATAAAATCATTTTTTAGAATCTAAAAGCAGATACGATGAGAATTGAGAAAGAACAGATTGAAAAACATAATCAGGGATTGGAAGCAAAACATCAAAGAGCCTTTCAATTCTTGTCAGAAGAAATTCCTTCAATAAATGAAGTGGTTTCTAAACTTGAAAAATTTCAGATTGCTATCCCTAGCTGGGCATTGGGCACAGGAGGCACGCGATTTGGAAGATTCACCGGCAGTGGTGAACCGGGCACCTTGGAAGAAAAGATTGAAGATGTAGGACTACTGCATGCTTTGAATAAATCCAGTGGAGCTATTTCCTTGCATATTCCCTGGGATATTCCTAAGGATCCGGAAAATATTAAAGCTTTAGCAGACTCTTTAGATCTTAAATTTGATGCGGTGAATTCGAATACTTTTCAGGATCAGAAAGATCAGGAATTAAGTTATAAGCATGGTTCTTTACATCACGTAAATCCTAAAGTAAGAAAACAGGCTGTAGATCACAATAAAGAAGTAATTGATCATGGAATTGCGTTAGGATCTAAGTCCTTAACTGTTTGGTTAGCGGATGGGTCTTCCTTTCCGGGACAGTTAAATTTCAGAGAAGCCTTTCAAAATACGTTAGAAAGTTTGCAAGAAATTTATGCTCATCTTCCGGAAGATTGGAAGCTTTTTGTAGAGTACAAAGCCTTCGAACCTTTCTTTTATTCGATGACTATTGGTGATTGGGGACAGTCGTTATTGTTAGCTAATAAACTGGGACCAAAAGCATATACTTTGGTGGATTTAGGACACCACCTTCCAAATGCTAATATTGAGCAAATTGTTTCTTTATTATTAATGGAGGGCAAACTGGGCGGATTCCATTTTAATGATAGTAAATATGCAGATGATGATCTAACTGCAGGATCCATAAAGCCATATCAATTATTTTTAATTTTCAATGAATTGGTGGACGGAATGGATGTCAGAGGTATGGATCATGTTACGGATTTAGGATGGATGATAGATGCTTCTCATAACTTAAAAGATCCTTTAGTTGATTTATTACAATCAGTAGAAGCAATCATGATCGCCTATGCTCAGTCATTGCTGGTAGATCGAAAAGCATTGAAAGAAGCGCAAAAAAATAACGATATCGTAAAGGCACAGAATATATTACAGGATGCATTTCGTACTGATGTCAGACCCATTGTGGCTGAAGCAAGATTGCGTGGAGGAGCAGCATTAGATCCGCTACAATTGTTCGATGAGCTTGCTGTACGTAGTCAATTAATAAAAGAGAGAGGTGAAAACTCAGTAGCGACAGGATTATAGGAATAATAATGGGACAGAGAAAGCGTATACCTGTTGTTGCCATTTTTGATGTCGGCAAGACCAATAAGAAGTTATTCTTGTTCGATGAGCATTATCAGATAGTTTTTGAGAAATCAGCAAGATTTTTAGAAACTACAGATGAGGATGGTGACCCCTGCGAGAACTTGGAAAGTTTGAGACTGTCAGTTTTTGATTCGTTACATGAAATTTTTAGGAAATCAGAATTTGAGGTCAAAGCGATAAATTTTACTTCCTATGGGGCGAGTTTTGTATTAATTCGAGAAGATGGACAACCCTTAACTCCCCTTTATAATTATTTGAAAGAATACCCCGAAGATTTGAGTACTGATCTTCATAAACATTATGGAGGTGTGGAAGAGTTCAGTCTCAATACTGCATCACCTTCTTTGGGAAGCCTAAATTCAGGCTTACAACTGTATAGGATTAAGAAGAATAAACCGGAAGTATTTACAGAGACGAAATATGCCCTACATCTACCGCAATATTTAAGTTTTTTGCTTTCAGGAAAATTCTATTCAGATAAAACAAGTATCGGTTGCCATACTGCACTCTGGGATTTTAATAAGCAGGATTATCATCAATGGGTTATTGATAATGGGATAGATAAAAAATTAGCTCCTATAGTACAAGCTGATGAAGTTTTTTCTGCCAATTTTCCAGGTAGTACATTTTTAATTGGTTCCGGATTGCATGATAGTTCGTCGGCTTTAATACCTTATCTGTTGAATTTTCATGAGCCATTTGTTTTGATATCGACAGGGACATGGTGTATTTCATTAAATCCATTTAATCACAGTCCGTTGAGTAAGAAAGAGCTTGAAGAGGATTGCCTGTTTTACCTTTCTTATACCGGAGATCCTGTAAAAGCTTCAAGACTTTTTGCTGGTCATGAGCATGATATTCAGGCCAAAAGAATAGCAGATCATTTTGAAGTGACGGTGGCTAAGTTCCGAAATATGGAAATAGATTGGAAGATTATTAATTCCTTTAATATTGCTGCTGTATCTGATGATTTAGGGGCTTTTTCTACTCTAGATTTGAGTCAATTTAAAAATTATACTGAGGCATATCACTCTTTAATGTTGTATTTAGTAAAGGCGCAGGTTAAATCAACAAATTTGATATTAAATCGAGGAAATATTACCAGAGTATTTGTAGACGGTGGATTTAGTAAGAATTATATCTACATGAATCTTCTCGCTAAGGAATACCCGGAGGTAGAAGTTTATGCAGCATCAATGGCCCAGGCTACGGCCGTTGGAGCTGCCCTCGTTATCCATGAGCACTGGAATTCACTACCTGTTCCAAATGATTTAATTGAACTTAGATTCTTTCGAACATAAATATAACATTCAGATTTTCATATAGATAGTTTAATAATTAAATGATAACGGTCAATACAAATGTGTTGGCCGTTTTTTCTGTCATTTTCTTTATGATTTTCAATTAGATTAGCTGAATTAGATTAATTGTTTTAGCAAGTCTTAATTGTTGTTATTTCTTTGATTGATAATCAAAATATGAAAATTCGACAGGATGGCACAGGATGCATTTTAATGCATTGATAAATATATTTGATCATTGAATTGAAAATACTTCTGAGATAAATCTGCAAGGTTAGATTTGATAAGAAGAAAATGTTTTTGTAAAAAAATGAGTTCAATAAAAAAACCTTAAACCTATTTTATAAACATTTCCTATGATAAAATTATAACTCTTAAAAGATTATTGCTTGCGGTCAATTTTATGGTCGTTAAAGCCACTAGCTGTATTCAATTATATCCTTAAATGTCTGTTTTATTACACCTAATGATTTCATCATTTAGCGATGGGTCTAAAAGAATATATGCTAAGTTAAAAAAACAAGACTTGACCATTTTTTAAAAGCTAACCAAAAAAATGAAAGAAAGTATTTACCGAAAAAATTTATGGGCAAAGACTCTGTGTCTTTTGCTACTTCTATTTCTTAGAAGTCTGTCCAGCCTTGCACAAGGTGGATATACAATCGACGGTACCGTTGTGGATTCAGAAACAAAAATGCCACTGAGCGGAGTAACTGTACGATTTGTTGGAAGTACAATAGCTACTTCTACTAATGATAATGGCTATTTTAAATTTGAGGTTCCCAAGCCAGGAACTGTCACTTTTTCCTTTCTTAGTTATCAGACACAGCAAATCCAAGTTAATTCAAACAAGAATTTAAGGGTAGAGCTACTGGCTGAAGGAGAGGGTATTGACGAGGTTGTGGTTGTAGGGTATGGTCAACAGAAAAAAGTATCTGTTACTGCAGCTATTTCGACTATAGACACTAAAGATCTTAAGCAGAGTTCTTCGGCAAATTTATCTGCTGCGTTGGCAGGAAGATTACCCGGATTGACAGCTATTCAAACATCGGGTCAACCAGGTAATGATGCTGTTAATCTCTATTTGAGAGGAATGGGAACAATGAACGATGCATCTCCGCTGATTTTGATTGACGGAGTGCCGAGAACAAATATCAGTAAGCTTGATCCTAATGAGGTTGAATCCGTTAGTATCTTAAAAGATGCTTCTGCGACAGCTGTATTTGGTGTTCGTGGAGCGAATGGTGTAATCTTAATCACCACCCGTAGAGGACAAGCAGGAAAGTCTGAACTTAGTGTTTCTGTTGATCAGAGTTATCAAAAATTCTTAGCGCAGGCTGATCGCCTTCATTCCTGGGAATTTGCAGAATTGAGAAATCAAGCTTACCGCAATGACCATCCGGAAGCGACAGATGAGGAATTACCATTTACCCAATATATGATTGATAGGTATAGAAGTGGTGTTGATCCTATATTCTACCCTGATAGAGATGTTTATCATGATTATTTTAGAGACTGGGCTCCACAATTACGTGCCAATGCAAACTTTAATGGAGGTGGGGATCGATTTACCTATTTCTTAAATGCCGGTTATATCGGTCAAGGAGGAAACTTTAAAACAGAACCTGAGGATTTTCTGGGATATGATCCGAGTTATAAAATGGAACGTTATAATTTCCGTGGAAATATCGATTATGGTATTGCTAAAAACCTAAAAGCATCTTTGAATATTGCCACCTACTTGGAGAAAATGAATACACCACAAACAGTCGATTTGTTTGGGAATAGTGTGGCAGCAATGGTTCAGAATATGATAGCCTATACCTGGGCTACACCACCCACTGATCCGGGACCGGTGACTATGCCGGGTTATGGTGTTCCTTTGAATGAAATTGTTGCACAATCTGGCCAGGATAGAAATACATTTGGTGAAATCAACAGACGTGGATATCGTCAGGAAATGACGAACAACCTAAATTCATCATTGACACTAGATTGGGGCATGGATTTTATAACTCCGGGTTTATCAGCAAAGGGTATGATTGCTTTCGATAGCCAGGCAAGTACGGTTATGCAAGGTGTTAGAAGTTTAGATACCTATGCCTTCTTTGTAGCGAGAGATGAAAATGAAGAAAGTGGCTATTCACCAATCAGAACAAATCAAGATGCGGCTATACGTCTGTCAAAGGGCATGAATACAAGATATTATTCAAATTATCAAGCATCCTTAAATTATGCAAGGACATTTGGTAAACACAACCTGACGGGAATGTTCTTATATCAACGTGATAACTGGGATCAATATGGTGCGGATCTTCCTTATAATATTGTTGGACTTGTTGGTCGTGTTACCTATAACTTTGATGATCGCTATTTAGCAGAATTCAACTATGGTAGAAATGGTTCTGAACAATTTGCACCGAACAATAGATTTGGATCTTTTCCAGCTGTATCTGCAGGATGGGTTGCTAGTAATGAGACTTTTTTAAAGGATAATGATGTTGTTACTAACCTAAAGATCAGAGGATCTTATGGTTTAACCGGGAATGATAAACTCGGTAGTGAGCGTTTTCTTTACCAGAGCTTTATTAACATGGGTGGAGGTGTATTTCCCGGGTTAGGAAGAGGACAGGGTATTACACAAGGTAGAATGGGTAATGAATCTTTGCAATGGGAAATTGCGAAAAAGATGAATATAGGATTGGATATAGAGTTTATTAAGAGCTTATCATTAACAATAGATGTCTTTCAGGAGAAACGTGATAAAATCTTAATCAGTAGAAAAACGGTTCCTATCCTACAAGGCGTACCACTATCTAATATTCCGAGGGTAAATATTGGAAAAGTAGATAATAAAGGTTTTGAAGCGGAACTGGTTTATAGGAAAACATTAAGTGAAGATCTATCGATTTTGGCAAAAGGAAACTTTGCTTATAATAAAAATATAGTGAAGTTCTTTGATGAGGTTCAATATGGTGAAGATTATGCTTACAGAAATCGTGTTACAGGATATAGTATAGGCCAGCAATTTGGTTATCAAATTGATTATAGCAATGGAAATGGCTATATCAATACACAGGAGGAGCTGGATAACCTTCCTGATTATCAAATGGGAGGCACCCCACGGTTAGGGGATCTAAAATATGTGGATATAACAGAGGACGGAGTGATAAATGATCGTGATATGGTGCCATTGGGATCTCCGGCTGTTCCAAGGGTTTCTTATGGATTATCCGGTTCTGTAAATTACAAGGACTTTGATGTTTCATTCCTTTTCACAGGTGTAGGTCAAACAAATAGATATACGAATGGTTGGGGGAGTACAGAATTTGCCTTGGTTGGATTCTATAGTGGATGGCATAAACAAGCCTGGACTGCAGACCGCTATGCGAATGGAGAGGAAATTCTTTATCCTGCATTGGGAATGGCAAGTGGTGTAAGCCAAAACCCCAATAACCTATTTATTATGGATCGTTCATTCTTTAGATTAAAATCCTTAGAAGTTGGCTATAGTTTACCAACTAGCCTACTGAATAGGGTTGGTGTTCAGCGCGTTCGGGCGTATGTTAATGCGAACAATCTTTTTACGTTTAAAAAGATGCCAATTGATACGATTGACCCTGAACAACCAGATGCATTAGTATATCCATTAACTAAGATGTTCAATTTTGGTTTGAATGTTACTTTTTAATCAATTAAATAATTGAATAACATGAAATTTTTAAAGATAACTCCCATCATAATGGCATTAATCCTTTCGACAACAAGTTGTTCAGATGTATTGGATATGGCCCCTGACGGCAATATGCAGATGGATGAGGTTTTACAAGATCCTGAAAAGGTAGAGGCATTACTAAATAGTTGTTATAATAATATTCCTCAAAAAGGTTATACCTATTGGTTCTTTGAATCATTAGTTGTTGCAGCTAGCGATGATGGATACACCTCGGATGAAGGGCAAGGTGTTCCAACAACTGCTTTATATCAAGATAATAATTCTGCCAGTAATCATAGCATTCGTGATGCACACGATGGTCATGGTGGTAATGATAATAACTATTGGGAAAGATATTGGCAACAGATTAGGCTGTGCTCACAGTTTATCGAAGTGATCGATGGAGCTGCCGTAAATGTGGAAGCTAATAGAGGAAGATTTAAAGCTGAGGCGAGAGTATTGCGCGCTTTTTACTATATGGAATTAATAAAATGGTTTGGTAAGGTCCCTATTTTAGATGCTACTACACCATTTGATGCGGATTTTTCAAATTTAAGTAGATCATCTGTATACGATGTTGCGAAATTTATTATTTCTGATTGTGATGCAGCATTGGCTGAAGCGAATCTTCCATGGAGAATTGATAATGGAAATGATGGAATGCGGGTTACTAAAGCATTAGCATTAGCGTTAAAAACTAAGGCCATGCTATTTGCAGCCAGTCCTTTACATAACGAAGGTCAATCACATTGGGAGGAAGCTTATACGGTAGCTAAAGATGCTGTAACTAAGCTAAAAGCTAACGGATATGAATTATTTACGAAAACCACACAGCCAACCGTATATGGTACAGGGCCTGCTGCTGCGTTTCGACAATTGGTAACTCAAAGCGCTGATTATTCTGCTACCCCAAGAGATAAAGAAACTATTTTTCAAGCTCGCTCAGGAGGTGTGTTTGTTTGGCATGTTGGTTATATAGGAAGTAATATGGCCAATACCTATAAATGCGGAACTTCTCCTACACAGGAATTAGTAGATGCTTTTGAAACCTCCGATGGTATTCCCATTCTGGATTTGAGTAAACCATACTTGGATGAGAAGCATCTCCAACCAAATTATAACGCCGCAAATACCACTTATGATAAACAGAACCCTTATACAAATAGAGATCCTAGATTTAATGAAACGGTACTGCACAATGGAAGTACTATTACATGGGATAACAAAGCGGTAGAGGTTCAGACTTTCACAGGTGGACAGCATGCTCCAAGTTTCGATATTACTAATCGAGTTAACTCTAGAACCGGATATTATCATAGTAAAATGGTTACCCCGGGTGCTAGCGGAAATAATGGTATCAATAACTCTAACTGGAAATTTTATAGACTTGGAGAGACATTATTGGATTTAGCAGAAGCCGCAGCAGAAGCCGGAAAATTGGACGAAGCGCGAGCAGCAGCCAATGAGGTTCGAAAACGTTCTGGCATGCCTGATCTTCCGGCTTCATTATCTAAAGAAAATCTCATCTTGAGAATCAGAAATGAAAGAAGGGTAGAATTAGCATGGGAGGAACAACGATATTTTGATATCCGTCGTTGGCAGAAACCAAACGGTGATTTATCTGAAACAAGTAAATGGTTTACGGCTATGATTATTACAAAAAATAGTAATGGCACATTTACTTATTCCAGAAGAAATATTTCAAGTAATCCTCGTGGAGGTTGGCAAAATCGTGATTTATTGTTGCCTCTTCCTTTAAATGAGGCCGCTTCATTGGAATCTGTAACGGGTCAAAAATGGCAAAACCCAGGATGGTAGTATTATGATTGTTATACAACATGGATAAAATATTAAAAATTATATCAAGCAGTATTATCTGTTCCTTACTTGCAGGTTCCCTACAAGCTCAGGAAACAGAGAATATTAAGAATCGGTTAGTTAATACATTTAATCAACCAATTCAAGGCGCAGTGATCACCACAGAGGATGGTAAGTTTCAATTGACAACGGATAAGGATGGGAACTTTAGTATTCCCGTTGATTCTAAGAATAGTTTTGTATTAATTACGGCAGATGGTTATCAAAACCTAAGAATCGGAATTGATCAAATTCTGGATAATAAAGAACTTACTTTATCATTTGATCCCCATCATATGGGGGGAGTCGTGAATTTTGGCTATCAATCTTATACGAAAGAATCAATTACCGGAGCTGTATCAAGTGTATCGGGTAAGGAGTTAGATAAAACACCATCTAACGTGTTATCCGATACCTATGAGGGTAAATTACCTGGTTTAACAGTTGTTAATAACATTGCAGAGCTGACTTTCTTCGGGTATGGAAACTTTAGTAAATCCATACGTGGAAACTCTTCTGTGAATGGTAACTCACCGCTATTGATTATTGATGGTGTCATTGCCCCAACTCAGTATGTTGAGTTTATATCACCTAAGGAAATCGATAATATTACAGTATTGAAAGATGCGTCGTCAACCGCTGCTTATGGTATACAGGGATCCGGTGGCGTTATTGTTATTACAACTAAGCGAGGTTACAATGGACAGCTGGATGTTGAAGGATATGTAGATCAAACTTTTCAGCAAGTCTCTCGTAAACCTTTATTTATTAATTCTGCCCAGTATGCTGAATTGAGAAATCAAGCGGGTGAGAGGGATGGTTTAGGAGCGTTTTCGCAATTTAGTCAGGATGAGATTAATCTGTTTCGTGACGGTGGGGACGAAAGGTACCCTAATAATGACTGGTATAGCATGTTTATGAAAGACATGGTAATGAGACAGCGTGCTGGAGTAAACGTAGCGGGTGGATCTGAAAAATTCAGATACTATTCAAACTTGAGTTTTATTAATCAAGGACAACCTTTTAAGATTAGTGATGAAGCTGATCGTCTTTATGATCCTACACCTTATGTGAACATTGGTAACTTCCGTTCTAATATGGACGTCAAATTCAATGATTACCTAACAGGTTATATGCGATTAACCGGTAATATTAAGAGAGAAATATTGGCAGGAGGTACGATGGGTTGGGATATCTATAGTCAGATATTTAATCAACCTTCTACAATGTATGGTCCTTTGAGTCCAATTATTGAGGGCAATCCGGACCTGAGTAATCAAGTTGTCACGGTGGATGGCCTGGATAATCCGGTATATGGAACACTAAACAGGTCTGGTTATTCAAGTATAATAGAGACAAATATTATCGCTCAAACAGGACTTAAATTAGATATGGGGTTCTTAACTAAAGGACTTTCTGCAAGTGGTGGTATGGCTTACCAAACGTATGTCCGTAATCAAACAGGAACAAGTCAAAGTTATGTTAGAGCATTACGTGATGATGATTTTTCTATACTGGATTTCACCCAATATAAAACGTTTGAAAATACACCATTATCTTATGGCAAGGGTTCTACATTTTTCTATTATCTGAATCTGCTTGCCCGTGTGGATTACAATCGTAGGTTTGGTGATCACAGTATTGATGCTTCAGCGCATACCTATTATCTGAAACAAGAAAAAGAATCCGCAGGGTCTTCTAATGATGTATTACCATACAAGCGTCAAAATTTTGGAATATCAGCTTTGTATGGTTATAAAGATCGGTATTACCTCAAGGCAGATATGGGTTATTCAGGATCAGAACAATTTCATCCGGATAATCGCTATGTCATGACACCTGCAGTGTCCGCAGCATGGATTGCTTCAAAAGAAGATTTCCTTCAATCGGATGTCCTTTCGCTGTTGAAATTCCGCGCATCTTATGGTATCAGTGGAAACGATCAATTAGGTGGTTCAAGGTTTCTTTATTTAGATAATATTCGTTCTGATGGTTCTGAATTAGGAATGGGTAACCCTCTTTTGGAAGCGGAGAAAATCAAAAAAATAAACCTTGGAGTTAATCTTGGACTGTTGAATATGTTTACTGTTGATTTCGATTATTTCTCAAACAAGGTTGACAATATGCTGATCAATAGCAGCTCTCGTATTCCTGAATATCAAGGGATTCCATTGGGCTATTACCCGAAATTAAATGATGGTAAAATGGAAAATAAGGGATTTGAGCTTGCTGTAGGTTTTGATAAGAATTTTTCGAAAGATCTACGGGTTTTTGCCCAGGCAAATTTTATGCAGGCAAAAAATAAGGTTATCAACATTGAAGAGTCTTCTTTGGGCGATGACTATGCTTATCCATATCGTACTCAAGGGTTTTTATTAGGACAACAATGGGGATATTTGGTCGATCGATCAAACGGTAATGGTATGTTTAATTCTGCTGAAGAATTAAGCAATTCAGGATTGACTTATTCATTTGGAACACCAAGAGTGGGAGATTTTATTTATCAGGATCTTAACGATGATAAGATCATTGATGAAAAAGATATTGCACCGATTGGCTATGCTAGGTTGCCTCAACAAGAATTTAGCTTGGTTGCCGGATTTAACTATAAAAGCTGGGAGTTCTCAGTATTGCTGCATGGTGTTAACAAGAGTACACAATTCCTAAGTGGAATCGGTGCTTATGAAAACTCAGGTAAGGGTATTTTCAATGATATACATTTGAATGCCTGGACTCCAGAGCGATATGCAGCAGGAGAAGAAATTTCATACCCAGCGCTATCTTTGTCTCCTTCTACTAATCACGTGGCCAATGATTACTTTCTTTCTGACCGTTCATATTTACGATTAAGGAATATGGAAATTGCATATAGCCTACCAGCAAGTATCGCACAGAAAATTCGTTCAGAGAAAGTTCGAGTGGCTTTGAACTTTCAAAACCTGTTTACAATTGACAATATGAATAGCAAGTATATCGATCCCGAAATTGGAAGTATGAGTACTTTCCAACCTTATCGAATCTATAATATTGGTATTACTGCGAACTTCTAAAAATTAAGATCATGAAGAAGAAGAATTTATTTAGAATCATATTAGTTGCTGTCAGCCTTTTTAGTTTAGAATCCTGCGCAGATCTTGATCTTCCATCCGATGGTAGATTAACCTTAAAGGATATGTTTGATAGCTATCAGCGAACAAGAAATTATTATAATTCAGTTCGCAATTATATGCCACAAGTTGGCTTTACCTACCAGGGTGGAAAAACACCTTTAGCATCCTTTAGCGATGAGGCTCATGATGCAAGTGATGGTGTTAATGGCGATGTTAACGACTGGTATAACAATAGAACCTCTCCAAATAATAATCCAGTAGAAGGATCATATTCCTGGGGTCATTATTTTCAGGCAATAAGGAAATGTAATACTTTTCTAACTAGTATTAATGACCCTGAGCTGTCTACTGCTGTTATCGATGAGGATGAAAAAAACGGCTGGATAGGTGAGGTGCTTACCATGAGAGCTTATTTTTATCTGCAATTAGTAAAGCGTTACGGTGGTGTCCCTTTAATAAACACACCTTATGAAGTAACGCACGATTTTTCGAATGATTCGCGAGCATCTTTCGAGGAGTGTATAGACTTTATTATGGCGGATTGTGATGCGGCTTTAGCTTTACCTGAAACTGGAAACGCGAATATTGGTTTTAGGTGGAATATAACAGATAATGAGAGAGGAGTCATTACGCGAGCATTTGCACACGCAGTAAAATCTCAGGCAGCCCTTTATGCTGCAAGCCCATTGTGGTATAGTACAGGAAGTAAATATACTTGGGAAAAAGCAGCAGACATTACAAAGACTTCATTAGATGCTTGTTTAGCACATGGTTTTGAATTATTTAAAACAAAGCCATCTGAGGATATTGCACAGAATGCTTATGCTTATTATTTTATCCTTCGTTCTGATCCGAGTCGTTCAGTGGATAAAGAGACAATTTATGAAACGACTACAGCTCGTACAAATGTTTGGAAATGGGCAGGGACTCCGATTACCCAGGGGGCTGAGAAAGCAGGTGCCGGTCCGTCTCAGGAATTAGTGGATGCTTATGGAATGCAAACAACTGGCCAAATGGCTATTACCGGTTATGCTGATGCACAGCATCTACAACCGATAATCAATAGTGCTTCCGGTTATGACCCATTAAAACCTTATGAAGGAAGAGATCCTCGTTTCTATGCTTCTGTGTATTATAACAATTCTCCAAGATCTTTGACGACTGGAAATATTGAAAAAGATTTATTCCCATTAAGTATTACTAATACCGTTAACAATGTAACTGTTACTAGGAGTGGTGAGGAAACTACTTTAATAACAACTTCTAGTGACCCATGGGTGCATACTGGGACTCTTGGTAAGGCTTTATCCAACGGCGAAAAACGCGTTATCAGTTTTGAATATAAAAGCAATAAGGAAGTTAATAATGCTGAATTCTTTTTCTGTGTTGCCGGTGGACCACAGGGTGGAGTGTCAACAGGTGAAAATATCACCATCCCTGAAGCTTCTGAATGGACTAGATTTGAATATGACCTTAGTTCAGCAATTGATAAATGGGGATTTGGTGTGAATTCAAATGGTGGAGCAGCTCCCGAAAACCACTTTCTTAGATTTGACTTAACTTCAGGTGCCGGATATGAACTAACGGTTAGAAACTTTCAGGTAGAAAGTTTTACTCCTCCACCCGCAGCAACTCCTGTAGAAACATTTGTTGGTGGAAACAGTGGAATATCCAGTAATATCACTCAAACTCGATTTACACGAACAGGCTATTACTTACGTAAATTCAATAATTATAAGTCGAATGTGAATGTTGATGGAGACGGCCTAATGAAGGTGTTTAGATTGGGTGAGCTGTATTTGAATTTTGCTGAAGCTGCTGCAAATGCGTTTGGTGCCGATGTATCTGTTGAAGGAAAGGTTTCAGGTTCAGGGGCGTTATCTGCTAGAGATGCGGTAAACGCTATCCGTCAGAGAGCAGAAATGCCAATCCTTCCTACAGGATTATCTAAAGAAAATTTTCTGGTTCGGTATCGTAATGAACGACAGGTAGAATTAGCATTTGAGGAACATCGGTTCTTTGATGTAAGAAGATGGAAGATCCTGAATGAAACAGATAAATTTGTGACGGGTATGCGCATTACTAAAGAAAACGATAAGTTTAACTATACACGTTTCAAACTTCAAGATAGAGGTACTAATGCCGATAAATATCTAATGTTCCCTTTAAAATTATCTGAAGTATCAAAAATGGAATCCTATACCGGACAAGTTTGGCAAAATCCAGGCTGGTAATTCAATCCCTTAAAATTTTTCTATTCGAAAGATGAGTCTTGAAAAGCACTCATCTTTCGATATTTATTCCTAAAACCTAAATAATAGCATACATTATGAGGCTAAAAACTACATTGAATATTTTGTTAGTTACTTGTTTAGCAAGTGCAACATCTTGCTCAAGTACAATTAATTCCAGTAAGGATAATGATACTGTTTCAAATGATACTTCTACCGCAGTTTCCTCTATGCGTTATCTTCAAAACGGAAGACTAAAGCTAGGTATTGACCTGAAATTAGGAGGTGCCGTAACATACCTTTCCGATGAAGAAAATGGCGGAAAAAATATGATCAACAGTTATGATTGGGGGCGTCAGATTCAGATGTCTTATTACTCAGGGCCTTGGCCTTATATTGGACCAAATGGTGAAAGACCTAGCCCGGAATGGGAAGGTTTGGGCTGGAATCCTATTCAATCAGGGGATGCAGGTGGTCATCGGGCAAAGGTATTATCTTTTGAGAAAAAAGGTGAGCATTCCATGCTTGTTAAAAGTATACCTATGCAATGGCCACATAAGACAGGTGTTGCCGGAGAATGTGTTTTTGAAACACTATATCAATTGGATGACAATGTTATAACTATGACCTCAACAATCATCAACGATCGGGCTGATAAGACCCAATATAGGGCTGGATCGCAAGAGATGCCGGCTGTGTACACCAATGGGCCATGGTATCAGGTGGTTACTTATTTGGGAGATCAACCTTTTACAAATCAGCCTACATCAGTTATAGTTGATAAAGGAAGTAATAGAGGTTGGCCATGGGTTCATTTTTACACTCCTGAAAATTGGGTTGCACTTTTGGATAAAAATGGTAAAGGTATTGGTGTATTTCAACCTGAAGTTATGGCTTTTAATGCCGGGTTTCATCCTAATGATACAAAAAAAGGAGTTGGAGGTGAGAAAGATGTAGAAACAGGTCATATTGCTCCAGTAGGTAAACAAATAATTGATCATAATATCAAATGGACTTATACAACCTCCTTTATCTTAGGGGATTTAAATGATATACGATCTTATGCGCAGAAGAATTGGCAAGTAGTTGCTAATCCTGAATGGAAATTTGATCAAGATAGAAATAATTGGTTTTTTGAGGGCGGTATGAAAGATACCGGCTTTCCGATAGAAGGAGAATTAAATCTCACTTTTGAAGAGTCTGGGACATTAGCAGGACCCACTACCTTTTGGAAAGCTGAAGATGCCCCCTTCTTAGAAATTGAAGGAGAGTTTCCAGGAACTGGCATTTTACCAATGAGAGTTGAAGTTCAACCTGTGGGTAAGTCTGACTTTACTGATTATCTCAATTGGACGGAGGGCGAATTTGATGTAGAAAAAGAAAATAAGGAAAAGTCTATCAGCTTTCCTAAAGCAAAGAAGCTGTCCCTAAAAGAGGAATTGAAATCATCAGGAAAATTTGAAAAATATCGGGTTAATCTAGCTTATCTTCCTGAATATAAGGGAGCTATGAAAAGTATGAAAATAGTTTTTGAAACTGCAGGTACAGGGAAAATAAAACACATAAAACTGGCTAAATAATGATGAAGAATTTTTTTGCTTATAACTTTCTTTTCATAATAGTTTTATGTTCAAGTGCTTTTGCTCAAACTAGTTCTGCTGTTAATTCTGATCACTGGGCTTTTACTGATGCACTAGGAAGAAAAGTAATTGGCCCGGATCAAGCAGGCCCTAAAAAGAAAGATAAAACTATTGCTATGTTCTATTGGACCTGGCATCAAGGAAATGACGATACTACCTATCAGGTAAAGAATATTACAGACATTGTTCGTCAGTATCCCGAAGCAATGAAGGATTATAATCATCCGGCCTGGGGTAGTAAAAAACCTGGTTTCTTCTTTTGGGAGCAACCTCTTTTCGGGTATTATAAAACGACTGATCCTTGGGTTCTTCGTAAGCATGCTGAAATGCTTGCGGATGCAGGTGTGGATGTCGTGTTTTTTGACTGTACCAACGGAAGTTTGACTTGGAAGGATTCTTATGAGGCCTTGTTTAAAACCTGGGATCAGGCACAGAAGGATGGTGTAAATGTTCCAAAGATTGCTTTTATGCTGCCTTTTGGACCGGTTTCTAATTCCGCTGTCTCTTTGCGACAATTGTACAAGGATGTTTATCAACCAGGTCGATATAAAAACTTATGGTTTATGTGGAAAGGAAAACCGGGGATAATGGCTTACCCGGATAATTTGGAAAAATCAGGTACAGATCAAGAGATCGCAAATTTCTTCACCTTCAGACCTGGACAACCGGATTATGTAGATGGACCAAAACGCAAGGATCAATGGGCTTGGTTGGAAAATTATCCTCAGCATGGTTATGCCCCATTAGCTAATGGTAAATTTGAACAGGTTGCAGTGGGTGTTGCACAAAACGCAGGTCCATCAACGAATGGACATTGCTCTGCTTTTAATCTTCCCGGAACTTATGGAAGGAATTTTAGCATGCGCAATGGCTTTGACCCTCGAGTAGATGGCTATTTATATGGATGGAATTTCCAGGAACAATGGGATCGTGCTTTTGAATTAGATCCTGAATTGGTATTTATCACAGGTTGGAATGAATTCACCGCAGGACAATGGTTGCCAGAGCATAATTGGACAGGTGATCCTTTTTCCTTTGTCGATCAATATGATTGGAACCATAGTCGGGATATTGAACCGAATAAAGGATGGGGAGACAAAGGCGATGTTTATTACCAGCAGTTGATTGATAATGTTCGGAAGTTCAAAGGTATGGAGCAGCTTGCTAAAGTTTCTGCGCCTAAAACAATACACCTGGGTAAAGCTGCTGAGTGGGACAATGTATTACCTGAATACAAACATTATGCTGGAAACACGATGCATAGAGACCATAGGGGTCGCTACAGTGAATACTATACCAATAGCACAGGTAGAAATGATATAGTTGAAGCTAAGGTTGCCAGAGATGCTAATCATATATTCTTCTATGTAAAGACCGCAGAAAAATTAAGTCCTTCGACAGACCGAAATTGGATGATGTTGTTTATTGATGCTGATAGAGATAAAAATACAGGCTGGAATGGATATGAATATATGATAAATAGACAAAATCCTAAAGGAGGAAAAGTGATTGTTGAAAGAAATATTGGAGGCCATTGGGAATGGGAGGTCATTGGAGAAATGCCTTATACGGTGAAGAATGATAGACTTGAAATCGCTGTTTCCAGACAATTATTAGGAATTAAAGCTACGGCTATTGATATGGAGTTCAAGTGGAATGACAACATGCAGGAGATAGGAAATATCATGGACTTTTATGTAAATGGAGATAGCGCTCCTGGAGGTCGGTTTAATTTCATTTATAAAGCTGATTGATTTTTCTGAGAACTTTGAATTTATTATAGACTAAACCAAAATCTTTATTATGATTAACAGTAAAAGGAAGAAACTCTTATTCTTTTTGTCGGCTTTTATTAGTGCTTCCTTACATGGACAAAGCTTTTCAGCTGCGGATGATTTAGGACGAATACTTCCCCAACAGCATGAAGTAGGTAATAAGAAGGAAGGAAAGCAAGTTGGGATATTCTACTTTCTATGGCAAGGAGACGCAAGCTCTCCGACCTCTCAAGTTCAATGGGATTTGAGTAAATTATATCAATATCATCCGGAAGTGTTTCATGATTTTCATCATCCTAATTGGGGTGGCGGTTCTGTAGGGGGTGGTAAGTACTATTTTTGGGGAGAACCTATTTATGGCTATTATAAGGGAGACGATTATTGGGTGCATTTGAAAAATATGCAGTTATTAACAGATGCTCAAGTGGACTTTTTAGTGATTGATGCGACAAACAGATTGACTTACCCAAATCAGGTAAAATCATTAATGGCTGCCATGGAGGCAATAAGAAAACAGGGTAAGCCAGCTCCAAAAATAGTCTTCTATACAAATACTGCTTCTGCAGATGCTATGCAAGAAATTTATGATAATTTCTATTCAGGAGCTGCAAGTGAAAAATATAACGATAATTGGTACTTCTTAGATGATAAACCTTTGATCATTGGTAGGGGTGAAGATGCTAAGGGTAGAAATTATGAAAAGTTTTTTACCATCCGGGAATCTCAATGGCCAAATGAACCCGAAAGGGTAGATGGATGGCCATGGATTGAATTTCAACGACCTCAAAAAGTTTACAAGAATAATCGTGGCGAGCGAGAAATTATTAATGTATCCGCATCTCAACATCCTAACTTAGACGCTTCGATGGGTGGTTCTGCTTTCTATGGTGCTTCAGGAAATTGGGGTAGAAGCTTTAGAAAGAACAACCCAGGAAATCCGGATAAGGATATTTTTTACGGATATAATATCCAAGAACAATGGGATTTTGCTTTGACCCAAAATGTACCTTTTGTATTTATTACTGGCTGGAATGAGTGGATTGCAGGGAAATGGAGTCGTTCAGATAATAAGAAGAATCAGGCCCATTTTGTTGATCAAGCTAATGCCGAATACAGTCGTGATATCGAACCTACCTGGACAGGAGGTTTAAAGGATAATTATTATATGCAGATGATCTCAAATATCTTAAGATATAAAGGCATGGATGCCCTAAAAACAATTAAGAAAGTAGATCAATTACCTTCGCTGGCGTCTTGGACAAAAGTTCCTGAACTTTATGTCGATTATGTGGGAGACATCATAAACAGAAACCATCCGGGAGCACAATCAGAACCTAAAGTTCAATATATTAACGAATCCGGACGAAATGATCTAAAAACATTAAAGATTGCAGTGTCTGAAGAGCAACTGGGGTTTTATGTTCAGTCTGCAAATAAATTATCGGAAAGAAATACAGACAATTGGATGGTATTATGGTTAAATGTTGATGAGAACTATAATTCAGGTTGGCATGGCTATGATTATCGTGTTATCCGTGGAGATCAATTGCAGAGATATAGTCAAGGAGCTTGGAAAGACATAGCTAAGTTAGACTTCGAACTATCCGATCAGGAACTGTTGGTGAAGATTCCGAATAGTCTTGTTGGCTTACCTAAAAAGGGATATTCAATTGAATTTAAATGGTCTGATAACATGATGAAGGACGATCCTTTAGATTGGTATATAAATGGTGATACAGCTCCGGGAGGGAGGTTAAACCTGACTGTGAATGTTGAATAGAGAACATAAAAAAGCGAGCAACTTTAATTAGTCGCTCGCTTTTTATAATCCTTTTTTTATCTTAAATCCACAAGTTCAAAGCCTGGATATTTGGATTTATTAAACTCAAATGTAGAAGAAGCTATAGGATTATTTACATATAGCGTATTGATGGTATATATATACTTTGCGCCTGATTTGTCAAATATAGTGACATCATGAATATGTTTATTCTTATTGATGCGCACTTGGATTTTTGAATAATTACTCTTTGTATCTTCAGGTGTTAAGTCTATAGCTGTCAAGTTTCCTTGGCTAGAAGACACATTTGAGGAGTTGCCAAATTTGTATCCGGAATTATAAAAAGTAAATATATTGCTTGGGCCAATGGATTGACTGCTATTTTCCGCATCAGAAACCTGCACCTCTTTATCCTCTTTTAAGACAGACCAGATTGATTTACCATCAGAGATTAAATCCTGCGTTGGTAAAGTAATTTTATATTGTTTATTGACTTTGTTTAAAAATAGCTGACCTCTATCTGAGTGATCTTCACCATTAGCTAATGAAGCACTAAATGTGAAATTTGATTGGATGGTCTTATAGCCATCGTATTTTTTTGATACTTCATCAAGGATTGCTTTTGCAGAATTGCTTTGTGCAAAGGCAAATGTCACATTTAAGAATGCAACGAATACATACATAAGTTTTTTCATCATTAATCTTTTCTTAACGTTTCTAAATACTGTTCCAATGAATACTCATCGGGGTAAAGTACCTCACGTGCTTTACTTCCTTCAAAAGGACCTACAATACCTGCAGCCTCCAATTGATCGATGATTCTTCCAGCGCGGTTGTAACCGAGTTTTAATTTACGCTGTATTAATGATGTTGAACCTTGTTGATGCATGACAATTAATCTCGCGGCATCTTCAAAGAGCTGATCCCTGTCGTCCATGTCGAAATCTGCTAAGCCTGAACCTTCGCCATTTTCATCTACATATTCCGGCAATAGGTGGGCTGAAGGATAACCTCTTTGCGAACCGATAAAGTCGGAAATTTGATCTACCTCTGGCGTGTCAACGAACGCACATTGGATACGGATCAGATCACTTCCTGTAGCAAGTAACATATCACCACGACCAATTAACTGATCAGCACCCCCACTATCTAAAATGGTCCTGGAGTCAACTTTAGAAAGTACTCTAAAGGCAAGTCGAGCAGGGAAGTTAGCCTTAATTGTACCGGTAATGATATTTACTGAAGGTCTTTGCGTCGCAATAACCAAGTGAATACCTACGGCACGTGCTAACTGTGCCAGACGAGCTATTGGTGTTTCTACTTCTTTTCCGGCTGTCATCATCAGATCTGCAAACTCATCAATAATAAGAACTATAAATGGTAAGAATCGATGACCCTCCTCAGGGTTTAATCTGCGATTGATAAATTTTACATTATATTCCTTTAAATTCCTAACCTGGGCATTTTTCAATAGATCATAACGCTGATCCATTTCAATACATAATGAATTTAAAGTATTGATAACCTTCTTAGTGTCAGTGATAATAGCTTCTTCTTCATTTGGAAGCTTTGCTAAGAAATGCCTTTCGATTTTCTTAAAAAGAGACAATTCCACTTTTTTAGGGTCAACCAGAACGAATTTTAATTCTGCCGGGTGCTTCTTATATAATAATGAAGTTAAAATAGCATTGATACCAACTGATTTACCTTGGCCTGTAGCTCCAGCTACTAATAAGTGAGGCATCTTTGCTAAATCAGCTATATAGACCTCATTTGAGATCGTTTTACCCAAAGCAATAGGTAAATCCATGTCAGTTTTTTGGAACTTCTCTGTGGTTAGGATTGAACGCATGGAAACCATTTCAGGAGTAGAACTAGGAACCTCAATACCAATAGTACCTTTCCCAGGCATAGGGGCAATAATACGAATCCCTAATGCAGCCAGACTTAAGGCAATATCATCTTCCAGATTCTTAATCTTGGAAATACGAACTCCGGGTTTAGGGATGATCTCATATAGCGTTACTGTAGGACCAATAGTTGCTTTGATATGTTCGATTTCAATACTGTAATTTCTTAGGGTTTCAACAATTCTATTTTTATTAGCCTCTAGTTCTTGTTGATTGATCGTTATCTTTCCGGTACCATAATCTTTAAGTAGATCTAAGGTCGGGTACTTATACCCTGATAAATCTAACTTTGGATCATACTCGCCAAATTTTTCAACTAAATCGTTAGCCGAAATAGGCTTTTCTTCTATAGGTTTTTCTACTGTAAGTGCTGGTACAACATCCTCTTCAATACTTTTTTCCTTTGGCTGCGGAGCATCAATAGTTAATTCGATCTCTTTTTCATTGTTTTCAACAAATGATGTGTTTGGTCTGATCGTATTTACATTTAGAGGCAGAGAGATCGTATTTTCTTCTTGCTCTTGTGCTCCTTCAGGGCTTTCTGCTTCAGTTTCATTTTCTGCAGGAATAGCATAAGTATGTGAAGCAATATCTTGTTGCTTGGTTGGTTTTATTCTGTTGTTTAATGTGCTGTAATTATTATCATCTTCCTCGTATTCTTCATCTTCATCCTCCTCGAGTTGGTTCTTAGCAGATTGAAAAGAAAATTTAAGATCAAAGTTATATAATAATACAAGCGCCGTCAGAAATATGAAGACTAATAAACCACCGGTTCCCACGGTTCCGATTTGACTCTTTAAAAGTTGATTTGTCCAGAAACCAAATTTGCCCTCAAGAATGTGTGGTGTATTTGAAATAAAATCCTGCGCAAATCCAAGAGTGATAGAAAGGAAAATAATAGCGATAGCAGAATATAATGCGGTCTTCCAGACAGGTAGGATGGATTTTTTGTAAAGAAATTTATATCCTATAACAAATAGGATAAGGATGAAGAGAAAAGAAGCTACGCCAAACCATTCATAAATAAACTGATTAGCTAATAAAGCACCAAATTTACCTAGTTTATTCTGTACAAGGGGAATATCAATCGTTTCATCATGAATTTCACTGGAAGTTTGTAAAAGTGTGCTCCAGCCACCATTGCTTTGAGCAATATAGCTCTGGTCAGCTTTCCAGGTAAAGAGGTAAGAAACGAAGGCGACGGTGAAAAGTCCAGCTAAAAATAAGAGAAATAAGCCTAATATCTTTAAAGCCTTTCGCTGACCTTCAGAAAAATTGAATTGGTCAAAAGACTTGGTTTTACTTCTTTTTTGATATGAAATAGTGGTGTTCTTCGTTTTCTTAGCCCTAGTCGTACCACTACCGTTTTTAAATGTATTTAATTTAGCCATGTAAATGACGTGATTTTCGTTACTACAAACTTACTTAAAAAAAAACTTTTATAATTCTTCTGAATCAGGAAAGCCATGAATTTCTTGCTGAATTTAAAATTGAAAATTAAAAAAAGCAAACTAAAATGAGTGATCCAAGATTTGAATTAATCCAAGCTGTAGCAATAAGCTCTCCAAATTCGTTGTATCTTTGAATATAATGAATATATAATAATAATGGTGTACTTAAATAAATATTTCCTCATTTGTAGTCTAGTTGTAACCAGTCTGTTTTTTAAAAGTTGTGCAAAAGATGATGGTTCAGCCTTAAACTACGATAATGTTTCTTCATTTGCCGTAATTGCAGCATTCAATGGGGTGGAGGGTACAGATAACCTTTATCTCAAAGTAGATGGTAAAGTAATAAATAAAGATTCGGAAATTTTTAAAGTCGGCGGTTATTTAAATCATAGAACAGTTTTTCCAGGGAAACGTACCATAGAATTAATGTCCCCAAATGGTTCTCGTGGATATTTTAAAGAAGATAAAGATTTTAGTGGTTCAAAATTTTACACGTATTTTTTCTTTGGAAAAGATAAGGTGGAATCATTTGTTACTGAAGATGATATTTATAAACCAGCACCCGGTCTTATGAAAATCCGAGTTGTTAATTTGGTTTCAGATTCAAAAATTGACGCTAGCCATGATTACCAATCAAAACCGTCACAAATTAATCTTCAAAGCAGAACAAATGGTTTTCAAGAATATGCCTCTAAGGAGAAGTTTACCTTTAAAGTTATTTCCGCAGATAAAAAATATGAGGCTATTGAAATTCCATTTTCCGGGGAGGATCAGGAAATATATAATATTGTAATTTACCCGGAGATAGGGACAGAAACAGGTAGGAGACAACTGAGCTATAAAATAATTCAGATAAACAATAATTAAATTTAATAGCTAAACTCAAATATAAAAACCCCCATTCACTGATTTGAATGGGGGTTTTTATATTTAAATATGTTTATTATTCTACCGTAATCAAATAATAATTCTTTTTACCGCGTTGTGCAATCAGGTATTTTCCGTTGATCAGTTGATCTTTATTAATGGTAAGTTCAATGTCTGTCAACTTTTCTCGATTCAAGGATACTCCTCCTCCTTGTAACATTTTTCTGGCTTCCCCTTTTGAACTGAATACTTGTGTTTCCACCGCCAATAGGTCAAGTATGTTAATACCTGTCGCTAGCTTTGAACTATCAAGATTGTATTGCGGTACTCCATCGAATACTTCTAAGACCGTTTCATGGTCCAGATTAGCTAAAAATTCAAGATTACCATTTCCGAATAGGAATTCTGAAGTTTTTACGGCGGTTTCATAGTCCTGCTCAGAGTGCGTACGGATGGTTATATCTTTTGCTAATGCTTTTTGCACAATTCTTAAATGCGGTGCAGCATCATGTTCTGCAATAAGAGCATCGATTTCCTCCTTTGGTTTCAGCGTAAATATCTTTATCCAGTTCTTTGCATCATCATCTGTTGCATTCAACCAAAATTGATAATATTTATACGGAGAAGTTTTCTTAGCATTTAACCAGACTGCACCTGATTCCGTTTTTCCGAATTTTTGCCCGTCAGATTTTTTAATTAATTGGGTGGTTAGGCCAAAAACTGTTCCTTGTTCTAATCTTCTTACGATTTCACTTCCTGTGACAATATTACCCCATTGGTCGGAACCGCCCATCTGGATTTTGCAATTTTGGTTTTTCCAAAGGTAATAGAAATCATAACCCTGAATTAATTGATAAGAGAACTCAGTGAACGAAAGTCCATTTTCTCCCTCCAAACGTTTCTTTACTGAATCTTTGGCCATCATATAATTCACAGTAATCAGCTTACCCACATCACGAATGAAATCTAAGAAACTAAATTCTTTGAACCAATCGAAGTTGTTCACCATTTTTGCATCCGTTTCGCCTTCACCAAAATTGATGAATTTAGTCAGTTGATGTTTTAATGATGCGACATTGTGGTTTAATGTCTTTTCATCGAGGAGATTTCGTTCAGCTGATTTAAATGAAGGGTCTCCGATCATGCCTGTCGCACCTCCAACCAATGCAATAGGCTTATGTCCTGCATGTTGGAAATGGATTAAAGTCATGATCTGAGTTAAATGACCAACATGTAAGGAGTCGCCGGTTGGGTCAAAGCCGATATATCCTGACACTTGTTCTTTGTTTAACAATTCTTCTGTTCCCGGCATGATGTCTTGAAGCATGCCTCTCCAGCGTAGTTCTTCTACAAAGTTCATATTATACCCTTAAGATTTTTAATTAAGATTGCAAAGATAAGAGATTAAACTGTATCTTTCAGATATTTATTGATTAGATATTGCGGATGAATTTTCTTTCTCATTTCTATTTTGAAAGGTTTGCAACAGTTCCAGAACGTGTTCTAGGGTCTTTGCTGCCGGATCTATTGAAGAATGTAGATAAGTCTTATGTCTTCCACCCTCAAAAATTCGAAGAACAATTATTCAGTCATCCATTAAGTATGGAAATATCAGAAGGCTGGTACAGACATGTGGAGGTAGACAAACTTTTCCATAGTAGTGAATTTTTCCTTTCTCATTGCCATACCTTGAGACGTCAGTTAGATCCAATATTAGAAGGTACTCCTATACGAGGTACTTTTATGGCACATATTGCTATTGAGTTAATATTAGATCACCTACTTATAAAACATCAACTAGTTAATGTAAACAGACTATACGAACATCTGGAGAATGTAAACCGATCCATTGTAAAAACATATCTCACAACGATAGGAGTAGAGGATACAAAAGGTTTTTTTGAGTTTTATGATAAATTTTTAAAATGGAGATATATTGCTGACTACAAAGATCTTGACCAGATATCGAAACCCCTCATAAACATTTCTAAGAGAATATGGACTTTTGAAACCCCGAAAGAAGTACATAAGGGATTAACAGAGGTTTTAATTCGATATACAGATGGAAATCTCAAGGATTTCAAAGATATCTATGCATATATTCAAGATAATTTAGCGTAATTGTCATATTTTTTTTCACTTTTGTTACTTATCCAATAAATAACTTAATATGGCTAATAGACTTTTCAGAAAGAAAAGCGTTGATCAAATACTTTCAGATGCTGAACATGGTGGTTCAGGCTTAGCAAAAATTTTAGGAGTTCGAGATTTAGTGTCTCTTGGTATTGCGGCAATTGTAGGGGCTGGTATTTTCAGTACAATAGGCTTAGCAAGCTATAACGGTGGACCTGCGGTTTCATTGTTATTTGTCTTTGTAGCATTTGCTTGTGTATTTACTGCTTTGTCTTATGCGCAATTTGCGAGTACAGTCCCTGTTTCCGGGTCTGCTTATACCTATGCGTATGTTGCTTTTGGTGAATTATTCGCTTGGATCATAGGTTGGGCCTTGGTTCTGGAATATGCAGTTTCAAATATGGTCGTCGCTATTTCCTGGTCCCAATATTTTGTATCCATGCTCGAAGGATTTGGTATACATTTGCCAAAATGGTTGACCATGGCTCCGGGATATGCATTGGACGCTCATCAGAAATTTCTGGAAGTAGGATTAGATAAAATGGAGAATATTGATAAAATTGCTTTACAAGCATACGAATCAGCTCCACGGATATTTGATATTCCCATTATACTCGATATTCCCGCAGGTTTAATTACTTTTTTAGTGACCTGGTTAGTTTATATTGGTATAAAGGAGTCAAGGCGGGCTAGTAATATCATGGTTATGATCAAAATCGGAATTATTCTAGCCGTGATTTTCGGAGGGATATTCTTTGTGAAACCTGAAAACTGGGTTCCCTTTGCTCCAAATGGTATGGGCGGAGTCATGTCCGGAGTTGCTGCTGTGTTCTTTGCTTTCATAGGGTTTGACTCAATTTCCACTACTGCCGAAGAATGTAAAAATCCGCAGAGAGATCTACCAAAAGCCATGATTTATTGTTTATTAATCTGTGCTGTGCTTTATGTTGCTATTACTTTGGTATTGACCGGAATGGTAAATTATAAAGAGTTGAATGTAAAAGATCCTTTGGCTTACGTTTTTGAATATGTCGGTTTTGACCATATGGCCGGAATCATCTCTGTAACCTCAGTCATTGCTATTACAAGTGCACTCTTGGTTTTTCAATTAGCTCAGCCTAGAATATGGATGACGATGAGTCGAGATGGTTTGCTATGGAAGAAGTTTGCTACTATTCATCCGAAATATAAAACACCATCCTTTGCTACAATTATCACCGGTATAGTCGTAGCAGTTCCTGCACTCTTCTTTAAAATGGATTTCTTTGTGGATTTAACCTCCGTAGGGACTTTCTTTGCCTTTATTTTGGTGTGTTGTGGGGTTTTGTATATGGATCATTCGGGTCTTTCAAAACGCTCAAAATTTAAAGTTCCTTATGTCAATGGTAAATATATCGTAGGCATTAGTTTAATTATAGGGGTTATTCTGGCGCTTAAATTTAACGGAGAATCAATCTCTGATTGGTTGAGTATGGGTTCTTCCGCTCTCTTTTTACATAAATCACTAGTAATTGTTTTTTGGTTAGCTTGGATAATTTTAAGTATCCTAAGTTTTAAATATAATTTTTCCCTTTTACCTGTAACAGGAATTCTGATTAATTTATATTTAATGTCAGAGCTTGGTGCCAGTAACTGGATTATTTTTATCATTTGGCTTCTAGCCGGACTTGTTATCTACTTTGCATATGGATATAAACATTCAAAATTGAGAAATAAAGAAGATTAACCTTTAAAAGAAACTTATATAAAGGCTGCCCGAGGGTAGGCATGGTCGGAAGATTATTCTTCCGACTTTTTGTTTTTTATAAAAAGAGATAGTTTTATAATTACCTGATAATCAAATAATTAACTTGTTTTTATTATTTAATTTCTGTATATTTATACTGATAATCAAACATTTATGTCAGTATTTAGAGACCACAAAGTTTCCCTTAGTCAGGTTCTGGATTTCATTCCCCAGGCGCTTTTAAGCCATCTTTCAGCAACTACCAAGGTTGACCATTATAGTAAAGTGCTCCATGGGAGGAAAATGTTCTATCTGCTTTTATTCTGCGTCTTTGACAACGATAGATTGAGCCAAAGGACACTTGAGGATACTTTTAACAGTAGTGGCTTTAAAGCCCTGTTTGGATTGGGGGAAGAAGAAAAAGTTCGCAGGAGTTCTATCTCCGAGAGACTTTCCAAAATCGACCCCAGTTATTTCAAAGAAATCTATGAGCAGATGTATTTACGGCTTG
>Ga0308157_10001026_pt1 | contig 67451 bp, 71 predicted proteins | sample PhyBR1_FD_201035 | JGI IMG/M metagenome (GOLD analysis project Ga0308157, IMG submission 201035) | Phyllosphere microbial communities from UC Gill Tract Community Farm, Albany, California, United States - DLSLB.R1 | ecosystem: Host-associated > Plants > Phyllosphere > Unclassified | place: USA... | reverse complement strand
ACCTCCGGAACGAGCGTCAAGGGGAAAACCAGGGTCAGCCATCTGGCGGATAAAAAGATGAAATCGCTACTGCATATGGCCGCACTCACTGCAATAAAATATGATCCTGAACTCAAGGCATATTACCGCCGGAAAAAAGAAGAGGGAAAACACACCATGCTGGTTCTAAACAATATTAAATGCAAAATGGTGTACAGAATTTTTGCCGTTATTGCGCGAGAAACAAGCTTTGTGAACCTGCATAAATTTGCAGCATAATTTTATCACTTTTTGTTTGCTTTTTGTCATAGAATATGTTAGCAGAAGGTTTTTAAAGAGTTGCAATTATTGCGTAAACTAAAGGAATATGAACTAAAATAGTAATAATTAATGGTATAACAAAGGATTTAGCTTTATACTTAATGTCTGTTTTGAATATATTTTCACGAATTATAAACAAGCCTAAAGCTCCGACACCGGAAAGAAAAAAACGTAAAGAAGTTCTACCAAATTCTATATTTCCATATTTATCCATTATATAAATTTGAATAGTTGTATATAGAATTCCAAAAATTAAAGTTAAAATTAATGCCTTATAATTTTTTGTTTTAAAATAATTAAAAGCTTGTAAAGCTGTTCCAAATATGACACCAAAAAGAACACTAAAAATCCAAATTAATTTATTTGTGTATAATTCAAGAGCAGATTCATTTTCGGTTATATTTTTATCCCATCCATTATTTTTAATAGGTTCAGGTTTAACTTCAAGTGCTTTTTTTTTCTCAATTAAACTTTGAATTTGTTCAGATTCAGTTTCTGTAAATATTCTTCCTCTTTCTTTAAGAATATCAAATGCATATTGAATTGATTCTGGAACAAATCTACTTTCAGGTTTTATATATTTTTCGAGTTCATAATCACTCAATTTTTCTATTACTTTTCTACTAACCATAATATTGGGAAAACTTTCTGCTAACGGTTGGGTATTTCTGTTGGCGGGGATTATTATAACTGCTTTTTGTAAATATAACAAAAAGAACAACAAACGAAAATCTTCATGATGTAAACTTCAACCCCGCTAATAGAAATACATTGTTATGCGACGTAATTATTTAAAGTCTTTCTCTGAAATCTTTTTATTATAGTATAAATCAACAATTTTTGCGACTTGGTTACCATCTTCAGAAACAAAAGTTTGCTTAGTTTCATATGTCAAATCACCAAACTTTTTGTAGTCGTCATAAAGCACAGTTGAGAATGAATTTTTTTCAGGATTTTTTACAACTTCCGATTTTGCTAATAAATTTGAGGTTTTGTCATAGTACAAATAAGTCACTTTTCCATTACTTAAAGTTGCTTTGATTTTGTAGCAATCTTTATTGTTCGCTTTTTCTTCCCCAATAAATTCCAAAGTATAAAGAGATGTATCAATATAGTCCAAAGAATTTATAATTTGGTTTCGATAATTTTTGTCCTTAAATTGTTCTTGGTCAGCAACAGTTTTCTGACCATTTACAACATCATAACCGATTTTTCCATCATAAAAAGATTTATAAACAATTCTTCCTTGATATTCAATTTCGAAACTGCCTTTGTTTGGTTCCATTTCTTTTGTAATCCAAAAAACATTTCTACCATCCATCACCGTTTCAGATTTAGTATATAAAGTTTTTATATTTTCAAGTAATTTTTTTCCGCCTTGTGCTTGGATTGACTTTTCAACAATTTCATTTGATTTATTGATTTGAGAATTTTGTGCAAGTAGAGTGGTTGTGGAAAGTACAAATGTGCAAATAGTTGTAGTAAATTTCATTTTCTGATCTGTTTTTATATTATGTCGCATAACGGAAAAAGTATTGGCGAAGTGCGGGCAAAATTGGACGAAAAGTTCAATTTAGACTAAACGTAGCCGATGCTTTTTCAGATTGTCTAAATTAAGAAAAAAAACAATATGAAAAGCAGCGGCGGATAAATATTACAAAGAGTTCAACTTGTTACTTCCTCCCGCATTTTGCCAATACAATGTTATCTGCAGTAATTTTTTTATTTTTTAAATTTTTCTGTAAGTAGTTTTTCCATTTCAATATCCTTTATGTTGTAATGTCTTTTATTCATAAATCCTACACTTTTAATTGTTGGATGTTTGAGAATTGGTTTTAGATTTCCATCTAAAATATTAGTATTTACAAATCTAAAATCTTGAAGTTTAGGAAAATTATTTAAGAAATTTAGATTTTCTATTGGTGCACAATCATTTAGACGCAAGACTTTTAAATTTTTTAGTTTAATGAGCTTGTCATTGAATTGAAATTTTTTAGAAGTATGAACATGTAAAATCTCTAATTCTTCACTTAACAAATCAATAAAATTATCATTTTGCAGCTTAATACAGCAGTGAAGTTCAAGTCTTTTTAGTTTTGAAAACCTTTCAGAAATAACTTCAAAATCAGTAATATTTGCCCAATTTAATTGTAGAAATTTTAGATTTTCAGATTTTGGAATTTGTTTAAGTATTTTGTCCGTTGTTTTTAAATGCCAAAATATTGCGTATTCAGAGTTTTCAAAGTCTAAATTTGGCCAATTAATATCATTGTCTTTTAAATCTTTCTGATAAACTTTATTGACGTCTAATTTATCAAATAATATTGAATTAAAAGTCCAGTCCATTGATTATAGCGAGAGTTTTGAGATTATTGCAGATAACGGGAAAGGGCTTTGCGAGGTGCGGGCTACTGCAACCGGAAGTGGAGAGGAGGACGAAACGTTAGCAAAAACTATTTTCATTTTTTCAAATTTACAAAAAAAAATGAAATGGTTTTTTGCGGGTACTGCTTACAAATTTTCTGAGATTTCCTTCAACCCCGCATCTTGCAAAACCCATGTTACCTGCAGTATCTTTAAGGTATTTGGTAATTATAGATTAGAGTTTTTAGTTTATTATTTTTAAAAATCATTTCGGCAGAAAACTCAAGTCCGTCATGTACAAACGGTTTTAGATTTCCAAATTCGTAATTATTTCTGTTTTCGTTCATTGTGAAAGTCCAATATAAAGTTTCATTTCCATTATTAATTTTCGTTGAATCAGGTTTTCCATAAATTTTTTCCACGAATATTTTTGACATTCCGAGTTTAATTTTCTTGTCTGTTTGAATTTCAGTTGTTTCAATTGAATTTAAAGAATCTTCAACCATTATTTTATCTGCTTTCATAAGTTCAATCAGTTTTTTATTCTTTAAATGTTCATCTGTCAAAATTAGCGTTGTAATTGAATAATCAGTGTAAGGAATGAAAAATAATTTTTGATTTTTAAATCTGAACCATTTCGAATTTTCTCCATTTGCAAATTTTTCAAAGTCTGTTTCAGATAAATTTATGAAATCAGGAAAGATAGTTTTTTCTGCAATCTTTATTTTATTGAGTTTTGAAAGTTTTTCGGAATTAATCTGTTCACTCTTGTTGTTTTTTGAACAAGAAACAATTAAAAATATTGCTAAAACTCCTTTTAGGACGGCTTTTGTCATGATATTGCAGGTAACGGAAAAAGTATTGGCGAAGTGCGGGCTTAATTTGAACGAAAGTTCAATTTCAGACCAATCGTAGCCAATATTTTTTCAATGGAACTAAATTAAACAAAAATGTGGAATTGGAAAATATTGGCGGCTAAAAAAGTAGAGTAGTTCAACTCTTCCTTAAACCCCGCATTTTGCCAATACAATGTTATGTGAAGGCGTTTTTTAGAATTTTTTCTATTTCTTTTGGTTTATTTACTGTCATAAAATGTCCGCCATTTTTGATTACAAAATCAACTTCGACATTTTTTATTGGAATTATTTTGTCTTTATTTCCATGAATATGAACGTAATTCAAAGCTTTTTGCTCATTTTTCCAATTTGCAATTTCGTTAATCGCCCATTTTAAGAAATTTGGGTTAGTCTCTTCTAAAATTTCACCAAGAAGTTTTTTGTCTTCATCTGATTTTACACCAAAAAACCAATTCGTCAAGAAATTTTGTTGCTTTAAAATTGTGGCTGGAATTAACTTGTTAATTTTCAATTTTCCTGCGATTCTGTAGAGTAGTGGAAGTTCACTTTTAGTTTTTGCAGAAGCAATTAAAATTACTTTTTTCGTTTTGATTATTTTCGCGATTTCTACAGCAACAATTCCTCCAAATGAAAGTCCAATTATAGTTGGATTTTCAACATTTATTTTTTGTGAAATTCGTTTGCAGTATTCACTTAATGGTTCATTTTTTAGTGGTTCAATCCATTCAATAAACTCTGGATTCAATTTTCCAAAATCGATTTTGTCAAATACTCTTTTATCAATTCCTAAACCACTGAAAATATAAATTTTGTTCACTTAATTTCTTTTGGATAACTGCTCGTAAACGCTTTCACATAACGGAAAAAGTATTTGCGAAGGGCGGGCTAAATTTAACTGAAAGTTCAATTTCGACCGAACGAAGCAAATTGCTTTTTCAGATTGTTAAATTACAAAAAAATACAATATGAAAAGCAAGTTGCGACTAAATGCAACTGCAAGTTCTATTAAAAATTCAACCCCGCCTTTTGCAAATACTATGTTATCTGTAGTGCTTTTATAGTTTTTCAGGATAATTTTTGTCAAACTCAATTTTTTCGATATTCCATTTTTTTCTTAAACTGTCAAACTCATTTTTATTTAATGGACCAAAAACATTTTCTTGATTATATAGTGCACTTTTAGAAGCGTCAATTATAAAATAGTTTGTTATTGAGGTATTAATTTCAAATCCATTTTCAAAACCACTTGTAGGATGTTGTTTTGCTATTATATATTTTTTGTCATTTCCAACGGCAAAAACATATTCGGGAATTAATCCAACGGAACCGCTTGAATTTTTTTCAACTCTCTCAGAAATCGACCTTGTTTCTTCCAAATCAATCCATCCAATTATATAATTGCCCAAAATTTCATCAGAGTCGCTGTCCCAAAGTCCAAAACAACTATTCAGAGATATTAAAGAAAAAATTACTAGAATAATATTTTTTTGAGTTTTTAATTTCCACATTTTTTTGACGCATCGTTTTAGCATTACAGATAACGGAAAAAGTATTGGCGAAGTGCGGGCTAAATGGAACTGCAAGTTCAATTTCGACCAAGCGGAGCCGATGCTTTTTCAATGGAACTAAGTTATAAAAAAATGTGGAGTTGAAAAGCAGCGGCGGCTGAATGTGACAAATCTTTCTACCTGCGGTTCAACCCCGCATTTTGCCAATACTATGTTATGCGACGTTCTTTTTAGAGATAGATTTTTGTGTCTTTTTTTAATTCGGCTAAAATTTCATTTTCAGTCAAATTTTCATTCCAAAAAATTAAATTATGTAAAAAGCCACTTGATTTTCCATATTTTTTTTCAAGTGCTTCAGTATTTTTATCAAAAATATTTTCCGGAAGTTCAGTATTCAAAAGTTCGGAGATTAAAGTTTTCGCTCTGTCATCATCAATTCCTTGCCAATCTTCTATTGGTTTTTCTAATAACAATTCACAAAAGTTGTCCAAACTTGTCCAACCATAATAGGAATGTAAAGTGTTTTCATCAATTTCTTTATTCGTAAACTCCTGAATCTTAATTTTTACAAATTCAAAGTCAGTTTTTCCATTTTCAAATTCTAAAATTAAATTTTTCAAATATTCTTTAGATTCCATATTTCGAAAGGGTTTTCACAGAATGTCGCATAACGGAAAAAGTATTGGCGAAGTGCGGGCTTAATTTAACTGAAAGTTCAATTTAGACTAAACGTAGCCGATGCTTTTTTCGGATTGTTAAATTAAGAAAAAAATCAATACAAAAAAGCAGCGGCGGATAATTTTTCAAATCTTTCAACTTTAACCTTCCTCCCGCATTTTGCCAATACAATGTTAGCCGCAGTTTTTTTTATTTTTTATAGGTTTCTACGATATTTTTTATCGTTTCTATAAGTGATTTTGTTTCTGAATTCATATAATATGCTTGTTGTTCCGATAAATTCAAATAATATATAGCGCTTGCTAATACTTTCACATTATCATATTGATTTTCATAAATTTTCGCAAAATCAGGTTCGTTTTTTTCATTGAAGAATATTGTAATTTTTCTTAACTCTGAATTTTTGTAAACTTTGTGTTTTTCGTCAATGTAAATATGTTTCGTAATATTATATTCGATTTTCAGAGTTTTTTTTGTTGCTTTGTCAATAAACGAATAGATATTTACTCCGCCTTTTCCAAATATACTTTCTTTAACATTTTTGATTTCTAAATCTCCTTCATTTCTCCAAACTTCAAAATTTAAAATTTCATTTTGTTTAATTGCATTTATCGGTTCGTAATAATCAAGACTGTCAATATGTTTATATTTTTCAATTTTATCATTTAATATTTTTGATCCATCTTTCCATGGATGTTTTACTTGTGCGAAAAAGTTTGAAAAGGATGTAAAAGAAATAATTATCGTTAATATCAAAAATCCTCTATTCATGACGGTTTTTATAAAATTGCGGCTAACGGCTTTGTATTTCTGTTGGCGGGGCTACGGAAAACGAAACTACGAAATATAACTTAAAAAACAACTAACAAGCACTGCGTAATATAACTTCAACCCCGCTAATAGAAATACTATGTTAGCGGTAGTGTTTTTAATCAATTGTTAATTTATCTAAATGAAAATCATAGGTTTTGCCTATCTCCATTTCTTGTCCTAAAACTCTTGTCTTTTTGTTACTCATTTTAGTGATTTTTAAATTGAAAAAAACATTTGTTTTGTTTCCTAAGAAAAACTTTTTTTCAATTATTCCACTAATTTTTAAGTCAGCTTTAGGATTAAAAACCCACTTATCATTATTTTCATAAAGTACCGCATTGCTTTCTCCATCCTCTGAATCAACAGGGTAATAAATATTTATTTTATCTCCAACTTTATATTTATTAAAAATCTCATTTGCGATTTTTATTGAATTTTCATTATTTTGGATAATCGGTTTCCAATAGTCAATGTAATACTGTGCTTGCTCCTTAATTTTTAAATCTTTATTATTTAATTTTCTGTGCAAAGATGTTAGAATTATTGATGAAATATCATCAGGATTAGAAATGCCAAAATTATTAAATTGCGTTACGAGAGATTTATTTCCGTTTCTAATCCAATTATTTCTAATCCATAATCCCGTTGACATATGTAATTCTGTAACTGCATTTTTTTCAGATTTATTTTTAAAAATATCTTTTTCTTTTGCAGACCAATTTTTTTCAAAATAGTCTAGTGACTGTTGAATGTCTTGAGGCTTATTTTGAGCACAAGAATTTAGACAAAAAAATACTAAAAATATTAAGTAAATCTGTTTTAACATCTTTTTATTTAACATTACCGCTAACTCTCAAATATGCGAAGATTTTTCCAGACTACCAAATTTTTAAACCCTTGTTGTATAGTCTTTTATATTTTTATAACTTTGAGATATACAAAATGCGAAGTGCTGAAGTTATGCAAAATGCGAATATCATTTTCGATCCTGCCGTTTTTTCTTTTTCCACAGGTACCCACCGCGGCAAAGAAATCATATGGATAAGCTTTCCATATCAACAGCACCACATAGCACTGCTAAAAGAATATACTACCCCAAAATGGTCCGCCTCACAGAAAAAATGGTACGTCACCGATAACCTATTTTACCGAAACCTCTTCGGCATACAGCCCAATATTGTGGGAAAGGACGTCTTTGCTAAAATTTCTCTCGTCAATCAGCAGGCTTTCAGGAAATATCAGGAGATGCTCATCCTCAAGGGTTTCTCTCCCAATACAATCCGAACCTATAGCGTAGAATTCGCACAACTCCTTTACCTTATTAAAGATTATCCGGTCCAGAACCTCACGCGCGAAAAACTGAAATCCTATTTCCTCTACTGTACCAAAGAACTCGCCCTCTCAGAAAATCAGATTCACAGCCGAATGAACGCCGTGAAATTCTATTTCGAAAAAGTTCTTTATCAGGAGAAAATCCTCTTCGATATCCCCAGGCCCAAAAAACCGATACTCTTGCCCAAAGCACTCAATGCCAAAGAAATAAAGAAACTCTTCGCCGCTGTAGACAATCCCAAGCACCAGCTCATTCTCCATCTCTGCTACTGCATGGGGCTTCGCGTCAGCGAAATCGTAAACCTCCGCATCAGTGATATCGATTCGGTCGCCAACACCGTCCTCATTCAGCGCGCCAAAGGCAAAAAAGACCGCTACGTCAATCTTCCCCAGGCCGTCCTTACAGAAATGCGAACCTATTACCGCGAGTACAGACCCACCGAATACCTCTTCGAAGGACAGTATGGCGGGCACATCACCACCCGAAGTGTGCAGCAGGTCTTCCGCAATGCCATGATCAAAGCCGGCATCACCAAAAAAGTAGGCATCCACGGACTGCGACACAGCTACGCCACCCACCTCCTCGAAGCCGGCACCGATATTTCCCTGATCCAGAAACTCCTCGGGCACAATAACATTAAAACCACCCTCATTTACACCAGTGTAACCGACACACAGTTAGGAAAAGTAGAATCGCCCCTCGACAGACTCATGTCACCCAAACCCGGTGATTCGGCCTGATGTCGCACCAGGAATTGCACAACACTTAACCACAACTCATTCCCTGCAATTATCTGAGGTTTCAGCAGAAAACATGCTGCGGTGTAGATGCTCACCAGTAGCAAGAAAAGCCCTCGGTGATTTTGCGTAAAGAAATTCTGCCTTTAAACCCTCGCTGATTCCACAAATTCCGCTGATTTCCTGAACCCTGCTTTTGTCTCCTATAAGTTCAACGCTTTTGAAAACTGGTGAACGACCTGGGAGATTTTTGCGTTAAAAAAATCCGCTTCTAGCGGATCGCCGATTCAAATGAAAAAACTGCAAATGAGGCAAATTACAATTATTTCTCATCCCACCCTTCAACTAATCCGGGATGAAAATCCCCACTGTTCGAGTGGCGGCAAAAATTCATCTACACAAAAACACTTTGAATCTCCGCCCGAGTTTTGGGGATTTTGTTGAAATAATTGTAATTTTTTAGCGAAAAGATCCAGTCTAGACTTTTTTGCTTACTTTTTGTGTCAAGACAATCCGCCAAAGGCGGATCGCTGATTCCACTGAAAAAAGCATAAATAATGAAGCAAAAAGTAAGTATAACAATAAATAATGAAGCAAAAAGTAAGTACAGTAATCTCTCGTTAATTTTTCCCGATAACGCTGATAATCGGATTTAATCAGTTGAATAACGACCCAGGAGATTTTTGCGTTAAGAGTGTCAAACAAATTAATACTTACTCCTCAGCTACAACAACCCCCTGCAGAAACCCTTCGCCCCAAATAAACAACAAATCACGGTAACCCTTTCTGCGCCGGAAACCGAGTGGCACTTCCGCGCGGTTCTGTGCGCTTATTTCCGGCGCGGCGTGCACCTGTCTTCGTAAATCTCCGTTGTCAAGATTAATCTGAAGCTCCATAATGCCTTCAACCGGCTGGCGGGAAGGGGAGAGGTGAAGCACGGCCTTTCCTCTCTGCCTCACCGCACTGTTCAGTTTGGGAAAATGCCCGTACTTTTTATGAAAGCGGAAATCCCGCAGTATTGCGCGGCCTTCGGGAGTACCCAATCCTCCTGCGGGGGTGCGCTGGCCCTTTTCGGCAACATCCGCAGCCTTCAGCTCAAGCATCAGTTTGTTTACCTTCCGGTACAGGTAGCGGTCATTCATGCGCCTGCATTCCTCTGCCAAGCCGGCACCCAGAAATTTTCCGGCCGATGAGGCCTTTGCAAATTCGGTGTTCTGAATCTCGTTCTTTTTCTGAGCCTCCGATTTCGGGCCCCGTTTTTTACCGGCGGCCTTGCGCACAACCTGCTTCCCGTTCAGCTCGTAGAAAACATAATCGCCAAGTTTTCCGCTCACTTTAAATATAGAATTCACTTTGCCCATGCTGTTGCTTTTAGAAATGTACCCATCTCAAATATATAAAAAATAGCACATATTACCGATGTTTTATGATTTTTCCCTATATTTACAAAGTTTTGGTAAACAGATGATTATGAACGTTTGTTTCACCCTGAAACACCTGTTATTCACCAATTAAATTCTTCTTAAACCCCTTCCATAAGCATTTTCCCGAGGTTGAGCCGTAGTTGCCGCATACTTGCGCCGTACCTCCCTGCAGGATGCTTAAGGTCTCCTTAAGGTCTTCGTGCTGAATGCTTCAGGTCTTATTCGTATCTCCTTCGGAACAACCCCTTTTTTCCGAAGAAGTCCTGAACCAACCCCGAACAGTACGGGTGAGAACCACAAAACTATAATGCAGGCTTCCTGATTTATTCACCACCTGCAGCCGGTGTACAGCGCGCCTGTTAAAAAATTTATATCTTCGTGACAATTAAAAATTCCGATAATGAAACGTAACTTTTCCCTGTTATTCATCCTTGTTTCTTTAATGGCTTTCGGCCAGATCGAAGAAAAAAAACTCGATGAACTGATTCAGAATACCCTCAAAACATTTGATGTTCCCGGAATGTCCGTCGGCATTATTAAAGACGGCAAAATGGTCTATGCCAAAGGTTTTGGCGTGAATTCCCTTACCGCAAACCAAAAAATGGACGAAAACACCCTCGTGGGAATCGCTTCAAATTCTAAAGGATTTACCGGAACTGCCCTGGCCATCCTTGCTGATGAAGGCAAACTGAATTTCGATGATAAAGTCACGAAGTTCCTTCCTGAATTCCGCATGTACGACCCTTATGTGACCCAGGAGGTTACCATTAAAGATTTAATTACCCACAGAGCCGGTCTCGGCCTTGGGCAGGGAGACCTGATGTTCTTTCCCGAAGGTGGAAATTTAACTGTAAACGACATCATCCACAACGTGCGCTATCTGAAGCCCGAGCATTCTTTCCGCAACACCATGGATTATAACAACATCATGTTTATTGTTGCAGGAGAAGTTATTAAAAGAGTTTCCGGACTTTCATGGGCTGAATTTATAGAGCAGCGGATCCTGAAACCCGTAGGCATGAAATCGAGTTTCGGCAATTATAATCGTGCAAAAGCCGCTGGCGTAAAAAATATCATCGATGCACACGCCCCTGTTGACGGTAAAGTGATTCAGGTTCCACACGACTGGAATGAGACTGCTGATGCCGCGGGAGGTATTATCAGCAACATTACCGATATGGGTATATGGGCAGATTTCCTTATGAACGGTTTTACCACCAAAGACGGTAAAAAACTCGTCTCCGATAAACAGATCCAGCAGCTCTGGAACCTGCAGATCGCCACACCTGTAGCTTTAAAAAACGCCTACGATTCCAATTTCGGTGGTTATGGTCTTGGCTGGTTCCTTACCGATGTTAAAGGGCATAAACAGGTTTACCACACCGGCGGACTGATTGGTACCGTTACCCAGTTCACGCTGATTCCCGACATGAAACTCGGCATCATCGTACTCACCAACCAGCAGAGTGGGGCAGCTTTCACCACGGTAACCAACACCATTAAGGATGCCTACCTCGGCATTGAAGACCGAAACTGGCTGAAAACCTACGGCGACCGGATGGCAAAAATGAATGCCGATTTCGAAAAAGGAAAGAAAGAAATCTTTGCCAAATCTGCAGCCTTTAGTAAAGACAAAAACCTGCACCCAAAACCGGAACAGTTTGTAGGTACCTACACCGATGCCTGGTTTGGTGATGTAACCATCTCGCAGCAGGGAAAAATCTACCGTATCCAGGCTAAAAACTCCCCACGACTGAAAGGCGAACTGTTGCCGTACACCCACAATACCTTCATCGCAAAATGGGACGACAGAAGCTACGATGCCGATGCCTTCGTAATCTTCACCTACGATGAAACCGGAAAAGCCACTGCCGCAAAGATGAAACCCATCTCCGATATTACGGATTTTAGTTTCGATTTCGAAGATCTCGATTTGCAGCGCACCAAGTAATTAGAAACAGCAATAATCAATAAAAAAGTCACAGGAAATCGAAATTCTCTGTGACTTTTTAGTTAGCATTTACCACAAAAGTTACAAAAGTTTTGATCTGGTAAGATGTTGCAAAGATCAAAAAAGTGCAGTGAAAGTTCTTCCCGATGATAAAACTCAAGCCTAAATTATCCTACATTATTGTCTTTGATAAGTGAAACGCCTTTACGTTCTTATTTAGTAATTGAGAAAAAGATTTGTAACTCACTTAGCGTTCATTAGCAGCACTTGAATTGTGCAAAAGTCTTTGCTAACTTTTGCGGTAAACGAAATTCTTTAAAAATCAGTGGTCTTAAAATACGGCACTTAAAGCTCAAATCTTCTTCGGTTCATAAAAAAACAGCAACTTCTTTTTTGCACCCTCAAAATCTGCCCACGACTCACAGTCAACCTGAAAACCTGCCACTCCGCAGGTAGGGAACGCAAAAATATCCCCGCTCATCATATTGGCAAAATTAGAAATGCCGTTGTTGTGAGAGAACATTGCCACCGACTTCACCTCGTCCGTCAGTTCATAAATCACAGATTCGAAATTGTTTTCGTTGGCGTTATAAAGTTTGGGGTTGGTTTCCATCGCCACCATATAGGTTTTATGGAAGATTTCACACGTATTCAGGGCGCGCAGTGCGGGGCTGGAGACCATCTTATCAATGGCGATGTTTTGATTCCTTAAAAAGTTCGACATCTTTACGGCGTCTTGTAAACCGCTTTCGGCAAGGGGTCTGTCAAAATCATCCGTATTTTCCGGCCAGTCGCTTTTGGCATGGCGAACAAGAATTAGTGTTTTCATATTGCGCTGTATTTTGGGGAAATAAAATTAGTTAAAAAAAAGAGAAGTTGTGAGCTTCTCTTCCTGATTATTAAAAAATTACGGTCAGTTGAAGTTAATAATTACTTTTAGGGCTTTCTCTTTCGCGGCATTGCCGAAGACTTCATATGCATTGATCATATCACTGAAATCGAAGCGGTGCGAAACCAGTTTCTCGGGCTGCAGCTTCTTGCTTTCAACATTTTTCAGGAGCATGCTGGTAGTGCTGGTGCAGACCAGGCCCATGGTAATAGTGACGTTTCTGATCCAGAGTTCCTCAATATGCAGTTCTACCGGTTTGCCGTGTACACCCACGTTGGCGAGGTGACCGCCGGGTTTCAGCAGCTTTTGGCAGATATCTAACGTAGCAGGAATTCCCACGGCTTCTATCGCAACATCTACGCCTGCTTCGCCCACAATTCTTTTTACTGCTTCCACCGCGTTTTCAGTACCGCTGTTTACGATATCGGTGGCTCCGAAGTTTTTAGAGACTTCAAGCCTTTCCTGGTCAAGATCGATCATAATGATTTTGGCAGGTGCAAAAAACTGTGCGGTAAGCAGTGCGGCAAATCCTATGGGTCCGGCACCTACGATGGCAACGGTATCTCCGGGTTTCACGGTTCCGTTTAGTACCCCAATTTCAAATCCTGTGGGTAAAATATCGCTCAGCATTACGGCAGCCTCTTCGTTCACATCATCTTTCAAATGATAAAGCGAGTTGTCGCCATGCGGAATTCGGACATATTCTGCCTGGGTTCCGTCGATCAGGTGCCCCAGAATCCAGCCGCCATCCGCACAGTGTGCATAGAGCTGCTTTTTGCAGTTATCGCATTTTCCGCAGGAGGTGATACACGAAATAAGTACTTTATCCCCTTTTTTAAAGTTCTTTACTGCTTCGCCCACTTCTTCCACAATACCCATTCCTTCGTGTCCCAGAATCCTTCCCGGAGTTACAGCCGGCACATCTCCTTTCAGGATATGCAGGTCGGTTCCGCAAATGGTAGATTTTACCATTTTTACAATCACATCGGTTGATTCTTTAATCACCGGCATCGGACAGTCGACCATCGATTTTTGTCCGGGTCCATTAAATACTAAAGCTTTCATCAGCAAAGTGTTTTTAGATTAAAATAATAAATAAAGTTAGGCAGATTAAGATTAAAGGTGCCGCATTTCAGATTGATAAATGTCACCTTTCTTTAAATTTTGTGAGCAACGACAAATATTTGTAAATTTGCAGACTATGGGGAAAATTATGGCGGTAGATTATGGCAAAAAACGCTGCGGAATTGCGGTTACCGATGATATGCAGATCATTGCCAGCGGTTTACCGACCGTAGAAACCGTAGAACTCTTTCCGTTCCTGGCCGGTTATTTTGCGGAAAACAGGGTAGAGGCGATTGTAGTTGGACTTCCCACAGATTTGAAGGGAAACCTTTCGGAAATAGAGCAGGAGATTTCAGGGTTTATTGACAAATTTAAACTGCAGTTTCCGGAGATTGAAGTGTACCGTTTTGATGAGCGTTTTACCTCGAAAATGGCATCTTTCTATATCTCGCAAAGTGGTAAGAGCAAAAAGAAAAGAGAAGAAAAGGGGTTGGTTGATAAAGTAAGTGCCACCCTTATTTTACAGAATTTTTTAGAACAGAAACAAAAATGATATTACCTATACGTGCATTTGGCGATGCGGTTTTAAGGAAACACTGTCACGAGATCGACAAAGATTATCCGGGGCTTAACGACCTGATCAGTAATATGTTCGAAACCATGGAATCTGCGCATGGTATCGGGTTGGCAGCTCCGCAGATCGGTCTCGATATCCGCCTTTTTATCGCAGATCTTTCGCCACTTGCAGAGGACGAAGATTATGCCGATATCGCTGATGAACTTAAAGATTTTAAAAAAGTATTCATCAATGCCAAGATTCTTGAAGAATCCGGTGAAGAATGGAAATTCAACGAAGGGTGTCTTTCAATCCCCGATATCCGCGAAGATGTTAAGCGCAAAGAAACCATCGTGATCGAATATTATGACGAAAATTTCGTTAAACATACCGACACGTTCTCCGACATGAGAGCGCGTGTCATTCAGCATGAATACGATCATATTGAAGGCATACTTTTTACAGACCATCTCAGCTCACTGAAGAAAAAACTGGTGAAAGGGAAGCTGGTAAAGATTTCTCATGGCGATGTGGCGGTAAACTACAAAATGCGGTTTCCGAAATAAAAGAACGAACTAAAAATATAAAAAATAAGAAAAATGCAGTTAGAAAAAATAATCTCAATTTCCGGTAAGCCGGGGCTTTACAAACTGATTTCGCAGTTGAAAAACGGTTTCATTATCGAAGATGTGGTTTCCAAGAAGAAAGTGAGCATCGGCAATACTTCTCAGGTAAGTTTGCTCGATAATATCGCGATGTTCACCTTTGATAAAGAAGTTCCTTTATTTGAAGTGTTCGAAAATGTTGCCAAAAACTACGATTATAAAGAAGCAATTTCTCACAAGTCTTCGGATGCGGAACTGAGAGATTTCATGGCCCAGTCGCTGCCAGATTACGATACCGAAAGAGTATACGTTTCAGATATCAAAAAACTGGCACAGTGGTATAATATCCTGAGCAAAGCAGGATACATCACCCCTGAAAGCTTTGTAAAAGCAGAAGTTCCTGCTGAGGAAAAAACTGAAGAGCAGCCTGCGGAGGTTACTGAGAAAAAAACAGCGAAAAAAACAGCGCCCAAAACTGAGAAAACTGCTGCTCCTAAAGTAAAAGCTTCTACTTCTTCTGCGAAAGGTACACCCAAAAGTACCCACAGAAAAATGGGATAAACCATAGGAAATGAAATGAAAACCTTGTCTTTACCGGCAAGGTTTTTTGCATAAATGAAGTAAATTTGTAATTCGGTACCAAACATCCACCATCCATCATCCATCATCCAACATCTAGCATCCAGCATCAAATATCACCCATCATATGAATACCAAACAACAGAAACTTGAAGCCTTTTCTAAGCTCCTCGACATCATGGACGACCTTCGGGAAAAATGTCCCTGGGACCGGAAACAGACGCTACAAACCCTGCGGCATCTTACCCTGGAGGAAGTGTACGAACTTTCCGATGCTTTGCTGGAAGAAGATCTGCCCGAAATTAAAAAGGAACTGGGTGATGTACTGCTGCATCTGGTATTTTACGCAAAAATTGGATCAGAAAAAGGGAGCTTCGATATTGCAGATGTCATCAACGCGCTGAATGAAAAACTCATCTTCCGTCATCCGCATATTTACGGTGATGTGGAGGTTCAGGATGAAGAGGAAGTAAAGCAGAATTGGGAAAAGCTCAAACTACAGGAAGGAAACAAATCAGTCCTTTCCGGCGTGACTAAAGGAACACCAAGTATTGTGAAAGCTTACAGAATTCAGGACAAAGTAAAAGGAATCGGGTTCGAATTTGCCAGTGCTGAAGATGCCTGGAAGAAAGTGGATGAAGAACTTGCAGAATTTCACGCGGAAGCCGATCCCGATAAAAAAGAGCAGGAGCTGGGAGATGTGTTGTTTTCTTTGATAAATTATGCCAGAATTTCAGGCATCAATCCAGACTCAGCACTGGAAAGAACCAATATCAAGTTTATTTCCCGCTTCCAGAAGATGGAGCAGCTGGCATCGGATAAAAATTTAAAACTGGAAGACCTCTCGCTGGAGGAAATGGATAAACTTTGGGAAGAAGCCAAAGTCATGATCCGATAAAGACCCATCATTATTGTGAGGGTATGTTAACATATAATTTGTTTTAGTCTTTAATTTTCGTTAGCTTTTCGCCACAAACGGACTTTTAAGGAACACTAAATTTCTGAAAGTGTAAAATAAAAGACACTTCGAGAGAAATGTCTTTTATTAAAATGATTACATATCACGTTGTGCCTCCGAATTCGGGGTGAGCAGATTTTAATTTTTCATAAATTTTGAAGATTCTGTATTCCCTTCCTTGTCCGTAAGTTTCAGAACATAAGAACCAACCGGCAGGCGCGAAAGATTGATGCTCTTTCCGGTCATTTTATCTGAAGAAACCTTTTGTCCGGCCATATTATAAACAGAATAAGAAATAAATTCCTGCCCAGATTTTATAAACAACATGTCTTTTACAGGATTTGGGTAAATATTTACAGCCGCTCCAATTTTCACTGAATTTGTACCTAACGGACCATCTGCAGTAATTTCTACCTGTGTAAAGTTGCCCTGTAAAACGTCGCCTGTAGATTGCCAAAGTGCTGAATATAAAGTCCCGTAACCCGCCGAACTTGTAGAAGCTGCCTGAACACTTCTTGAAGAAATTCCGGTTCCGCTGTGTCGAACTTCTATCAGGAGGTTGCCACCGTTATACTGCCATGCACTTGTAAAATTAATCTTAAAACTGAAATTATTAGGATTGGAACCTACAGTTAGCGCACCTGCCGGAATCTGTAAACTTCCGGAGCGTACCTGCGTTTGTGTACCTACCACATTAGCGGCAAAATTAAGCTGTCGCTCCGACGGTTCGACACTCTCACTCAGATAAATATCAAATGCATTCATCGTCAAACTGTTCGGTGGCCAACTGGTAGCTGTACTTGCCGGCAGCCTGAAGGAAATGGAGGTAAGGTTTTTTCCGACGAGGGAAGTAAGGAGCGTGTCATCGATAATCATCTGTAACTGTCTAGCTGCATTGCCGTAAGGACCGATGAATGCACTGCCTTCATTCGAATCGGGTATAACCAAAGCTGTTTGTGCCTTGGCAGTAGTGTATCCGGCCAGCATCATAAATCCTATGACAACGGAAGATATACGTTTGTTCAGAAGCCGCAAAGAAAGGGCTTTGGGAAGGTAATCTTGTTTTTTGAAAAGAGTAGTTTTTGTTTCCATAATTGAATATTTAGTTGATAATGAAATTAGTAAAAAATATGAATAATAAAGCTGTCAATTAAAAAATTAACAGCTTTTAAAAATAATATTTGCCGGGTATATCTTTATTCTGATTTAAATTTTCTGCGAATTCTCTTTTTTCTGAATCATATACTGATGATAAAGAATGGTGTCCTCCTGGTGCTCCAGTTCGTCTTTACTGAAAAGTCTGTAATTCACTTTGAACGTTTTGTTTTTAGCGGTTTCAAGAGAAAATCCACCAGCACCGAAACCGTCCGTCACATCAAGTTCGAAATGGCTGTACTTCCAGTATTCAAAAAGATCATGATCGATCCAGAAATGAAAGCCCAGAACTTTTCCTATGCTCACATCTTTAGTGCGCGGATAAAAATGCCCTTCACGGAAACATTGCGGTTGGGTACCTTCGCAGCAGCCACCGGCCTGGTAAAACATCAGTTCGCCAAACTCTTCAGAGAGTTGTTTTACGAGTTCCAAGGCTTTTGGAGTTACTGAAAGACGGGGAATTTTTTCCATGTTGAAACTTTTTAATTGAAATCAGAAAAAAAGACGGATTTACAATAAAAATCCGCCCATTATCATTTAGAAGAATCCTAATTTTTCTTTGCTGTAAGAAATTAGCATATTCTTGGTTTGGCGGTAATGATCGAGCATCATCTTGTGATTCTCTCTACCAATTCCCGACAGTTTGTAACCTCCGAAAGGTGCACCTGCAGGATAAGAATGGTATTGATTTACCCAAACTCTTCCTGACTGGATTGCTCTTGGTACTTGGTACAATTGGTGAGCATCTCTGGTCCAAACTCCGGCTCCTAAACCATAAATAGTATCGTTTGCGATCGCGATCGCATCTGCTTCATCCTTGAAAGTGGTTACCGCAAGTACGGGTCCGAAGATTTCTTCCTGGAAAACTCTCATTTTATTGTGACCTTTCAATAGGGTTGGCTGGATGTAGTAGCCGTTTTTCAATTCGCCTTCCAATACATTAGCGTCGCCACCTGTTAGCACTTCGCAACCTTCTTCTTTACCTAGGTTGATGTAGCTAAGGATTTTATCGTACTGGATTTTCGAAGCCTGCGCACCTATCATTGTAGAAGTATCGAGAGGATTTCCTGCTTTAATGGCGTTAACACGTTCTACGACTCTTTCGATGAATTTGTCAGCAATGCTTTCCTGTACCAATAATCGGGATGGACACGTACAGATTTCACCTTGGTTTAAAGCAAATAATGCGGCTCCTTCCAACGCTTTGTCGAAGAAAGCATCGTCTTCATCCATCACTGATTCGAAGAAAACGTTTGGTGATTTACCTCCCAATTCCAAAGTTACGGGAATGATGTTTTCAGTAGCATATTGCATCACCAGTCTTCCTGTTGCGGTAGAACCCGTGAAGGCTGCTTTTGCCACTTTTTTGTTGGTAACTAGGGCATGACCTAATTCTCCTCCAAAACCATTTACAATATTCACGACTCCCGGTGGAAGCAAATCGCCGATGATTTCCATCAATACCAAAATTGAGATTGGAGTACTTTCAGCCGGCTTCAGTACCACGCAGTTTCCTGCTGCCAAAGCTGGAGCAAGTTTCCATACAGCCATAAGAATCGGGAAATTCCAAGGAATAATTTGAGCAATCACTCCTAAAGGTTCATTCACAATTAAGGAAACCGTATCTTTGTCTAATTCCATTAAAGAACCTTCTTCTGCTCGAATCACCCCCGCGAAATATCTGAAATGGTCAATTGCCAAAGGAATGTCGGCATTCAGGGTTTCGCGAACTGGCTTTCCATTGTCCATGGTTTCTACCACTGCAATTTTTTCCAGGTTGGCTTCCATGCGATCCGCAATTTTATTGAGGATGTTGCTTCTTTCCGTAACGGAAGTTTTTCCCCAAGTTACGAAAGCCGCTTCCGCAGCATTTACTGCCATTTCCAAATCCTGTTCGTTGGAATGTGCCGCTTGGCCCATCACTGTTCCATCCAATGGGGTGATTACATCAAAATATTTTCCACTTGCCGGTGCAGTCCATTGTCCGTTAATGTAGTTGTCGTACTTTTCTTTCAGTTGTACTCTGTCGTAAACTTTTGAACTCATTGTAATATTGTTTAATTATTGTTTTTAAAATTACCAATTTTATTGCGGATGAACAAGCCAAATTCTGTTAATTGATGTGATATTGATAATTGGCGTCGATAGAAAATTTCAATCGAAAATGTTTCGAAAGAAAAACCTCCAGAAAAAATTCTGAAGGTTTATGAATGAGGTTAATTTTAAGTTATTATTCGAAATACTGGTGGTAAGATTCCATAGAATGCTCCAGTGATTCTGCAATTTTTTCAGCTTCCTTTTGTGTGGCCGCTTTGGCAAGCAGATTAATTTTTTTCATGTGATCGGTAAGCCAAACGTGAAGCACATCGTGAGATTTGCCGGTCATGGTGCAGCTTTTAATCAGCTGGTCATTGGCCGTTGAAAGGTCTGCTGCGAGTTTTTTGTAATCTCCGGTTTCATCGTCGTACGCATCAATGAGCTGTTCCTGTTTTTGGATGTACGGCAGCATTTCGGCGTTGGTTTTCCATTTTTTGCCATTGTTGAGTTCCAGATTTGCACTGGCGTCGGCATGATCGTCATGGGTAGCTTCTGCCGGAGCTTCGGCTTCAGTTTCAGCTGCAACATTTTCGGTGTGATTCGTATGATCCTGATTTTCGGTAGTTTCCTGTTTCTTTTCACAGGAAATTACGATGGCCAGCCCTAAAAGTGCTGAAAGCAATGTTTTTTTCATTTTTTAAAAATTTTTATGGTTGTAAAAAGGAATAACGCAGTAATGCCAACCCGGAATGCCATGGCGCCCACTGTTTTTGTTTCGTACAGACCGCCGTTACTGATATGGATAAAGAGATAGAGATATGCTGCAATCAAAATGAAGAGTGCAGTAATCAATGGAATTTTTGTCCGAAGGCTGTTTTTAAAGACTGCATAAGCAGCAACCAGATAAAGATATCCGCACAGCCAGTTCGCCCAGACCACGGCAGGAACAAAATTCCCTTCTTTTTCTCGGATGCCCAGCCAGTCGAATAAAACCGCGCTGCTCATAAAGAGGGTGACGAGACCGAAAAGAAACAGAGAAATAAGTAACAGGGTACGTTTCATGGCTTTCTAAAGTTAGTGATTATATTTGAGGTTATAGGGTTTTTAATTCGTTTTCCGGTAGCGCAGTACTGCCCATGTGATCACTACAAGTCCTAACGAAACAATAAAGGCGAAATGTGGCAGCAAATCGGTGAAGCCGCTGTTTTTAAGCATAATCAGCCGGATGCCGTCAACACCATAAGTCACAGGGTTGAGGTACGCGATATATTTTGCCCAGTCGGTCATGCTTTCAACCGGCGTGAAAAGTCCGCTCATCAGGACGAATATCATCATGAAAAAAAACACCACAAACATCGCCTGCTGCTGTGTTTCGCTATAAACAGAAACCAGAAGCCCCATGCCAAGAATGGTGATAAGATAAACCGACACAAAGGCGTAGAGCAGAAGAAGGCTGCCTTCCATCCTGATGTTATACACAAAAACCGTCACCAGTAAACCAAGGCTGAAAGCAACCATGGCCAGAATCCAGAACGGGAAAAGCTTCCCGATGATGAAATCAACTTTTCGGATTGGGGAGACATTAATCTGTTCAATGGTTCCGGTTTCTTTTTCGGCTACGATGTTCAGTGCGGTAAGATATCCACCGATTAGAGTCACAAGGAAAGCCAGAATTCCCGGAACCAGAGAAAGGCGGTAATTGTAATGTTCATTAAACCAGAATTTCGGCACGGTTTCCAGACCGGAGATTTTACTCATACTTTCGAGTTCGGGCGACATTTTGAGTTGAATCTGCGAATTGAAATTCTGAAGAATCTGCGCAAGATAACTTGCAGAAAGTCCGGCCTTTGTACCGTTGATGGCATTGATGGCGATCAGTACTTTCTGGCGGTTTTCTTTTACAACGTCTTTTTCAAAATTGTTGGGAATTTCGATGATGAGGTCGGCACGGTCTTTTTCTATTTCCTGATACGCCTGCGGGTAGTTTTCCGCATAAGCGGTCATTTTAAAATATCCTGTAGCTATAATTTTGCGGATCAGTTCCCTCGATAAAGATGATTTGTCGTGGTCGGTCACCGCAATTTTTATGTCTTTGATTTCGTAACTCGCCGCCAACGGCAGAACCACCAGCTGTACAACAGGCATCACGAAAATTATAGCCAGAATAGCTCTGTTCCTGAAGATTTGCAGGAACTCTTTTTTGATTAATATGCGAAGGGTGCGCAACATTTTTTACAACATTTTAAAATTACTCGAGCCTTATTTTAAACTTCTTCACGGCGATAAGGAAGAGTAGCATCATCATTGCGGTAAGAACCGCGGTATGTTTCCAGATTACTTCCAGGCCGGTGCCTTTAATCATGATGTTTTTTACGATTTCATAATACCATTTGGCCGGAATCACATTCCCGACAACCTGCAGCGGTACCGGCATATTTTCTACAGGAAACATAAAACCGCTTAGCATCAGCGTTGGCAGCATGGTGCCGACAAGCGAAATGAGCATCGCCGTTTGCTGTGTCTGGGTGAGAATGGAGATGACGATTCCCAGTAAAAGATTGGTGATGATGAAAATAATGCTGATCCCGAAAAGCAGAAACAGATTTCCTTTTATCGGTAAATCGAGCACCGTGACGCTTAAAATAAGGATGGAAATAAGTATAATAACCGAGAGGATGAAATAAGGAATCGCTTTGGCCAGAATAATGACATAAGGTTTCATGGGTGAAACCAACAGCACTTCGAGCGTACCGGTTTCTTTTTCGCGCACAATGGCAATCGCCGTCATCAGCACACAGATGATGAGCAGAATAAAGGCCATAACGCCGGGTACAAAATTAGGCGCACCCTGAAGCTGCGGATTATAAATCATCCGGATTTCAGGCTGTATGCCGGATGATTGAACTAAAGTTTGCGGTCCATAAAAATCAAGAATAATATTCGATATGAAATTATAAATCTGGTTTGCCAGATTCAGGTCGGTTGCGTCGGTGATGAGTTGAATCTGAATTTTTTTTCCACTTGTAAGATCTTCAGAAAAACCGTCAGGAATTACCATAATCATTTTAATGCGTCCGCCTGTGAAAGCGTCTTCCGCTTCATGGATGGATTTCAGGTCCTGCTCGAGATCAAAGTAACGGTTGGCGTGGATTTTCGAAACCAGTTCGGTAGAAGCCTGAGATTTGTCCTGATCCAGAACCCCGATCCGCGTGTCTTTCACCTCAGTACTCAGAGCGAAACCAAAGAGCAGAATCTGCACCACAGGCATCCCGAAAAGAATGAGCAGCGTCCTTTTATCACGCAGAACGTGTAAAAATTCTTTCCGGACAAAAGTTAGTAACTGTTTCACATCATTTAATTAATTATTCCGATCGTTTTGCGCCGCGCGCCAGTTCATAAAATACTTCATCCATCGTTTGGGAGCTGAACTGTCTTTTGAGATTTGAAGGCGTGTCGAGCGCAGCAATTTTTCCGTCAACCATGATCGAAACCCGATCGCAGTATTCCGCTTCATCCATATAATGCGTGGTTACAAAAACTGTTATTCCGCGTTCTGAAGCTTCATAAATCAGAGTCCAGAACTGGCGTCGCGTTACAGGATCCACGCCGCCGGTAGGTTCATCCAGAAATACAATCTGCGGATCGTGAAATACAGCGACAGAAAAGGCTAGCTTCTGTTTCCAGCCTAAAGGGAGTTCAGAAACCAGTTTGTTCTTTTCTTGTTCCAGATCGAGTTTTTGCAGCAGTTCATTACATTTTGCTTTAAGTTCTTTGCGTGGAATTCCGTAAATTCCGCCGAAGAAATTAAGATTTTCGGTTACCGTGAGGTTGCCGTAAAGTGAGAATTTCTGACTCATGTATCCGATGTTTTTCTTGATTTTTTCGGTTTCTTTATAAACATCAAAACCTGCCACCTTTGCCGTCCCCGAAGTCGGGACCGAAAGTCCGCAGAACATGCGCATCGCTGTAGTTTTTCCCGCACCATTCGCGCCCAGAAAACCGAATATTTCTCCCTTGTCCACCTCAAAACTGATATGATCCACCGCTGTGAAATCTCCGAAATCTTTGGTGATGTTTTCAGCTTTTATGGCGATATGCTTTTCTTTGGAATTCATTCTTTTGTATTTCACGATTGAGAGTTCAAATCTCATTTACAACTTTCATCTGTCTGAAAGAAGTCTTATAAAACTGTCCTCAATACTTGCTTTTACAGGTTTTATCTCAATGTCTGTAAACCCTTCGTTTTTTAGATAGTCTGTTAGAATTGCGGTGTTGAAATCTCCATTTCGGTCTGCCGTCAAATGCACAGATTCTCCATAAGCATATTCGTTTTTTTTCGGTTTGAAATTCTCCAGCGCGCGCAGCACAGCGGAAGTTCTACCTGCTTTCACTTCAAAAAGCAAATCAGGGAAGCTCTCACTGATCTGTTCCGGAGTGTCAATGGAAAGGATTTTTCCGTGCTGAATTAAGGCAATCCGGTCGCAAAGTGAGGCTTCATCCATATACGGTGTTGCGACTACCATGGTGATGCCCTGTTTTTTCAGACGCTGAAGCATTTCCCAGAATTCTTTCCGCGATACAGGATCCACACCGGTTGTTGGTTCATCCAGGAATAAAACCTTTGGTTTATGAATCAGTGCACAGCACAGGGCCAGTTTTTGTTTCATTCCGCCGGACAGAGCGCCGGCTTTCCGGTCTTTAAAAGGTTCAATCTGAATATAAATATCTTTGATAAGATGATAGTTTTCCTTGATGGTGGTATTGAAAATACTGGCAAAGAATTTCAGGTTTTCTTCCACCGTCAGATCCTGATACAAAGAGAATTTCCCGGGCATATAGCCCAGAATCTGTCGGATCTTCTTGTATTCCTTCACCATGTCGAGACCTTCCACCATAGCGGAGCCTGAATCGGGCAGCAAAACAGTGGTCAGAATTCTGAAAATAGTGGTTTTTCCTGCACCATCTGGACCGATAAGCCCAAAAATTTCTCCCGGATTCACATCAAAACTCACATCATCCACCGCCAGGATTTTTGCTTTTCCTTTGCCGTAGATTTTAGTGAGATTGCTGACGATTATAGATTTCATCGGTTTTGTTTTAATCGGCTACGAACCGGAATTGAACAACGGTACTTCACTTGATTATTTTACTTTTTCCTTGGTTCTTTCTCTTTTTTACCTGGCTCTTAAAATTTTACATCACCGTACATCCCGATTTTCAGGAGGCCGTCGTTTTTCACATGTATTTTTGCGGCGTATACAAGGTTGGCCCGCTCATTTTTGGTCTGGATCGTTTTCGGGGTGAATTCGGCTTTAGGACTGATCCAGTATACCGTTCCGGGAAGTTCTTTTGTTTTTCCTTCACCCATGTCGATGAAAACTTTAACCTGCTGACCGGTTTTTATCTGTACCAGCTGATCTCCGGTGATAAAGATTTTTAAAATCATCAGATCCAGATCCGCCATTTTGAAAACTGGTTTTCCGGTCATGGCAAATTCGCCTTCGTTCATGTATTTGGTGAGCACTATTCCTGAGATCGGGCTTTCAATCGTGTTATTTTTAAGCTGCTGATCCATCTGTTCCACTTTCTTCTGGGTAGGTTTTCTTTCACTCAAGATTGCACGGTTCTGAATGGATACATTTTCTTTCGCCGCCGAAATCTGCTGTTGAAGGGTACTAAGTTGAGTGCGTGCTGCCGAAATCTGTTTCTGTATTACCTTGATCTGTCCGTTGACATCATCCAGCTGCTTTCGGGTGGCAGCATCTCTTGCGACGAGATTGGCGGTTCTGTCACGTTCGCGAACTGCGTTACGCAACTGTTCCTGAAGCACGGAAACATTTGCCGACTGGGCCGAGATTTGGGTTTTCAGTACCTGGATTTGCGGATCTGCGGAAACCGTTTTCTGTTCCAAAGCATATATGCTGGCGATGACCTGTTCTTTTTGAAGTTCTATGGTTTTTGGATCAATTTCGCCTACTTTTTCATGAAGAGCGAGTTGCTGGCCTTCCTCCACCTCGAGTTCCAGAATCGTACCGGTGGCTTTGGCGGTCACCATAATTTCTTCGGCTTCAAAGGTTCCGGAAGCGTCGTATGTTGCTTCTGACTTCGCACAGCCCATTATAGTCATCAAAAACAGTAGAAGGATATATTTATTCATAACGGTAAATTTTGATGTTCATTTTCAAGGCTGAAATTTTCAGTTATTAAGCTGGGCTTTTTGGTTATACTGGGTTAAGAGAAACTGAATTTCATGAGTTGTTTTCTGGATTCTGGCCTGTTCTTCGGCATTTACTTCACGCAGATAGTCGCTGGTGTTGATGACCCCGTTTTCAAGTTGCGCGAGGCTGGCATTTTTAATGCTTTGCCTTAATGCGATGAGTTCTTCATCTTTCTGAATAAGTTTCTGAAGCTTATCCAATTCTTCATTGTTCCGGATGGTGGAAAAATTTTGGTTAAAGAGAAAGTTTTCTTTCTGAATTTCCAGATCCTGCTGCTGGGTGTTGAGCAGCGCCAGGTCATTTTTTTTGGTATAAAACCCGGAAATGGGAAACTGTAGCCGCAGACCGCCGATATAGAAAATATCGAATTCATTGCTAAGCATATTGAAGCCCGGCTTGCCATATCCACCCTGGAAAAAAGCTCCAAGTTTGGGCTGGTTTTTAGATTCTACAAGAGACTTCTGAGTTTCCAGCATCTGTTGCTGAAGGGTGAAAAGTTTCAGTTCGGTGCGGTTATTTTCTCCGGTCAGCAGCAGTTTTTTTGGTGTTTCGAAAACTGTATTTTTACTGAATTCTTTTTTCGTGAACAGTGATAGGGTTTCTATTAAATTTTTTCCAATTGACTGAATTTCAATCTGTCGCTGTTCTAGCCCGATCAACTGCGCTTTCAGCACATCAGCCTGACTTCTGAAGATGGTACCATATTCCAGCTGTGCACTGGCTTTCTTCAAGCCGTTTTCGATGTCGTTTTTTGTGATTTCAGTTTGCTGCAGCTGTTCCTGGCTTTGAAGAATTCCGAAATAAATCTGGTTGATTCTTTCTTCAAGTTTATCGAGCTCGACTTCGTTTTTCTGAATCTCGGTTTCTGACTGAATTTTTGCCAGTTTCTTCTGATTAGAAATCATCCCGCCATCATAAACCGTCTGTTGAATATCAGCGTAAACTTTATACTGGTCTTTGCTCAGCGGTTCCACCAAACTGTTGGGAAGTGAGAATGGCAGTTGGGTCACTTCGTTCTGGTAGGTGGCCTGGCCCACAACGCTAATCTGAGGCAGCCAGCCTTTTGAAACGTTTTCTACGGTATAATCTCGTGTCTTTTCAAGGAGTGCATTTCTTTTGATAAGCGGATAGCTATTTTTTGCAAGCTCCTGGACTTCCTCCAAAGTAGCCGTTTCCTGGGCTTTCAACTGAAAATTTAGAAGCAGCGCGACTACGATCAGGTATTTTAATGTTTTCATTTGATGGGTTTTAAATGAAAAGTCTGTTAACTGTTAAGGATCATTTTGGTCCAGCGCGGCACCAAAGTCCTACGCTCCGCAACAAATTTCTGAAATTCCTCATCGCTCAGGATGTTGAAATTTTTAAGAATAGGCTTCCCAATATAAGGAAAGGCAGTCATGCTCAGGAAATTAACAATAAAGTGAAGAGGATTCAGGTCGGGTTTCTTTTCCCTGATCTGTTTGAGGAGGACTGAAGTTTTCAGAAACTGATCGACCGGAATCAGCGAAGTGATATTGGAAGGTTTTTTCTGTATTTCGCTCAGGACGAAAAGGGGGAGGTTGGGATTTTTGGACAAAATTTCAAAATATTTTTCACTTACAAGATCTATTTTTTCGTCAATACTTATTTTTTCGCTGGTAATAATAGGAATGATCTTACCGAAAAGGAGAACAATTTTTACTTTCATGACCTGCTCAAAAAGTTTCTCCTTACTGCGGAAATAATAATTCAGTAATGCCAGATTAATTCCGGCTTCTTCTGCAATATCCCTTGTCCGTGTTCCCGAGAACCCTTTTTCAGTAAAAACCTTTGAAGCTGAAATAAGGATTTTTTCTTCGGTTGAAATGTCTTTTTCGGAGTCCATGACTAAAATTATTTCAGCAAAGTTAAGATTAATATTTTGATTTAATCAAATGATTAAACTGATTTTAAACATAAAAAAACGCAGCTCGAAAGAACTGCGTTTTATATTTAATTGTGTAAAATTTTTACATTCCGAACTGTGTTGCGAAGAGGTCCGGGAAAATCCCTAAGGCCAACAGTGCAAAAATGATGAACACTGCAACAATATTATAGGTTAACGGAACTCTTTCTGAAGTTTTGAAACTGCTTTCTTTCGGGAAGAACATCACCATAATGAGTCTTAAATAGTAAGCAATGGAGATCGCGGAACCCAATACTGCCACCAAAACAAGGAAAGGAGTGGTTTGTATCGCCTGTGCAAAGATGGAGAATTTTCCCATGAAACCAGCTGTTAACGGAATTCCCGCCATTGAAAGCATCGAAATAGCTGCGGCAACTGCCAATAGCGGTTCGGTATGTGCCAAACCTTTGAATGCGTTGTAAGAAGTTTCGCGTTTCAGTTTTTCAACCCAGATTAAGCACATCATTACGCCAATCGTAGCCAATGAATAGGCAAACAGATAAAAAGCAAGGTTGTAAGCAGACAGATTATTCAGTCCGAAGAAAATAAGGCCAAGATAACCTACATGAGAAACGGAAGAATAAGCCAGCATTCTCTTCGCATTGCTTTGGGCAAGCCCCATTACGTTGGCTAAAAACAGGGTGATGATAATGAGAACGCCAACGATGTTGATCCATTCTCCGGTGATTCCGAAAAAGCCGATAGACATTACTTTGAAGAAAGCGAAAAATGCCGAAATTTTTACAACCGACATCATAAACGCGGTAATAAGGGAAGGTGAACCCTGGTAAACATCTGGACTCCACATATGGAACGGCGCCATGGAAACTTTAAATGCCAGGGCAACCAACATTAATACTGCACCTGCATTAAACATCAGATCCTTGGAGTTTTCAAGTGAAAACTGATGAATTTTGTACAGATCGAAGCTGCCGCTGCTGCCGTAAACCAAGGCAATACCGAATAAAAGAAATCCGGTGGCAAATGCACCCATCAGGAAATATTTAACCGAAGCTTCATTGGAGCGTAAATCTGTTTTGTTACTTCCGGCCAATACGTAAAGCGGAATAGAAAGAATCTCAACCCCCAAAAATAGGGTTACCAAATTCTGGAATCCGAAAAGCACAATACCGCCACAAAGCGCAAAAAGCATCAGCGCATAGAGCTCTGATTGGTGGCTGCGGTGGTTGCTGAATGAAAAACCTCCCAAAAAGAAGAGCAGAATCGTGATGACAATAGCAATCTTTGTGAAAAGAGCCGCGTTTACGGTATAATCGAACATCGATTTGTATTGGTTAAAGAATTCCGCTTCAGGTAAAAAGCTTACATAAAATGCCACCAAAAGCCCAAGAATACTGATGTATCTTGAAAATTTTCCCTGTTCAAAAACCCCTGCAAATAATGCGACAACTGCAGTAAGGAATATGATGATTAAAACGCTCATTTAGTTTAGATTTGAGATTTGAAATTCGAGATCTGAGGTTCTTTCTCTGTCTTAAATATTTAAAATTATTTTCTTAGTTCATCATCGAAGTGAAAATAAACTTCAGTGAACTGTTTACCATTTCGATAAGAGGCTGTGGGAAAAGTCCCAGCAGAATTACAAATACCGCCAAACTCGCCAGCACCGTAAATTCTACAGCCGATAAGTCTTTGGCAGAAGACAAAACACTTTCATCTCCTTCACCGAACATCGCTTTTCCGTAGAATCTTAAAAGATAAACTGCGGACAGAATCATGGTAAGCCCGGCAAATACAGCTGCCAGTTTGCTATAATCGAAAACAGATTTAATCAGAATAAACTCCCCGATAAAACCATTCGTTAAAGGAAGTCCTACAGAACCAAGTAAAATAACAAGGAAAAGAACGGCAAATTTCGGTGCAACCTTAGCCAGACCGCCCATTTGACGGATATCTCTGGTTTTGAATCTTTTATAAAGAATATCAGCACAGTAAAAAAGACCTACAACATTGATCCCGTGCGCGAAAGCCTGTACCATTGCTCCTTCGCCACCTTCAGTCATCAGGGTACCTTTTACCGTTAAAATAGCTGATGCCATAATACCTGCCACCATTAATCCAACGTGTGATAACGATGAATAGGCGATAAGACGTTTTGAGTCGTTCTGCACAATGGCGATCAGTGCACCGTGAACAATACCTACGATGGCAAGAACCAGCACGATTTGTCCTGAAATTCCCAGAACAGGATTCGGTGTGATGGGCAACAGATATCGTAAAAGTCCGTATACTGCCATTTTCAGCATGATTCCCGAAAGAAGCATGGTTCCCTGAGTCGGCGAATACGTGTAGGTATCCGGCTGCCAGGAATGGAATGGAAATATCGGCAGCTTCACCGCGAAAGCAAAGAAGATGAACCAGAATATAACGGTCTGCTCAGAGGCGTTCAGATTGGCGTTGTAAAGGTCGGTTAGTGCAAAAGACGCGGAATGGGTGTACACGTAAATCAGCCCGATCAGCATGAATAATGATCCTACGAAAGTGTAAACAAAGAACCTGGTTGTGAACGCAATCTTCTTGTTTTCCTGACCCCAGATTCCTGCGATTAACCAGATTGGGATAAGGGTAACTTCCCAGAAAATATAGAACAGCAAACCGTCAAGTGCAGTGAATACTCCGATTAAACCAAACTGCATCAATAGAATAAGTCCGTAAAAAGTATTCCTGTACCCAGGTTTCTCATTAAAGGAAGACAGAATGATGAGTGGCGTTAAAATATTGGTAAGCAGCAACAGCAGCATACTCATCCCATCAATCCCGAAATGCAGGTTGCTCTTGATGAACTGCGACCAGGGATAATTGATTTCATACTGCAGAACTCCGTCCACCGTTGGTGTGGAATCGAAATTTGCCAGCATATAAAATGAGAGAAACATTTGGGCAAATGCAAACCCCAATGCCAAATATTTACTAGTGGAGTTTTTCCACGCGAATACCACTGCAGAACCTACGAGAGGTAATAGTAACAATGTTAATAATAGATACGACATTTACTATTGTAATATAAAGTTAACAATTAAAATAATTCCGATGGCTAAAGACATAATGAGCACATAATTCTCCACGTTTCCGTTCTGGAGTCTTTTTGCTGCCCGTCCTGAATCTTCAGCGCCGCTTCCGATGAAATCTACAAACCGGTTCAGCACGCCTTTATCGAACATATTTCCACCAACACCCAAACCTTCAATAAACCTTACGAAGGTTGCATTATTAAGTTCGTCCAGGAAGAGTTTTCTGTTCGAAAGTCTTTCCCAGCCGGTATATTTTTCATCCGGCAAAGCCATTTTTTTCTTGTTGACATAAATGTTTTTAACGACGAACCAAACGGTGAAGAACATGAGGACCGTTAATGCAAGAAGGATCATTTCGGTTCCAAAATTTACTTCCGGAAGTTCAAGATCATAAACGTAGATGGAATTCAGCCACTGATCAAGCTTTGCATAATTACCGTGACCGATGAAGTGGGGTAGGTTGATGAAACCACCAACAACTGATAAAACAGCCAGAACAATCAAAGGAATCGTCATGTTCGACGGACTTTCATGTACGTGATGTTTCTGTTCTTCAGTTCCTCTGAACTCTCCGTGGAAGGTCAGGTAATACATTCTGAACATATAAATCGCTGTAAGCGTGGCTACCAGGAAAAGGATTACCCAAAGCACCGGGTTTTTACCGTAAACATTGGTTAAAATTTCATCTTTGGAAATCATCCCGGAAAGGAACGGGAAACCCGAAATCGCAAGTGTTCCGATCAGGAAGGTAATGTGAGTAACTTTAATTTTACTTTTTAAGCCGCCCATAAATCTCATGTCCTGTTCGCCGCTCATCGCGTGGATTACAGAACCTGCACCTAAGAACAGCAACGCTTTGAAGAACGCATGCGTCATCAGGTGGAACATTGCGGTAGTATATGCGCCAACTCCGAGTGCAACAAACATAAATCCTAATTGCGAAACCGTAGAGTAGGCTAAAACTTTTTTAATATCATTTTGTCTGAGACCAATAAACGCTGCAACCAAAGCGGTAAGAAGCCCGATAAACAGGATTCCGTCCATTGTTGTAGGAGCAAGCGAGAAAAGGAAATTGGATCTTACTACCAAATAAATACCTGCAGTAACCATCGTTGCCGCGTGGATTAACGCAGAAACCGGTGTTGGACCAGCCATTGCATCCGGTAACCAGGTAAATAGCGGAATCTGTGCAGATTTACCCATCGCACCGATGAATAAACTTGCTGTAATAAAGATAATTACTGGTGAATCCAGTTCAAATTTTGAGGAATTTTGAGCTACAGAAAGGAAATCAACGGCGTTGGTCTGATAAGCAATCATTAAAATCCCGATGATCATACCAAGGTCACCAATTCTGTTCATGATGAAGGCTTTTCTTGCCGCCGCACCGTATTCTTTATTGGTATACCAGAAGCCTATGAGCAAATACGAACATAAGCCTACACCTTCCCAACCAATGAAGAGGATAAGATAGTTACTACCCATCACCAAAAGGAGCATGGAGAAGATAAATAAATTGAGATAAGCGAAGAATTTATAAAAACCTTTATCGTGGCTCATGTAGCCGATAGAGTAAAGATGAATCAGTGAACCGATTCCGGTAATGATCATAATCATCATCAATGACAACTGATCGATCTGGAAGCTGAAATTCACCTGAATCCCGTTAACCCTGAACCATTCGAAAGCTCTTACAATTACCGGCTGTGAATCTGCCTCAAAATTTAAAAATAAACTGACAGCAATACAGAAAGAGGCAAAAACCACGAGTGTTGCGATACTTCCTACCAACATTTTCGGCAGATTTTTTCCGAAAAGACCGTTGATCAGAAAACCGAATAAGGGTAAAAGTATAATTGCGTAAACTAAATTTTCCATCTATATTATCCTCTTAATTTATTAAAAATACTGATGTCTACCGATTTTGTATTGCGGTAAATCATCGCGATAATTGCCAACCCGATCGCTACTTCTGCAGCAGCAACCACCATGATGAAGAACACCAGGATTTGCCCGTTTCCATCGTCCTTATAGCTTGAAAACGCAGCAAGAAGCAGATTTACAGAATTCAGCATCAACTCTACACAACCCAAAATAATGATGGCGTTTTTGCGGATCAGAACCCCTAAAACTCCCAGACAGAAAAGTACAGAACTAAGTATGATAAAATACTCGAGCGGTACGGTCTGTATAAATGAATTTATTTCTCCCATAATACTATAAATCTTTTTTACCGATAAGCACTGCACCTACAATTCCTGCAAGAATGAGGATTGAAGCCAGTTCGAATGGCAATACATATTCGTTAAACAATAATCGTCCGAGGTTTTTGGTCAACCCGATGGATGAATCTGCACCGGTTCCGTAAGTGGTTGCATTCAGTCCCTTAAAAGCACCCAGAATTCCGATTAAAAGAATTCCGGCAGCAAAAACCCCGATGAATTTGGTGATATTCTGTTTTTTACTTTCGTCGCCTTTATTAAGGTTAAGCATCATCAGGATATAGAGGAATAAAACCATAATCGCCCCTGCATATACGATGACCTGAACAATTCCTAAAAACTGCGCATTCAGTAAAACATACATTGCAGCAATCGAAAAGAACGTTACAATCAGCGAAAGAATGGAGTAGAGCGGGTTTCGGGCAAACACAAAATAGGCCGCACTTATAATGGCAAGAAATGCCACAAAGAAAAATATAATCTGTTCCATTTATTTAACCGATTTTTTTTGTAATTCGCTCTGTCTCGCTGTAATATCAATTCTTTCATTGATTTTTTCAACCAGTTTATCTTTTCCGTACACGAAGCTTCCGCGGTTGGTTTCCACATCCACCAAACGGTCGGTAAGGTAAATCGCAGATTTAGGGCAGGCTTCTTCGCACATCCCACAGAAAATACATCGCAGCATATTGATTTCGTACACCGCTGCATATTTTTCTTCGCGGTACAGGTCTTTTTCCTCCCGGGTTCTTTCCGCGGCGGTCATGGTAATGGCTTCTGCCGGACATGCGACAGCACAAAGTCCGCAGGCAGTACATCTTTCACGCCCTTCTTCGTCACGTTTCAGAACGTGCAGGCCACGCCAAACTTTTGCCCTTGGCTTTTCCACCTCCGGATAGGAGTAAACTTTCCCTTTGGAACCTGCCAAAGCGTGTTTCAGGGTAATGGCCATTCCCTTCATGATTTCCGGGAGGTATATTCTTTCCATAAAAGTCATCTCTTTGTTCGAGACTACTTTTGATCTGTTGGTCAGTTTCATATTGATTTTGTTTTAGCTTGGCCTAAGCCGTGAGCATGACAACTTTTACTTTTTTAATTAGCTAAAGAAAACAATTACAGCAGCAGTAATCACAAGATTAACTAAGGCTAAAGGAATTAAACTCTTCCAGCCCAGATGCATCAGCTGGTCGTATCTGAATCTCGGGATTGTCCAGCGGATCCACATAAAGATCAGGATTCCGATAATCACTTTAAAGAGCATCGCCAGAATACTTAAAATACCTGCCGTATTTTCGCCCCAGTTTTCAGATACCCAGTTTATCCCAGGATAATTGAATCCTCCGAAAAACAGAGTTGCGATTAATGCATTTGAAATGAACATATTCACATATTCCCCGAACATGTATTGCCCGAAGTTCATGGATGAATATTCTGTCATATAACCGTTTACGAGTTCAGATTCACATTCCGGCAAATCGAAAGGGTGACGGTTGGTTTCTGCCAAAGCAGCAACGAAAAATATGATAAATGCTAAAGGCTGGTAGAAAATATTCCAGTTCATCCCGTCAGCCGGAATTAAGCCCCAGATTTTACCGGTTCCCTGTGAAGAGGTGATATAGTGAAGATCCAGACTTCCCGCCATTAAAATAATTGCCAGAAGCGAAAGACCCATCGCAAGTTCATAAGAGATCATCTGCGACGAAGCACGAATGGCACCGATAAGCGAGTATTTGTTATTGGATGCCCAACCACCGATCATCATTCCGTAAACTCCGATGGAAACCATTCCGATAAGATACAGCACACCCACATCGATATTGGCTACCTGAATATCAAATGAAGTTCCGCCGATGTTCAGCGATTTACCCCACGGTATTACCGCTCCGGTAATCAGGGAGACGAACATGGTGATACCAGGTCCTAGATAAAAAAGGAATCGGTCAGCGTTCTGGGGTACAAATCCTTCTTTAAAAAAGAGTTTTCCACCATCTGCCAAAGGCTGCAAAAGACCGAACGGTCCGGCTCTGTTCGGCCCGATTCTGTCCTGTAATGCCGCTGCCACTTTTCGCTCGCCCCAGGTAGAGTAGGCTGCTACGCCCATGGATACAGCGAAAAGAACAAGTACTAAAATGAGTTTAAAGGTAATTAATTCCATAAGTTATATCATTTGAGGTTTAAAGATTGATTTTAAATCAGTTTTAAACAGCTCATTATCAAATTAAATTATTTCGTCTTTTTCACCGATTTCTTTTGCATCGGGATTGTTCAGGAGATTAACCATATTTTTTGGCTTCTCGTAATGGTTCAGCGAGATAACCGAGTGTCTGTCGATATGTCTCGGACCTTCGATCGTCCAGTGTTTCAGGTCTTTTTTCTCGAAACGGCACTCATCACAGATCCAATCCTGTACTTCGTCGTACTGGTCTTTTCTGGCAGTAACCCTGATGATTTCTTCACCTTTCATCCAAACAACCGCTTTTCCGGCACATTTATCACATTTGCAGGTGGCGTTCATTGGTTTGGTAAACCACACTCTGCTTGCAAAACGTGCAGTTCTGTCGGTTAATGCTCCTACAGGACATACATCAATTACGTTTCCGATGAAATCACTGTCCAGAGCTTTATTTAAATTCGTTGAAATCTCTGCATGGTCACCTCTGAAGAGAATTCCGTGCTCACGCTTTTCGGTAAGCTGGTTGGCTACCAAAACGCATCGTGCACACAGGATACAGCGATTCATATGAAGTTTAATGTTCGGACCGATATCTTCAGGCTCGAAAGTTCTTCTTTCAAATTCTGTTCTGGTTGCTTCTACACCATGCTCATAACCCAAATCCTGAAGGTGGCATTCGCCGGCCTGGTCGCATACCGGGCAATCTAAAGGGTGATTTATAAGCAGAAATTCGGTTACGGCTTTTCTTGCTTCCTGAGTTTTTTCGGAGGTAAGGTTTTTTACTTCCATACCATCCATAACACCGGTTCTGCAGCTTGCTACCAATTTTGGCATAGGTCGTGAATCTGCATCTGAACCTTTTGATACTTCTACCAGACAAGTTCTGCATCTTCCGCCGCTGGATTCCAGAGGTTTGTAGTAACACATCGCGGGTGGTACAGATTTACCGCCGATCTGTCTGGCTGCTTCAAGAATAGAAGTTCCGGGCAAAACCTCGGTGGTCTGTCCGTCGATCGTGATCTTAAATTTTTTAATTTCTTCGCTCATTATAGATGAATTCAAAAATGAATTAATTAAATTTTACGGGTATTAAAGGTATAACCAATCCCGAAATTGATCTGTCCGAAAAAGAAATCCTGGGATGCCTTATCGGGTTTATTGTTTAAAGTTGTTTTTATGTCAGGCATATTGATATAGCCTAATTTTCCTTCTACTCTTGCCATCCAGTGTTTCCAAAAGACAGCGTTAATATTTGCTCTTCCGTCGAGGCCGAAACCTGCAACATGAAAACGGTCGCTTCGTTCATTGTCGAAAAGTTTTACATTACTTTTCGGAAAAAGAACACCTGCGCCTGCGCCGTAGCTCCACATCACATTTATTTTTTCTTTGCTCAATAGCGGTTTATATTTTTCTAAACCTGCATTTACATAATTCAGTCCGTCGGTATGTTCAAACGTCAGGAAGTTGGAATCACTAAGGTCAACTTCACCGTTCTGTACCATCGCCGAATATACCGGATCGGAAATATTTCCTTTAAACTTTACGGTCTGTTCCTGGTCCATCACATATTTCATATGGTCTGTACCTACAACCAGCGCCAAATTATCCTTAATGAAATATCCCAACCGGAAGTTAAACTGCGGTTTCGAAATTTGCCCCGGATCAACGTAAGCCCAGTCTAATTCGCTCGGTCTGTCGTGCGCTGCCACATTTTCTAAAGTGAAATCGTAGCCGTTTCCTCTAAAGTGAATATCAGACTTAGTAAACGCGGCTCTGTTCCAGCCCCAGAAAACGAACATCTGTCCTTTTTTCGACATGGGCTTAATACTAAAATCGAAATCGTCAGATATTTCCTGAGTTGAATCTGTTTCTTGGGCAAAACTCAAGTTCAGTCCGAGAAAAAGAAATGCAAAAATTTTAAAGAACTTCTTCATCTTATTCTGCTTTCGCAGCTACCGGAATTGGATCCGCATAATTGGCTAAACCGTAATTTTTTGTTAATGCTTCAGGATTGTTAATATGCCATTCAAACTCATCACGGAAATGACGGATTGCCGCGGCAACAGGCCACGCAGCCGCATCACCTAATGGACAAATTGTATTTCCTTCAATTTTTCTCTGGATGTCCCACAGCAAATCGATGTCTGCCAGGGTTCCTTCTCCGCTTTCTATTTTTTTAAGGATTTTATACATCCACGGCGTTCCTTCACGGCATGGTGTACACTGTCCGCAACTTTCGTGGGCATAGAATCTTGCCAGCGTCATGGTGTGTTCTACGATACACTGGTCTTCATCAAGCACTTCAAATCCGCCTGATCCCATCATTGTTCCGGTTGCAAATCCGCCATCCGAGAGGGATTCATAATTCATATATCTCGGCTCACCGTTAATGGTTTTCAGCAATAAATTGGCTGGAAGAATCGGCACGGAAGAACCGCCTGGAATACAGGCTTTAAGTTTCTTCCCGTTCGGGATTCCGCCGCAGTATTCATCAGAATAAATGAATTCTTGTACGGTGATGGTCATGTCGATTTCGTAAACGCCAGGTTTGTTTATGTTTCCGCAGGCAGAAATCAGTTTTGTTCCGGTAGAACGTCCTACGCCAATTTTGGCATATTCGGCTCCCGTAATGTTGATGATAGGCACTACAGCTGCAATGGTCTCTACGTTGTTTACTACGGTAGGGCTTTCCCAAAGACCTTTTACTGCCGGGAATGGCGGTTTCAGGCGTGGATTGCCTCTTTTACCTTCCAGCGATTCCAGCAGTGCAGTTTCTTCACCGCAGATATATGCACCGGCACCGCGCTGAACGTAAATCTCCAGATCGTAACCGGTTCCTAAAATATTTTTTCCTAAGAATCCGTTTTTCTTTGCTTCTTCAATGGCTTCTTCCAGAATGTCGGGAATCCAGGAATATTCACCACGGATGTAAATGTATGATGTATTTGCACCCAACGCGAATGAAGAAACAATCATTCCTTCAATCAGAAGATGGGGCAGGAATTCCATTAAATAACGGTCTTTAAAAGTTCCCGGTTCGGATTCGTCGGCATTTACGACCAGATATCTTGGGACACCTTCGGGTTTTGCCAGGAAACTCCATTTCATTCCTGTAGGAAATCCTGCGCCACCACGCCCTCGTAGTCCTGAAGTTTTCACTTCTTCCACAATGGCGTCCGGGGTCATTTTCAGTGCTTTTTCAACTGCTTCGTAACCGCCCTGTTTGCGGTAAACATCGAAGTAACGGATTCCTTCTATGTGCGCGTCTTTAAGTAAAAGTTTTTTACTCATTTTCTATATGCTTATTGCAATTGGCTTTTGGCTTCTTGCCTGTAATTAATTTTTTAAATTCAATAAAAACCTTACGTTTCTTAAATCAACAGCTTAGTCGAGTGCAACGGCTCCTTGTCTGCAGAGTTCCAGGATTTCGTCAACTTTTTCCACTGTTAAATTTTCGTGATAAAATTTACCCAGCTGCATCATTGGCGCATAACCACAGGCACCGAGGCATTCTGCAGGTTTCAGTGTGAATAGTCCGTCAGCAGTGGTTTCGCCGTCTTTAATGTTCAGTTTGGTTCTGATATGATCCAAGATTTTTTCACTTCCTCTGGTAAGGCAAGGGCCGGTTCGGCAAACTTCCAAGACATATTTTCCTACCGGTTTCATGTTAAACATAGTGTAAAAGGTTGCAACTTCGTACACTTCAATCGGTTTAATGCTGAGAATTTGTGCAACATAATCCATCACAGGAACATCAAGCCAGCCGCCAAATTCTTTCTGCGCAAGGTGAAGCACAGGAATGAGGGCAGATTTTTGCTTCCCTTCAGGATATCTTGCGATAATTTTATGTACCTGTTCTAAGGATTCAGGTTTAAAAGCAACAGTTTCGCTCATATTTAAAGATTTTAGATTTTAGATTTTAGATTTCAGATGAAATCGTATTCTGCAAATCCTATCATTGATCTAATTTTTATGTTTGATCTTTAGGTTAATTTAAAATTTATAACCTAAAATTTATAATTTTATTAAGCATCCAGCTCCCCGGCAATTACGTTCATGCTGCACATGGTAACAATCGCGTCGGAAATCATTCCGCCTTTGATCATTTCCGGATAAGCCTGATAGTAAATAAAGCATGGTCGACGGAAGTGTAGTCTATATGGTGAACGTCCGCCATCACTAACGAGATAGAAACCTAATTCACCATTTCCGCCTTCTACAGCATGGTAAACTTCCCCTTTCGGAACATCAGTTTCTCCCATCACGATTTTAAAGTGATAGATGAGCGCTTCCATCTTGTTGTAAACATCAGCTTTTTCCGGCAGGTAAAACTCCGGAACATCTGCGTGGAAAGGTCCTGCGGGGAGGTTTTTATAGGCTTGCTCAATGATTTTCAAACTTTCCCAAACTTCCTGCTGGCGAACCATAAAACGGTCATAAGTATCACCGGCGGTTCCTATAGGAATAATGAAATCGAAATCGTTATAAGAGGAATAAGGACTTGCCACACGTACATCGTAATCCACACCGGATGCACGTAAGTTCGGACCTGTGAAACCATAGCTCAGTGCGCGTTCTGCAGAGATTGGTCCGGCTTTGATGGTTCTGTCCATAAAGATTCTGTTTCTTTCATTCAAGGCACAGAATTCTCCCCAGATTTTCGGGAATTTCTTTAACCATGTCTGAAGCATTTCATGGAACTGAGGACTGAAATCTCTTTCAAAACCTCCGATTCTTCCCATGTTTGTGGTCATTCTGGCACCACAAATCTGCTCATACATTTCGTATATTTTTTCTCTTTCCTGGAAGAGATAGGTTAAGCCTGTAATTGCACCGGCATCCATCGCGATAACCCCGTTACAAATCATGTGGTCGGCAATTCTGGCCAACTCCATCATGATGACTCTCATGTAGTCTACCCGTTTAGGAACTTCGCAGCCGATGAGTTTTTCCACGGTCATGTGCCAACCCATATTATTGATTGGGGCAGAGCAGTAGTTCATCCGGTCGGTAAGCGTAGTGATCTGTGCAAAGTTTCTTCTTTCAGAAATCTTTTCGAAAGCACGGTGAATATAACCGATGGTTTGTTCTGAATGCAGAATCCTTTCACCATCCATCGTTAGAACATTCTGAAAAATACCGTGGGTTGCCGGGTGTGTAGGTCCCAGGTTCAGCGTATAGAGCTGCCCGTCGATATTGTCCTTTGCGTCGTTATGGCTGAGTATATTTGATAGCGCGTTGTCTTTCATAATTTTTCCTTTGATCTAAGGTTATCTTCCGAACATTTTATCGTCTTTATCTGTTCTTGTACCATCTTCAAGACGATACTCCTTCAGCATCGGGTGGTAGCCAATATCTTCCATATTAAGGATGACACGAAGATCCGGATGGCCTTTAAATTTAACGCCGTAGAATTCGAAAGTTTCTCTCTCCATCCAGTTAGCACCGGCATAGAGGTCTGTCATTGAATCTACTTCGGCATTTTCTTTTGGCATAAAGGCTTTCAGACGAATTCTGAAGTTGGTCATCATGTTATGAAGATGATAAATTACGCCGATTTCTTTTGCCGGATTTTCAGGATAATGAATTCCGCAGATATCTGTAAGGAAATTTATTTCTAAAGATGAATCTCTAAGATAGTGAATGACCTTTTTGATGTCTTCTTTTTTTATTTCTAAAGTAAGAAGATCATATGGTTCTGAATGCGAGATTACTGAATCCGGAAATTCTCTTGTAATTGCTTCTAAAACAAATTCGTTTGTCATTGCCAAATTAATTTATGCCGTAGGATTCCAGTAAGTTTTTATATTCAGGAAGATCTCTTCTGCGGATACTTTCGTTTTCGCAAAGTGCCTGTACCTGCATTACGCCTTCAATAATCTGTTCCGGTCTTGGCGGGCAGCCGGGAACATATACATCTACAGGAATAATTTTATCGATTCCCTGAAGTACAGAATAAGTATCGAAAATACCACCGCTGGAGGCACATGCACCCACAGCAATCACCCATCTTGGCTCAGCCATCTGGGTATAAACCTGTTTCAGTACAGGTCCTAATTTTTTAGAAATTGTTCCGCAAACCATCAGCATATCTGCCTGTCTTGGGGAGAAGGAGTTTCTTTCCATCCCAAATCGTGAAGCGTCGTATGTCGGGTTCAATACAGCCATAAATTCAATACCACAACATGAAGTGGCAAAAGGAAGTGGCCATAGCGAAAATTTACGTGCCATGCCTATTACACTGCTGAGTTTGGTTGCGAAAAATCCTTCGCCCTCAAAACCCTCAGGTGGTTCAGCATCCATTCTTATAATCGGTTTGTTATCTGACATTTTTGTTTTCTTTTAAGATTAATTAAAATACGAAAAATGGGGTTTATTTATCCCAGTCTAAAGCTCCGCGTTTCCATACGTAAATGAAAGCGAGGAAAAATACGGAGATGAAAGTAAGCACCGCCAAAAATCCTTCTACACCAAATTCGCGCAGATTAACTGCATATGGATAGAAAAATACAATTTCGATATCGAAAAGTACAAAAAGAATTGCGGTAAGAAAGTATTTTACAGAGAAAGGAGTCCGGGCATTGCCTTCTACATCCACACCACACTCGAAGCTTTCATTTTTTTTAGTAGAACTTGCCTTCTGTCGCGGGCCTAAAAAGTGTGTTCCTAAAATACAGAGTAGTACGAAACCAAAACCAACAGCAAACTGAATGATAATGGGAAGATAGTTTTCTGGAATATTCATGCTTACATTATTTTCTCAATATGCAAATTTAATGAATAAAGATGTAAGGAAGAAATTTAACTCCAAGAATTATAATTTTATAATTAATCCCTATTAATTTAGAATTAGTAAAAATAATTATTTCTTTCCTGAGTTTTTCATGCGCTTCAGCACGAGAAAAGCCAGATATCCGATGTATAAAAAGAGGAAACTTGCGAAAAGGATATTAATAAGATTGTTTGTGCGCTCATCAGGCACCTGAAAAAACTGATTATAGACAATAAATGCAAGAATCAGGAGCAGGTAAACGAAAAGTTGTTTTTTCATTTTCGGGATTTTAAAGAATAAAAAATTACTGAATCTGCATGGAGTAGGTTCTTCTGCGTTTATGATTTACCGGGTTATAATCCTGCCACAGCACCTGTACGCTTTTGTTTTCCTCCAGCTCCGGATTGGTTTCAGCAAACTTAATTCCCATTTTGCTGAATCTTAAGAATATTTCCTTAAAAATAATGGCGGTAACCCCACGGCGCTGGTATTCCGGATGGATGCCGATGAGATAAAAATTCGCGCGGTCGTTTTTCTTTCCTGCCTGCAGAAAATGCCACCACCCGAAAGGCAGAAGTTTTCCTTTTGATTTCTGCAACGCTTTGGAATAAGACGGCATTGTAATCGCAAAAGCAACAAGCTGATGATTTTCATCTTCCACGCAGATCACATAATTTTTATCAATGTACGGGAAATATTTCTCGCGGTAAGTTTTGATCTGCTCCTCTGAAATCGGGGTGTACGTGGAAAGCGAATTATAAGTCTGGTCTAAAAGCTTGAACATGGGCTCCACCAGCGGTAAAATTTCTTTTTTGTTTTTGAAGTCAATAACATTCAGTTTGTATTTCTGTGCAATCAAAGAACTGAATTTGTTAACTTTTTCCGGCAGTACGGTTGGGAAATTCATTTCAAATTCTACCCATTCTTTTTCTTTAACCAACCCAAGTTTTTCCATGTGTTTTGGGTAGTATTCGAAATTGTAAAGGCCGATCATTGTTGCAATCTTATCAAAACCCATTGTCAGCATTCCCGATTTGTCAAGATTGGTAAATCCCATGGGACCTTCAATTTTTTTTATGCCTCTTTCTTTGGCATAATTCACAGCAGTATCGATTAAAAGTTTAGATACTTCCAGGTCATCAATAAAATCGAGCCAACCGAAGCGTACTTTGCTGATGCCCAATTCTTTTTCTTCCTTATGGTTGATCATTACAGCGATTCTGCCCACAATCTTTCCGTTTCGTTCCGCAAGAAACTGTTTGGCCTCGGAATACTTAAAAGCAGGATTTTCTGCGGGATTCCAGATGTTTTTTTCCTCGTTGATTAAAGGCGGTACATAATTTTTGTTATTTTTGTAAAGTTCCATAGGAAAAGTGATGAATTTTTTTAAATCCTGAACACTTTGTACTTCCTTTATTAATATTGCGGACATGCTGTTTTGTTTGAAAAAACAAAGATAAAGGATAAAAACAAATATAAAAACTTTGGCACGTTTTTTACTTTCAAATTACAGTTTGAACATATAATAAATAAAAAGAAAAAATGACAGGTTATTATCTAATTATTGGACTCTCGATGCTCGTAAGTTGGTTGGTTTCAGCAAGATTGAAATCTAAATTCGAGCACTATTCTCAGGTTCATTTAAGAAACGGAATGTCCGGAAAAGAAGTGGCGGAAAAAATGTTGAGAGATAACGGAATACATGATGTACAGGTAATTTCAGTACCCGGACAACTTACAGACCATTATAATCCGGTAAACAAAACAGTGAATCTTTCAGAAGGAGTTTATATGCAGCGCAACGCCGCAGCAGCCGCAGTTGCAGCACACGAGTGCGGACACGCGGTACAGCATGCTGTAGGATATTCGATGCTTCAGCTTCGTTCCAAACTCGTTCCGATTGTAAGCATCAGTTCAAACCTTATGCAGTTTGTATTAATCGCGGGTATTGTGCTGATGAGTGCAACGCAAACCATAGAAAATCCGAACGGAAATACGACGGTGCTCGCGATTGGTGTTGCTATGTTCGCCGTTACCACCCTTTTCGCTTTCGTGACTTTGCCGGTAGAATATGATGCAAGTAACAGAGCAATGAAATGGTTGAAAGACACCGGAACAGTTACTTCAGAAGAATATGTTGGGGTAAAGGATTCATTAACATGGGCGGCAAGAACTTATCTTGTTGCGGCGCTCGGTTCTTTGGCACAGCTGCTGTATTGGGCATCGATGCTTATGGGCAGGAGAGATTAACCTAGTTAAACCGGAAAGAAATATTTTGCATCTCGGACAGTTGTTCCGAGATGTTTTCTTTTATGGAAGTTTTTATTTTAGCAGTGATGATACATTTCTCATCGGACAGAAAGTCCAGAATTCTTCCGTCGAATTTACTGAGTAAAGTAAAGATTTGGTTTTGTTGACTGAAGCCGAAGCTTATTTCAATTTCAGACTCCAGTTCCTTTTTAACAATTTCTGCTTCTTCCAATGTAATTTTTGCAGACTCTTTATACGTTTTTACGAGACCGGAAACGCCAAGTTTTGTTCCGCCGTAATACCGAACCACAATAACTAAAACATTCGTTATTTCGTGAGCCAAAAGTTGATTGTAAATTGGCAGGCCTGCACTTCCAGAAGGTTCGCCGTCGTCATTAGCGCGGTAATTTTCACCTTTTATGCCAAGCCGGTAGGCGTAGCAGTGATGCGTAGCTTTCGGGTGTTCTTCGCGTATTTTTTCTAAACTTTTCTTCAGTTCTGCTTCATCATCAACAGGAAAGGCAAAACCGATGAATTTGCTTCCTTTTTCTTTTAAAAGAATATTTTCTACAGGTGATTTTATGGTATTGAAAGAAAATTCCAAGTTTAGAAGTTTTTATGAAATTCAATGATATTGTCTCTGAAATTTTTTGTTTCGAAATTTTCGTGATGAAATTCAGGTGCTTTTGTTCCGTTGGTCAACTTCAGGTTTTCATTTTTAATGATAATCGCTTCGTCCCAAATCTCCGCATCGATAAACTGTTGAAGTGTAAAACTTCCGCCTTCAACAATCACCGACTGTATTTGATTTTCATAAAGTTTTTGCATTAAATTTTCAAGAAAGTTTTCCTTTTCAATTTTGATGAATCTTATGTTACTTTCTTCTGAATCTTTTACCCCATTGAACACTAAAGTTGGCGCTTCGTTATTGTAAATATTAAAGTTTCCAGGAACTTTCAGATCAAAATCAATCAAAATTCTTACGGGATTTTTTCCTGTAATTTCCCTTGTCGTTAGCCCGGGATTATCGGTTAACGCTGTATTTGTTCCCACCAAAATTGCGTGTTCTTCACTTCTTAACTGATGAACAAACTGTTTGGTTAAACTGTTTCCGATTTGGGTGGGTTTAAAATCTTTATCCAGAAATCCGTCGCCCGATTCTGCCCATTTCAAAATGATGAATGGTCTTTTTTTCTGGTGAAACGTAAAAAATCTTTTATTGAGTTCCTGGCATTCAGTTTCTAAAACTCCTGAAACTACCTCGATTCCGGCATTTTCAATCATCTTTTTTCCTTTTCCATTTACTTTTTCATGAGAATCCAGGGTGCCGATGACCACTTTTTTAAATCCGGTTTCGATTATTTTATTCGCACACGGCGGTGTTTTTCCGAAATGAGAGCAGGGTTCCAGCGATACATAAATCGTGGCTTCTTTTAATAATGCTTTGTTTTTTACCGAATTAATTGCGTTGATTTCTGCATGGTTTTCTCCGGCCTTTTGATGAAAACCTTCACCAATTATAAGACCGTTATGAACAATTACGCTTCCTACCAAAGGATTGGGATAAGTGTGTCCCACAGCTTTTTTTGCCAGGTCAATGCAGCGTTTCATGTATATTTCGTCGGTCATCGCTGGGTTTCAAGTTTTAATAACTAAAAACACCCAACAGTTGGCGGGTGTTTAAGTGGTTGTATTTATTTTCCGGGATTAGGCTGGGCAACTTTTATTTCCGGAATTTTATACTCGATCATTGTTGCCATCAAATGGTCGCGCTGTTTTGCCAGTGCTTTTGCGGCAGATTTCAGATCTCCGTACATTCTTTTTGCATACGACATGATCAGGAAACTTTTCTGGCCTCCATTCTCCATATTTTTGAAACGGTAAATATTGTATTCAATATAAGAATCGCCGTTTTCGGGAGCTTCAGAAATAAAATAATCTACGATAAACTCTTTGCCGTCCGGACTTTCGGTCACGTTAACTTTAGCGAATTTATCTTTTTTCTCCCGCTGCTGCACAGATTCAACCTTTTGTCTCACCGCAAGTTCAGTTTCTATTTCTTTGTTGAAAAAGGAAAAGTCGAGAAGTTGATTAAAATCCCTGAGGTTTTCATCTTTCGGGATATACTGCTCCTGAAAGAGCGTTTTGGAACGCTGTTTCGATTGAATAATATAAAATTCTGTCCCGTCGTATTCAATAGGATTGGGAAACGATAAAATACTTGTTTCAGTTTCCTGCGCATGGATCAATGTCGCGGAAGTGAAAAGCATCGCTAAGAATATTTTTTTAATCATTTTTACTGATTTTCGCCTGAAAGAATTTTGTGCAGACTCTGTTTCATGGATTCGAGCTGGGATTTTTTCTCATCGATCTTTTCGTAAGTATCCTTCAGTAAAGGATTGGTGCGTGAGGAATTGCTGAAAAAGCCGACATTGTTTTCCATCTTTACGATTTCTGCTTCCAGATCTGCAATCTGGTTTTTAATTTTCCGGGCTTTGTCTGTAAGCTGGTTTTCAGAAAGACCTTCTTCTTTCAGATCATATTCGTGAATTTTGTTGAGTTTCAGTTTTTCTCTCAGTGTTTTGTTGAATTCGCTGTTGATGGATAATTTTTCGCGCGGTACTTTGCCTATATTATTCCAGCTTGTTTTTATGTGTTCAATTTTTTCTACACTTCCTTCTTCATCAGAAATCGCTTTCAGTTCCTCCAGAAGCTGTTTTTTATTCTTGTAATTTTCTTTCCAGTTGTCGTTTACTGCATTGTTTTTTTCTCTGTAATTATTGAAAAAAGCGTTGCAGGCTTCCCGGAATTCATCCCACACTTTATTGGTCATACTGCGCGGGACGTGGCCGATTTTCTTCCAGTCATCCTGAAGTTTTTTGAAGAGAGGCACCGCAGTTTCCCAGTCTTCAGAAAGGCTGTTGTCTTTGGCGGTCTGTATCAGTTTCAGTTTTTCCTCCAGATTGGTATGCTGCGAACTTTTCAGTCCTTTATAAAATTCGTTTTTTACGGTGTTGAAATTCCTTAAATGAAGTTTGAAATCGTTCCAATTCTGGTTGGATACTTTGCGCGGAACACTTCCAAGCTTCAGGAATTCGCTCCTTAATTCCTCAATTTTTTTAATTGAATTTTGCCAGTAGCTGTGGTTGGGTTCTTTTTCCGGGGCAGCAAGTTTTTTTATTTCCTCGATGATTTTATTTTTCTTCTCGAGGTTGGCGTTTTGTTCCTCATCAATCTGAGCCGAAAGTTCAGATTTTCTTTCATGAATTTTATTGGAAATTTCTTTGAATTCTTCCCAGGTTTTTTCACGGAATTCTTCAGCAACCGGTTCGGCTTCTTCTTTCCAGAGTTTGTGCAGATACTGCAGTTCATTCAGTGCTTTCTGTACCGCAGGTTCGGTTTCCAGCTGTTTTGCACGCTCGATGATATGCTGGCGTTTTTCCAGATTATGGGCAAATTCCTGCTCCATATATTCTTTATTCATATCCAACATCTGATAGAATTGGTTCAGATGATGAAAATAATTGTTGTTGAGCAGTTTGAACTCGGATTTAGCGACCTGCCCGGCATTTTTCCAGGCTTCTTTTATTTCGCGGATGGCTTTAAAGAGGTTGGTTCCGGCTTCGGTATTGGAATACAGATTTTTGAGTTTTTCAATAATCTGTTGTCTCTCTTCCAGGTTTTTTGTGTGTTGTTCTTCCTGTTTTTTGCTGTACTCATTGTTTTTCTCGCGGAAAATAGTAATGAGGCCGGCAAGTCTGGAAAGATCTGGGTGCTGGAAGTGGAAATCTTCCGCCGCATTTCCTGCCGCGATGAACTCGCTTTTCTGATCTTCTGTTTCTTCTTGAATATAGTGGTTTGCCTGTTCTTTCAAATGATTGAAAGTTCTGAAATGTACACCAGCATCTTCTTTATTGATGATGGCTTCCATTTCTTTGAGGATTTCGGGTAACGTTAAATGTGCAACAGATTCCAAAACTTCTTCATGATGATCTTCATGGGGTTCGCCTTCATCAGCTTTTTCAGGATCGATTTCTGAGAGTACTTTTTCGTCAGGTGCTGTTTCTGCAGATTTCTGTGTGTCTACATCGGCCTGGTGTTCCGGTTTTTCCTGTAAAACTTCTTCTGTCGAATTTTCTGAAGTTTTATTCGCAGGTTGTTCAGGCGATTGCTCTATAGGAGTTTCTGCCAGGGCATCTGTGTTTACTTCTGTTGTGTTTTCGGAACCGTTTTCCTGGGAAACCTCTTCCTGAAGTGGTTTTTTGTCATTGTTGTCAGAGACTGAATCTTCTGTGATCATAGCAAACTTGTTATTAGAATTGTGCGGCAAAACTTTATTACCGGAATTTTGACGTTAAACAGAGCACTAATTTAACTTATTTTTTTTAAAAGTTCCAAATTTCCCAGTTTTTTTCTGCCTGCTGTTCAAGCATATAGAAACCGTTCACTGTTTTGGCTCCTTTTTCAGAAGATTTTTTAATAAAACTGGTATAATTTGGATTGTAAATCAGGTCGATAACAAGGTGCTGATCGGTGATTCCATTGAAAGCAAAATCCAGGCAGTCATCCACATTCGGAAAGGTACCTACCGGAGTGCACTGGATGATAAGACGGTTTTTAGAAACCATTTCTTCCGTTACATTTGCGAAATTTAAGTCCCCGTTTCGCGAAACAGTTTGATAAGGAATGTTATTTTTTTCAAGAACATACTGTACCGCTTTTGCTGCGCCGCCATTGCCTAAAACCAGCGCTGCATCCTGAAAATCTTTGCGGTGAAGCAAAAGTGTTTTTTCAAATCCGAAAACATCGGTATTAAATCCTTTTTTTATCTGATCTTTAATAAAAATGCAGTTTACCGCACCTGTTTTTTCTGCCTCATCACTGAGTTCGTCCAGGTAGGGAACTATTTTTTCTTTGAAAGGAATCGTAACATTCAGTCCAACCAGGTTTTGGGTTTTAAATAAAGTTTCGATTTCCGACAGATCCTGCAGATCATATACGTCGTAAAAATGATTCTTCAGCATCAGCCGCTGAAATTTATCTTCGAAATATTTCTTGGAAAAAGAGTAGGAAATGTTCCGCCCAATGATTCCAAACTTTTTTTGCTCTTCCATGCTCCAAAAATAATGAATGCACTTTGAAGAATTGCTATTTCAGGAATAATTTTATTTATGAGTTGTATCTGTTTTTTTAAAATTCACTGTTGTCACTTCTTCAAATATTTAAGTATTTCTACCAATAAAATCTACACGTTCTTCCGGTGGTAAAAACGGGATGCAAAAAGGCAGGAAGAATATTCCTGCCCTCTGATGGAAATCAGATTTCCTCTAAGTGTTTATAATCCGTCGCCGTCCAGAAGGTTTCCCAACCCGCCAAGGATGCTGCCCTGTTCTCCTTTTTTCGTGGTGCCAAACTGCAGGATTCTGCTGGCAAGTCTTGCGATTGGAAGAGTTTGAATCCAGACTTTTCCCGGACCCCGAAGCTGCGCAAAAAATAATCCTTCGCCACCGAAAATCGAGTTTTTTATACCTCCTACAAACTGAATGTCATACTGCACTTCTTTGGTGAATGCCACGATGCAGCCGGTATCGATTTTTAAGATTTCTCCGGGCTGCAGTTCTTTTTCAATGACATGTCCGCCGCTGTGAACAAAGGTCATCCCGTCGCCTTCCAGCTTTTGCATGATGAATCCTTCACCACCGAAAAGGCCGGTCCCGAGTTTTTTCTGAAGTTCAATTCCTACAGAAACGCCTTTTGCGGCACACAGGAAGCTGTCTTTCTGGCAAATTACTTTACCGCCAAGTTCTGAAAGATCCAGCGGAATGATTTTACCAGAATATGGTGCCGCAAAATTAACCTGTCTTTTCTGTGATGATGTATTGGTAAAAACCGTCATGAAAAGGTTTTCGCCGGTAAGCATTCTTTTTCCTGCAGAAAACAGCTTGCCCATCAATCCTTTTTCGGTCCCGTCACCAAAGAGTGTTTCCATCGTAATTCCTTCGGTCATCATCATAAAACTTCCGGGTTCGGAGATTACGCTTTCATTGGGATCCAGTTCTATTTCTACACACTGCATTTCTTCGCCGTGAATTTTGTAGTCGATTTCGTGGTTGTTCATTTTTAAAATTATTTTTCAGTTATTAGTATTGCATAAGGGTTAATTGTTACTTTAAGCAGTCCCGGTCGAAAAAAAACCGGAAGATTTTTCTTCCGGCATTTAGTTTTGAATGGAGTTCTGAAAATTACTCTACAATAAATTTTGCAGTGCTGTTTCCTGCTTTCAGGATGTAAACGCCTTTCGGTAAGTTTTTCAAAGTGATTTTAGCTGAACTTTCAAAAGGCTGGGAAACAGTCTGAACCAATTTTCCGGTGAAATCAAAAATTTGTGCGGTTTTAATTTCAGACAGGTTTTTACCGCTTACATTTAATTCACCGTTCTTCACAGGGTTTGGATAGATGCTGATCGCATTTTTACTTCCAGAGCTTTCGTTTACACCGGCAGAGGGTGCATAACAGGTCCAGCTCATGTCATCAATTGCCACTCTGTTTGTGGTGCTTGAGTTCTGAAGTGTAATTTCTACAGGGCCGGCTACGTTAATATCTGTTACTGTTGTGGTGGTAACTGTAGAACTGTATGGAACTGTTTTACCTGTATCTGTCCCGTTAACAAAGATTTTTAAAGTTCCTGCTGAGCCGGAAAATTTAAGTTGAGTTGTTACTTTTAGGTTACCGATTCCGTTTGGAACTGAAAGGGCTGTAATAAAACCGTCTCTAATAGTGATGGCTCTTCCGTTAATGGTTTGGTCGGTTCTGGAGTCTTCAGATGTCCATGAAATTCCGTTGCTCGTCCAGTTATAAGTAGAGTAATTGGAAGAACTTGGTGGGATGGTTTCGAAATTTTCGTCACCGCAGTTTTCGCTTAGTGCTGTAGTGGTAGCAGTAACCGTATTACTTTGAGGCGAAACATTTCCTGCGGCATCTTTAGCTATAATATAAATAGAATAAGTGGTTAACGGATTTAAGTTAGCAATGTTCGTGGAAGTTGAACTTGTAGATCCCATAAGTTCACCGTTTACATAAATATCATAAGATGTTACTCCTACATTGTCCGTAGCGGCTGTCCACTGTACTGCAATATTATTTGATCCGACTGAACTCACGGTTAAATTTAGCGGAGCTGTTGGCGCCTGTGTATCAGTCAACGTTGTACCGGTGGCGGTATTGCTTTGCGCTGAGGCATTGTTTGCTGCATCTACTGCGATCACGTAGAAGTTGTACGTTGTTCCCTGGGCAAGTCCGGAAACTGTAGCTGTAGGTACATTCGAGTTGCTGTGGAAGCTTTCGTTTACAAAGATTTTATAATATGAAACACCTACATTGTCTGTTGAAGCAGTCCAGCTCAGATTAGCTGAAGCGGTGGTTGTGGAAACTACTGCTAAATTTGTAGGAGCAGAAGGTGCCTGAGTATCCAAAGTCTGGCTTCCCCAAATCAGCTGAACCCATTCCGGGTGGTCAATAAACGGATTTCTGTTTTTTTGGAAAATATAAGAAGCGTTGTTCCGCTCGATTTCTGTCGGTGAAACAGGATCCTGAGTAGACCATGCAAGCAGTACATCTCTTTCCCACGCCTGTAAACCAGGGTATGCGGAACCGCCCAGCATGTTTCCGGTAGAGAAAGATGACAGCCTGCTCTCATATCTTGTCACGAAATAAAAAATCATTCGGGCGATATCACCTTTAAATTCATCAATAGGCTCAGCAACGGTTCCTCCGTATCCCGGTGAACTGCTGGGTCCCACTTTAGTTCCGTTTTTCGACGTGAAAGAAGGATTGTTAACAGCCCCGAAAGGGTAGTTGCTTCGCATTCCATTCACTTTTCCATCAGTTGGCCGTACAAAATGAATGTCGCCACGCATAGGTGCCTGCTGGTTGAAGAAACTTTGGGGAACTACATGTTCGCGGTTGTAGCAGTCGCCTTCCACACTGTAGTTGCCGCATTTTTTAATTCCGTGTCTGTACGTATAAGGATCCGTTCCGGATGGATTCTCTGAATACATATCGAGCACGGTTCCGTCGTTTTCATAATAGTGGTCGGAATCTGTTGTTGGATATCCGTTGTACAGACCGTCGTACCCGTTGTCTTTATGTCCGGCAGTAATAATCGCGCTGAGTTTTGTTTTCAGTGCGGCGCCGGTCAGGCCTTCGGTTCCATTGTAATATCCTGCCGGTGCCTGAGCGAGAGCAAGAGAAAACATGAAGCCAAGTAAAAGAGTGGTAAATTTTTTCATGTAAATTAAAATAAAATTGGGAGGGTAAAGTTATAAAAAAATCAAATCAGAAGAATAGATTGTTATCCACACTATTTTATCCGATTAAATAAGGGTTTTTAAAAGAATTTACTTTATGAATGAACAAAATAAAAAACCGGCAAATGCTGCCGGTTTGTAATTATTGTGATCTTTATCTGAATTTATTCTACAATAAACTTCAAAGTCTGGTCTGCAGTTTTCAGGAAATAAACGCCCTTTGCTGTGCTTTTTAAAATAATTTTATTTGAATTCTTAAAAGGTTCACTGATGGTTTGCAACACCTGTCCCGACATTGAAATAATCTGAACAGAAGAAATCTTCGCCATATGGTCTCCGCTTACGGTAAGTGCGCCGTCGCGAACGGGGTTCTGGGAGATTTTCAATGTGTCTTTTTTCGCCGTATTTTCATCGGTACCCAGGGTTGAGGTCCAGATCATGCCAACATATTCCGGATGGTCGATATAAGGATTTCTATTTTTCTGATACACATAGGCGTAGTTATTTCTTGCAATTTCTTTTGGCGAAACAGGGTCATTTTGGTGCCACAACATCAGCAGATTGATATACCACTGGTCGAAGCCGCGATTTTTGCTGCCGTCCTGTGGATTGTTTACATCGTTATAATTAAATTCCGGCAGTCTGTCTTCATACCTTGTGATAAAATAGAGCAAACTTCTGGCAACATCACCTTTAAATTCATCAATCGGTTCAAATACAATTCCTGCAAAACCTGGGAAGTTGCTTACTCCAAGTTTGGATCCGTTGGTTGAAGTCCATGAAGCGGTTCCCACCGTCCCGAACGGATAATTGTTTCTCCTGCCGTTTACTGATCCGTCTGTAGGCAATACATGTAGATAATCATTCTTCATTGGCGCACCTTCATTAAAGAATCCCTGAGGGAAAACATGTTCGCGGTTGTAGCACTGCCCTTCAGCATTATAGTTTCCACACTGGTTGGTTCCCGGGGTATAGCTGTAAGCGTCGGGACCTGCAGGTTTTTCGGAATAAATGTCCAGAATGGTATTGTCTTTCTCGTAAAATTTGTCCAAATCACCAACCTTGTAAGCTTCCCAAAGGCCTCCGTAACCATTGTCCTGATGACCGTCGGTTACAATTTCCTTGAGTTTTGTTTTTAGAGAATATCCGGTTAATCCCGTTGCTGCATCGTAATATCCGGCAGGAATTTGCGCATTTCCGAAGCTTACGGCGAAAAGCGTTATAACTAAATTTATAAAATTTTTCATGTATCGAATTAATTTAAGAAGGCAAAGGTAGAAAAAATAATAAAGCTAAAATCTTATCAGGCAGCAAAATAAGACCTGTTGATCTTTGAGAAAATCCAGGAAACCATGAAGCCGAAAACCGCTGCTGTAGCACCTACAATAAGATAGTTAATCAGGCGGATGCGAACCGGAAAAGCCAGTTCGGTTCCTGCGCCGGCTTTGAAGAACCCTGTGCTGATCTGGAAATAACTGATGGCAGTTCCTAAAACCAATCCGCTCACAATACCGAAGAATACGATCAACAGACCGGTGTAGAAATAAATATTGCGCAAGGATTTTAAATTCATACCCAAGGAAATCAGCGATTTTGCCTGCTCTTTTTTATCAAGCTGAAGAATAATAATCGCGCCTGCCAGATTAAAGGTTGTGATAAAAATCACCAGACTGAAGATGAGGTAAATAAAGAGTTTCTCCGTATTAATCATTTTCCAGAAGGCGGCATTTTCCTCAGATTTGGTTGTTACAATGTATTTTCTGCCCAGTTTTTCCTTCAGCTGATCTTTTACTGCATCCGTTAACTCAGGGTTTTTGAGTTTAATTACGATTTTATATGCCGATTTTTTTGGCAGATCAAGCAGTTCTCTCGTCAGTTCAATGGGGGAGATAATGGTATTGTCGAGCTGGTCGTTACCGGGAAAAACTCCGGAAACGAAAATCTCTCTTTTGTTGAAGATGTCTTCTTCTTTGCTTATGATTCCGGTGCCGGATTTGGGCATCATCAGGCTGGCAGACTCCGAACTTTCACCGACAGGAATGGCGAGGCGATTATCGAGTTTATTTTCCAGCAGAACCTCATTCGAGTATTTAAAACTCGGGTAAGTTCCGTAGAAAATATTCTTATCGATAGGATTTACGAAAATATAGGCAGAATCTACGCCACGCAAGTTTGCGATATCCCCATTTTCGCGGAAGTTGATATAAACACGCTCTTCAATTACTTTCGAATAGTGGGCGATTTCGGTATTTTCACTCAGGATTTTGGTGGCTTTGTCGATCGAAGGGAGCGTTTTCCCCTCATTGCTTTTAACCGTAATATCCGCATGAAGGTTCGCAATAAGATCCCTGTTAAGATCCTCTAGTCCCGAGAATACGGATATGATGATGAACATTGCCGTTACCGCAACCATCATAGCCAACGCAGCCAGCCAGGTAATGAATGTTACCGCTGTGCTTCCTTTTTTGGCCAGAAGATACCGTGTCGCTATGTAAAGGGGAGTGTTTCGCAAGGAAAAGAATTTAACTGAATTTTAATTAGAGTACCGGGTTGTCGCCTTCACCTTTCAGTTCGCGCTCAATTCGTTCCACATCATCCAGCGTGGTATCCAGATAAAAATTGATTTCAGGAATAATTCTTACCTGTTTCCCCATTTTCTGACCCATGAAATTTCTGTACTGCGCTTTGTTTTCGTTAATTTCCTTCATAATCTGAGTGCGGAATTCCTGCGGGAATATGCTTAGATAGATTTTAGCGATGCTTAAATCTGCCGTTACCTTCACATCCGAAACGGTTACCAAAAAAGTCTGCTTGCTTTCCTTGGCCTGTTTGCGGAAGTATTCAGCGAAATCCTCCTGTATAATCTGGGCTACTTTTCTTTGTCTGTTACTTTCGTTCATGCCGCAAATTTACTATTTTTGTTTGAAATAAAATGGAAGAGCGAATCTAGAAATCTGAAGAATCAAAGCTGCCCCCTCAAACAAGAATATTATGAAAATTGAACACCTCGGTATTGCCGTAAAATCTTTAGAAACCTCCGATAATCTATTTGCCCGGCTTTTAGGAAAAGGATTTTATAAGCAGGAATCGGTGGAGCGCGAAGGGGTTACCACCTCTTTCTACGAAGTTGGCGAAAGTAAGATTGAACTTCTGGAAGCCACCAATCCAGAAAGTCCTATTGCTAAATTTCTTGATAAAAAAGGGGAAGGAATTCACCACATCGCCTTTGGTGTTGAAAATATTTATACCGAAATCGAACGATTAAAGGATGAAGGATTCATTTTTATTTCTGAAGAGCCCAAAGACGGAGCCGACAATAAACTGGTGGTTTTTCTTCATCCGAAGTCGACGAACGGTGTTTTGGTAGAATTATGTCAGGAAAAGCCTTAAAAACTTTTAGAATTTCAAAAAAATATTTACATTTGCACACTCGCAAAACAGAGGGTTTTGATCCTTTTGTTTTCTGGCCTTGTAACTCAGCTGGTTAGAGTAGCTGACTCATAATCAGCAAGTCCTTGGTTCGAGCCCAAGCTGGGCCACTTGAAATTCCGCAACCTGTTTGCGGAATTTTTTTTCGTTGAACAGAAAGTGTGTGCACAATGTCCTCTGTGTAGGAAAATGGTAGGAGCAGTAGGCGTTCAGTGTGACCTCTTTTTTAACTGATTCTTTTCTTACTGGTAGCTTTTACCCATTCCTCTTTTTTACAGCGCGGGCAGCAATCGGCATTACCTGTAGCTTTGTTTTCTGTATAACCGCAGAATGTACAGGAGTAATAACCCGGTGTCTCAATATTTTTAATGGGTCTGTTCAAGGAGTCGGGCATTACTGAAAGTCCGGGTTTGATTTCTTCGTCTGCATAATAAAAGACGCTTAATTCGCCTGAAGTCTCTTCAATGGCGGTCTCCACCTGGCCGAGGTGAGAAATACCCTTCAACCTGAGTTCAGAAAAGAATTCGTCACTTCCGAGGTTTTCTTTTCTGAAATTTTCCAGGACAAAAACACCGTCCTGAATAAGGCAGACCGGTTTTCCTTCCAGCAGATTTTCGACTTTTTTAGATTTCCCCACAATGTAGGTGAGTGCGGCATAGAGGACAATAATAATGAGAAAAACGAGTATAGTGAAAGCGAGTCCGACCTCTTTATAAAACATGGGATCGCCGGCTGCAGAACCCAGACCGAGGATCACCACCAGTTCAACGACCGACAGCTGCTTTACCCCACGTTTCCCCATGAATCGCAATCCGATGATGATAATCAGAAACATAATGAAAGTCCGGAGCGCCACTTCGGTGAGAAAAGACCAGTCTTCAGTGCCTAGAAACAGGGCGGACCAGTCAATGGTAATCATGTGATTCATTTTTTACTGTTTGTTCAGCTGAAGCCAAAATGATGCCTACTTGAGCACTGACCGGTCTGAATTGAACGAGGTGAAGCGTTTCCTCTGTTAAAGAATCATACTCAACTGCACCCTCTTCCTTGCCTCATCCACTTCTGTCACCCTAACCTGAACGTGCTGATGAAGTTTCACCACCTCATTCACATCGGAAACAAAACCGTCTTTCAGCTGGGAGATGTGCACCAGTCCGCTTTCCTTAATCCCAAGGTCCACAAAACAGCCGAATGCCGTGATGTTGTTTACGATGCCGGGAAGGATCATTCCGGTTTTCAAATCTTTAATGCTTTTAACGCTCGGGTCAAACTCAAAGATTTTGGCAGCTTTCCTCGGATCTAAGCCGGGTTTTTCAAGTTCTTTCAGGATATCTTTAATTCCTAAAATTCCAACAGTTTCTGTGACATATTTTTCAGGACTGATCAATGCAATTTTTTCTTTATTGGCGATGAGGTCCATGGTTTTAATTCCTAAATCTTTTGCCATTTTTTCAATAATTGGATAAGCTTCCGGATGTACCGCGGAATTGTCGAGCGGGTTCTTTCCATTGGCAATTCTAATGAAGGCTGCTGCCTGCTGATACGCCTTTTCACCTAATCTCGGAACTTTTTTCAGTTGTTTGCGGTCTTCAAACGCGCCGTTATCTGCACGGTAATTCACGATGTTTTCTGCCATCTTTTCCCCAATTCCGGAGACGTAACTCAACAGGGATTTGCTTGCTGTGTTAAGATTGATTCCCACTGCGTTCACACATTTCATTACGGTAGTGTCCAGCTCATTTTTAAGTAAAGTTTGGTCCACATCGTGCTGGTATTGTCCGACGCCGATGGATTTCGCATCAATCTTTACGAGTTCCGCCAACGGATCAGAGAGTCTTCTGCCGATGGAAACCGCACCACGTACGGTTACATCATAATTCGGGAACTCATCTCTTGCGACTTTACTCGCTGAGTAAACAGACGCACCCGCTTCCGACACCACGAAAACCTGTGGCGGCGTATCGAAAGCGATTTTCTTGATAAAGAATTCGGTTTCGCGGCTTGCGGTGCCATTTCCAATCGAGATCGCCTGAATATTATACGCATTGATCATGGAGCGGATTTTTTTCATGGCCATGCCTGTTTCATTCTGTGGGGCGTGGGGATAAATGGTTTCGTTGTGCAGCAGGTCGCCTTTTTCGTCGAGACAAACTACCTTACAGCCGCTACGGTAACCCGGATCAATTGCCAGAATTCTTTTTTCTCCCAAAGGCGGAGCGAGTAAAAGCTGTCTCAGATTTTCAGAAAAGATATCAATGGCTTTAATGTCGGCTTTTTGTTTGGCTTCCTGCAAAGTTTCATTTGAAATGGCCGGTTCCAAAAGTCTTTTATAGCTGTCTTTAATGGCCAGCGCGATTTGGTCGGCACATTCGCTGTTTGATTTAATGACGGCATTTTCGATGAGGTCGAGGGCTTCGTCTTTATCAATATTGACGCTGGTTTTCACGAAACCTTCCGCTTCGGCACGCAGCATGGCCAGAAGCCGGTGGGAGGGAATACGGTTGAGGTTTTCTTCCCAGTCGAAATACTGGGCGAATTTCTGTGCGGCTTCGTCCTCTTTCTTCGCTTTCACAACTTTTGAAATAATCACTGCTTTACGCTGGAAGAGCCTGCGCAGGTTTTTCCTTACATACATGTTTTCGTTGATCCACTCTGCCATGATGTCCCGTGCGCCCTGCAAAGCTTCTTCTTCCGTGGCAACCGAGTCATTGAGGTATTTGGAGGCGAGAAAATCCAGATCGCCCGCTTTCTGGCTCATGATGATTTTAGCCAACGGTTCCAGGCCTTTTTCTTTCGCGGCATCGGCTTTGGTTTTTCTGCGTTTTTTAAAAGGAAGATAAAGGTCTTCAAGTTCCTGAATATCGAAACTTGTTTCTATGCGCTGTTTTAAATCCGGGGTGAGTGCATGCTGCTCTTCAATGGATTTCAGGATGCTTTCTTTCCGTTTGATGAGTTCTTCAAACTGATTGTTGAGTTTAGCGATCTGTTCGATCTGTACCTCATCCAGATTTCCGGTGGCATCTTTCCGGTAGCGTGAAATGAAGGGAATGGTACAGTCTTCGTTCAGCAGTTTAAGCGTTGCGCTGATGCTGTGTTCGGGGATCTGAAGTGTTTTCTGAATATAGGAAGTAGAAGTCATAGCAATTTTTGAGGTTGCTAAAATAGGGAGAATTCCCGGAATGACTCAAATATAGAGGGGTTAAAAGCGGTCCCGACCACAGGTTTTGGTTGGAGGTTTGAAACGTTAACCTCAGCATCAGCGAATGCAGGTAGTTTTCAAATCAGCTGTTAAGGGTGATTTTATCAAAGACCTGTCGGGTAGAAGTTCGGTCGGAAATGGTAATAAGTTTCACATGTTCTGGCAGTACATTTTCCTTCAGGTTCTGGAGGAAGATATTGGATTTTTCACCAAACAGACGCAAATCGATAATGACCGCATCCAAATCCGCTTTAGTACAGATGTTGAAGACGCTTTGGGTCTCGGTAGGCTTTACGACCTCGAATTTCTTCTGCTTCAGAAAGTTTGAAATTTTCGAGAGGGAATATATTTTATTGTCGAGGATGAGGATCTTGCTTTTCATAATTCATTTTCAGTAAGTTATGAAACTGCAATAAAAAATTATGCCATACCTAAAAATCTGTTGATCATTTTTAATTTATGTGTAATGGCGAAAGGGATTCAGGTGAAATTTCACACCTCCCTAAAAAAAAGCTTTGTCAATGTTTTACACTTTGACAAAGCTGGAAAATCATAATTGGTTTTTGTAATTTAATTTCTAAACAATAGTACGGCTCCGTTAGATTTCTGATCAATTCAAGTGTATTACAAAAAGATTGGCTTTGATGGGTGCTATTGTAATTTTTGACTAAAGTCAGCAACATTATCAAAAGAAATGAGCGGGCTAAAGCCCGCTCCTATTCGTGATGTAGATTAAAGAATCCTGGATTTTAATTATGATCACTCCGCAACGGAATATTTTTCCTTATACCTTTTGTAGAGTTCCTTCTGCTGGTTGCTGAGGTCGATATGCCGGCCGTCGATAAATGCTTCGGTGACATTATTCGTCAGCTGGTCCAGCGCGTCGCCGTCGGAGATGAAGAGGGTGGCACTTTTGCCTACTTCCAGACTTCCGTAATCCTTGTCGATGCCCAGGATTTTGGCAATATTCAGGGTGATGCTCTGTAGTGCTTTTTCCTTATCCAATCCGTAGGCAGCGGTAGTTCCGGCAAGGAAAGGCAGGTTTCTGGCATCGGAGAAATCTTTTCTGGCGCTGTAATCCAGGCCATGAAGAATTCCTTTGTCTGCTACTTTTTTCGCGAATTCATAAGGAAGTCGCGGCGAGGTAGATTCGTTAGGCGGCAGCGAGTGCGGGTTGGTGATGATGAGCGGCAAACCACTTCTTTTGATTTCATCCAAAACACTTTCCAAAGCGGAGTTTCCTAAAAGTACTGTTTTCTTTACGCCGTAATCCTGAACGAATTTGATGACTTCCAGAGCTTCATTCGCGCCGGCAACCTCCGCAAACAGAATCTTGTCTCCGCTCAATACGGGCGCAATCGCTTCGAGTTTATAATCTTTAATTCCTGTTTTGGGCTGATAGGCTTTCGCTCTCGCGAAGAGGGTTTTCAGTTCGTTCAGATTGGCGTCCCGGCGTTCCTTCATTTCCTTATTGCGCTTTTCATCTGTCGATTTCCGGTGTTCAGGCCAGGTGAGGTGCAGTACGTTATCGGTGGCAACTACGGCATCCTGCCAGTTCCAGCCGTCGAGGTGCATTACAGAAGAGGTTCCTTTAAGGATTCCGTTGCCCAGAACAGGTTGGGTTAGCAGAACTCCGTTGGTACGTACGGTAGGAATCACATGGCTGTCGGTATTGAAAGCGATGAGGGTGCGCACTTCCGGAACAAATCCATTAGACTCCACAAAATCCACCGTGGCTTTGGTTGCCGAAACTTCCACCAAACCGAGAGAATTATTGACGAGGATGAAACCCGGATAGACATGTTTTCCGGTGGCGTTAATGACTTTTGCGTTTGCAGGAACCGGGGTGTTGATGCCTGTGATTTTTCCTTTGTCGAAAATAATGGAGGCGTTAGGAAGCACGGTTCCTGTCGCGGTATGCAGGGTAGCGCCTGTAATCGCTATGGGTGCCGACTGCTTAGGTGCCGGAGCCGGCCGCTGGGCTGAAACCATTCCCGAAAAGCAAAGGGTAAAAGAAAGTATGGTAAATAGTGATTTTTTCATGTTCTTGATTGGGGATTAATGGGAATAGGACTCATGTTCTTCACCTTCCAGCGTGTCGCAGTGGTAGAGGACGCGTTGTTTTTTCTCGGCGCTCTGGGTGTTGCCTTTTCCGGCATCTTCGGAGAAGAGCATTTTCTGGATGATTCTGTTTTTCTCGTCTTTCACCATCTGGTCTTTGCGTTGCTGCTGTGCGGCATCGAAAAACAGAATTCCGTCTACAAAAGTTTTATCCACGGTAGCGTAAATACTTAAAGGATTATCCGTCCAGAGCACAAGATCAGCGTCTTTGCCGGGTTCAATACTTCCCACTTTATGGTCGATCTGAAGCATTTTCGCCGGATTTAAGGTTACCATTTTCCAGGCTTCTTCCTGGGGAACATTTCCGTATTTCACTGCCTTACCAGCTTCCTGGTTGAGTCTTCTTGCCATTTCCGCGTCATCAGAATTGATTGCCACATTTACGCCCGCCTGCAGCAGAAGTGCCGCGTTGTAAGGGATGGCTTCACGCACTTCTTCCTTATACGCCCACCAGTCGGAAAAGGTAGAGGCGTTGGCGCCGTGCTTTTTCATTTTGTCGGCTACTTTATAGCCTTCAAGAATGTGGGTGAAAGTCTGCACGCGGAAATCGAAACGGTCGGCCACATCCATCAGCATGTTGATTTCGCTCTGTACATAAGAGTGGCAGGTAATGAAGCGGTTGCTTTTCAGGATTTCGAGCATGGTCTCCAAACGGAGATCTTTACGGAAGTTTTTATTCGTGCTTTTTTCTTTTTCATATTCCAGGGCGCGGGTAAACCAGAAGTCGAAGGCCTGTTCTACACCTCCTCTCGACTGCGGGAAGCGGTTCGGATTATTGCCCCAGTTGCTTTGCTTCACGTTTTCGCCCAAAGCGAATTTAATATAAGGTTTTGATCCGGGGAACAGCATGTCTTTGGGATCTTCGCCCCATTTGAATTTCACCATCGACGATTGTCCGCCCACCGGATTGGCTGAGCCGTGAAGCTGCTGTGCTGCCGTAACACCACCCGCAAGCTGACGGTAGAAGTTTACATCATCAGGGTCTATGGCATCGCTCATGCGCACTTCTCCGGAGTTGTTGGTTCCGGCTTCGTTTACGCCGCGTGCAAGCCCGATATGCGTGTGTTCATCGATGATTCCGCTAGTGAGGTGAAGATTGCTGCCGTCGATTACTGTGGTGTTTCCAGAAGAAAGTCCGGTTCCTACCTGTACAATTTTACCTTTGGAGACTTTTACATCCGCATTTTTAATGATGCCTTTTGCACTGTTGGTCCATACGGTAGCATTTTTAATCAAATAATCCTGCTGGGTAGGAAGCGCTTCCGCACCGAAGGCAGAAAACGGATACCAGATCTTCCCCGGTTCATCGGTTTTGGCTTTCTCCTCTTTCTTTGCTTCAGGTTCAAAGGCTTTAACAAAACGGATGGTTACCGGAATACTTCTGCCATCTTTGTCTGTTGCCACGGTGGTGCGGTTTTTATAGTCGGTTAGCGGAAGCATCAACCGGTAATTCTGCACTGTGTCATTGGGCAGTTTCAGTTCGAGCGCCATTTTATAATCGGCTACCGCCAGTTTTGCTTTCCCTTTTTTGTCGTTCTGAATGATTTCTGCTTCAGGCTTTGTGATTTTACCTTTGATCTTCACGTCATAGGTCTGGTTATTAAGCTGTACCTGATAATTGCCGCGTACGTCGGTATCGGGCATTCTGGTGATGATGTTCTGCTTACCGGAAACCCAGTTTTCATAAATGACGGACTCTTTCGTAAAAAGGTCGTCAGAAACAATGATGAAATTCGCCATAGAACCTTTATTAAGATTTCCGAGCGAGCTGACCTGAAGAATCTGTGCAGGCTTTTCTGTAAGGGACTGCAGGATTTCTTCCTTGCTCAACCCTTTTTTATGCAGGTCCCGGATGCGGTCCAGAAAGGCATTTTTATCTTTGAGTCTGGACATGGTGAGCGCAAAAGGCACTTTTTCTTTCGCCAGATATACGGCGTTGTACGGCGCCAGTTCCCAGTGTTTCAAATCGGCTACATCCAGATCCTCCACATTCATGAGATCCTGACTCTGGAACGGTTTAGGATATTCCAGCGGAAGGATGAAGGTTCCGTTGGTGGCTTTCATTTCTTTTGCGCGCTGGTACTCGGTTCCCGAACCTACAAACACAAACTGTGTGGCCGCTTCGTCACCGATGGCATCGGCACGCAGGACATCCCATTTTTCAGAAGTTTCTATAATGGTGGGGAGTTTACGGTAGCGGTTAAAGGCTTCGAGGTTGGTGTTCTTGTTTTCCAGATAACCGGATTTTGCGTACCAGTCGGCATCCAGATAAAGCTGGCGGAGCAGTGCCACCGATCCTACGAGTGAGGAAGGGTAGGCCTGGCGCGAACTTCCTTTGCTGAAGGAGAGCATGAGGCCGGCATCTTCCTTAATCACTTTTTCTGAGGAAATCCCTTCGCCCAGGGTAATCAGGACCGCAGAACCGCGCACGATTCCGTCTTCATTAAAACTCAGTGCCGCTCCGAAGCCCTGTTTCAGGTAGTCCTGAAAATCTTTGCTTTGGTTGGTAAAACTGCTCACAGCACGGGTATCAGCTTTTACGGCATCATTATATGCTGATGAGGTAGCATCGGTAGGCAGATAGGTGCTGCCGGGATTGTAATCTTTGCGATTGGCTTTTTCTACGCCAATGTTTGCATACGGATCGATAAATGAGGGATAGACAAAAGCTCCGCGTCCATCGATCACCACCGCATTTTTCGGGATGCTCACTTTGCCGGAAGCCACTATTTTGCCTTCCTGGAATACCAGCACGGCATTATCTACTTTTGTTCTGTAATCCTGGTACAGCGTAATGTTTTTTACGGCGTACACACTGCGGTCTTTTCCTTTGGTATCATTAGGCCAGAAGCCGACCTGCGCCGAGCCTGACACTATAATCCCGACCGAAACCACCGAGAGTAATTTCTTTAACATGAAGTATAGGTTTTCTGATTATTGGTTAAACCGGTAAATTTATAAATATTTAGGACTTCAAGCTGCTAATTCATAAAAATAACCGTGCTTTTTTGTGCGGTTATAAACAATTCTTTATTATTTGTACTGATAAATCACTTTTCGGTGATCTAAGTGGGCAGTTTACTAATTATTTATAATGAATGATCTTTAAAATCTTTCCGTCCCGGGGATCAATATCAATCTCAAATGTTCCTCCGAATTCAGGCATTCCGCCAGAGACCAACTTTTCCAGTGTACTTTGATTTAAACTTCCTTTAAGGGACCATACTTTATTTCCTAAAAGCTTAATCTCATAGGGTCTTTGATTCTTGATGTGAGATTTGCCATATGTTTTGAATAAAATTTCTTCAGCGATATCAACAGCGGTTTCTTCATTTTTAACAGTGCAACCGTCGCAGTTGCTAACCTGCTGATTCAGCGCCGTATATCGGTCTGTACTGAAAAATGCTCTGTACACCGCTATTCCCATAACCATGAGTATCAAAAATATCACTGCTCTTTTCATTTTCATAGTATTGTCTTGATTGATACATTTTATGCAATCCGCTCAAAGTTAGCGTTTGTTCTTTATGAAAGAAAAAACATTTTTTACAAATTCCGCATTGTTTTCATAGTAGAGCAAATGCCCGCCGTTGATTTTCGCCACGCGCTGGTTCGGGAATTTAAACAGTTTATAATGCTCCGGACCTACAGCATGATCCTGCGTTCCGGTCACTACCAAGACAGGGACTTTAATCCCGGGTGTCAGTTTGGTAAAATCCCCATAGTATTCACTGATGTTCCATACGTTATTCCGGAAACCGTTTTTCTCCGGTCTTTTCTCATCAATTTTATTCAACGTATCCATGTTCTCTTTGCTGTCGGACAGGAGTTTATACATCAGACCTTTCTCATTCAGTTTGCCCATGGCTTCACCCAATGCGGGCATGTACTGTCCGTCCTTAATTTCAATTTTGCTTCCGGTAAGTTGGTTCGCATACAAAACCTGACTCATCACCGAATCGTTGAGGTAAAGTGTACTGCTTACCAGGATTAAACCTTTCAGATGGCTGCCGTATTTCGCTGCGTAGCTGGTTGCGATAATCCCGCCGAAAGAGTGCGCCATAAGATATACCTTGTCTGCGCCCAGCTTTTTACGGATATCTTCAATATCCTCCACCATGCGGTTTACGGAATAATCATTGGTTGCTGAGGCTTCGGAACGCCCGCTGCCGCGCTGGTCGTAATACACCATTTTGAGGTGGGTTTCCAAACGGTTGCCTTTCATGTTTTCGAAGGAATCACTCCACATGCCGGGGCCGCCGTGCACATAAATGCAAAGGTCGCCAGTGCCCGAAACTTTGGTAAAAAGTTTGGTACCGTCGGAAGTTTCAGTGAAAAAGGGGGTAGTAGTTTCTGCTTTTTTAGAAATCGTTTGGGCTAAGAATAACTGCGCCAGTACAATCAATACTGCGGGGAGGTACTTTGTTATCATAGAAGAATGGTTATTAGTTTTAGTTTTTATACAGCGATTGGTAGCACCTCCGGTTTTTTTTGTTACAGGATCAAACAAAAAAAATAATAGAGAAAGCTTTGAGAACCGTCACTTAAAAATCAAACTACCGCCCCGCATACCTGAACACCACAAAAAGGAGATAGCCATACAGCAGAACAATGGGCAGGGCGTAATACCATTTTGTCGGCAGTTTTTGGTTGCTGTTGATTTTCGTTTTAATATCGGCAATTACGTATTCTGGAATCAGACTTAAAGTTGTTTTAATGAGTAGGAACAATAATGAGGTCATCCAGCAGGCCCAGAACGGGGATGAAATCCGGAATCAGATCTATGGGATTCAGCAGATAGGCTATGGTGAGACCGGCCACGATCTTGGCTGAAAGTGGTGTGCGGGGGTCGAAGAGTGCGTGGTAAATGGGAACCGTTTCCTGCTTCAGTTTTTTTACGTTCTCTTTGAGCTTCTGCAACATGAACTTTAAAGTAACGAATTCTGTTCCATTTAATGCAACAAAAAATCAACGGATCAAATGTGTAACAAAACAATAATCTCCCTTACTGATTAAAAAAACAATAACCGTGTACGAAAAACTGAGAACCCACAAGCTGAATCAATGGCTCATTATCCATCTGCGCTATCTGTTAGGCGTAGCTTTCCTGCCTTCCGGGCTTACCAAAATTGTAGGCAACAGATTTACCCAGATTTAAACAGATCACCCCATCGGGTTCTTTTTCGAAGGACTTTATCAGTCCGGCATCTATTATAATTTCATAGGAGTAGCACAGGTTCTTGCGGCTTTACTGTTGATGACCCAAAGATTCGCTACCTTAGGTGCAGTCGTCTATTACAGCCTTATTGTTAATATCTGGTTGATTACCGTCAGTCTGTCCTTTAAAGGTACCTGGGTTATTACGTCACTCATGCTTTTGGCCTGCACCGTATTGCTTGTCTGGGATTATCAGAAGCTGAAAGGGATCTTTGCCTACAACACCGCGCCAAAGATCACCCTATACCCCGATCCGGACCGCCTATGGCAGGCCGCAGGCCTCATCTACTTCGTATTTATTCTCGCTATGTCTGCCTTTCCTGCTGACCGTCTGTTTCCGAAGATTAGCGCTGTAATGGTGGTGATCACCTTTGTCGTCTCCAATAGAATTGCCTATAAAAGATATAAAAAAGGGAGAAAGTTCCTTGAAAACATCAATCCCACGATGCAACAAACGAAACAATAAATCCCAGGAACAGTAAGGTAAGACCGATGATTCTGGTTACCTTTGCAAATTTCTGATAGTTCGTTTCGTTATTCCTTTTATCCTAGTGATCTACGATAACCGAAATAAAATTAGCCGCACCAAAAATAAAAGCACCGTAAATCAGCGTGCAGGCAGCACCGTGGAAATGTATTCCTTTCCCTCGTTTTCCCGGAATATAAATGTCATCATTAAACCATCCGTAGGTGCCGTATATAAGCAGTGCAGCAGCAAACAGGATGCATTTCATTCGTTCCTCCTCAGAAATATGATTGGGGGTGTGGGTGTTTTCTTT